>CEAL01017454.1_pt1 | contig 18662 bp, 20 predicted proteins | sample 557521 | NCBI WGS metagenome assembly CEAL01 (sample SAMEA3182095, study PRJEB8094) | gut metagenome | biome: human; feature: gut; material: Stool; isolation source: human stools | place: Canada | collected 2012-03-06
ACGTTTCTCTATATCCATAGAGTCCGTTATGGTGTCACCATTATCCACACGGCCGCACTTTTCCGTTGCTCCACTGGCAAACAGCAGATTCTCGGTTACGGAAGTTTTTCCTGCATCAATGTGAGCAAGAATTCCTAAATTTATAATATTCATTTGGATTAAGCAATAATATACTACAGTAGATGCATTGTCGAAACGCACCTTTTAATACCTCCTCGTAGCATATGAGAACTACAGGATTACTAACTCGTATTAATATGTATATTATTACTGCCGCATAACGATTACAAAATTACACAAAAAAAATATATCTAACAAAAGTGGGAGGATTTTTTAACTTTTTGTAACTATTCAGCGAAAGGGCATGGCGGGGTATCAAGCCTCAAATAAGGCTTGAATTGCATTGAACGGAGTCTTGTTGTGTTTCTTAGCTGTTTCAACGATTGAATGTAATTCAAGAAATGCATCTGCCCCAAAATCAGAACGGAATGTGCAGGAGTTCTTCAACTTGATTTTCAACTTACGTATTCCACGCTCACTTCCATTATTGTCAGATGGTATCATTGGGTCTTCGAGGAAATTGAAGATGTAGTCACGGCATTTTATCAGACCCTTTTTGAGTGTCTCAAACTTCTTGCCAAAATTGCAGATATTCAGTTTGAGCAGGTTGTCTAAGCGTTCCAGCCACGATGTCTTGGGTATTATCGCAGATGGGTTCGAGTTTCTCTCATGTATGGCTTCACGGAACAAGCTTGCTATCTTGTCGGACCAATCCTGCTTATCGTTCAATTCTGACAAATACTGCAACTCTCGCAGCAGGTGTGCCATACAAACTTGATGGTTGAGGAATTGAAGTGCAAAGTATGCGCTATGACGGTCCGTTACGGCAGTCATTCGTTCCAGACTGTCGCCGAACTTGTCCGTCAATACTTTTGAGCTTCTGCCGTCAGCACGGAAGAGTAAGGTGTAATAAACTGTCTGCGCTATCCATGCCCAGTCAAGACGTTTGTTGCAATAACATCCGCTCTCGTCGAAACCGACGACACTTGACGACATGATATATTCCTGGATTTTCTCAATGGCAGGTTGTGCGTTTCTTTTGGCTTCCTTCACCCAGTTTACAAGCGAACCTTCACTCGGAGCAAGCCCGAACACCTCACGCAAGAAACTTGCTATACGCCCATACGGAAGAAACTGCACGACACTGAGATACACGACAAGCGATTTCACGCTTGCATCATAAATAACATCATTAGACTTGCGTCTTGGTGCAGTGCGTACACGCTCACCACACTTCTTGCAAATCATCACATAGTGACGTATCTCCTTGATTACTGGTTTAAGTTCCGGAATTGATACTACTTGCGTTACATAGTCAAGCACACGCTCTGCGTCTGCGAGCGTTTCACCGCAATTAGTGCAATAGTTAGGCATGTCATCAATTATCTCGTCCGGCGATGGAGAGCAGGATAGTTTGTGACCGTCATGCCCCGCCTGTCCGCCTGGTTTCTTTCCGCTTGGTTTGCGAAGACTTTTTGTTCTTCTGACTATCTCGTCTTTCATGCTCTCCTTGCTCGGCGGAGTGCTGCTGTTGCTGGAATTCTTCTTGGGCTTCTCGTATTTAGACAGACGCTCTTTAAGTCTTGCATTTTCTTCGTCCTTCTTGCGTATTTGATGATTCAGAGCTTCTATGTTACGGTTCAGTTTGGCAATCTCAGCATATTGCTGATTGATGGTTTCACGCATCAACCTTATCTCTACTGTCATGTCTTGCAGTACTTTTGATATGTCCGTAACTTGCTCTTTCATAGGTATAAAGGTACAAAAAATATCTCACATACGCAAGAAATATAGACACTTTATTTTGTCTTTTTATAGGTCTTTTTGCTGTATATTTCAATCGCGGATTAAGGTGCAAGGCTATCGCTGAATAGTTACACTTTTTTACAAAAATGCTAAAATTTGTTGATTTCCGTCAAGCAATTGTTGAGCAAATATGTCTTTTACGATAAAATGATACCTCAATATCAACTGTTTAGCAAAACGATATTTCTCTTAAAGAGAGAAACACCTTTTTGCTCAACAATCCCCGACTTTTTTATTATAGTTGCGGTATCACACCGCAATACAATAGTTATAAATATTGAAATAAAGGTGCAGTGAGACGCTGCACCTCCTAAAGAGAATTGATGATGAGATTGTTGGCGTTGTCAACGACAGAGGTGTCCAATGAGGAGAGGTATATCTGTGTGGTTTTCTCGGAGTCATGCCCCAATGCCTCGCTGATAGTAGATACGGGCACGTTCTTGCTCTTGGCTATGCTTGCCCAGGAGTGGCGGGCTACGTAGGTGGTCAGGGGTACGGACAGGCCTATCATTTCTCCGATTTTCTTCAACTGCTTGGTGATACGGCTATAGGCATTCTTGTACTGTCTCCAGAATATGGCTCCCTCTCCTTTTGCTATAGGGAGCAGGTAGGGAGAATCATCTGTTTTGTACTTCGCCACTATCTCCTGCATGGCAGGTTCCCATTTGATGTGCAACTGTTGTGAGGTCTTCTGACGGCGGTAAATGAGCGTACTGCCATGCAGATTGCTTGGTGTAAGTTGTGCCATATCGATGAACGACATCCCACGGGTATAGAAACTGAACAGGAACATATCCCTTGCAAGCTCCAAACGGGGGTTCAGACTCAAGTCCAGCTCTTTCAGTTGCTTGATGATTTCCAAGGGGAGTGCCCGCTTGACGGTCTTGTCGATGCCGGTATATACATGCTTGAACGGTGAGGAAGAGATGACCAGTCCGTCATCTACGGCATGATTGTAGATGGTGCGCAGGTTGCGGATGTAGAAAGAGGTGGTGTTGCGGCACAGTCCGCTGTCTTTCAGCCACTGTTCATAGCCTTGTATCGTTGTCCCATCGACTTCCTCCAATGGCACATCGCCTCCTTTCAGGTAACGCTGGAGGCTGTTGAGGGTGGTTTTGTACCTTGCTACCATCCGCTTCTTGCCGATGCGTCTCAGTTTTTCGTTCAACTCCAGCGTATAGCCGATAATGCCATGTAATTCTTTTCCCTCATGGAAGTTGTCAACGACGGTGTCTGCTGTATATGACTGCCCTTCCTTGTCCAACCGTGCAATGACCAACAGCAGTTTCTTCCTGTCAGCATCCAATGTATCTTTCAAGGAAAGAAGATAGGCTTGACGTTGTGGAGTGACGGAAGTTGGCAAAATGATGTTTGAATGGTCCGCATCCCACTCTGAGGAATAGATTCTGTACTCTGTATGGATCTGACGTGCCACACGATTGTGTATCACCTGATAATACAGGCGACCCTCTTTCTCTTGAACAGATGATGTTCTGAACTTTAATTTGATGGATGCCATAATGCTCTGACTTTAACATTGAAATTGCAATTATTACCTTTATATATAATATAAGTGACAGACAAACAGGTATAGGAGGGATGGTGCCTCACCGCTCGGCATACAACAGCTGATATTCCACCCACCTCCGTTTCCTAATGGATGCCACTGCTTTTCCCCTCCATTTGCAATAGCTCAGATAGAGTGGCAGGATGTCCCTGTCGCCACGTTCCAATCGGGTGAGCAGGGACGCTTTCGGGTATCGTCCATTGCCTAACAACTTGGCTGGTCCAATCTGGTACGAGAGGGTGGCAAGCAGATAAGCATCCCTGCCATAACGGGCATATAGGCGCAGGTGCCGGAGGAGGTCTGTCCGTAACAGCAAATCTGCACGCTGACGTGTCAGTGTTTTCGGGAAACGCTCTCCCTTCTGTAGCTGGTGACCATAGCCCACATAGCCCGGTGTGGTCTTTGGGTCGTGCCAACCCTCGAAGTGTTTGGTAATGGCTACCATCCGTTCAAACAGTGCCCTGTCAATGGTTTGGCTTTGACAGGGCACGCTACAGATGGCCAACATGCTCAATAGTACGATGATGTATCTTCTCATTACATTATTTTATATAGGAGGTGCGATGTCTCACCGCACTCTAATCAATATCACTACATCATAGTGCGGAACTGCTGAATCTCTTTAATCATGGCTTTCACGTCCTCCCCAACCTGAACGAAGTTCTTGTAGAGGATGCGCTCTCGCTCTTCTTTCGACTTGAACTTATAGAACTTAGGGAGAGGGACATACTCCGATTCCTCCTTCTTTATTTCCGTCATATCGAAGTCGGTCTTGCAGTAGAACTTGGATGTCTTGAACTCCTCGCTCTCCTGGATGTTCATGCTTCCGTTCATCCCGGTCTTGGTGACTACGAAGTCACGGGCGGTCTGTCCACATATCCAACCTGTGGGCATATCGGAGATTTTGCTTGCAGGCACCAGGCTGTCCATATTCTCATTGAGGTTGATGGAGGTCTTGTCACGGTCGATGGTCACGCCCTTTTTGAGTTGCACTACTTTACCGAAGATGTCACTCGACAGCCATTCGAGGGTTTCCTTGGCTCTTGCCGAACCGCTCACCACATTGCCCACGGTGGTGATGATTTTCTGCATACCCACCTTGCCATAATCGGCTTCCAACTGCGGAAGTTCCTGAAAGCCAAGTGCCACGCTCACCTTGTTGCTTCGGGCTGTGCCTATCAGTCGGTCTATCTTGTGGAAATACAAGGTCGGCAACTCATCGACGATGATGCTGACAGGAACGTTCTTGCCCTGTCCTGTATTCACCCTCGTTACAAGGCGGTTGAGAATCAAGGCATTCAGTGCACCGATGATGCTCTCCATCTCGGGGTCGTTGGCAATGAGCAGATAACTTGGATTCTTCGGGTCACTGACCTTCAGGTCGAAGTCATCGCCGTCCTTGTGGAATATCCAGTAAGATTCCTTGGTGGCGAGACGGGAGGTATAGACACGTAGCGTGCCAATCATACCTTCCAACTGCTCCATGGCTTTGTTGGCAAAGGCAGTCTGGAACGGGCCAAGCAAGGGGGCTACCTCGTTGTCGGTCTGAAGTACCTCGAAGATGGTCTGATAACTCTCATTGAGGAACGATAGGATATGTGGCATGTCGCTGTACTTGCCCAACCAATAAGCGGGCTGCACCTCCGCGCCCGAATGGTCGAACACCCGTCCTGTGGGTATCAGCCTTTTCGTCTTTGGGTCTTCACGCCGCTCGGCAATCAGCATCTTTCCGTCCTTGTCGTAGGGCTCCTTGCCGTAGTTGCAGAAGAAATAGATGCAGGCGGCAAGGAAGTTGACGGCAGAGGTCTGGAAGAACTGGTCGCTGCCACCGCCGCCTTCCTTCTTGCCTTTTTGCAGGGATTCAAGCAGGGTCTCGGCGGTCTCGCTCGCTGCGGCAAGGTTGTTGATGTACTTCAACTGGATGGGGTTCACACGGCGCGAATACTCCACATCCACAAAGTTGATGATGTTGAACTTCATGCCATGGGGCATCTTGCTGTCCTTGGCATTCTTGTTCTTCAAGTAATGATAGTAGAGTTTGGTGGCGAGAGTGGGAAACTTATAGTCGTACACCACCATGGCAAAGCCCTTCTCGCTGTGCTGCCTGATAAACGGCTCGATGATGGAGAAGGTCTTACCAGAACCAGGAGTACCCACAACCCATGTGCCACGGAACGGATTGACGATGTTCACCCATCCCTTGCGGAACTTGCCCTTGTAATAATAGCGCATAGGGATGTTCACGCTGTACTTGTTCTCCTGCAACTCCCTGCATTGCTCAAAGCTCTCATTCTCGAAGTTGAAGCGGTCTTTCAGCAGCCCTTCCTTCAGGAACTTAGAGATATTGTCGAGGGCGATATGCACCAATACGACACCGACGATGGAAGTGAGCATATAGAGCCAAGTGTTCAAACGGAGGGTATAGAAACAGGGCATTATCGAATGACCGAACAGCCATACGGACTGCACAATCAGCAGCACTCCCGACAGCAGCGGATAGAGCACCTGCCTGCGAGCGTCAAACTCCAGATGCTTCTTGTTGCGCGTTCCCACACAGGTGATACATATCAGCAGGAACGTAGCCACCTTGCTATACACGAGGTTGCCGTCATGGTAAATCATCCACCGCTTGATGCGAGTGTGGATATCCGTCACTACGCCGCCCAAGAAGTCCAACTGCTCCGGCTCCAGTGCGTAGGCGAAGAACTCCATCAGGATGGAGACATAAATCACCGCCCTGAATATCTTGTAAAAACCCTGTAACTCTTTGCTTTCTTCCATTTACTTTACGATGATGTTGGGTGATAATGAGAAAAGATGAAGGATGCCACGGTGGACACCCTCCAATCCTCTTATGAGTTTTATTCGTAGCCGTTGATGGTCTTCTCAGACTCTACTGTCCACGGAGAAATAGTTGCAGATATGACCTCCAAGGTGTTGCGTACAGGCTTCAATGAATAGCTGTAGGAATGACCCGCTTTCCACGTGTCGTTTGTGAGGAATACGAAGTTCTCCCCATTGCTGAGTTGCAATGTCATGTCTGGCATAACCTGTGCAGGAACATAAAGCGTATATTCCATGTGGTCACTTTGTGGGTCGCCGAAATAATAGGTCGTCACCGACTCGTCACTGCATTCTACCTTTCCGGTCTTGATGTTGAAAGTACCGCTGTCAAAATAACCGACGAACGTGAGTAGGCTTCCTGCAAAATCATTGGTGGTGAAACCGTATTCTGGTGAGGTATAGACCTTGATGATGACACGCACCATCTGATGGGTGAAGTTCAATGTAAGGCTCGGATTGGCGTATGATGCCGCTCCACTGGCAAACAGAAAATCATTGACCTTCTGCTCACTCTGTACAGCTGCCTCCGGCACTTGGAACTCTATGAGGTCGTTGGTAGGATTTGCCGTATAGGGATAGTAGGCATTGAAGGTGTGAGTGTCTGTGTCCGTGAAAAACACCTTGTTGGCTGACACAAACTGATTCGTGCCGCCGCTTCGGGTGAACTTCATATTGTTGATCATCCCTGTGGAAGAGATGCCAATCATATCATTGAGTTCCCACTGGTTGTCAACGGCTCGTGTGGAAACGGCAGGTTGCAGCATCTCCAGATTGGTGAATACCTGAAGCTGCTTGGTTGATGTGCTGTCGGTCACGACCACAGAACCTCCGCCACCGGGCAGGTAAATCTCATTGACGATGTCTTGGTCACAGGACGTGAGGAGCATGGCTCCAAGTCCCAACATTAGAAACAAATTCTTTTTCATGCTTTTTCTTTTTTAATTGTTGTACTTTGATGATGATACGGGTGATACTCGATGTCTGTATATGGGCTAATCCATAATCGTGATGATGGGTCTCGCCTTATGCGGCTGCCACTTGGGAGTCTCCTGTATGGCACCGCTTCCCAGTGAGTAAAGCCATGCCTTGGCGGTCGCTTGTCCTTCTACCTCCGTTGAAGTCCAATACCAACAGTCATCATCCTCATCGGGGATAGGTGTGCCGCCGCATTTCAGGATGTATGGGTTGATGATGTCCTTGGCATGATAGAGCAGACGCATCTGTGCCACACTGGGGATATAGGCACTTTGCCCGTAACGCCACATGTCGAAGACACGCTCAGCCAAAGGCGACTTCACATCGGTCGTGCCATAAAGGGCAAAAGTGTTCTTGTTGCCGTCGTAGGCGGTGAGGTCACAGGATGTGTCCTGTTCCACACCGATACTGTCAGCAAAGGCTTCGGGAGCGATGTCCCACAGATAGACGGCATATCCGTTTCCCTCCATTTCTTCCCTCTGATTGACGTTGAACACCACTGCAATGGCTTGCTTGCACGATTGCTCGTAGGTTTCGTAGGGCATCACCTTGCCGTCAGTGGTCAAGATATGGGTGACCTTCATGGCTGTGTCGGGAAAGTCCTGATGCTCGTCACAGGCAGTCAGCAACACCGTTGCCGCAACTGCCAAGATTGAAAACAGTTTCTTCATACGCATAGTCATTTTACAGGAAGTTTCACACCCAGGACAATACCCGTTCTGAACAGGTCTTCACCCTTGATCATCACATCGGTCTTCACCTGCCAGAAGAGCTTCCAGCCGTGTCTGAGTGTATAGTTTTGCTCATAGCCGAGGTGGATGCCACCCAAGAACCTGTCAGTATCGCTACCTGCCGATGCTCCTATGCGCATGTTGCCATGGTGGTTGCGTCCTCTTGCCACACAGGGCTTATAGGCAAAGCCGAAACCATAACTGCGGTAGTTGTTCCAAAAACTCTCAGGACAGACATGACCGCACGATGCGCACTCGTTCCACTTGATATATCCGTTTGCAAAATACTCCCACGCATTGTGGTACTTCGTCTCATACTCGTAGGACAGCGTCACGTCCAGTCCTCGCTCATACAGGCATCCGAACCCCAAGGATATGCGGTCGCTATTCTGCTGCGCCATTGCCGGAGTCATGCTTGCCATAAAACAGATGACAACGAGTAAGGTATGCACAAGCCAATTCCTCACTCCTAATTCCTCATTCCTAATTCTCATTATTCCTCCTCCAACAGTATATGGTTAAACGAATCGGCAGACAGCACATCCTCATAGTCGATGCTGAGCGAGATGGTGCGTCCACTTATCTGTTTTTCCGACAGCTCGATGGTCAGCACCTTGTCGTTGGGGAAGGTCATCTTCTTCACCACAATCACGTTGCGATAGCCATACTTGAAGGTCTTCGCATCGTCCAACACAAGAGATGGGGTCAGTTCCACTATCTGCGCATTGGTAGCCTTGCTCTGCTTCTTGTCCGATAGTTTGATGCGCATCTCGTCGATGTCGAAGCGGATGTTGGTCTTGTTCTCCACGGAGAAGTCGATGAAGAAATATTCGCCCACGCTGTAGATGTTGTTCAGGCGCATTACCATGCGGTGCATCTTCGTCGCCACGTTGCGGTATTTGGCAGACGATGACCATATCTGACGTGCATACTTGGTCATGTCGGCAGTGGACAGGCTTACAGCGGGATTGTTGTAGGCATTGCGCTCCGAGCATTCTATTTCCTTATCGGTTACTGCCTCCTGCATCCTCGTGGTATAGAGCAGTGCATACTGCGTGCGGTAGCGTTCCGTCACGATTGTCACTATCGCCAACACCTCACCGTCGGCATACACGTTGTCCTTCGGCTTCAGGCGGATGGTGTTGTTGATGGGTTGGTCGCCCACCACCTTGTCTGTGGATATATCGACAAAGCGGATGGGTTCGGAGGCGGTGATGACGGTGGTCACTTGGTCGTTGACCGTCAGCTGCTCCATCTCCATGTAGGTGGTCTGCGCCTTGGCTGAAAGCACGCTCAGCGAAAGCAATGCACAGACATTCATTTTCTGAAAACAATTCATATTAGTTGATTTTTTGATGTTTATACTCTATGAGCCACCGTTCCCGACAATTCCGTTGTCGGGCAGTGTCTATTTCCTTTTCTCTTTCCCATTTACAAGGTAAACAAACGTCCCATACTTCAGCTTCACTTTGTTCTTCTTGATAGCCTTGCTGATGGCATTGCTTGTCTTCTGGTAGGCATTGGTCACGGCTTGCATTCCCCATTGCGAGAAACTGTTGTTCGCTCCACTCTGGTCGATGTTCATGTTGCTCTGCATAGCACCGCTCGCCACATCTTTCGTGGTCTCACGGAACTGGCTGCCGGGGACATACAGTCCCTCCAGTCCGTCCGTGTCATAAAGCGAAAGCGAAACCTTTATCAGCTCGTCATCCACAAGGATGGAGTTGATGCTACCCTTCACTCGCTGCGAACCGAAACCGCTCATGGTGGCATAGAGGTACGACCCTTTCTTCACCACGGTCTCACCAATCTCAATATCGTCCAACAGTCTCAGCCGCACCCTCGACCCGTCCGTAGCCTTCACGTCCTCGTCAATGATGGCCTTGATGAGCTTTGGCTCATGCTCGTTCTGCGTCAGGGTGTTGAAATAGTCCGAAGTCACCTTCACCTTCTTCACCACCTCCTGTGCCTTGTCCTCCTCGTCCAGTGCCTTCACCGCCTTGCTGTCCTCGGCAATATGACCTTTCACCTCAATCTGCTCCTTGGGAGGCCCAGCCTGTGTGGTATCCTGGGCCACGGGGGCAACTGCCGCCTGTCCTCTCAGCCTCGCTTCGGCGAGTGCCTTGTTGAGTGCTTCGAGTGCTTCCGCTTCTCGCGCCTTGGCATCGGCCACTTCGGCTGCATCGTCCTTCTCTTCTGCCTGACGGACGAGTTCCGCAAGGTCTTCTTCTGTGTACTTGGATTCATACGCTTCTTTCTCTTCTTCGTTGTCACGCTCAATGTTATCAACAGCCGAATAGTCTGCTATGCGACCATACGACTTCGCCATGTTCTCATACTTGCCACCGATGCCGTCACCATTCTTAATCTGCGCTCCGGGCAGGTTGGGGTTCAGAAACTCGGTGGTCTGCAGGTTCTTGTCCTGCGTTTCCGCCACCTCCGTATTGAACATGTCAAAGACAAAATAGCCTGTGGCAATCAACGGGATGTACACGATGGCTGGCAGCATGTACTTCGGCTGACGGAAGTTTATCTTATCTGTTATTCTCATCGCTGTCTGATTTTGATGTTACTGACTTGTCTCGATTCTCCTCGTTGGTTCGATGCGTCACGGGAGGAGTGATGCAATGGGCTGCATTCATCATCTGCTTCATGCGCCCTTCCTGCCGCTCGATGGCACTTGCAGCCTCCGTCCGATGACCGTAATACCGCACCATCCTGTAGATGTTGATGCCGAAGCACGTGGCGACAAAGCCGAAGACGATGACGAGAAACAGCGTCTTGTGGGCATTGGCAAAGCCTTGCACCTTAGCCGCCGCACGGTCTATCCTCGCGGTCTTGGCAAACTTGCGCCCTGCCGCCACCTCCTTCTCATACCGCTTCTTGTACTTGGGGTCGTTCTTGTCGGGCATATCCTCGCCCACAAGCATCCGTCTGATTCCTTTTACACTCATACCGCTAGGATATTAGAAGTTTGACTTCGACTTCTGCTCAATATCCTTGTTGAGCAAGGTTCTCCAGTTCGTGATGAGCAGTCCATGAGGATTGTTCTCCGTCCTCGGCACGCGCTTCACCTGTCCCGCCGTCACCAATTCACGCATCAGAATATTGCTCCTTCGCTCTATCCTTTGCCTACCGTAGTAGGTGAACTCCATCTTCTCCTTGTTGAACTTGATGCTGTCGCAAAAGATGCTGAACACGGCACTCGTACCCATGATATTGTTGTAAAAGCCCTTTTCCTTCAGCGTATTGTACTGCGCCAAACCAGTTTCATCGACCAAATACATCGCCTTCTCCATCGAATAGCGGATGTACTTGTCATCGGGAGCAAGCGTAAAGAAGTAATGGTGGAACATCTCGATATGGCTCTTTGCCTCCACATCCAGCGTTTCCTCCATCGTGGTGCGGTTCACCAGTATGGGCACGTTGCCGTCCAATACATACACCTTTTGCTGCGCGTCCGTCACCATGCAGCGCGCCGTCCAGATGCTCGACACCGAGATGATGATGCAGCCCATGAGGAACGCAGAGCAGATGATGCCCACCAGCTTGATTTTGTTTTCTAAGTTCTTGATTACCATACGTTACTGCTTGTTTGAGGTCTGATTTCTCTTCATTCTCACATATTCACGGTGCAGGATGGTGTATATGTCCTTCTCAACTTCTTCCACCAGTTTGGCGTAATACTTGATGCAAGCCTCTACGTAGATGCCTTCGTATTTCAGTTGGATCCACACCCACCAGATGTCACGTTCACGTCTCCGTCGATTTCTGTAGATTTTGGCACGATGCAAGCGATAACTCAGGTAATCTACCATAGGCACTACATACTCGTCGTTATCCTCAAAGCCTTCTGCCATCTCCTCATACTGTGGGTCGATGTAGTTGTTTTCGGAATTGAAAAACTCTTCCTTTGCACGCTTGTTGGCAAACGCCATGAATTTCTCATCTTTGAGCCAACGCTCAATTTCATTTTTTGCTTTCATTTTTCTTGATGGTTACTTTTATTTGTTTCAATAGGAGGTGCGGTGACTCACCGCACACTCACATGTTATCTCATCACGGTCGCCATGGTTCCCGTAGCCGTCATCTTGGCTTGTTGTGCCACGCCCTCGCCGAAGTTTCGGGTTGAGAAGGCGGTGTCGCCCTCTGGTATCATCCATGCCGCAAGGTCGGGCACGAGGTTCAGGCATTTCAACGCCACGATGCTCGCTGCCATCAGATAGCCTGCCGAGAAGAACGAGTTTTGCAGATAGGCTGCCATCGTCTGCTCACTGGCGGTGATGGCCGTCAGGTTCTCTACCTGTATGCAGAGCACAATATCAAACAGCAACAGGACGTAGAAACCGACGAAGTAGAGCATGGCTCCGTAGAAATGAACTGTCAAATAACGGGTTAGCCACTTCGCCCACGCTCCTTCCCACTTGGGCAGCAACGAAAATGCCCATTGTATTGGACCGAATATAGTGAGCATTCCGAGCAATATCTGCTGACAGTATATCGTCGCCCACCAACCGATGCGGAACACGATCAGGGCTATCAGCATCACTATCTTGTCGATGCCCACCACGGCCCCTGCCGTCAGTGAGGTGAACCACAGTTTGCTGGCATCCTTCTCCATGTTGGTCACTTCGTCCACGCCCGTCTGCTCCATCGCCGCCTCTATCAGGTTGGGGTCTGATGTGCCCTTATGCGCCACGTCTGCCTGTGCCTGGAGGTCAGTGTACATCGAGTCCCTGACATATACCAACTGCTGCACCTCCTCAAACTTGTCGGAAATTTGGGTCGCCTCTGCCTCATAGAGGTCGTGGGTGTAACTGCCGATGCAATTGGGAATATAGGATAGAAAATCCAATACGCACCAGCTGCTGCCGCTGTTGGTCATGCCTGTGTCAGCAGGTGGGTACCACCAACAGAGGATGATGCTCACCACCAAGGGCTTGAACAGTTTCATCACGTCCAACGGTTCGTTCTTCACCATCATCTTGTAGGCCATGCTTGCCGCCACGATGATAGAGAACAGTGCCGCCAATGCCATACACATTTGGAGGATCCACCAGTAACCACCAATTATCCCAAGCGGGTCTAACCATCGGAAATGAAAGGATAGTAAGGTGATGTAATATCACTGATTTACAGTCTATTAGGAATGAAAGCCGATTTTGGATTGGTTCGTTATTCTTTCCTAAATTAGCGGATTGTTTACCCACTTTTGTCTCGTTTTTGTCCCTCGTTGTATTATCTTTGTATCGCAAGCTAAATGCTTGATAATCAGTGATAAAAGAATATATTAACATCAGAAAAGAAAGGAAATAAAATGGGACGAAAGAAGAAAGAAATCCGTTTGAAGGAGCCTGTGCGCATCCGAGAAAAGAAGATAGCAGGTGGCAACATCAGCCTCTATCTTGACATTTACCAGAAGGGATTGAGAAAGAAAGAGACGTTGAAACTCTATCTTGTGCCAGAAATCAACGCTGCTACCAAGTTGCAAAACGCCAATACAAGAAAGTTGGCAGAGCAAATCAAGGCGCAGCGCATTCTTGACATCCAGAGAGAGGGTCTTGTGGATTGGGACAAGGTGAAGAAGTCACGCATGACACTTACCAAGTGGATGGATGACTTTGTGAAGTACAATGCCGAGTTGTCTGAGTCTTCCATGAAGACAAAGCGAAACACTCATGCTCGTATTGACCAATACCTATTACATATAGGCAAGCCAGAGTTTCTGTTGAAAGACGTGGACAAGGAGTTTTGCAAAGGCTTCATTACTTTTTTGAAGACTTGCACCTACAATGATGGAAAGAAACAACTCAGCACCACCACTTGCCGTATGTTCGTCAACTATTTCGGCTCGTCATTGGCAAAGGCAGTAAGGGACGGACTGATTGAGCAAAATCCATTCTTGCTGTTGGAGGCAAAGGAGAAGCCACAGAAGCGAGTGGCTGAGCGTGAGTTTCTGACGATAGAGGAAATAAAGAAGGTGATGAACACACCATGCCGTTATGAATTGGTGAAGAAAGCCTTTCTATTCTCCTGTTTTACAGGTTTGCGATATAGCGACATGAAAGCCTTGAACTGGAGTGAAATCCACAAGGCTGCTGACGGCAAGACGGAATACATTGACCATATCCAAGTCAAGACCAAGGACAGAGTAACCATCCCCTTGTCGGAAGAAACAAAGAAGTGGATGCCTAAAAGAAAAGAAGGCGTAGACAATATCTTCCACAACTTGACAATCACATCTACAACTGTAGAAGTGGTGCTGAAAGAATGGATGGAGGCAGCAGGAATAACCAAGCATATAACATACCATTGCTCACGACATACGGCGGCTACGATGCTTCTGACCCTTGGTGCAAGTATCTATGTAGTAAGCAAGATACTCGGACACAAGAGCATCAAGATGACGGAGATTTACGCCAAGATTGTTGACAAGAAGAAGTTGGAGACCGTGAACCTCGTGAACGGAATGTTTGACCAAATACCAGTAATACAATGAAGATAGAAATCAAGGAGCGTAAGCTGACGGAAGGCAAAAGAGCCTTATATCTGGAATTCTACGAGACAGGCTTCCGCAAAAGAGAGAACTTGCATCTCTATCTCTTGCCCGATGATGCCGTTGGTGCTGCAAAGCACAATCGGCTTACATACAACAAGGCTATGGAGATACGAGCAGAGCGCATCCTCACCCCTCCTGTATTGGAGAAAGAGAATGCCAAAAGCGAAGAACAAGGCAACGGCTTGACTTGGCTGCAATGGTGCGATGACTATATCAAATGGTCTGTTGATTGTGGCAACTGCAAGAAGATGATAGGTCATAAGAATGTTGTCCGCAAGCGTATCGCCACTTATTTACGGAGAGTAGATAAGAAAGACATCCTACTCAAAGATGTCAGTAAAGATGAAATTTGCGGTCTTTTTGATTATATGCGCAACAAGTATCGCAACAAACGCCAAATCAAGACCAACGGAGGACGGTTGGCTGATTACACATTACTGTTGTTTGAGGAAACAGTCAAAGCGATATTTAACAAGGCTATGCGTGAAGGACTTGTAAAATTCAATCCTGTACACAGTCTAAACAAGTTGGAACGCTTCCATGCTCCTGACAAACACAGAGAGTATCTTACGCCCGAAGAACTCACACGTTTCCTGGCGGTGGAAGCTGAATGTGAGAATGAACGAACCGTACAACTGGCATTTGGCTTGTCATCCATGACTGCCCTTCGCCTTGGCGATATGCAGCATCTAAGGTGGTGTGATATTAAAATGATAGATGGCGTGCCGACAATCAGCATCATACAGCGAAAGACAAAGCGTCCTGCCATTATTCCGCTCAATGAAATGGCGCAATCGTTGTTGCCACCTCGGACGGATGACAATCCGGAAAGTCTTGTGTTTCACCTTGTCAAGAAGTCAGACAACGTATCGAAATACGTAAGAAGACTTAAAGAAAAGGCTGGCATAGAAAAGGATTTGACCTACCATTGCTCACGGCATACGACAGCATCGTTGGCTATCTCAGCAGGAGCAGACATATCAGCAGTGAAGGATGTTTTGGGACATGGAAGCATCACTTCAACCGAAGTTTATGCAAAAGTGGCTCTTGAAAAGAAGATAGAGGCGGTCAATCTGTTTAATGGCGTGTTTGATTGAGACATACAGCAGGGTGCGAACAAGGGGGACATCTTACTTCTTCCCTTTTGTTGGTAAATTGCCGTCAGGCTGTATTCAAAAAACGCTTGTGTTCAAATAAATCTGCAAGACTTATCTGGACACAGGCATTTTCATGTTCAATTTAATCTTTGATATAGATGACAACAGGAGTGATATACGCTCGTGTCTCCAGTATTGGTGACAGACAGAGCACGGAAAGACAGGTCAAGGATTTGTCGGAGTATGCAAAATATAAGGGTATCGAAGTCTGCAAGGTCTTTGAGGAACACATCTCTGGCGCAAAGAAGAATGATGAGCGTCCAGTGTTGTGTGAGGCAATGGAATACTGCAAGGCAAACCGCATTGGAATCCTACTTGTCAGTGAACTGTCAAGATTGGGTCGCAATGCGTTTGAGGTGCTTGCCTCTGTCAAGGAACTCATTGACTGTGGCATTAACCTCTATATTCAAAAGGAACAGCTTACATTATTGGACGATGAAGGAAGTCCGTCCCTCTTTGCTCCTATAATGATAGCCACGCTTTCGACCTGTGCGCAATTGGAACGTGATAATATCTCATTCCGATTGCAGTCAGGAAGGAAGCGGTATATAGAGAAAGGTGGAAAACTCGGACGCAAGGTAGGCTCTGTAAAAACGGAAGAACAGATGAAAGCCGAATATAGGGAGGTAATAAATCTGCTCCGCAAGGGGTATTCCATTCGGGATGTGGCGAAGTTGAGTGGTAAAGGGGTAAGTACCATACAACGAGTTAAGCGATTAATAAAAGTACAATCACAGCAATAATACTATTGATTTTACGTTCTTTTCAAAGAAAGGGTTTGTGCAATAGTGGCTTATAGGCTAAAAGCACTACCTTTGTACGCAATATAACAACAATACGTTTAAGGTCACAATTTGTGATTTTGAAAATGAATATAAATATGACAGACATAACGGAAAAGACAGAGAATGGCGAACTGGTCACAAATCGTGACCAGCTGGTTGTCATGGATAATATAGAGTCTCTAATAAAAGTGATTAGAGGACAACAGAGGTATGAGAGGGAATTCTACCAACTCCGTAATGAAATGATGAACACAATCATCCTTAACAAATATTAAATGAGAGAATTGAGTTTTAAAATGGTCATAAGAGCATATTTAATATGTGCTCTTATGACATCAATATTAGGAATTATATCATGCAGTGTTCATGACATAATAAATTGGTTTCCAATCGTATTACTTTATGCTTGGATAATATTGTCTCCAATATCTATTTTAGCATTGATAACTGTATATTTATTGGGAGTTCAAAGAGATTGGATTTGTAAGATACCGTTAATTTGCTTATGCGCATTTATAGTATATTTTATAAACCTAAACTCATCAGAATCTTATTTGATTAATTTTTTTGCAACCCAAACCGTACCATATGACCTTCTATATTACAATAATGGAATAGAGATAAGGGTCAATGACACTATTTTTTCTATTTTCACATGGGTATTATCGTATTTTATATTAGTATTGCTTATTGTTATATCTACAATTATGTATAGATTTTTTAAAAAGCATAGCAAAATAAAATTATTCTAAAATAAAGTGTTCTCATAAGTGATGATACTAAATCATTCTGTACAATGCTCACCATCCAGCACAGCGGCCCAGACGGTGAGATTACCACCACCTTCGAGTACGACGGCATCCAGCGACTTGTAAGGGTCACAGACACGGAGGGCAATGTTACCACATCCACTTACGACATGGGTGAAATGTGAATGAAAGACCTCAAACTGTAAATGTAACCATAAAATGAGAAATCACATTTGTTTAATTACGCTTTACGCTTTTACCTATATTTTATACTCTTGCTCTATGGAGCAAGAGTATAATTCTTTCAATATAATATATTGTAAAGAAGTTTCCTCAGGATTACAATATAATAATTCTTGTGGAACGATAGAATATAGAGGGGAGAAATATACTATAAAAAAGAGTGTTTATTATGTTAAAAAGAAACTGCAAAATGTAGATGTATATAGGAGTGATGGTATAATATCCTATACTAAAAGTGAAGTAGAATCTGATAAAAAACTCGCAAACTATTTAGGGATTCCTTTGGTTAGAATTGTTGTGGTTGGTAAGGATAAACTTTTGGATAATAATACATTATTTTCTTATGAAGCAAAAGGAGATTCTATATTTGTTAATCAGGCAAAAAATCTTGTCATTTACGTAAATTCTATTCAAAAGTAAACTCTATGGGAAGTTTTTTATTATGGTTCTACAAGAATTAGTGTGTGTTAACGTATATTATCCATATGAATACAATATAGTCATTATGGGATTCAACGAGAAAATAAACTGGCTGAGTCGGAGAATACCTACTCGAACACCGTACCGATGGGTCGGATGCTTTTGACACCCTCTACATCGGGTGTGAGAAGTTCCCACAGGCGGACATGTTACCTGTGGCTGTTGATACTGGAGGAATCATGTAATCAAAAGGAGCGACATTCCTGCCGCTCCTTTTCTTTGAATGTCTGTATCAACAAGTAGGTACCATCAGCATTTAACGTGAGTGTTGTTTCAACATTCGGCGGTAACACACCGTTATAAGTTCCAGCTATGGAATCCAAGCTGGCTCTATTTCCCAAAACTGCCGTATATTCTTCAAGCTTATCGGCACACCTGCCTCCAGCGTAATGAGGCTGGCGAACGAGTGTTGTCCCGAATGGTAGGAATAGGTAAGTCCGTTCTCTTTTCCACAAGCACATCGAAAGCCTTTTGGATGGAAAGCAACAACTGCTCGATGTCCTTGTTGGTCTCCACGGCTTCCTTGCTCTTGTTCTCCTTTGGCTGCTTTAGTGCTTTATGTTACTAAAAGTACAATCACCGCAATAATACTATTGATTTTACGTTCTTTTCAAAGAAAGGGTTTGTGCAATAGTGGCTTATAGGCTAAAAGCACTACCTTTGTACGCAATATAACAACAATACGTTTAAGGTCACAATTTGTGAT
>CEAL01034780.1_pt1 | contig 17193 bp, 10 predicted proteins | sample 557521 | NCBI WGS metagenome assembly CEAL01 (sample SAMEA3182095, study PRJEB8094) | gut metagenome | biome: human; feature: gut; material: Stool; isolation source: human stools | place: Canada | collected 2012-03-06
CTATTACCGTCTCCCTTATCAGGAGGCGGTTTTGCTTTTGCTGGGCAGAAAGAATGGAAAATCGTATGAGCAGGCAAAGCCCGCAAAGGAGGCTCCGAAGCCCTTCGCTCTGCCGGAGCCTTACGGAACCATGCGGCGTATGTACGCCTACCTCATGCGTCAGCGCCACATTGACCGGGAGGTCATCTCCTATTTCGTACATGAAAAGCTGCTCTACGAGGACACGCATCACAACTGCGTTTTCGTGGGGCTGGATGGCAGCGGCGAGGCAAAACACGCCCACATCCGCAGCACCAACAGCGAGGGCCGGGTGTTCCGTATGAACATTGAGAGCAGCGCCAGCGAGCACTGCTTTCATAAGAACGGCACGGATAAGTCCCTCTATGTCTTCGAGGCCCCCATCGACCTCCTGTCCCACATCACCCTCTACCCATACGGCTGGCAGGAGCACAGCTACGTCGCCTGCTGCGGGACATCCATCCAACCGGTGCTGGAACGACTGCGGCAGAATCCAAAGCTGGACACGGTGTACCTCTGCCTCGACAACGATGACGCGGGCAATGACGCCTGCGACCGCATGATGGATACGCTGGAGGACATGGGCTTGGAGGTGGAGCGGCTCTGTCCGGTACGCAAGGACTGGAACGACGATCTGTGCGCCAAATTCGAGAGAAAGGAGAACCAACCATGAATTGGGATACCCGGATCTTCCTCGCCCTCTGCGGCGCTCTGCTGGTGTTTTTGCTCATGGCGTCCTTCCTCTCCAAGAGCTACTCCCTTGACCGCATCAAGAGCAAGACGGTGGGCGACGGCCAGCACGGCACGGCGCGGTGGGCAACGCCCAAGGAGATCGGCAAGACCTACCACACCGTACCCTTCCGCCCCCGCCGCTGGCGCAAGGGGAAGGAGCTGCCCACGGAGCAGGGGCTCATCCTCGGCAGCGTGGGCGGCGGAAAACGTAAAAGTAAGGGAGGTTTCCTGCGGAAAACCTCCCGCAAGCTGCTGGAAAAGCTGCGCCGTCCTGTGGCGGGAAAGCAGAAACGGAAGCCGAAGAAAAAATCAAAGGCGCTTTCAAAAGTCAAAAAGATGATCGAGGAGCAGGGGGATATCCGGGCGCTGGTGGACAGCGACGACATCCACTGTCTGATGATTGGCGCCTCCGGCGTGGGCAAGACGGCGTTTTTCTTGTACCCCAATCTGGAATACGCCTGCGCCTGCGGCATGAGCTATCTGGCGTTGGATACCAAAGGGGATCTGGCGCGGAACTACGGCGCCATCGCCTCCCGGTACTACGGCTACCGGGTTTCCGTCATCGACCTGCGGAATCCCACCCGCTCGGATGGCTTCAACTTCCTGACGCTGATGAATCACTACATGGATATTTCGAGAGCAGATCCGTCCAATTTGGCGGCGCGGGCCAAGGCGGAGAAGTACGCCAAGATCCTTGCCAAGACCATCATCAGCCCGGACGGTGACGCCTCCCAATACGGTGATAACGCCTACTTCTATGACAGCGCCGAGGGATTGCTGACGGCCGTTGTGCTGCTGCTGGCGGAATTCGTGCCGCCAAAGGACGGAGAGCCGGAAAAGCGGCATATCGTATCGGCCTTCAAGCTGGTGCAGGATCTGCTGGCGATGCCGAGCTCACGGGGCAGGAACGGCTTTCAGTTGCTGGTAGACATTCTGCCGCCGGAGCATAAAGCACGGTGGCTGGCTGGCGCGGCGCTGACGGCGGCAGATCAGGCGATGGCCTCGGTCATGTCTACCGTCCTCTCCCGTCTGAACGCCTTTCTGGACACGGAGCTGGAGCAGGTCATCTGCTACGACAGCCCCATCAACGCGGAAATGTTCGCCTCGGAGAAGTGCGCCATTTTTCTCATTCTGCCGGAGGAAGACCCCGCCAAGAATTTCATCGCGGGCCTTATGATCCAGAACCTCTCCCGTGAGCTGTTCTCCGTGGCGGACGAGCATGACGGCAGACTCAAGAACCGCGTGGTGCTGTTCTGCGATGAGCTGGGCACCATGCCGCCCTTCGACATCCTGCCCCTGTTCAGTGCGGGCCGCTCCCGCGGGCTGACGCTGGTTCCCATCATCCAGAGCCTTGCCCAACTGGAAAAGAACTACGGAAAAGAGGGCGCGGAGATCATTTGCGACAACTGCCAGGACACCATCTTCGGCGGCTTTTCGCCCCAGAGTAAAACCGCCGAGGCCCTCTCCGCCGCCCTTGGCAGCCGCACGGTGCTCTCCGGCTCCGTCAGTCAGGGCAAGGAGAGCAGCCAGTCCTTGCAGATGATGGAACGACCGCTCATGACGCCAGACGAATTGAAGTCCATCCCCAAGGGAGAGTTTGTGGTGATGAAGACCGGCACCCATCCCATGCGGACGAGACTGCGCCTGTTTTTGGATTGGGGCATCACCTTCGATCCAAACGGCTACCGGATGCCGGAGCGGGCGGCCAGAAAAATCGCCTATGTGAACCGCGACGAGCTGGCCCGCAGTATCCAGAACCGCCGCGAAAACAGCCCTTACAACACGGAGGATGCCAAATGAGCAAATTTAACTTTATTTACGCCGAGGATCTGAGCCACCGGGAAAAGACGGTCTACATCTACCTCCGGGACCGTGCGGACGCCTCCGGCGTCTGCTGGCCTGGGATCAAGACCATCGCCGGTGAACTGGGGCTTTCGCCCCGCACCGTCCAGCGGGCCTTGGCAGATCTGGAACACAGGCAGCTCATCGAGAAGCGACAGCGCCACCGCGCCAACGGCAGCCTGACCAGCAATCTGTACCGCCTGACAGCGGCAAAAAAGTCACAGTCTCCCGCCAAGGGGGGACTGTGACTTTTTCTCTCCTAAAATTCTGTCCATAGGGTGGCGTCATCATGGCGCATCCAGAAGAACCTACTCTATCGGAGGATATACCAGTACAGAGAAAGAACAAGAATTATACAGCGTGTCGTCACATTCCATATTGTAGTAATCATTGAACACATAGTAGCGGAAATTGGGGTGGTCGGTCTTCCCCGCGAAAAAGGACGCGCCGCCCTCATGCAGATGAGGCTTGTATTTTTCCGGATAGGCGATGGTATGCAGCGCAGGCAGCGCCGCAGCATTTTCCATTCATATGGTTTGCTCCTTGCGCTCAGACGCCCGGCATGCGGGTTTAAACAGGCACACACCTCCGCCAAAAGTGTCGGATCTCTGCCGACTGCCAGTATCTTCATTCCACGCCTCCTCCTTGCTGCGTGTTCCGCCGACAGCATTTTTTCCTGTGCGTTCGCATAGGTAGATGCTTTCCTTTTTCGCAGACATGTGCTGCAATGCGGCATATCCAGATACGCTGTATCAGCATCATTCATATGCACCATCATTACAGAGAGCACATCTGTTTCCCGCAGTACAGGTACGAGCTTTTTAGTGCTTACCGCTTACCATGAAAGAGCAAGGCGAGAATTTACGTTCTCACCTTGCTCTTTCGCCATGTTATGGAGCGGTACGGCTTAAGCCGCACCGCTCCTGCTCGTTATTGGGAATTGCATTGAACTGCTTCTGCTCTGCCGTGCGGGTCAGTTCTCATACCGGGTCCAGTCGGGGTTCTTGTTCATGCCGGTCCAGATCTCATAGTTGCCGGCCTTGTGCTTGAAGTCGTGGGAGTTGGTGGCTTCCTGCACTGCCAAATAGAACCAGTCGCCGGGGTTGCAGTCCGGCCAGACGTTCATGCCGGTCAGCAGGTCACTTTCCTCCTCCGGGATGCGGTTCAGCACCCGGTTGATCATGGTCATGGCCTGTGCACGGGTGATGTAGGTATCGGGACGGAAAGTCCCATCCTCAAAACCCTTGATCCAGCCCAGCTCCGCGGCCCGCTGGATGTACTTCTCCGCCCAGTGTCCGCTGATGTCGGAGAAGGTCTGGGTTCCGCTGCTGGTTCCGGTATCGAACCGGGCGCAGATGGCGGCGAACTGGGCACGGGTGATGGGGGACTGGGGGTCAAAGGTTGTGGTGCTGCGTCCCTGCACGAAACCCAGCCCCGTCATGGTAGAGATGGCGGTATTGGCCCAGTAGTTGTCCGGCACATCGGTATAGGTGTTACTGGTAAGAAGATTGCCATCCCGGACGCTGTCTTTCAGCAGACGGAAGAAGATGGTGGTGGTTTCCGCACGGGTGATCAGGCCGTAAGGTTTCACCAGACCATCCTTATAGCCGATGACATAAGCAAAATGGTCGGTGTCATTCAGCACATTGGGCGTAGAACTGCGGTAGTTTCGCACCGTTTCGGCTTTTCTGATGGCAGCGCTCTGGCTTGTGTAGAAATCGTTTTTCGTGATCTTATGCTCCGTGCTATCCAGTACATAGCCTTCGGGAGCGGTGACCTCGACATAGTACCAGTCGCCGCCATTGCCGGTAATGCTGTCCACGCTGAACAGAGCAATGCCGCTTTCAGAGCCGTTCCGGGATGTCTTCGCTGTTGTTCGGTTGACTGTTTTGCCATTGCTGCTGTACTGGTACAGTGCAAAAGTAGCGCCGTTCAATGCATGGCTGTCCTGCGCATCGATCTTTTCAATGGCGAAATAGTAGGAATCTTTGCTGTCATCGCCGCCAGGCTTAACCGGGTCTATCGGTTTAGGATCGCCCACACGCTCAAAGTGCGCAATATAGTGGGCCGTCTTCCAAATCCTATCCTCCGGCTTCCGCGGGGCAAAGGACGCGCTGTCACTGAGCTTATCGTCCGTCTCGCTGTACCAACCAATGAACCGGTAACCGCTTTTGGCGGCAGCAGTCGCGCCGGAGGCCGTTTCGGTCGTCACCGCCTTTACGGGCTCGCTTTCGGGGCTGACCGTTCCCATCGTCGCATCCGCCGTATCATAGAACAGCGTGACGCTTTCCTGCTGCCACACGGCGTAGAGCTTTGTATTCTCTACGATGTTCACAACCTGCTGGTTGTTGTAGGTGACTGGGCCGCCTTCCGTAGTTGCCCAGCCCAAGAAGCTGTAGCCGGGGCGGACAAAGGCATTGGCCGTGAGTGCCTCGCCCTCTCCATGGATAAAGGTCTGCGGTTCCATTTCTCCGGTGGCGTCTGCCGCATTGGCATCAAAAGTCACCTGATATTTTTTCTGCACAAAGCTGGCAACATAGGTTGCCGCCTGATACAGGCCGTCGGTATTCGGCTTCGGCTCAAACTTCAAAGCGTTTCCGACCTTCGTAGTGTTCAAATACCAGCCGTCAAACTCCCAGCCCTCTGCGGGTGCGGCGGTCGCACCTACGAATGTGCCGGTCTCCGGATTGCCGGTTTCCTCTACATCGCTGGTTAGCTGTGCGTCGTTTGGGTTCAGCGTGACCGTGCCGGAGCCGAACGCCTCATAGCGAATCGTAATATTCGGCAGGGCCTCCCAAATCGCATAGAGAGTGACTTCTCCCCCATCCCCAATCGGCTGATCTCGATAGGTGTGCACAGCGGCAAACTTAAAGCGATCCGGATAAGTGCGGCTATCCTGTGTCCGTCTTACGGCAGGATACTCGCTCCAGCCCTTAAACGCATAGCCCGGGCGATGGAACTGATTGGGATTGAGATAAAGCGACTCCTCCTCGCTGGCGGCGCTGAAGGTGAAAGGCTGATCGTTCATCGTGCCCGTCGCATCGCCTGCATCTTTATCAAACTTTACCGTGAAGCTGTTCGGCGCGAACTGCGCTTTGAAGACAAATCGATTTTCTGCATCTGCGGCTTCAAAGTTCGAACTTGCAATGGTCAGCGATGCTTTGGTCAAGGGCCCGAACGAAGCATTAATACTGTCAGGCACCATTTCCACCGTCCATTCGGTGAAATGGTAGCCGGGGTTCGCTGTAGCCACCGATGTGAGATCCATGCCGGTTACAGAATCACCAGCCACAGTGAACACGCCGCTTTTTACAGAAACACTTCCCATATTGGGGTCGTTCACATTGAACTCCACGGTGATTTTGTCGATACTCCGGTAAACGGCGTAGAGCGTGACCTTTTTGTCATCATCTGTGACTTCCAGCATATCTGAGTCCACAACGGCACCGGCTCCCTGTGTAGGGACCTTTTCCTTCTCATCTTCCGTCATACCGCTTGTGTTTGTCAGGCTCCATCCGGCAAAGTAGGTATTTTCCGGCGGCGTTCCCTCAAAGTTCTTGAGCGTGATGTCCGCGCCGAAGGGAATACCGTCTTTCGCCACAACGCCGGTTTTGCCATTAGTGTAGCGACTGTACTCGAATGTTGTATGCCCCTCTGGCGCCGTTCCCTCGACGCCTGCCAGATCGTACTGTACGGTGTAGGTCTTGGGTGTGAATTCCCACTGCGCCGTCAGCGTCAGATCATGGCCGGGCATTGTAATGTTTTGCTCCGCTGAAGCAATCTTCCCGGTATCGCTGCGCTTCCAGCCTGTAAACTCCCACGTGCCCTCCAGCTGAAGTGTGTCGCTCAGCATCACTTTGTTGCGAGACGTGGTCAATGCGCCGGCGACCGTCACATTGGCATTCTGATAATGGCTGCTGCTATTCGGTACTTCGCTCGTTTCTGTCGGTATCCAGCAGGTCGTGTTGTCACCGCCAGAATAGCTCAGCTGATACGCGCTGTTCGGTACCCACGTCCAGTATCCCACCAGCACATAATCCCGATTCACATTCAGAATAGAGCCGGTCAGATAGTTGCCGTCCGGGGCGTTTTGATCCTTCCATCCGTTGAACACCCAGTGTCCAGGCACGTCGTTTACCGTATCTTCAATTGGATGGCCGCTTCTGTACATGGTGCTGATCGCATAGGAATCTCCCCGCAAAACAAAGTTGCCAGTCGGGCACGCAGGCTGAATTCCTCCTGCCAGAGTCCATTGGGGATTTGCCCATTCATATGTGACTGCATACTTCTTTGCAAAGCGGGCGTACACCGTCCGAGTTTCCTGCCCGGATACACGGTAGGTGTAGGTGGGGTGGGTGCTTACATATTCATCTTCATCAGACCCCTTCACCGCCCAGCCGAGGAAGTAGTAGCCGTCGTTGGCTGTGGCGGTGGCGGTGACGGCGGCTCCGGTCTTGGCGTAGCATTCGCCACTGCTGTTGGCCACAGCAGCATCGTTCGTTTCAGCAGCACTTGTAATGGTCACCGTTCCGGCTTTATCGTTATCCGCAAATTTTCCGTCCTCGCCGCGCAGCTGCACCTGAGCGCACTGACGGTAGCTCCACTGCGCCACCAGTGTCACGCCTCCGTGAGAGATGGTTGCATCATTCTCACCGTCGATTTTGAAGGTAAAAGCGGGGTTTGCCGAGTCATAGTTGTAGGACACCGTATGTTTTGCCGGCAGCAGAAGGCTATCCCGCACGGACAGCCAACCGTCAAAGTGCCAGCCGTCTGGTCCCGTTGCAGCATGAGAGGTATAAGGGAGCCTCTCATGTTCTCCGGCAGCATCCGTAGTTTTCTTGAAGCTCACGACGCCGGAAGCATTTCCGGACTCTGCTTCATAGGTTCCGCCGTTGGCAAAGTAGGTCACGGCGGGTGACTGCACAAAGATCAAACGGATGGACACCGGATCACTGACGTTCAAGGTAAATCCGTAATGCTTCTGTCCGTATTGGTCCTCTGTTTCTACCTTTGTCCACATATCCGCAGGGTCTCCAATGGGATAGAACTTCGAGCCATCCGGCCCAATCACCAGCGCGCCCGCGAACTCCGTGTCCAGTCCATTCTTCAAGGCATTTTTGTTCTCCCACACCGTCAGCGTAAGATCGTTGTTGTTGCGCACCACGATGGAACCGCCGTTCTGGGAAAAATCCAGTTCCTGCTTCTGCCCGTTGATCTCCGTACTGGCCGTGATCTTGCTGCTGCCGGGCGTGGCGGAAATCGTCACAGTGTGGTACAGCGAGAACTGCAAATCGTCGATCAGGTTGCCGAAGGTCTTGGGAACCAGTGAGCCGGCCGGAGCCGTAGAGGAATACGAGCAAAACGCAAAGGTCGTCTGCGTCTGACCGTCCGGCACCAGATAGCTGCATTCGTAGCTCAGTCCGCCGCCGACGCCCTTGTCTCCCTGATAGGCGTTGTCCTTGATGCCGTATCCGACCCAGCGTTGGTTATCAGTGGCGATGATCCACACATCCCAGCGCTCGGTATAGATATTGGAAATCTTCGTACTGAACGGAGATTCCGAGCCAGAGCCGCCCAGAAACGCACCGTTTTCCCCAAACGGTTTGGAGTAGACCGTCAGTCTTTGCGAACAGCCGTCATCGGGGATCGTAAATCCCAGCGCCGCCTGATTTGCCTGCACCCAGTCCGTCAGCTGCATATACTGATCCCGGCCGTTTTTTCTCGGCTTGGAGGGTGCGGTCTCCTGTTTCGGCCCGATGATGAGCGCCATTTTGTCAACGCCGATGCGGCCGCGGTGCTGCAGCCCCCACTCATACACATTGCCGCCGACGGTCGTCACATTCTGATAGAGTGTGCTTTCCTCGTCGGCGTTCAGCTCGGCGAACTGGTACCCCTCCGCATTGTTCTTGTCCCTGGAGGTACTATAATGCGGAGCTGTATGGCCGTTCCAATTTCCGCCGAACTCGATCATTCCTTCCTTTGCTGTGGTTTCCCAATCCTGTACGTTCTCCTGGGGCATTTGTGATGAAGTAGTGCGGATCGACGGGGTTTCAAAGCCGGGATTTTGGATGGCGTTCTCCACGTTCAGTGAATCATCCGCCGCTGCGGACGGCGCAGGGAGCAGCGTCACCGTCAGAATCAACGCCAATAAGGCACTCATCCATCGCTTTCCTACTATTTTCTGCTTGCCCATAACTTCCTCCTTTGTGCGGCTTCTTATCGAAAACCAGTGCCGCTTAATTTGTATTTATTGCTTTCTCAACGCATACAGCAGAGCTCAGATTCACGGATTGGGGCCTGTGCAGTTTGCACGTCTATCTTACGGCAGGTTGTCCGATTCCGGACTGCTTAACGCAATACTGCCGCAGCCTTTGCATCCTGATTTTGCTCTCAAAACTGGGAGAAAGCGGTTTCGAAAGAGGGATTGCACCGGTATATACCGGTGCAATGGGGGTACCCCCATTGCAATGCCTCTCTGTTGCCAAATCAAAACAGGGGTGCTTCCACCCATGTCAAAGCACAGGCAAACGTATCTTAATTGGGTATCGGATCTTCCTTCTTCCGGGCTGAAAAGCATATCACTCTTTCGCAGATAAGGGAAAGTGCTTGACAAAGCTGGTTTTCAGGAAGTATATCTTCTAATACCTTTATAAAAAGCGGCAAAGACTGACCGTACCGTGAAGTCTTGCCGGATATTCTACTACATTTTATTTTGCTTCAACGCGGCAGAAGTAAAACCCATCTCATACTGAGATTTTACCACAATTATACTATATACATACTTTGGTTGCAACGTTTGCTGGGGGGGAATCAAGAAAAAACAGGTCCAGCATAAGGACCTGGGGCTTGTGGTGTAGGCATCCATTCGCATGGATGCCTACACCACTGCTCAGCCACTGAAAAACAGTTATTTTAGGGAAAAGTCCAACTTTTTGTCCGCATCCCTCGCTTATTCCGCCAGTGCGCGATAAATAAAGGTGACGATCTGGGCGCGGGTGCAGTCAGCATTGGGGCTGAACGTCGTGGCGGTGGTACCGCTGGTGACGCTCTCTTTCACAGCCCACAGTACCGCGTCGGCATAGTAAGCGTCAGCGGAAACATCGGTGAAGGGGTTCACGCTGCCCGCCGCCGGGGACTTCTGGCTGCGCCACAGGAAGGTCACGATCTGGGCGCGGCTGCAAGTGGCGTTGGGGCTGAAGGTGGTGTCGCTGGTGCCCTTGGTGATGCCGTTCTCCACGGCCCACAGGACGGCCCGCTCATAGTAGCTGTCTGCGGCCACGTCGGTAAAGGGCATGGCCGTGGACTTGGGAGCGGGGCTGCCGGCGGCGCGCCACAGGAAGGTGACGGCCTGAGCCCGGGTGCAGATGCCGTTGGGGTTGAAGGTGGTGGCGGAGGTGCCGCCGGTGATGCCCTTCTCCGCTGCCCACAGGACCGCGTCATAGAAGTAATCGCTCGCCTTGACGTCCACGAAGAAGTTCAGCATCGTGTTGTCGTCCATAAAGGTGGCCTTGACCTCCACATTGCTCGCGGGCATGGTGAAGGTGTACTTGCCGTTCTTTTCGGTGAGCTTGATCTCCTTGCCGCTCTTGTCGAGCACGCTCAGGGTCTCGAGCGTGTAACCCTTGTCGGGGGACACGGTCAGGGTTACGGTGGTCCCCTTGGCGGCGGTCTTGCGGTTGGCGTCCACATCACCGTTCTTGGCCTTGTTCACGGTGATGGTATACGTGGTGGAACCGGAGGAAGAGCCGCCAGAGGAGGGGGCGCTGTAAGTGAAGCTGTACTCCGTTTTATTAGTGCCGGCGCTGGAGGTGGAAAGGGTGGTGCGGCTGCCGGGATTGATGGAGCCGGTGAAGCTCATACTGTTGGTCTTCAGCGTAAACTTCACGGTGCGGGAAACGGTGACGGTTTCATCGCAGTCAGCTTCCAGCTTGATGGTCTGGCCATCGGTGACGTTGGCAACGGCCTCGGCCAGAGAGGGATACATCACGCCGTCAATGGAAGCCACAGCGGCGGAGATCACGAAGGGGCTGAAGCCCTTGGTGGTGAAGGTGACGTAGGCCTGCCCATTTTCCTGGATTACAGTGCCGGTGTAATATTCCACCTGGCCGTTATCCTTGGTGTGTTTGACGCTGACCTGGCCGTTGATTTCTGCGGCGAAGTCGTTAGGCACATTCAGACGGATTTCGTACTCGGCCTCGGGAAGGGTGAGCTTCTTGCCTTTCTCAATGACCACAGCGTTTGCCTGGGTGTTGCCGCTCTCTTCGCCCTTGACAACGATGTCCTGATTGGCCTTGACAACGTCCTTGGTGGTGGCAACCACGCGGTACATGGGGGTCAGGTTGACTTCCAGTTCGGTGATTTTATCAGTGGTGGAATCCTTCTTGGCGTCGGAAACCGCAACGTCCACATAGGTCTGGTAGACGATGGCGACATCATTGGCGGAGGTGCTGGTATTGCCGGTGGCTTTCTTCAGCTGCTCCACAACGGTTTTGTTGCCGTCCACCTTCGTGTCGCTGGCGATGGTGTTCTTGTTTGCCAGATCCTTGGCAGCAGCTTCGGCAGCCTTGGGGTCAACCATTTCTGCGCCCTTGATTTCTTCGGCAGCCTTCTTGACAACTTCGCTGTTGCTGGTGGCCTTGGCGGGAACGGAAGCGGAATCCACGGTGGCGGGTTTTGCGTCGGCAGCCTTGGTGCCAACGGTGTAGGGATAAGCCGCATCGCCGCTGGCAACACCGGTCATGCCGGTAGCGCAGTAATCAGAGGGGTCAGAGGTATAGTAGCCGGCAGAAAGGGAAGAACTTACCTTGCCGGAAAATTCGCTCTTACCGTAGTTGCTGTCTGCAGCAGCACCAGGGCGCTTCATGATATCCGCATGGGAGATGACGGCATAGGCGCCCTGGTCAGAATTGGTGCCCACCTTGACGGTTTCACCGGAAATGGTGACATTCATGGTCTGTTCAACCTTGCCCAGATCATAGATGGCAATGCCGCTGCCCTTGCCGTTGGTGCAGTTGAAGGTGCCGCCGGTGATGTTCAGATTCAGGGAATTGCCATGCTCCGTGTTGTCGCTGGTATAGGTGCCGCCGATCACATACAGGGCATCGGGGAACCACACGTTGCCGGAGTAGGCATATGCGGGTGTGCTGCCGACTTTGCCCTCAGGCATATCGATATAGGCAACCTTATCAGCGGTCATGGAGTTGATGGTGCCGCCGGAGATGTTTACCTGACCCATGCGGAGAGAAACGCCGCCATTGATGGTGCCGTCGGTGATGGTGAGGTTTACTTCGCTGGGCATATAAATGGCGGGGCCGAGATTAGTAGTCAGGGTGCCGCCGTTGACCGTCAGGTTCATATCGCCGGTTTGATTGTTGCCGGACAGGGCAGCGCCATCCCCGGTTTCAATGGTGCCGCTGTTGACCACCAGGTTTCCGCCGCCGCTGGCAGTAAGACCATAGTGATTGGAGATGATCTTACCGGTTTTTCCGGTGCTGTTGTCTTCAATGGTCAGGGTAGCGGCCGTGCCCTGCGCTTCAATAACGGAATAGTAATCGTTAAATTTTGCGGTAATTGTTTTGCCGTTAAGATCCAGAGTAATCTTCTTACCAGAGAAGTCGATTTCCTCGGAAACGGTGGTGTCATTCACCATTACAACGGTTTCGCCATCCTTAGCGGCATCGATAGCTGCGGCCAGGGTGGCATAATAAGTGTCGCCAATTTTGGCGGCGGCAGTGGATTCGCCCAGCGGGGCAACCGTGCCGTCCGCAGACTGCACATAATCAGAGGGAATATACGCCTTGACATCGACGGAGAACTTACCACCGCGAATGTCAGTGGTTGCGCCTTCGGTTGCGTAGACGTTGCCTTTAAATTCGCCGCCAGTAACCGTCAGGTTGCCTTTGTTCATAGTTCCGTTGAAATTTCGGTTTTGCAGAGCGTAAAACCCGTCGCCTGCATCGAAAGTACCGCCGCTGATTTCAGCAATGTTGTTGTTCTGCACCACTGCCTGGGTGACGTTGCTGAACGTACCATCCTTGATAGTCAGGGTAGCGTTATCATCATTCTTGATGGTGTTGATTCCGCCTCTGAATGTGCCGCCCTCAATAGTCAGCTTGGGGGCAGCCTGGCCGACGTTATCGATATAAGCGGTTCGATCGCCCTTATCCTTTGCGGAATAGTCATAGTAGCCGTTGGCCACCAGACTGGAGAAATGACCGCTGGAGGTGACGCTGACGCCGCTTCCGATGGTCATTTCGCCGTGGTTGAGAATATTGTAATAGCTGTTGCCGCCGGAACTGGTGGTGGTATTGTCGGCGGCCTCCTTGCTGCGGGTGTAATTGCCGCCGGACAGCGTGCAGGTGCCATTGTTATAAATGGGAGCGCGTCCATCGGTCACGTTATCAACCGTGCCGCTGCCGGTAATCGTCAGTTTGCCGCGCTTTTGAACCGTAATGGTATCGCTTTTGGCATTGGTGATGGTGTGTCCGTTCAGATCCAGGGTGATGTACTTTCCGGCAATTCGCCCCTCACCCACGACAATGTCTTCCTGAACGTCATCCAGCAATTTAAAATTACCGTAATAATCATTGGTGCCATTTGTGATGGCAGCCTGCAGCGTATCATAATGATATTCGCCGGGATTCTCGCCAGCGCTGCCGTCATATATCGCTGCGACCTTGTGATTGCAGCCATCCCCGCCGTCACATTGGACGCCTTTCACATCCTCAGCCATGGCTGTGGCCGGCAGGAGTGTTAATGTCATAGCCAACGTTAACAGGATGGATAGAATCTTACGTTTCATCATGCTTCCTCCTCGTATAATCAGTTTCAAAGTTAATAATTTCAGGGATCAACAGGCTTTGGGATGCCCGCGATACCATAGCTGTAGGGCAGCAGGGTCAAGCTCTTCTTCATCCGGTTAAGCCGTAAGACTGCTTCACAGATGGTCCGTTCCCCTGAGCCGGAAGTCAGGTGCTGCTTTTTTTACTGCCTACGCAGCTCTTTCAGCTAAACTTTTGCACTATTTTTTGCATCACCTACTTGTCTTCATACCATTGGACTTTATACAACGGGGATTCGTATTCCATGGAGCGACTTTGAAATAGATATGGAAAATCCATCCTATGCCCCGCATTTTACTCCCCAAAAATCCAATGCGCAAGAATCTTTTTGTAAAAATAGATAGCTAATAGCGCCGCCGGTGCTGAACGTGTTAAACTCATCCAGCGGCATGATCTGCCGGGTAAAGAACGCCGCCGCTTTCTCCATGACGCCACATTCAGCGCGTCGGCTTCGTCCTCCGCTGCAAGTGCCGCTGTTGGGACCAACCCCACCAGTAGGCAAGCACTTCAGACTTGCTAATATTCATTTTTCATCGTGCTGTATGCCTCCTATATCTCCGTTTTATTTTTTTGCCCCGCACTCCGGGGCCGGGTCAACAACATCAAAAACCGCCCCTTTGTGGCCTCCCCGGTTTGCTCCGGCAGGCTGTCTGCCAGATATTCCAGCGCATTGTTCTGCTCGGCAGACCGGCTTCTCTGGGTGGCAGCCGCTTCAGCTCCACAGCCAGGACGTCCCGCTAATCCCTGTTTGGAAACCGTGCTCAGGGCTGCGGGGGAAAATACGCTCATACAGCAAGACCCCTTCCGTTATCTGCTCTCCGAGGCTGGCGAACCTTTCCCGCGCACACCGGGCAGCCGCACTTCTGCACCCCGGCTCTGGAATAAATGATGGCTTTCCAGATGTGGCCGTTGGCGCACTGCCACCAGACCTTACGATGGCTGCCTGCGGTCACCATCTGCGGGGTAAAGCTGCCATTCAAAGTGGGGTGCCACTGTGCGGCTACCGTTGGTTCCGCAGTGGCCAGGTCATTGAAGCCCGGCAGAACTCTCTTGTTGGCACAATAGGGGCAACCGCTGCCGCGCATTGTGCGGGTGGCAATGACCGCCTGATAGCTGTGGTTCTTTTCGCATCGCCACCATGCCTTCCGGTTGCTGTAAGCGGAGATGGAATCCGGGGTCAGGGAACCGTTTCTCTCCGTATCCCACTCCTTTGCCAGTTCTGGGTATTGAGAAGCCAAATCGTTGAACCCCGGCAGAATCTGCTTCCCGGCACAGACCGGGCAACCGGCTCCGGAGACCGTCCGGGACGCGACGGCGGCCTGCCATCTGTGTCCCAAAGAGCACCGCCACCAAACCTTGCGGCTCGTTTTAGCCGTGACCTTTTCCGGCGTCAAAGCACCATTTTTCTCTATATCCCATTCCTTTACCAGCCGTGGGAACTGAGAGGCCAGATCGTTCTCGCCGGGCTGCACCAGCCTGCCAGCGCAGACCGGGCAGCCGCAGCCGCCGGAGACCCGGGAATTGATCTGGGCCCGCCAGGAGTGTCCCTTCTCACAAACCCACCACGCAAGGTGGTGGCTTCCTGCCGGGAATTCAGACGGCTTTCGCGGGGCATTTTTCCGCGTATCCCACTGAACAGCAAGATCCGGGTACAGCGATGCAAAGTCATTGCTCTGTCCCAATTTTTTACCGGCACAGTAAGGACAACCGCTTCCGGCGGTGCGGGTATAGACCAGCGCCTGCCAGGAATGGCCGCTTCCGCACCGCCACCAGACCATGGTGTGACTGCCGTGGGTCACCCCATCCGGTGTCAGAGGGAGATTTTTCTCACCGTCCCATTCCTCCAGTAAATACTGCCGGTCATACTTCCGGCAGAAATCATACAGGCTTTCGCTCATGTGTCCGCCTCCCATGTCCGGGACAGCATTTCCATTGCGGCCCATGTCAGCGGCTCCATCCCGGAAAAATCCTTCCCCAGCAGATAGGCGCGGAACGCTTCAGCAAAGTACTCCTCCACATTCTTTCGACAGTAATCCCTGTGCAGAAATGCGGCCATCAGAACCTGCTCTTTCTGGAACGCGTTCGTTATAGCGGCTTCTTCCTGTGCCGACGCATATTGCTCTTCAAAATGTCCCATCTCATGGAGAACTATGGTGTTATCCTCCTGCGCCTCGATGGCCACGGCGGGTACAGACACAGCTGCTGCAAAAAAGCACACAGAGACAATCGCCGCAGCTAACCGCTGAAAAGCCGACTTATACAGGATACTTAACTTCCAACAGGGCAAAACGCTTCGCTTCATGGAACTCCCTCTTTATACAACGGAATCTATATTCCGTTGTGCAATTTTGAAATAGATATGGAAAACCCATTCCTACATTCCGTATTCTACTCCCCCAAAATCCAATGTACAAGGATTTTGTCGAAAAAACAGGTAAAATAAGCACAAAGAAATGAGCCATGAAGAAGGCATCTGCATGGCTCCTGGAAGAAGCGCCCATTTCCCTTTTTGCAAAGGAGAAATGGGCGCTTCTTTTCTGTTTCAGCCTGCCGAAAGCCCGGTCAGGCTGTTCATGGTTCACATACGGAATATAGATTCCGTTTCAGAGCACCAGCTGCAGCCGTTCCAGCTGACGCCGGTGCTCCTGTCCTGCGGTCATCAGGTAGATGCGGGTGGTTTCAATGCTGGAATGGCCCAAGATGTCCGCCAGCTTTGCAATGTCCTTGTAGACCCGGTAATAAATCGTGGCAAACAGATGCCGGAGATTATGGGGAAATACCTTGGAGGGCTCCACATCGGCTTTTTGACAGAGCCGCTTCATCTCCGCCCAGATCTGGCATCGCCCCATGGGCTTTCCGCCTCTGGTGAGAAAAATCTCACCAGAGGTGATTTTTTGCTTTTTCGCGTATTTCAGCAGCCTCCTGCACAGCTTTCCCGGCAGCAGGATGGTGCGGATCTTTCCCTTCAGAGAGATGGTGGTACGGCCTTCCTTTGCCGCCTCCACGGTGATATAGCGCACCTCGCTGACTCGGATGCCGGTGGCGCAGATTGTTTCCATGACCAGCGCAATCCGCTCCCGTCCTGACTCGCGGGCTGCCGTGATGAGACGCTCATAGTCCTCACGGCCCAATTCCTGCCCGGCATCCCGGAACAGACGGCGCTGGACCTTCAGGTAATGAGCGCGGCAATCTGTCCAACCGAGAAAAGTAAATAGATCATTGATGGCAGCCAGAGATGCGTTGACGGTGGAAGGGGAATAGCCACCCACGCTTTGCAGATGTTCTTTCCAAGCTACGACAGCGTCCTTGGTAACAGGCTGCCCATCCAGGTACAGGAAGAAAGCCCGTACGCTTCGGAGGTATTTTTCAATGGTCGCAGGGGTTCGTTCCGCCCGAACAAGGGAGGACGCAAAGGCGGCGATCTGTTCGTTGGTAAGATAGTGTTGTTCCATGGCGGTTCTCCTTGTGATAAAGCGTGATGGGTTTCATTTTACCGGTTGGAAGATATCCTGTGCAAGAGAAAGCACAACGCATCAATGTGGGCACTTCTTAGGTGGGTGTGATATTAACTCTGTTGGAGAAGATGTTCAAGTCTTTACCGATTCTTTCTGACCTTTGGATACTGGATTTGGAAAAAAGCCCAGATTGGCGGGTATGAAGCCAACGCCGCCATAGGCGGCGCAGTTGCAAGCATCGCATTTTGATATCAAAATGCTGCTTGCTGGGGTAAACCCCAGTCCCCCATGCCGCCCGCGGGCGG
>CEAL01031894.1_pt1 | contig 15839 bp, 17 predicted proteins | sample 557521 | NCBI WGS metagenome assembly CEAL01 (sample SAMEA3182095, study PRJEB8094) | gut metagenome | biome: human; feature: gut; material: Stool; isolation source: human stools | place: Canada | collected 2012-03-06
GATTGCACACGGGTATAAGAAAACCGCTCACTGCTGTGGGCGGTTCATCAATGACAAAACGGAGTATCTCCGATTTCTCTTTTGTCTATCTCTATAAGTTTATGACGAATACTTTCTTTTTCTTCTTCAGTTAAAGTTTTGTCATTATGAAGTTTATTCATAAGATTCGCTTCTTCCTCGGTTAAATGCCTCATCATACCTATCATCTCCTTAATTCTTTTAATATGCTTTCTGATATATCTTTCAGATTCTTTGACGAAAAACATTCTGCGATAATCTCAGAGTAATTGTGACAATCATATCCTAATTGAGCATATTCGCTTATTTCTTTACTGAGCGTATCTCCCAAATTATTGCTATGAAGGAAGTCATAGATTTTTCCATCTATACTTATCTTTGCTTTATTATACTCCATATTTTCTGAAATTGCAAGGGATTTCACGCAGTCCTCATAATATTTATGCCCAAGTTCATGCAAAATCGGAGCCAATTCTGTATTATTAGCAAAATACCCCGCTTTTTCATTTACAAAGTCTAAAATCTTACCGGATGTGTTATATTTGCTGTTCAGATACAATATGCCTGTTTCTTTATCGTACCCGCCTATTGCCTGAACATTTAAACCGCACTTATCAAAATCTACGACAGCAACTTTGGGCATTACATAACCTTCCGGTAACATTTTCTTAACGGCTTTTAAATTCTTTTCTGCAAGCCTTACAGCTTTATTCCTGCGATTAGCGTTATCTGTTACCATATCAAATTGGCTATTGGTGACTTTTTTCACTTCAATATTTTTAACCCCATCGAACGTGCTGAAGGAAATAGGCGTACTATCAGAATAATCAGGTCTGAATGATTTTGACATATAATCAACACCATTCCCTGCAAACCTCATCGGTTTGTCCACCATGACTTTACCCGCACTTCCTGCAACATACCGCCACTTGCCGTCCTCGCCCTGCTGTAAGTTCCGTTCCCACTCGTCAAAGTCAACATCTGCGCCTATCTCATCGCCCAGTTCGGCAAGCTCCTTATCAAGATCCTCCTCGCTCGGCAGGACTGGGAGCGTTGTAGAACGGCAGAATGGGTGCATAGGCGGAAGATTTACACCTGCCTGTGCGCTGTTGCGCTTAAACACCTTACCGTCAAGTTCACGGCATAGATCGCTTGTGCGGCTGTCAAGGCAGGCGGAAAACTCGTATTCGTCAATGTCAAGTTCTTGGTAGCCGTACAGCTCCGCCATATTCGCAACGCAGGTGGTTTCCGTCCGGACAAGCCTGCGTGCCTCGAAAGCGCCGACACCGCAGCGGTTCATTATATCGTCCGCCATGTGCTGTTCGGACTTTCCTGCCATAATGCCCACAAGCATATCGTGCTTCAGCCCGTCTGCAAGTGCGTTTGTGTTATCCCAGACACGCTGGGAGAACATCTGGCCGCTCCAGTTGGTAGACAGGATAGCTTTAACACGGCTTTCGGGGATAAGGTCAAAAGCCGCACGGTAATCCGCACCCTTCGTCACATCGAAAACCGTCTGCATATACGCACTCTGAATTATATCGCCCAGATGCGCTGTATCAACGCCTATTTCGGCGTTTGCAAGGCGTGAGCACATATCACTTATCTTGCCGTCAAGATCATTCAACCGCCCTATTCTGTGGGCGTATGCAGGCGATGATAACAGTGTTTCAAGCTGTTGTTTCTTCTGCTCATCGGTGCAGGTAGCAAGAGCGGTCTTCATCTGTTCAAACATAGACTTGCCAGGTGCGTTTTTGAGCATTGTTTCGGCTTCGGCAATACTCAGTTCAAACTTATCTGTAAAGGCGTTAAAAACGTCATTCGCTTCCCCTTGCAGATACCGTGCTGTTGCGTAATAAGCCTTACCGAGCGTATCGGCGGTGCTTTCCGCTTTTGCCGTGTAGCTTACCATTCGTCCTGCGGCTCTGTCCTCCCAGTATTTCTTACTCGGATTCTTCATTGCTTTCGCCCCTTGCAAGCGGTGTGTTCATAAACATCTTCTGCTGTGCCGCTATAGCGTCCTGCTTCTGCTGTCGGAGTTCTTCAGCGGCACTCTGAGGATCTTTAACAAACGGCAGGAGCGAGAGCAGCGTTTCCTGCGGTACTTTACCGTCAAGCGTTGCCACCACCTGAGATAGTTCCAATTCGTTCTGAGGAAGTGAGCGTGTAAAGGTTATGTCTATCAGCTTCGGATCGATATGACCGCCCTTTATGCCGATTATGTTGGAAAGGCACTCAAGGCGGTAACGTAAGCCTTCTGCGAAATACCGCTCTTTCGTCTTGGTAATCTGCTCAAGGTTCAATAGCTTGTACTTCATAGCAACACCCGAAGCATTCCCTGCAAAACTTTCGTCCGACATATCGGGTACGCCCGAAATCTTGTGAATATCGGTAACAATACTCTTTCTCAGCACTTCCACACTTGCTTCATCAAACTGCCGTGTCAGAAAGCCTATTTCACCGTCCTGCGACAACTCTACGACCCTGTTGCGCTGAATATCGCTGTAGGTTTCAGCCTTCTCATCGTCGGTTTCGCCGAGTATCTGACCTTTAATGTACATCAGACTGTCAACGAACTGCTCCTTGTCGTTAACCCTGTCTGACTGCAACGTGTTATATGCGTCAATAAGGCTTATGACCTGCTCGAAATCGCCCTGTCGCTGACCGTCATTATAGATCTCACTCAGCGGTACTTTGCCGAAATAGTGCGGTATTATCTCGCCCTCCGATTTAAGCCCGAAGTTGCTTGTAAGCTCAAAATCCTGCGTTATCGTATCGGTCATAAGCTGACACTTGAAGCACTCAGGCGTACTGTTGCCCGGCTCGAAAACGGGATAATAATAAACCGCAAATACGGGATTTTGCTCCACAGTATCATCATAAACGACAAATGCGGACAGCGGAGTGATACGGGCGAACTTTGGGCGGCTGTCAGCGTCCATATAGATAAGTTCGTAGGCTCTGCCGAATATTGCGGCATCGAGTGCAAGATCTGCGTCCTGCGTACTGCTGTCGGCATAAGAAAGGCAATCGGTTATTGCCGTAATATCCGTATCGTCTTTACCGCTGTAAGAAACAGGAGTAGCTATCAGATACGAAGATGTGAACTTTGCGATATATGCGGCGTGATTTATCATAACACGGTTGTTGCTCAGCATATCGTCACTTTTGCGTCTGTCGCAGATGTGCTGTCTGCCGCAGTAGTAATTATCCAGCATAGCAAGACGTGGCATTTCGTACTTATCGTGCTTTTCTATGTAATCCCGTGCTACTTTCGGCGTTATCATCTCCGCCGTTTTATCTGTTGTAAAAATCGGTGATGTTATCATAAAATCTCCTTAATAAATGCCTAATTTCCGCTTGCTGAGCGTTGATTTCACTATCTTTTTGCCGATATAGTCCTCAAGGGCATAACGGATAGCGTCTATGGTGTGATTGTTCTTGTCGGGGAAGTCCGCTTTCAGCTCGCCCCTGCTGTCACGATCAAGCTCATATTCGTTGAACTCACGGGCGGCATTTGGGCAACGTGTGCCGTCAATAACGATTTCTTCAAGGTTCTGAAGCCACGTTATACCGTGCTCGACGCTTCCCGGACCTTTGACCGCCGTTCGTATGCGAAAACCTCTGTCCCGAAGCTCATCGTTTGAGCGTGGCTCGGCGGATTCGGCAATGACTGTACCGTTTTGTGTATTCTCCTTGCGGATTGCATTTGCAATAACGTCATACTTTGCGGCGCACCTGAAAAATTCGTGAAAAATAAACAGCCTGTTTCGCTTGCTGTCGAAATGAGCTGTTATATATACAAACGGGTCTGCGCCGTAGCCCCAGTCTATACCACGCTTGATATGATCGAATGACTTTATTTCCTCGTCCGTGATAGTGCGGATAACAACGTTTGTGAACACCTCTGCGCCTGTTCCCATAACCTCGCCGAGATATTCGTGACGGTAATGGTCGGGGTTGATTTCCTCAAGGTGCTTTGCTTCAATCAGAAACTGCTCGCCCAGCCATTCGGGCGGCACAGAACGATAGTCGCTGTGATGTACGATTTTGTCGTCCTGCGGTACAAGAACCTCGCTGTTTATCCAATTACGCTGCGATTTTGGCGGATTGAACGTGTAAAAAACCGTGAAAGTTTCTCCGCCGCGCAGCAAGGACTGATTTATCGTGCGGATTTCCTCAATACCGTTAAATTCATCAGTTTCCTCATACCAGACATACCGAATGTATCCGCTCCTAACCTTAGTCGATTTCAGCTTTTTAGGCTTATCGGCTCCGCGGAAGATAATGCGCTGACCTGTCGGAACGTAAACCAATTCAAGGGGTGAAAGCTTTTCCTGCCAGTAACGTTCTACTCCGAGCTTTGATATTGCCCACAGGAGCTGCTCATAAACGCTGTCCTTAAGATACAAGCCCACTTTGCGGATAACAACTGCATTTGCTTCGGAATTTCGCATAATGCCGGTGATCAGTTCCTCAGAAACAAAAGAGGATTTCGTTGAGCCTCTGCCGCCCTTAAGCCAATAGTGGGTGTGCTTGTCCTGTTTGATGTCCTTGTGCAAATCGTAGAACGAGGGCGCAATAACCTCGCTGAGCCTAACAGTCGTCAATGATTTTCACTCCCATATTCCCCGATACATCGACCTTCTGCGTGTACTCCCCCGTCATCTTATTCAGCGTATCAATAGCTCTGATACGGTCCGACAGCTCGTTCTGTTTATCCTTAGCTATATCGGAAAGTATCGCCTGCCGGTCACGAGCGGTCATTATTCGGGCAGTCTGGGCGTCTTCGGTTAATTCACGGATATAATCCGCAACTCTATCATTTTCTAACAATTTACAAGCATTTGTGTTTGCATAATTTTCACTATATCCCGCTTTTATCGCACTTTGCACGGTATTACCGCACTGAGCGTAGTATTCGGCGAATTTCTTCTGTCTTTCGGTCATTGGCGGTACACCGTCCTTTCTTTTGGGTATAAGAATACCCGACACCGTTGTGCCGGGCTTCAGGAGGAAAACTTATTGTTGTAGTTTTCCCATTCTAATTTTAGCACACTTGATTTCGGACAGCAATAGGACAACGGCGGACATTTGCGGACATTTGCGGACATTAACGGACATCGGCGGACAATTCTTTAAAATATCTGTCTATTGCCTTGCGTAATGATTCTCCACTCGTTTCGCCACACATACCTGCGACCTCGTCCCATGTAAGCGTCTTAGATCCACAGCCTATGCAATACAGCTTCAGCGCTTTGTGAAATCTTCTAACCGGTATTGCGTCTATAAAAGCACATATCTTCTCGTTTTCCGCTTCTATGCGGCTTTTTTCGTTAAGAAGCGATACAGTACCAAGCCCGTGTATATAGCCCTCGTCCTTTTTTGTCACAAGCTGATATGCCGGCGGTCCTGCCGAACCCTGAGTGCTTATCAGCACTTTTTTCTTGCCGAGTTGTCTGTCTATACATTCAAGCAGCTCACAATTTGCACGATATTTTTCTAAATCTGATAATGTCATTCTGTTTCCTCCTTAGGCGCTTCTGGAAGCGGCATCCAATGAGTAACCCGTGCACGCCCTCTATGGATAAAATGATCGATAGACCAATATCCTTTATCGATGTTTCGTATTCCTTTTTGTGACACAGTGCATACTAACACCTCTTCCTGATCCGACGGAAGCTTGTCCTCACACTTTATCCACTTCGGTATTACTTGCCCACAAAATAAGCAGGTTTCGGTTGCTATCTTACTCATTAGTTTTTGCCTCCCTCATTGCTTTGCGTTCTGCTGCTTTTCTTTTAAGCTCTGCATCCTCTGCCTTAATGGATTCGAAAAAACCTTTGCCTAACGCTTTGTCAACACAGCCGGTATGATATTCAACTGTTCGTGTTAGCCTGGGTAATCCTCTTTGTATGCGCACTTCAAGTGCCACCCGCTCTTTTTCGTTTGCGATTTCTTCACCGCACACATCGCAAAAATGCTTAATCATTTAAATTTCTCCTTTCAACTTCTGTATTCTTGCTTTAAGCACTCTCATAACTGTCTCATGCGTATCGGTTCTGTCCTTTATAGCCGCCATAACGTCCTCGTCAACACAGCCCTGAACAACCAGATACGCCACATAAACCTTATCGTACGGCGATCCCTGACGCCATAACCGGCACTTGCCCTGATCGTTAAGCTCAAAGCTCCAATTAGGCGTAAACCAGACAATGTGCCGTCCGCCTGCCTGGAGATTAAGTCCGTAGGCACAGCTTGACGGATGTACAAGCAAAACATCAATCTTGCCTGCATTCCACAGATCTTCGTCATCAGGTCCGTTATATACCCTCACGTTAAGCTTTGTCTTTGCAAGTGCCTGAAGAATACGCTCCCTGTCATGCTGAAATCCGTAAAAGGTTATGCACGGTTCGCCGTTAAGGCGTTCTATGTACTCCATATATGCGTCTATCTTGCAATCGTGAAGCTTGACAACTTTGTGATCATTATCATAAATAGCCCCACTGCAAAACTGAAGCAGCTTTCCCGTAAGCACACCTGCCGATTGTGCTGTTATCGTGTTTTCGTCTATCTGAAGCAGTAAATCTCTCTCGAACTGTGCGTATTCCTTTTTGATCTTATCGTCAAGTATAACCGGGATTTCATGCTCGATACACTGCGGCAGCTCCAGATAATCCTCTGCTTTCATACTGATGCAGATATCGCTTATGGCTTTCAGTACGGCAGGCTCTGCGTCGTCTTTAGGTTTGTAATCCGTAAAATGCCCGCCGTGCGTATTTGCTATGAAATAACGCTCTCTGAACTGCGTGATGTTTTTTCCGAGCCTCGCCCCTTCATCAAGGAGATATATCTGCGCCCACAGATCCATAAGTCCCTTTGATGAAGGTGTTCCTGTAAGCAGTATAACCTTTTTGCACAGCGGACGTATAAGTTTCATTGCTTTAAACCGCTTACTGCTGCTGTTCTTGAAACTTGTACTTTCGTCAAGCACAACCATATCAAACGGCCAGTCCTGTCGGTAATACTCGACAAGCCAGGGGACGTTCTCACGATTGATAACATACACATCACCGGGAGTATTAAGAGCTCGTATACGTTTGGCCAGAGAGCCGAGAACCGTAACTACTCTGAGATGCTTTAGGTGATCCCACTTGCCTGCCTCTTTACTCCAGGTACCCTCGGCAACTTTTTTCGGAGCCACCACAAGTGCCTTGCCGATACTCCAGTGATAATATTTCAGAGTGTTTATCGCCGACAGAGTGATTGAGGTTTTACCAAGCCCGGGGCGTAAAAACAAGCCTATCGCAGGATCTTTTACTATCCTGTCAATGCAATATGCCTGGTAATTGTGCGGTTTATATATCATTTCTTTTCAGCTCCTCTATCAGGCGGTCAACCTTTTCTTTTGAATCGACCGCTCTGAACACTTTTACGCCTGTTGCTTCAAGAAGATCGCAGACATAAGTCTGTAAGGCTTTCAGCTTTTTTTGCGGTGCTTTAAGCTCCGCCAGAACTATTTTCCCTCCGGGAAGAAATATGATCCTGTCAGGCACCCCGTTAAACCCCGGTGATACAAACTTCAGTGCCATACCATCGCATTCCTGCTTAATTCTGGATACGAGATATTTTTCAATATTACTTTCAAGCATTTTAATTCCTCTTTTTCCCTTTTTAGCTGTAACAATTTCAATGTTTTTCCTATACGCGTGTGCATACAGGCGGATTAGAGCGTGTATATACCCTCTAATTCTCTATTTACACTACTCTATATAGAATAATTGTTACAATTGTTACATTTTAAGATTTTTCGCTTAACCATGCGGTTTATAGCGTAACAATTCTCGTAACAAATGCTTTTTAATTGTTACAAATTGTTACAAACGTTTGTAACGTTTTTGACCGAAAACCTATTTTGTTTCGCGTTTGTTACGACAAATTGTTACGTTTTTCTGAATCCTCTGACTACGCCATAAGGTCCTTGACGTATAGGATTTTCCGTCCTTTTCCATTCGGGCATCATAGCTACGATAGCATTAAGCTCACGGGTGTCCGTATTTTTCATATCTTTGATGTTCCCGCCTAAAGCCTCACACCATATCTCAACGGCACATACGCTTCTGCGCTCCACAAGCATCAGATTTTCTGCCCCGGTAACTGCACCGCCCCAGTACATTCTTCTACGGTCAAGCGGCCACTTCTGCCAATCGCTCGGTATCTGTTTTTCTACGAAAGCACGCACTATACTTTCTCTGCTTGATACTTCTCTGTGTTCTTCCTGCTTGTCCTTAGCGACGCTTTCTATTTCACCGCTGAGATACAACGGTTCTCCGCCTTGCCATCTTACCAGAGCCTCCGCCCATATCATGTCTATTTCGTTGTCAAGATCGTGCCATACGCTCTTCACAGCCTTTTGTTCTCCCGTGTCAACGGGCCAGAAGCGGCGGTTTCCCGTTGTATCCCGTAAGAACTCAGTATTATTGGTAGTACCGAAGAACACGCACGACCTGGGCAGTTCCTTAACATTTCTTCCGTAAGCCGCTCGAAAGCGGTCTGCCCGTAAGCTGAGAAATTGCTTGATTCTGCTTACATCTGACTGTCTGAATGCGTCAAGCTCGCTTATTTCAACGAGCCATACGCCCTGGAGAAGCTCGCTTGCTTCTTTGCCCTCAAACGTCCTTATGCTGTCATTGAACCACCCTCGGCTCATTTTATCAAGTAAAGTTGATTTTCCTATGCCCTGAGAACCCGTCAGGATAAGCATATTATCAAACTTACAACCGGGCGTCATTGCTCTGGCAACAGCGGCCGTGAATGCCTTACGGGTAACAGCCCTGTTGTATGGGTTGTCCTGCGCACCCAGATAATCAATGAAAACCGTATCAAGACGGGGCACTCCGTCCCATTTACCGTTAAGCCCCGTAAGATAGTTTTTTACAAGATTGAATGCGTGTGCGTGTGAATGGAGCGATAACGCCCCGTCTATCTTTCCGTTGCCGGTAATTTTATATACACGTTCGAGATACCAATACAGCCCTGCTATATCGTTATCGTCCCACAGCCTGCGTTTATTGTTCTTGTCCCACGGTAACGCCGCCAGCACCTCGCCCCTGCCTGCAAATTCATTCAAAGCAAACTTTCCTTTAAGCAAAGGATCGTGCTCAAGTATTATTTTCACATTATCTATAGTAGAGCGTATTGCGCCCGTCTGCGTGCTTTTCTCAAGCAACTGCATCCAGTTTTCATCTTCAACACAATCAGCTGTACCGCTTACACTCTCAAAATCTTTTACCGCCGAATCATACCGTTCTTTACTGAGCAGTGCCGAAACTTCATTTATTCCGCATGCAAATTCGCACATTGCACTGAATGAAGGCAATCTGTTTGTCGGAGTACCTATTGAAGCCTCGTCATCTTTATCCACAAACTTGTGCAGCCGTACAAGGTCGAAAGCATTTACAAGCCTGCCGCTGCACGGATCTGTAGCATGGTGGCTGTATAAATACTTGCCGTTTTCATAGACAACAGCGCCGCCGGTGGTTGATCCGCCAAGATAGGTGAAACGTTCTGAAGAATCATCAACCGACTCGTATATTCCCGGTAACAATTCTGACATTGCACGATATACGTCGTAAGTACGGCAGAAAGCGCCGACAACGCCATTCTTAGCATCAGGATCACCCTGCTTTACAGCCAGCTTCTTAACAGCCTGCTGCCCCGGTATGCTCGGCCAGGTCGAGACATCTCTCCAGTCGGCATATAAGGCCAAAATACCGTCGGCGCAAGTGAAAGGCTTATCGCCTACTATATACACATATTCTCCGTCTGAGCAACAGCTCGGCCAGTACATTAAGCGGCAGGCTTCAAAAGTAGACGGATCAGCAAATTCGATACCTATATACTCAGCAAGTTTTCGTGCTATAGGCTCATACTCATCGGCAGTGACAGTGCGATCAAGTGGAAGTATTACACGCAGTCTCGGTGCGGAAGGCTGATGCTTTCTTGTGCTGTAAACGCAGTATCCGCAGCCGAGAGCTTCAACTCTCCGCAGAATATCATCTTTATATCCTGCCGGAATACTGTCAAGGTCGAGGGTAACTATGTCCCTGCCAATAACGTTATTTGCCTTACGCCTGGTTCCGTTAAGAGTACCGCCAACATATCCGCCGACATCTTTAAGATCATCCTGCTGAGCCTTTTTCATATTCATATAATCAGCAAGCGTTTCCGTGCTTCTCGCCGGGATTTTCAATTTCTCCCACAGTTCCGACAGCATAAGTGTCTGTGCTTTCCACACAGTCGCTTTTCTGCTTGAGCCGCAGGAAATAGTTATTTTTCGGTCAAATAACATAAACTGTTCTCTTAATCCTTTCTGAAGAAGTCGCCGACCCAACCGTCAGCGCCAAGAGGTAATCCCGGTGCCCACGGTATAGGTTCGGTCATTATTCTTATAACATCTTCAAGGCTTGCCGTATCTTTACGACAATCGATTACTACTTCATCATGAATGTGAAACACAACAGGAAGTCCGGCTTCTTCCAGGCGTGTTATTGCTCCGGCGAGACAATCTCGTGCTATAGCCTGAACACAATTCTCAACGAGCTTTCCGCCGTATGTTTCGAGCCGTTTCCACTTTTTTGTTTTCTGATCCATACCCATATAAGCAATCGACGGTGATCCCCACTGATTCTCATAGATCTGAGGAGATATATAATAGAGCTTTCTGCCACTCGGTAGAGTAATTGTCAGACTGTCTGTATTCAAGGCGGCGTTGTATTCTTTGGAAACTATAATGTTACGCACACCGACAGCTCCGCCGTTCGTGACCGCCTGAACCGCTGCATTATCCACGGCATACCATAAGTCTCTTATACGTCTGTTGGCATCTCGCCACCGATGCACTATATCGGGCAGGTCACTTTCAGGTATACCCATATTAAGTGCGCCCATAGTAATAAGTGCAGAAGTACCGCCCTGATAGCCGAGAGCAAGCTCTGCTACCTTGCCTTTCTGACGCAAAGCATATTCCGGATTGCCCTTTTTTATAAGCTCAATCGGAACGCCGAACATCTGTGAAGCAGACGCTTCATAGATTTTTCCGTGAGTGCGGAATACCTCAAGCCGCCATTCTTCGCCGGCGAGCCATGATATAACACGGGCTTCAATGGCCGAGAAATCAGCATCTATAAGAACATTACCCTCTGCGGCAACAAAAGCGGTCCGTATGAGTTGTGAAAGCGTGTCCGGAACACTTCCGTAAACAAATCTGAGAGCGTCTGCTTTTCTGTCTTTAACAAGAGTTCTTGCAAACGGCAAAGGCTCAATATAAGTTCTCGGCAGGTTCTGCACCTGTACAAGACGACCCGCCCACCTTCCTGTTCTGTTCGCTCCGTAGAATTGCAAAAGCCCTCGTACTCTGTTATCACGACAAACCGCTTTTTCTATAGCGTTGTATTTTTTAGTGCTTGTCTTGCCGAGTTCCTGACGTATTTCGAGCATACGCTGTACTTCGGCACTGTTATCATTCGCCGTCAGCATTTTTGCTACGGTGTCCTTGCGTAAAGATTCTATTTCTTCACCTGTTTCGCTTTCCAGCCACCCTTGCAACTGTGCAACGCTGTTCGGATTATCAAGGCCAGTTATCTTCACGGCTTCTTCTATCAGCGCATTTCGTGTGGTGCTTCCTATTTCAAGCGCACCGTTTACAAAATCCATGTCTACCGCAACTCCTCGGTGGTTTATCTCGAGATCAGTTTCCCATTCTCTCTGAACGAAGTCAGGGACCATGACGGCTGATAATCTGCGTTCTATTTCTATTTCGGCTTCTACATCTCTGCGGTTATATTCTTTAAACAGCTTCCATTTTTCAAGGTCGTGTGACGGCATATTTCTTGTGCGCATACCGTTTGCCTTTGTTGCTTTACACGGGCAACAAAAATATCTGATAAGGGCCTTTCCGGTGTTAAGTTTGCGCCTGTCTTCAGGAAGCCCTAAAGCTCTGCCGGTTGCATCAAGACCTTTTGTATAACCGGCATACAATCCGTGCAACATTGTGCACCGCCACTGCTCAAGCGGAAGTGCCTTACCGAAATACTTTGATAGGCACCCCCACTCAAAAGCGGCATTATATGCGTGTTTTATGCAATCGGGAGAGAAAACCGCCGCTGTTATCTCGGGCGGTATTGTCTCTCCCTGCGCAAGATCTATTACCGTAACAGGCGCACCATTTAAAGAGTATGCGAATAACAGAATTTCAAAGTCAGGGCTTTCTATGTATTTAAAAGCCCCCGTTTCTCCGATAGGTTCGCTTGAAAATGTTTCAAGGTCAATATTTAAGTGGTGCATTTGGCCTCCTTTATCAGAAAGGAAGCCCTGTTATAGGATTGACACCTGTCGGCTGAACAGGCGCTACAGTCTGCTGATACACAGGCGTACCCTGAATAGGAGCGGTCTGCGGGTATACCTGTACACTCTGCCCTAAACCGTTGAAGTCGCTTGCCGCTGTAGCACCGCCCGAAAGCACTTCACCGTCACGGGTTTTAAGTACGTTTCCGAGCCCACAACCGACACCTTTATTAACGCCGGCATTATAGGGGTAGAAGTTAATCGTGACCCTTCCGTACATTCCGCTGTAGATATCAGACGGAGCCAATTCACAGTTGATATTATCTATACCGACAACCTGAGGCTTGTTTATACTGCTTGCGGTAAGCACCCAGTGTCCTTTGCATTCCTCCCCATAAGGAGTACCGCTCTGTCGGAGACCGTCACCATCATGAATTACTGACTGAGCCTGCGGTCTTGCTCCGCCCCATTTTGTAGTTATGCCCTCGTTATACGCCGCCATAAAGCTGGCGTCAAGGTCCGCTTTAGTAGCGGTGTCTGACTTGGGGATGAGTATGGTAACCGAATATTTAGGTTTGCCGTTAGGATCACTTTTCGAGGGAACAGGGGCTGTGAGATTCGTGTAAGACAGCCTTACTTCTCCGGTTAAAACTTTGGTTGCTATGTTCTGGTACATAATATTTTCCTTTCTTAAAGGGCAATGCCCATTTTGACGTTTAATTCTTCCATTAGTGCAACAATCTTGCACCAACGCTCGAAATCACGCTTTGCTTTAATTACGTTCGAGAGCAATTTTTTATTTTTAGCCTTGATTTCTTTGATTTCCTTTTCAGTTAAATCAAACAGGAACTGCAAAGCAACATATTCTTCCTTGTATGTTTTGCTTTCTTCGTGCCATTTCTGCCTTTTAGCGTCCTGCTCCGATAATACGTAATGCCATATTTTGCGTATATCGTGCGAATTCAGCGAAAAGTTATCATAGGCGATCCGCATCAGCTTTTTTATAACCGGCAACGGTCGCTGTTTAAGATAGTCCTCATAAAGAATCTTAAAATAACCTTCCGGAAACGATATAGTTACAAGATGCAGTTCGTTCACTTGCCCACCTCCGCAAAATCGGCGGCCGCAGGACTGTACGTCTCTCTTTTATCCGATAAGGGCGCAAGCGTAGGTTTGCCGGGCGGCTTGATAACATAAGCGCCGACCTTTTCGGCAAAATCGGCTTTACCCATAAGCTTTTCAAGCTCGGTAAGAGTTTTGGGTTTTCTCTCGTACACCAGGGCTTCATCATAACCTGCTTTGATAACTGCGTCAATAGCTTTATCCTGATCGGAAAAGGCTCTGTTACTGCGCCCCTGGACTGCTTTCCAACCGGGTATGTTAATGCCTTTAAGGATTGCACCGAGTGCATATTCCTCGAGATCCTTATACCATTTCACGAGTTCAGCACCTTTTGTAAGCAGGTCACCTATTTCGCTGTCGGAAAGAATACGCTTGTCCTGATCACCGGAAGTACCGGGTAGTACGCAATCCTTAAATTCTTCAAGGGCTGTATACTGTTCGGCTCTGGCACGACAGTGTTCCTTTCCTCTGCAAAATCTGCAATGCTCACCCGGCACAAACTCGCCGGGACCGGTATAGGCCGCCTGTGCTATCGGTTTTATGCTTTCACTCCAAGCGAGTAGTTCCTCTACAGATATTGTTTCGGTACTGACTTCATCACTGATACGAGGTTGATCAATCGTCATTCTTATGCTCTTTATACTGTTCCCATAAACAGGTGAATAACGCTTGAGAGCACCGAGAGCATACAACCGCATCTGCGTGTTTCCCTCCGCCGATACTGGTACGCCTTTACCGTGCTTGTAATCCACTATGCTAAGTGTATCACCGCCTATCATAATGCAGTCGCAAGTGCCGAAGCCGCCGGGTATGTAGCCTGTAAGATCAACCTGCACTTCCGGGGATATGTTGGGTTTTGCCTTATACGAAAGTGCTAACTGACTGAGGTGCTCGATATAAAGGTCTGAGGTTCTGTCCATCTCAGGACTGTAACCGGGCATCTCCTTTATTTTGTTTATTCGTGCGGTATAGCTTCTGGGCTTAATTCCGGCAGTAAAGGTTTTGAGTACCTTTAATTCGCACATTGCGTGAGCTATTCTTCCTTCTTCTGCATACTGTGATGTGGTTTCGGGAAACTGTTCTTCAAATCTCGGTGCGGCAGTACATTTAAGCCACCTTGATGATGCTGACGCAGAAAGCAGTGCGTGTTTTTCAGGTGTTGGCATTGTCATCCTCCTCGATTATTTCAACAAAATCTGCACCCTGTATTATCATCTGTGACGCAATCTGAGATATTGGCAATCTCGTAGTGCGCTGTAATTCTGCAAGAACGGCTTCCGCCGCAGGAGATATTCTGATCACGCGACCTTCTGCTGAACGGGGAATTCTAATCTGGATTTTATTACGCATATTGCTACCTCCTTATATATTTGCGCCGAGATTTCTGAGTTCTGCGGCTACCGCTCCATAAACGGCGGGCTGTAACTCCGTTAGCGCATTAACACCATAGCGACTGAGGATGCCCAGCAAATCATTCATCTTACCTGCATCTATTAACGCTGAGCCCGCCGCCGCAAGCATATCAAGTGTATAGGTAGGTGCGGCAGTGGGAATAGGTGTTGATGCGGCATTTGCGGACTGCTGACCCGGAGCGGTCACGGGTGCCGACACAGTAACCGGTACCTGTGCGGCAACCGGCGCTACGGGCGCTGTTGCTGTCGGAACTGTCGGAGCAGAAACAAACTGCTGCACAGGCGCAGATGTGGACAACGGAGTCGTAGCGACTTTAGGAACGGAAGCCGTAACCGCAGGGATGGTGTTGCCCATTCCGTTTGCCGATATTGCTCTGGCAAGGTTCTCGATTGCGTTAGCGAGGGCTGTTGCCTCGACTGTGATCTTAAATTCTGTCATTTTGAAATCCTCCTGTTTATTTAAGACGCTGTGCGCCTTTTTGTTTGATTAGTTGACAAATTATAGCTGTTGTGCTATACTTATTGTGCGTTAAATATTTTTCCTTGCTCCCCTCGTGGGAGCTCTTTTTTTACTTCATCATATCCTCATCTGTTTCGCAACAGGTTTTGCTTATCTCTGACTTTAGTCTATTGCCCATTTTGGATAACCGCTCGAAATAGTCTGTTTTAGCCGAAATCTCATTGCTGAAATAATGACCTAAGTTAAGTCCGGTGAAGTATTCGCTCTTTGGGTAAAATGAATATCTCCAGGTAGCGTACTGAGTTTTACTTTTTGCTAACACCACGCCTATTAACGTGCCATCAACATCGGTAAACTCATTATGCTCAAGTAATTTATATCCGGCATTTACTCCTTTAAGCAACAGCTTATTGTTTTTGTAATCAAAATATATCTGAGTTTCCATAGATTACACCTCGTGTCCTTTATCCTGTTTTTGCCTT
>CEAL01005195.1_pt1 | contig 15485 bp, 21 predicted proteins | sample 557521 | NCBI WGS metagenome assembly CEAL01 (sample SAMEA3182095, study PRJEB8094) | gut metagenome | biome: human; feature: gut; material: Stool; isolation source: human stools | place: Canada | collected 2012-03-06
TGGATTATATCGCCGGAAAATATCCTGATCTTGTACCGCTTTACGATGAGATCTATAACAAGCATAACCGCAGCTACTTTGAAGCGCTTGAAGTAAAAGCTGCGGAAATGGCTAAGAAGTATGATTGTCCCTTTGTGGATAATGAAATGCCTTATGGCAGAGTCCCGCAGGGATATCCGGTGATCGTGGATTATTTCTATCATGAGGAAATCCGAGGGACAGAAAATACCGGAAAAAGGAATCGCTTCTAAGTATGTAAAAGCCCGTACAGAATATCTGACTCCGCATACTGTCCGAGAGATTCACAAAACATTGCGAAATGCTTTCAATCAGGCAGTCAAGTGGGAATTGATGTGAGAAACCCTGTGGAGCACGCTACGCTACCGAAGGAAGAATACAAGACCAGAGACATCTGGACAGCAGAAGTGCTCCAGAAGGCTCTGGAGGCCTGTGACGATGATATTCTTTGTCTGGCTATCAACCTTACAATACTCTCCAGGTATCTGACTATTCAAAATTCAATATTAGTAGTTTTGATGAAGAGGTAAAAAAGAAAACGCACGATGAATTATTTCCTATGGATTTACAAAATGCATATAATCTTGGATCCCAATTAAGTCGATAAAATCCTGTTTATCGAATAGTTTAACACAAAAGGAGTAACCGCCACGGCTGCTCCTTTTCCTATATCCCCCCGAGCCGCAAGGCTCTTTTTTTATGCCCATTTCAAGGAGGTGACGCAGAATGTCCGAGAATTTCGGTTTAAAAATAGGTTTTGAGGGCAAAAAGGAGTTCAAGAAATCCCTCGCCGAGATAAACAACTCTTTCAAGGTCTTAGGTTTAGAAATGAAGCTTGTAGATTCTCAGTTCGACAAGAATGACAAATCCACCGAACCAACGAATAAATTGTCTTGATTTTAAAACTGTATCAATTTTCCTATTGACATTAGAGGAGATATGACGTATAATGATATTAGAGTCAACGTTATTGGGTTGGGGGGCAATTGGAGCCCCAGCGGCACCAATAATGATTGGGCTCTTTTTTTATCCAAATAATAAAAACCAACTTGATTGTTAGCTTCTAAAGCTAAGGCTTTACTCAGCATATTGCTTATATTGTTTTTGTCGTAATAACTGACAATGAGATTAGCATCTATAGAATCAGAGCCTTGGGAGATTTCTGCATCTACCTCAATAGGTGCAATTACCTGTTTACCGTTTATAGATAAATCGACAAAAGCAATTACTCTTTGTGAAATATATTTACTATTATCAGCTGCGATTACTGCAATCGGATTTGATAGTTTTTCATATATTTCTTTTACTGCGGTTGCGCCGAGTCCGTGATAGTTTGTTCCTTTTTTGTATCGCCCATCTTTTTTGGCTTGTGCATCGTCAACAGCAATAGAATATACATGATTTTTTGTAATAGCAATAGGTAAAGCATTCAATCCGATTTCTTGCAAAATTGCAGGAGTTACACCTAAAATCAACGGAGATGAACTATTATACCTCAAATTTATAACATCATCAACATCTTTTTCAAACTGCTTTTGAATATCCTCGTTGATTGAATACTTCCCACCTTTACCATCAGCAAGAGAGTATCGTATATCATTGTTGTTTATCACGGCTTTATTGTCTGTGTTATTTGACTGATTCGCATCATCCGGAAGAACATTACCTTTGCCGGCGCTTTCAGAATATTTATTAGAGCTACCGCTTTTATCAACATTTTCAAACACCTCAGCATATCTACCGTACTTGTTGTAATCGATCTTCTGAGCTTCACGCTTTGCTTCGATTTGCTCTGCTGATAAGAAGTTATCCGGCACATATTTTAAAAACCTTTTGTCACTGGGGTTGACATTTGCAAAAAGTTGTGATAAGCTAATAGTAAAATCAGCTACCAAAGGGTTGGATATGTCGGTATTGCCGTTATGTTCGCCCTTCACGACGGCTGATTTTTTTATTTTGCTTAAAACTACATTTAAATAAAGTGAATTGCTCTGTCCTTTGTCATATTCTTTTACTTCAAGTTGCACAGGAGCTATATTGCCATCGTTGTTAATTGCGCTTATCAAAACAAAAGTATTCTTTAAATACTCATTATCCTTATAGTTTTTATGTACTTCTATAAGTTCAGCGTTTTCAACAAGCTTATAAAGACAAGTCAGCATTTCAGCGTAATCAGCATAATTACCACCATATTCGCCTTGATGATGTAAACTAACATCAAGATTTTTCTTTGAAAAACCGAAATCAAAATCAATATTACTGTTTTTGTAGTTGACATTGTGTATTCTGAGCATTTCCGCAATTCTTCTGATCGGCTTTTTGGCTTCTTTGGTGCTGAGGTTTTTATATGCTTCAATGTCTATATCGGATACTTTGCTCATGTCAGGTTTTGAAACAACTATAGACTTATCTTTAAGCTCTTCGTAACGTTCCTGCTCCGACATATCTTTTGTAATAGAAAATTTGGTATTATTTTTCTCTTTACTGTGTATACTACTATTGACATCCGAATCACTTTGTGATATAGTGGTGTTAAAGATAGTTGTATTACTTGTCGTTTCGGACGTTTCCGTGAGGGCTTTGGCATTCGCCGCAGTAACAAGGCTATCTTTTTTTATACTCGAATACATCGTTTGCACACCTAAATCGTGTTTCTTCTGAGAAACATAAGATACAACGGTTGTTTTTCCGTTAATTGTTTTGATAAATCGAATTATCGGTTTCCCATCATATTTTTTCCTGTCTAACTCAATGAAATCTGCTTCTTCAATAATTTTCGGAATAGCTAATATATCATCTTCAGTAATAGCTCGCTGTCCTCTAAGGTTTTCTTTTTTTTCATCTCCGTGCGAATTTAATAGTATTTTTCTGATTTCGTTCGAGCTGATAGTAATATTATAGTTTTCTGCATCAACTCCTGTCTCATTAAAAATTCTTTCAGCTAAATCGGTACTTATTGCACCAAAATACATTTTTTTCTTTACAGATAAATACTCACCATCCAGTGACTTTTGAATAAAGTTACGCAACTGATTTTCATTTTCGTAGACTATTATTTGCTTACTGTCTTTCCAGTTTTCTTTTTGATGCCCAGTATACTCTTTTAACGAATATTTCACACCGTTACTCTGTGTATCGGTGTTTTCTTTTGCGTTCGAGATCTCAGCATGATTATTAACCGCCGCCTTCAAAGCATCTCTCCAAAGCTTCTCAATCTTTTCAAGCGCCTTTACGTCTTCCGACAGCTCTCTTGCTATCTGATGATTTACGGTTCTGCCTTTGAGATAATCTTTGATCGAATTGATTATATCGTGCAGAGTGTCGAGAAATTTGCGTACAAAGCCTTTGTTTTCGCCTACTACAGCGTTAACGAAATCCTTGTCATTAAACATTCCTCTATAAATTTTTCGTTTGTCAGCAGGGCTTCAGCCGCATCTGCTGTCATTTCTTCGGTGATCTCATGCACGTTGCTTGTTCCGTATGTATTTGAATACTTTTCAAGGTAGTATTTCATCTTACCGAACTTTGTTGTATGCTCGATCACAGCATCTCGCAAAGCGTTATACTGTGTCGGTGCGTTGATTTTTGCATAGTGAGTAACTTCGTGCAGAGCGGTAGCTACTACGTTGTCAGATCCTATGTCAAGGACTATTTCGCCCTTAGTAGAATTAAACTCGCCTATAGCTTTTCTACCATTTACAGCCTTCCGTTTTTGCATTAGAACTGTCTATAAGCACAACAGTATAGCCTGTTACCTTTGAAACAGTACGAGCAAGCACTCTAATCGCTTACGCAGAAAATCACCCACAGAACAAACCGGAGCAATTTTGCCTCCGTTGTCGTCATACCAGTTACCCCCTGCCCCGCTTGAACCAACGGCATCGTGAGCCGTGTCACGCTTCCTCTTGCGGTTCCCGTCTTTTTCTGCTCGTATTCTCGCAAAAAGCCGACCGCTGCGCCAAACCCTGTTCGCTTCTTCCGCCACCGCGGCGCTTCTCAGGCTTTGCCGCCGACTTCGCCCCTCAGCTTTAAGCGTGTTTCAGGCAACAAAAAAGCACTGCAATCGCAGTGCTTGAATGGCTCCCCAATTCGCATACAAGCCGAAGTATCGTCCAAAGGGAGGGCGAGTGTACTCGCCCCTTCCCTACAATTAAAGATGATGACAACCTTGTCATCGTACAGATAAACTGAATTTACAAAGGTATCTACAAGTTTGCGTTTACTGTCGTCCAATGAAAGGTCAAGCCTTTTCATCTCTTTCAGCCATTCCACTACCTGCTCCCTTGTAATTATCTCCTCTTGGATTTCCTGCTTGATTATATCTGTTTCAAGTTCCGTCCTCTGAGCTTCCAGCTCTTCAAAGCGCTGCTTGGTTTCTCTTGAAACAATACCCATCTCCATTGCCTTGACTAAATTATTTATACTCTGATGAATCTCAGCCAACTGCTTCTGCATAAGAGGTATGGTAGTGTTTTCTTTCTCCTGCAATCTCATTACGCTGTCGGCAATATCGTTTATCAAATCCTCCTTGAACATCTTGTCCATAACATCATTCAGTACGATTTCTTCAATATCTGCCTTGCGTACAGTTTTCTTGTGACAACCTTTGTGCCTTTTTACACCGGTACATTTATAATAGTTGTACTTAATCTGCTGTCTGCTTGTGCCACTCTCTCCTATCATAAACTCACCGCAGTATCCGCAAATGAGTTTGGTTGAAAGAAAATACTCAATCTTTGCCTTAAATCTTGAACGGGAGTATTTGTTTTTCTTCAATCGTTCCTGTACCTTATTAAATAGAGCGTCAGAAACAATTCTCGGAACACCGTCGTCAATAATTATGTCACGGTATTTATACTGACCCTTGTATTTTACATTACTGAGCATTGATGTGGCACTTGTCTTGGTTATAGGTTTTCCCTTACCGCTTCGCACCCCATTGTCATTCAGATATTTTACAATATCCTTTACCATCTTACCGCTTGAATACATTTCAAAGGCTTCCTTTATAAAAGGTGCAACCAATGTGTCAAGCTGATAATGTTTGTTCTCGTCAATTGTGTACCCTATTGTCAGAGAACCGCCGTTATACTGACATTTGAGTGCGTTATCCGTCATACCCCTTATAACTTTTTCTGAAAGTTCTGCGGAATAATATTCGGCGTAACCTTCAAGTACAGATTCAAGAATGATACCCTCTGCACCCTCCGATATAACCTCGGTTGCGGATATTACCTTAACTCCGTTCTTACGAAGCGTAGCCTTATAATGTGCCGAGTCATATCTGTTTCTTGCAAATCTGTCCAGTTTCCAAACAATGACCACATCGAAAAGCTCATTTGCACTTTCCTTAATCATTCTCTGGAACTCAGGGCGGTTGTCTGTTTTAGCGGACATCGCCCTGTCTATGTATGTACCAACCAGTTTAAAACCTTTGCGTTCCGCAAATGCCTTACATTCACGGAGCTGACCTTCGATACTCTCTTCACGTTGGTTATCACAAGAGTAACGAGCATAAATTACTGCCTTCATTGCTACCTCCTTATTGTCGTCGCGTTGTTGGTTTTCTTTATTTAATAGTATATCTCTTTCAAAAGAATTTGTCAACGCTTTAAAGTGCTAAACCGCAATTTTTATTAAAATTTCAAGAGGATAGAATTCAGGCTGTTTTTTGAGTCTCTTTCTCCTTTTTACGAAGATATTCTTCCCAAAAACGCTTACCACGTTCCGTTTTATAAAAGGCAGCTATCTCTGTCATCAAAACAGAAGCAAGCGATTCTATTTCTTCCTGAGAAAGATTTTCTTTATATTCTGTCTGGTGCGTCATAATCGTCACCTCGTAAGCTGTTGTCTGCCACGCAAAACGCAAAAAGTGGGAAACCACGGGATAAGCCGAAATTAAGCGGGATAAATCAGCACAAAGCTGATTGTTATGCGGTTTGTTGCGTATCACAAGTGGTATATCCGGCACGATGCTCGAAAGTGAGTTGTCAAAAAAATCGGTGCGTTTTTGCATCGATTTTTTTATATCTGTTGAAAAGGAGAAGCGTTTTAAATAACCGTTTCAAACTGTTTTAATTGTATTTTAAAAGCCGTTAAAGCGCATTGTTAAGCGTTTTAACGGCTTTTCTTTTACTTTTATACGAATTTAAATAATTTCCATTTATTGAAAATGTTAGCAAGGAAGTCAAGGAACAAAATCAAGGTTGTCAAGGAACTACTTCCTTGACAACTTTTTTGATATGATTATAAGAAATTCTCTCAAGAAAAAGTTAATATTGTACTATTTTATTCGTTGTCACCGAAACGGTTCTTTATCACCATTAAAATGATACCGCCTATAAGACCTATATACCCAAGTGAAGTGAGTGTAATATGTAAAGGATCGGATTCGTGATGTCCGATCATCATGAGAACAAGTCCTGCGATTATTGCTGTAATCGCAATCTTTTTAATACGCTGAACTTTAGGATCAACCGGAATCTGCTCTGTAAAATCTGTATTGCTTTGTGAATAATTCTGCTTTGCTGTTGTTGATTTACGCCGCTTTGATTTTCCCGACGAAGTAGAATATGAAATACCTGTGCCGGGGACTGAGAAAGTTTTTCTTGTGCGACCTTTTGCTGATTTTGATATGCGGAATCCTTTTGTACCCCAACTATATCCTACACCAGATTTGCTAAGATTAAGACGGAATCCTCCACCGAGTTTAATACTTTTTCTGAAACGTAATCCCATTATTATAAACCTCCTTTTTACAGCGAACCTATAACCTTTCCCTTGCATACGCAAGTATCATCTGCGCTGATTCTGATATCCTTATACTTATTATTAAGAGAGATAAGACGGTCTTTTCCTCTCTGCTTGATAAAGCCTTCTCCATTCACAATAAATATTCCTACATCACCTACATTAACATCCGCATCGGCATCAACAAGCACAATATCTCCGTCAAAGTAATCAGGCTCCATGGAGTCCCCGTGAACACGGAGCGCAAACGAAGATCTCTGAGTAAGGTTTGTCGCCGGTACTTTTATATAAGATGTTGTATCTTCGTGCAGATACTCTCCTACGCCTGCCGATGCCGGAAGTGCCGGGAACGGCAGAGATATGTATTCAGGCTCTTCTATTTCTTCTGTTTCAGTCTGTTTTGAAAACTGTTTTAACGGTATTTTAACAGTCTCTTTTTTCTTTGCCGCTTCGAGCTCGGCAAGTACAGCAGCTCGTTCTCTAATCTGAGCTTTCTTTATATCGTTTACTGCCCTATAGTGTGATAACAGCTCTTCTTCATCTGGAGTATAACGAGACGATTCCTTCCCAAAAATAAGCGTGTCTGTAGATACGTTTAAACGCACTGCAAGCTTTGCAACTATATCTGAATTAGGTGAAGCTCCCTTCTTCCAATTTGATATTGAACCTTTAGCTCCGCCGCATTCTGCAACTAAAGGCGTAATTTTTATCCCTTTACTATCGCAAATAGACTTCAAATAATCATAAAACATACAAATGAACCTTTCAGAGTTTGTGCATTATCCACAAAGTTCATTTAAATGGGCAAAACATCTTGACAAGCCCATTTAAATGAACTATAATTAACTTAGGTTAAGAAACAGGGTATAGTTACCCATAATTATTTTAACACACCGCCGAAGCGGTGTCAATCGAAATTAAGCGAAAGGGAGGGATAAAGAATGACATACTCTAAGAACATCGTAAGATTGCGTCAGGAACGTAATCTGTCGCAGGAAGAAGTAGCCGATGCAATCGGTGTAACACCCGCCGCAGTCTGCGGTTGGGAACGGGGAAACAAGCAGATGTCGATAGCTAATCTGATCTGTCTGGCAGATTTCTTTGCTGTATCGACAGACGAAATACTCGGAAGGAGATCTAAATGAGCATTAAGGATAAAAAGAGAATCCTCACAGACTGGTATCGTGAGCACGGCGGACTGCCTAAAGGCAATCTTGATATAGATGTCGATACCGATACAGTCGGCAATGTTTTTGTTAACGACTCCTATGTCGGAGCGTTTGATTACTGCAAAGGCGAGTTTATTGCACTTGCTTGAGCCGCCCGCTTGAGCGTATCAAGCCCAGCGCATTATGTTGACTGGCTCACCACAAACGAAGCGCAAAAATCGGTAGGAGCGTGATGACAGCTCGGAAAGACGAGCATCCATGTAGACTGAGAGTTAACTGCTTGAAGGCTACAGATCCTTTCCTTATTTATTTGTCGAAACGGAAACCCGCAAGGTTTTCCGTCTGCAGGGAATGACCGCCCTGTACCGATGATGACAGGTCAGAAAGGAAAAAGTTATGCCTGAGCAAAGTGAAATTGCTACAGAATCAACAATCGAGCAGAAAAATCGTAACAGACAGCACATACATAAAGTCAAAGTTAAGGTCAAGGAAAATCATACAGCCGCCGACAATTTTGAATTGCAGGCGGCTATAGCGGAAATTTTCCGGAAGCATTTGGAGTTTATAAAAGAGGTTTTTCATTATTTATATTCGGTAGAATATGCGAAATCTCTTGGCGAAAGCGAATATGAGTTCTTTGTTAAAGACAGGGCACATCAGATTTTAAAAACTGCTTATGAATCAGCTGATTCAGAAATTTGGAAATTGTAAGCCTTGCTTCTCAAACGCTTCTTTAAGTGCTTTGTGATATTCTTCTAATGCTTCACGAACAAGTGCATTTATATAAGTACGTTCTTTATGCCATTCAGTCGGCATCATTTGCGGAAATTTGTCTGCATTTCTGCTTTTCTCAAGTGTAAGAACTGCTTGTCCGGCACTTTCCTGTGCTTTTAGCATAATTTTCATAAAATCACAATTTTCCGACATGATTTCACCCCCTCTCGCAATCATTATATCACAATCAGCCGAAACGGGCAACAGCCCGTCTGCAGGGAATGACCGCCCTGTACTGATGATGGCAGGTCGGAAAGGATTATTCAATTGAAATGGGACGATAAAAGTCTTAAGAAGCTCAAAGAGTTATGCTACAAAAGCGTTCCTAACAGAGCAATTGCATCACACTTCGGTGTTTCACGTTCAGAAATACATTCAGCTCGTAGCAGATATAATCTGACTATGGACAAGGTGGGTTCCGGCTCATCACTTGTAAAATGCGACTGCTGTGGCTCTCTTTGCAGTAGTACCACCACTTACATTATGCCGGACGGTGTGGAGGCAGAGCTGTGCAAGCACTGCGAAGCGGTTAACGATTTTCTTGCCGCTCATCAGGCTCCGGAGAACGAAGAATAAAAGCCGAAACGGGCAACAGCCCGTCTGCAGGGAATGACCGCCCTGTACTGATGATGGCAGGTCATGTTGCTTAATGAACCATAGATATTGTGTAACTCCCTGACGGGAGCGACCGCAATATCTAATTGCAGGTCAGAAAGGAGGTTGATCAAGATGGGTGCAATGATAAGCACTGCAGAGCTGGCAACTATTAAAGGTTGCACGCCACGTTACATTAGACAATTAGCTAAGTCAGGCAAGCTTCCGGCAACGGAAAAAGCCGATGCGGCAAATAACCGCAAAGAGTATCTTTTTGACATTGATCAGATGGACGAAAAAACCCGTGAGCGATACTATAACTCCAAGCGTAAGGTGCTTGAAATAGCACCGCCTAAAACAGTTGAAAAACAGCGTTCAAAGGCAGTTTCAAAGCCATTCGAGGAGTACACGGAAAACGAAAGACAGCAAGCGGCTGACTGGATAAAGATACTCAAGGTCTGGGAGATGTATCGGAACAAAAGTAACCGTAAAAAAGCCGATACAGATCTGCTTTTTGTAGCAAAAATGCAGCTTGATCACCCGGAGATAGAAATATCTACCGATATACTGTACCGCAAGTATGCGGCGTACAAGAACGGTGACATTGAAGGGCTCATAGATAAGCGAGGCGGCTGGAATAAAGGTCACACCGATATTCCAAAGCATATACTTGACGCTTTCTTATATTTTTTCCTTGATGAGCGCAGATTACCTGTGTCACGCTGTTATCAGCTGATGATCGAATGGGTTCGAGAATTTTATCCGCAGGATCTTGATAAGATACCTTCGGAACGGAGCTTCCGCAGGCAAACCGAAAAGCTACCCGAAGCAGTAGTTGCGCTGATGAGATACGGGGAGAAGGCTTTGACCGATAAATACATACCATACATAGAGCGTCTGTATGATGATTTGCAGGCAAACGATGTATGGATCGCCGATAACCACACCTTCGACTTCATCACATACTGCGAAAATAACGCCCAGAAGACACATCGTATGTATCTTACTGCTTTTCTTGATGCAAAGTCGGGTGTTCTTGTAGGCTGGAACTTGACCGAACAGCCCGATTCACACAGTACCTTGCTTGCACTCCGACACGCTATAAAGCGTTTCGGTTTGCCGAAATCGGTATATTTTGACAACGGTTCTGAATTTTTGACGCATGATATAGGCGGCAGAGGTCACAGAACAAGGAAAACATGGAACGCAGACGATATACCGCCGACTATACTGCAGCTGCTTGATATTACAATGCACAACGCAATAGTCCGTAACGCTAAAGCAAAGCCTATCGAGCGTACATTCGGCACTCTGAAGAACCATATCAGCCGAGTTATCGAGACTTTCTGCGGTGGTACTATTTTAGAGCGTCCGGAGAGCCTCAAATACAAGCTGAAATACGGCATAGTCCCCGAGGACGATCAGATAAGAGCGGCACTTGAGGTGCTTATAGACGGCGACTTTAATGTTTCCGAGTACGGCGGTAAAGAACGCAAGTATAAGAGTATGAGCCGAATTGACGTATGGAACGAATCGATCAAATACACAAAGTTCCGAGACGCCAAAGACGAAGATCTATCGCTTCTTCTTGCAAGAACGACCCGGTATCAGAAAATCAAGCGCAACGGCGTATATATCGAGCTCGCAGGGGAAAAGCTCTGGTACTCAGCGGAAGATGCGTGGAAGTACCAAGGCGAAGAGGTCTATGTGCGCTATGATCCTGCAGAATATAAGACGGTGCGTGTCTATGACAAAGCAACAGACGCATATCGCTTTACATGGACGCTGCAAACAGATCTGAATGTACCATATATTACTAATGATCCTAACGAGATAGCCGCAGGTGAAAAGACAATTCGTGCTGTTACTCACGCCGTTCACGACTATTCAAAGGGCTTGACAGCGTCAATCACTGAGGAACAGGCTATTGACTTCCTGACAGCAACTATCAACCGTGCCGAAAGAGGCAAAGAAAAATTCAAAATTGAAAAGCCGACAAAATTCAAGCCGGTATTTTCGGACAAATTTAAGGAGGACAACCCCGAACTTGCCGATGTCAATGAGGTAACTATTGACGTCGCTAAGATGAATATTAACGCAATAATTCGGAAAGGATGATCAAACAATGGACGAAACAAAGGAACTTGCATTGCTTGCCAAGTTTGACGAGCTTGCCGGAGAGATGGGATCGGCAAATAAGGCGGCACAGCGCATCGGTATTCCGGCATCAACTATATCGCAGCTGAAAAAAGGTGCTTATACCGGTAACAAAGAAGCACAGTTTGCAAAGCTCGAGGCTTACTTTTCAACAAAAACCGATGCAGCTGCTGTTTACTGCGAGGTAGATTATGCACCGACAAGCATATCGGAGAAGATCTATCAGACAATCAAGACCTGTCAGATCAAAGGCGGCGTTGCAATTGCAACCGGCGACAGCGGTATCGGTAAAACAAAAGCTGTTCAGAAGTATCATTCGGATAATCCGCTGAACAGTATCGTTATCACTGTTAACCCTTGCTTTAAGTCGGCAAAAGCTGTTCTGAAGCTAATAGCGCTGGAGCTGAATGTTCCGATATCACAGTCTACCGATGATCTGTGGATAGCGATTGCGCAGAAGCTCCACGACGGTATGGTTATTATCATTGATGAGGGACAGCTTCTGACATTTCACGGAATAGAAACTATCCGTAGCTTTGCCGATTACTTTTCCGACAGAGGTCAGACGCTCGGTGTTGCATTTGTCGGCGATAACGGCATTGAAGAGAAATTTGAAGGCAAGACAAGACGTAACTACCGTCAGATAAATAATCGTAAATGGCTGTCACCTAAATTTGTTACAACCGATATCAAGCGTGATGATGTTGATCTGATGTTTCCGTTGCTCGTATCATCGCATATGGAGCAGGAGCTTGAGTTTTTGCACAAGGTAGCTCAGAGTGAAGCGGGACTCAGAGGAGCGGTCAGACTGTTCTCGCAGGCATATGACAACGGCAACTTTCACCTTAACGGTCTTGCCGCTATGGCAAAGTTCATGCGTATCGATGTACGCAGTGTTGTGAGGTGACGGTATGCACGGGAAGAAACCTACAAGGTCACAATACGATTTTCTGAAACGAGCGCACATCAACCCGGATAACTGGTTGATAGCTAAAGATACACCGACAATAATGCTTCTTGTCTGTCGGCACAACAGACAGACAAAGCTGATAAAAAAGGAATGGTATAACAAATGAGAAAGTTTATTAACAATGTGTTAATGCTTGCCGCTGCGTTTTTTGCCGGCACAGCGACCGTAAGCGTAATTGATTATGCAAACGCCGTTGCCGATCGTCCCGACAACTCAATCGGCGGCGAGGTGCTTATAATCCCTCTTATGCTCGTAATTCTCTACATAGGATGGATTCTTGCAAAAATGTACTTCAGCATAATAGTAGCAGATAAGATCTTCAACAGTGGATATAAAAAAGGCTATAACAAAGGCAAATCAGAATAACCTCCGGGAGCAAAAGCTCCCGTGTAATGTCGCCGTGGACGGTCACAAGCCCGTGAAAAGACAGAGTGCACGAAAGGGGGTGAAAGAAATGAGCAATATGGAACAGATAGAGGTTATAGTTGCTGAAGCAATGAAGTGCGGACTTTCTTACGGTGAGTTTGTAGCTAAAAATCCTCGTTATGTAGCAAGATTATCACAGCTGGAAGCTATCAAGAAGAAAAGAGGTAAGAAGCGTGAAACCAACTAATCTACATATCATGCGAACCCCTGATAGCGAAAAGAGGGATACTGCACAGAAATGTTACACTTGCGAACACAAGTATCTCGATGAAGACGGAAACCCAACTTGCAAGAATCAGCTCGTTCCGGTTATCGGCTTCGGGTGCTACAGACGAAAAATCTATAAAAATCAGGGAGTATAAGCTCCCTGCTCTAATGCAGCTGCTGATCAGCAACGGTCACAAGCCCGTATAAATGCAGAGTGGAGTAATAAAAAACAAGGAGGAACTATTATGGCAATGTTGAAAAGCAAAAGACTTACAGCTAAGCGGAATGTTTGTCTGCCAAAGGACTTATGCGAGTATGCAGGTCTTACTCCCGGTGAAGCGATAGACCTTACGGTCGATGACAATACCGGTGAAATCCGTATCAGAAAACACGTTCCTGTATGTAGATTCTGCGGTAATCGTACCGATGCGGTAAATTATCGTGGCGTGGATATCTGTGCCGAATGTGCCGAGGCTATGTCAAAGGCGGTGATAAAATGACAGTAACTAATGAAATAATTGCCGCAAAAGTAGCCGAAATAGCAAAGCTGACAAAAGAAAAAGCTGAACTTGAGCTTAAATTCAAGGAGCTTGAAGCGTTCTTTTTGAAGCTTGGCAGTGATAAGCTCCGTGACAGTAAAAGAAGATCCTGTAGTTTTGAGGATGATGACGGACATGACGTTACATACATCGAAGCCAGAACAGTAAAGATTATATCTCCTGCCGTTCTGAAGCGTCTGATGGGAGACGCTTTCGGCGATTTTGTTAAAGAAACAGTCGAGCCGAAGTACACATTTAAGAGCAAAGAGCTTGAGCGCACATTTGCAAGCGTTTATTCAGCCGACATCGCAGTCCCTGAACGCAAGCTGACGGTAGACGAGTTCTACGATCAGTTACCGTGCGACGATTCCGCAAAGAGCGCACTTCGCAAAAAGCTCAAGGGTGCCAACTTTCTTACAGACTGTAAGAATCTCGTTTCGATTGGCGATTTTTCAGAGGAAGATGCCGCCGATTATGCGTATCTTTTTTCAGAGTGCCTTGAATGGCAGCGTTTTATGACTGTTTTAGATACCATTGAAAGTAAGCGCACTGTAGAAGAGGTCATCAGAGCAATCAACAGTGCTATATCAGTATCTGATACTACGAAAATCACGGTGTAACATGGATATAAAGCAGAAACGCAGGTACATCTACTCTCTGGGACGGAAATGCGGACTTGTCGATGACGGAAATAAATCAGACGATCTGCACGGATTTGTATATCAGCTAACACTTAAGGAATCTATATCGGAGCTGAACGACGAGCAGGCGGATATAGTAATCAGACAATTGCAAGCAAACCTCCGGGCTATAACTCCGGAGGTAAAAGCATATATAAGTAACGCTCAGATAGGCAAGATTTTCGGACTAATGTACGAGCTTGCTAAGTTATCACCGTCAGATGTTACAGTTAAAGATCGACTGTGCGGCATTATTAAAAAGGAACTCGGAGTCACCGTCAATCCGAAATATGATATATTTAAAGGGTTTTCAGAGCGGCAAGGAGCGGTTCTGATAGATACGATCAAAAGATATGTTCGGGCAGAAAAGCGCAGAAAGGAGCGAGCCGATGTCAAAGAGTAAGATAGACTACCTGCAGATACGACATCTGACAGGAACACAGGCAGAAATAGCCGAAGTTATTGGAATAGAGGCATACAGAAAGCTCGTCAGTTACTTCGGAGGGGAACGAATTGCAATTGCGAAACCGTCTACGCTGATCAGCTTCAATGTAGCACGAGACATAGCAGAGGAACATGGCTATTCGGAAGATGTAATGAATGCGCTGGAACTGTCAAAAAAGGAACAAGAAAAGATTATCGCCGGACTGAAATAGTCCGGCGATAGCTGTTGCACATTATAATTGAAATTAAATAATCAAAATTTAGTAATCAAAAAACAAATTACATAATTTGTATTACAGAACTGTTTGACTTAACAGTTTCCGAATGTTTGAAAACAATATTTATTCACGTCCTTTCGTTGGATAATAGATAAAATACCAATATACAAGTTTTACACCTCCAAAAGCAATCATCATCATTCCGAGTTTTCTTAGAACATCTATAATTGTTATTGACATATTTCGATATTTGTGATAAAATCTAAGCACTGGGAAGCTGAAGTGCTTCCCATCTTGCTTAAATTGGTACATTTATAGATAGAAAGCTGATTACTGACCTAACATCATTATAATCAACCTTTCGACCACTATAAGCACAGTACCTACGATCAAGTCCAGACAAGCACTCGCAAGTATCTGTTCATACTTATGTATGTGCTTTTTGGGCTTTTTCTTATTACCACGCATATCTTGGCTGACCTCCCTTCCGTATATATTTGTGCAACAGCGACATTTTTCCTTTCCGTATATATTATATC
>CEAL01014119.1_pt1 | contig 15029 bp, 14 predicted proteins | sample 557521 | NCBI WGS metagenome assembly CEAL01 (sample SAMEA3182095, study PRJEB8094) | gut metagenome | biome: human; feature: gut; material: Stool; isolation source: human stools | place: Canada | collected 2012-03-06
GGCTGGAACAGGGCAAGAAAGAATGTGCGGAGAAAAACAAGGCGCAGCCCCACAAGGAAAAGTCTGCGCCGGAACTGTAAGGAGGTGCTGATATGCCATATTACGATCACGACAAGGATTATCCCTTTGCCGCCTTTATCACCAATCTTGGGAAGTACAATGAGGGCGAACTTGTGGGCGAGTGGGTGAAGTTTCCCACCACCGCCGAGGAATTGAAGGAAGTGTTTAAGCGGATTGGGATCGGCCAGAAGGATGACTTCGGCCAGCCCTATGAGGAATGGTTCATCACGGACTATGACTGCTATGTGGACGGTCTTTACAGTAAGCTGGGTGAATATGAAAATCTGGACGAGCTGAATTATCTGGCATCGAAGCTGGATGAAATGGACCAGAGCGACTATGCGAAATTCCAGGCCGCTATGGAGATCGGTGACTATACCAGCAGCCTGCAGGAGATCATCAACCTCACCGAGAATCTGGATTGTTATGAGATTTACCCCAATATCGAGGATTATGACGATCTGGGGCGTTATTACCTCGAAGAACTGGAGGTCTCAAAAGTTCCCGCCCACCTGCAGAACTACATCGACTATGAAGCCTATGGCCGGGATGTGGCGTTAGAGGAAAACGGCACTTTCACCGATCAGGGCTATGTGTGGGATACCAGAGAAACCTTCCATGAGTATTATGACGGCGAGCGTGGCAGCATCCCCGACGAGTACCGGGTGATGACATTCCAGGATGACCTTCCCGAAGAAGAAAAATCCGAGTGGGCTATGGATATTGCCTTTGACATGGACGAGTTTTTCCGTCAGAACGATCCGCAGTATGCGGCGGAGCACCCGGAGGCACACGCCGCAAAGGAAGAATTGTATGAAAATCTGATGGCGGGACGCATTTCTGCGCTGGATGAAAAGCTGGCGGCACTGGGGCAGACGCAGGAGGACTATCTTCCTTCGGAGATTGAAAAGTTCAAGGACGCCACGGGCTATGAGGAATTTCTTGATTTTGATCCGGCGGAGGTCAAGACCGCTTTGGATGACCCGGAGAAGTCCCATGCGGATGAAATGCTGTCCGCTGCGGAGAAGGTTGCCTCGGAAAAGATGACGGTGCTTGTAGTGGAGCCTATGAAGGAACCCTATGTGAAGGAGATCGACCCCGATCTTCATTCCCTGCAGGCGGAGGTCGGCGGAGACATTGGCGCAACTTATCCCTATTCTGACCCGGTGGCGCTGGTCTGCAATGATGAAGGAAAGCTCATAGGGCTTGATCTGAACCGTGGACTGCGGGATGAAGATGGAGAAATTTATGATATCGTAGCAGGAACATTCCTGGTGGTTGGACTTGGTGAGGAAGATTTTGCGTCCCTGTCCCCGGAACTGATTCAGAAATACACGGAACAGTTCAAAACGCCGGAACGATTTATGCAGATCAATGGCAATATCGTTGTTCTCCCTGTCCCGGCAGAGAAGCAAGACCTCGCTTATCTGCCAGACCGTTTTGAAACTGGCGAGCGTGTGCAGACACCCAGGGGCAGCTTTCAGGTGACGGCTATGAGCCGGGAACAGATGGAGGCGGCCGGTTACGGTGTCCACCATATTTCCGATGATGGAAAGTATCTTATCATGGGAAACGGCACACGGGCCTTTGCCGTGGCAGTGGAACAGCCGGAAAAGGATAATCCCCTCCGCACAGCGGAAATGACGCTGGAGGATGACTACGGCATGATCGACGGCGTTATCAACAACGGCAGACGCGGCGAGGAATTGGAAAAAGCCCAGGAGTTCGCAGAACGGACAACGTCGGAGAAGCCTTCCATCCGTGAGCGGTTGGAGGACGCAAAACGGGAGTGTGCCGAGCACAAACCCCCGGAGGGAAAGAAGCCCGGCCGTGATGTGCCGGAGCACGACTGCCTATGAGCCGAAGTAAGAAGTGGAGGCTGGAATGGGCGTTCTTCCTGGGCGAGAACGGCAGACGGCAGTATAACCATATCTGTAAAAAATGTGTTCACGGCTGCAAGCAGAGTTTCCGGGCGTGTCTGGTCGCTTGTCCGCATTACAATTCCAAACGGTCTAAAATATGTGAAGATAAGGGGGCGAAAAACGCAGAATAATTCCCTGTATTCGTATTTTCAAAGGGAGCCTTTATGATTTCTCATGTGTCGGTCTGCTTGCTGGCACATAGAGAAAATGGCTCGATTCCAAACACTTTCTGATACACAAAACGGGAGTACAGCTTTTCGGTTCATCCGATTGGCTGTACTCCCGCTTTTTCTTTTTGCTATCATCAAATTACTTTAACACGGTTCTGTTGTTTGAACAGGGGGTACAAATTGTACCTCCGTTGAAAAGGAATTTCCATAGTATTTTCTCATTAGGATTGGATAGGAAAGGATGGATAGCCGCCGCAGTAGGCGTTGTGGGAATGTGTGTAAACTGCCAGGATTGTGAGGCTGTGGGAAAGCTGTTTGCAGACTTGTGGGAAAAGGCTTGTCTTTTTCCATCAGGTTGTGAATGGCTTTTCCATCGGCACGAGCGGCAGTTTTCCATATTTCCATGACGCAAAAATCAGCCTACAATCAGCCGGTACACCGTCAGCGGCACATACCATACCGCTACGATCAGCCGCCATACCAGAACGAAACCACCTATCACGCCGCCGATAATGAAGTTCAATGCAAACAGGGCGATCCCTCCACCCAGGGAGCCGCCCGGCACGATCCAGAGGCACATCCGATGGAGTCCAAACGGCAGCCCGCAGAGTATCCAGAGCCATACATAGTCAAGCTCTCCGTTCTTCACGCAGGCGGATTTGAAGATGCAATACAGGATCAGTGCCATGGTCACGGGCAGTACACTTTTGAAGAAAAATGCTTTGATTGCTTCGCTTCTTGTCATCGGTAAAACCTCCTTCCGCAGTTCCATTATACAGGATGCCGGGAGCTGCGCCCAGCGTCTTTCAAAGAAATTTATTCAAGTTCATGCCGCCGCTGTTGTTCCTGTTCCTTTGGAACGGTCAGCAGCGCATCCACATTTTGCTTGACGGTATCGTATTCCTGGGCTTCGGTTCTTGCGGCTTTGTATTCAGCAAGGAGCCGTTCCTTTTCTGCGTTGAGATTGGCAAGCTCCGTTTTCATGCTTTCCGTTGTCGGCAGCGGCACAGCCCCCAGCCGTTTCAATTCTCTGGCGGCCGCTTCAAAAAGGATGATCTCGCTCTCATGCCCCCGCAGGAACTTTTCTTTATCATTCGATTTACGGTATCGGTCATAAAGCGGCTTTAGCTGACGGTAAGTTCCGGCGTGCTTCATCACAAGGGCAAGTTCGGCACTTCTGCTTTCTATCCGCTTAATCTCTGCATGAGCGGTATCTCTCCGTGCGGATAATGCGGTCAGCTTGCTTTCCAGTTCTCCATAGCTGCTTATCCCGTGTTCGGTCAGAAAATTCATGGTCTTGGCGGACTGTTTCAGATTGTTCAGCTTTGCCCAATGGGTGAAGCCTGCGCTCTGCTGCGCCTTGATGTTGTTCTGGATATCAATGAGCAGGCTGATCTTTCCGTTTTGCTGTTTCGGCTGGCGGGAAGGTCTGGAGCGTCCGGCGATCCGGGCGGCAAGGGCTTCTTCGGTGTAGTCCACACCCAGGGTTTTCAGACGGGTAAACCGTTCCTGATTCGGCGCTCTGGCGGAGATATATTTGCCCCGCTTGATCTCATAGCCTTCTCTCTGCAGGCGGCGAAGCAGTTCTTCCAAATCGGAACAGGCTGGCAGGAGCCGGTCGATGGCCGCTTTCAGCTTCGCCTTATAGCTGGTGCCATTCTGCGCGGCCTGATGTTCAATATAGCTCTTACCCTTGTCCTGTCCGGGGATGATGACGGACAGACCGTGTTCCTTGCAAAGCCGGTCTGAGGTGCGGCGGATATCGTGATAGCTTCGCTTGTTGGAATGATAGTGCTTGTGATCCGCAAAGCTGACCGCATTGAAAATCAAGTGGTTATGAACATGATCTTTGTCTATATGGGTGGTAAGTACAAACTCGTACTTTCCGCCCAGGATTTCTTTTGCAAGCTCCATGCCTATTTCATGGGCCTGTTCCGGCGTAACCTCCCCAGGCTGAAAGGCTTGGATCAGGTGTCGACCCAGGTTCGTTCCCTTGTCGATGGCGTGGCGGCGGGTCCAGGAAAATTCGATATCTGCAGTTTCGGCGGCGCAGCCATAGGCGGATACCAGGAGCTTCCCGTCTGTTTTCTCCGGGTTGCAGATATAGTCAATGGCTGCTTTCAGCGTTGACTTGATAGGATGTGTCTTTGTAACTGCCATATCTCGTCCAGCCTTTCCCGTATCTCGTCCATGTCGGCCTGATACGCAGGAGCTCCGGCGTTGATCCGCTTGGCAATCTGGTTGATATTCCGACCAATGGCGGAAAGCTCTTTGGTAAATGCCTTGATATCTGCGGTGTCCGTATAGATGATATACCCGTCAATCGCCATCTTGCGGAGGTAGGCACCATATCTGCGTGTGGGGAGCTGGCTCATTTTTTCGTCTATGAGCCGTTTTTCATCCTCCGTAACATAGAATTTCATTTGGATATTCCGCTTTCGGTTTGCCATGCGCCGCCTCCGTTCTTTATAAGGGTTTGGGACTATCCCAACAAGCAATTTTGAATTTTCGGGCAAGGGACCTGAAAATCTCAAAATTCGCAAGCGGGTACTCGCTTGCTGTGCTTGCTATCGTATCTTATCCCTACTTATAAAGCGTTTCGGAAACCTCAAAATGCCCGCAAAATAAGAAAAACAGAGGATGTTCAGACACCCTCCGTTTCTTCATTCGGCTTTTCAATTTTTAAGGCCCCGTCAATGGCACCTTCCACGATAGGCAAATACTGTTCCGGGCAGAGCTTTAACTTCTGTCCGACCCGCTGGCGCAGCTCGCTTTCCTCTCGCATGACCTCTGGATTGAAATATCTCTCCATTGGCAGACCGCAGATTTTTACAAGCTGTATGATGACCGGCAGGCTGGGGATCGTGCCCTCGTTTTCAATGTTGGCAAGATACCTGGTATCAATGTTCACCTTTTCGGCTAAATCTTTTCGTGCAAGGTTCTTCGCCTTCCGTGCTTCTTTTACATCTGCACCGAAGGTTTCAAAGCCAGGGCAGTCTTTAACTTTTGCCATTCAACATCACCCACATACATTCTATATTTCATAGTTTGCACATGGAATGATTTGATATGTACCACACATACATTTTATAATTCTTTGTTATGTCCTGCTCTCCTTGACTGACTACCAAATATGAAGTATTATATACTTAGTTTCAACTAACTCAAAAAAGAGGGCACACAATGACAAATCAATACATGACGAAGCTGTACCACGATCTGCTCTCCAACTCTCCGCAGACAGTGACAATAGATATTCCGGCTGATATGGGAACAGGCCAGATTTCACAGGTTGTTACAAAGCAAGGTGCTGTTGTATCCGACTGGAAAATGAACTATTTTTCAGATATGAATGTGCAGGGTGTAAGCTGCGAAGATTATATTCAACTTTTATTTTGCTTCAATGCGGCTTCATCGGATGCTTTCAGGCAAGGATTAAGGATAGAGAATCAACACGCATACTTCAAAATTCAAAAAACATCCATGGACTGCGGCCATGAAAATATGCTATACTAACCGTGGTTTGCTTATGCTAACCAGGGAGGAAATACAAATGAGCGAACAGCAATTTACAGACTTTTTTGACCCGGAAATTCAAAAAATTGTCAGCGAAGATGGCTGCTCCATTTACAGAATGAAAAATGTAACTGGAGAGGGTGTTATCACTCGCTATGAAATTCTTCCGGGTATTGAATTATTCTATAATGATTTTCACATGAGCGATGGACAGAATCAAAACAAGCTTCCGCACTCTGATGTACTTGAAATCAATCATTGCCGGGAGGGACGTTTTGAATGCGAATTTGCTAATGGAGATTATCAGTATGTCGGTGCTGGCGATCTTGCAATTAACCGCCTGACAAACGAAACTACATCAACTTACTTTCCGTTGTCGCATTATCACGGCATTTCTATTACCATTGATCTGCCTACGGCAGATCAAACTATGAAACGGATAGAAAGTGTGATTGGAGGTCTGAATATAGATGTCGTTTCGATTGCAGATAAGTTTTGCAAGAATGATACCTGCATTGTATTAAGAACTCAAAGCAAAATCGAACATATTTTTTCGGAACTTTATCGGGTAGAGCCTCGGATGATCGCTTACTATTTGAAGGTGAAAGTGTTGGAATTGCTGATGTTTCTGAATCAGGTTTCGCTTCAGGATTACCAGGAAGAACGAAGATATTTTGTAAGAAATCAAGTACAAACAATAAAGAGAATACAGGAATATATGACAGTTGATCTTCGCAACCATTATACTTTGCAAGAGCTATCAGAAAAATTTGAAATTCCTCTTACCTCAATGAAGGTTTGCTTCAAGGGCGTCTATGGGTGTTCTATTTATGCTTATATGAAATCCTATCGTATGCAGGCTGCTACGATCTTGCTTCGGGATACTTCTGACAGCATAACAGAAATTGCGGCTAAAATGGGATATGATAATCCCAGTAAATTTTCCGAGGTATTCAAAAAGGAATTTGGAGAACTGCCTTCCGAGTTCCGAAAAAAGTTGTCCAAATAGGGGATGTTTGGTCTTTTTAGAGTGGCGGCAAAATAGCAGATACAATATACTATCATCTGTGCGAGCAGATGATTTAAGAGCGTCGTGCAGACGCTCTTTCTTTTTACATGGAGGTTAGATTATTCTAACCCGCGAAGGAGTCGGTATTATGAAACGGGATATGAGAAAATATATCCTACGGAAACTGGTTGAGCTGATATTTACTTTATTGTTTGTAACTCTACTGTCTTTCTTGCTGATGAGACTGTCATCCGTTGATCCAGCCACAGCTTATGCAAAGAGGATGATCGGAAACCCCACAGCGGAACAGATTGAAAAGATTCGGATTCAGTTGGGGTTTGATAAACCATTGCTTGTCCAGTATGGCCGTTGGGTATGGGACTTACTGCATTTTGATTTAGGCGTTTCTTTGGCAAATGGACATGATGTTTGGACGGATATTGCCACAGCCTTTCCGAAAACGCTTGGAATTGTAGCTCTGGCATCTATCTTTCAGGTTGTTTTCATTGTAATCGTTAGTTGTATTGCCTTTTTACTTCCCTGGAAACTTCCGAAAAAGGCAGTCAGGCTTTTGTGCATTTTGGGTGTGTCCATACCCTCTTTCTATTTGGCAACCGTTTATCTGGATTATTTTGCTGTTCAAAAGTCATTAATTTCTGTGGCAGGAAATACAACCCTACTCAGCTACATATCTCCGGCAATCTGCATTGGCGTATTCGGGGCTTCTTTCTATACGCCGCTTCTGATGGATGCTCTGGAGCATGAAAGCAACGAGGATTACGCATTTTATGCCCGTTGCCGTGGGCTTTCGGAAAAAAGGCTTTTGCTGTGCCATTTTTTTCCGCGGGCAGCGATGGGTTTAGTTCCAAACTTTTTACAAAGCATTGGTTTGGCACTGGCTAACGCAACGGTGATTGAATCCATTTTTTCAATTCCGGGATTTGGTTATCTGATTGTAAACCATGTGCTTGATCGCGATACTCCCATGATACACGCCGAGGTGTTTTTTCTGGCGCTGGCGATTGCTCTTTGCAACATTGCCGCTGACTTGGTGCAGTGGGCAATCGGGCGTAAAAAGGGGGTGGCGTAAATGAAAACGAAGCGTTTTCGGAAATGGTGTGCGATTTTCATTCCAACCCTTGTGATTATTTTCTTTTTTGCCGGATTTTTATTTGCACCCAACGATCCAATGAAATCAAACTTGTTGGAGAGATATGCTGATCCCAGCGCAGAATATCCGTTTGGTACGGATGCTTTAGGGCGCTGCATTCTGTCACGGATTCTTTATGGTGGCTGGACAACGCTGGGGATTGTATTAGGAGGCTCTCTTATTGTTTTTCTGCTTGGCACTGTTATCGGAATGGTGACAAGCCGGGCCATTATGAAAGAAAATGCACTTATTGATGGCCTGATTAACGCTGTTACAGCCATTCCCCCGATTGCGTATTTAATTGTGTTTATTGGAGCCTGGGGCAGCGGAGCGAAAACTACTCTTGTCGCGCTCACTGTGTCTTACATTTTGAGATACATAAAACTGGTTCGTACCCGTACCGACATGGAAATGGGAAAAGCCTATGTCATGTGTGCAATCGCTTCCGGCGCTTCAAAGCTCAGAATCATGCTGATTCATATTTTCCCGAATTTGATTGCCGAAATGATTCGCTTTCTGTGCCTTTCCTGTGCGGATATGATTCTGGCTATTACCGGATTTTCCTTTATTGGATTAGGGCTTGGTGATAATGTAGTAGATTGGGGAAGTATGATTTTAGACGCAAGGGGTGCTTTGGTTCTTCACCCGACCATGATTCTCTATCCAATAGGGGCGGTAATTTTATCGACACTCTGCTTTAACGTCATTGGCAGGCAGTTGACAACGAAGGAGGCAGAGTGATGTTAAAAATTGAACAGTTAGATGTCAAGGAACGGTCAGGCCGCTACCTTCTGAAAGACATATCTATGGAAATTCCTGCAGGCCGTGTGATTGGACTTACAGGTAAAAGCGGCTCTGGAAAAACAACTTTGCTGCGGAGCATTTTGGGGATGCTTCACACAAGCTGTCATATTGATGCCGGGAAAATTTTGTTGGACGATATAGATTTATCACATCTTTCCCGCAAGTCACATCGTGAGCTTTGTGGGAAGAAGCTTGGATTTATCCCCCAGAACCCTATGACGGCTTTTGACAGCCGATTAAAAATCGGTTATCAGATGCGGGAAACCTTTGTCAATCGTTTGCATTTGAATACAAGTGAAGCAACTGACCTGGCGAAAGAGAAACTGGTTTCCGTAAATCTAAAAGACACGGATCGGATTTTGGGTGCGTATCCGTCTGAACTATCAGGCGGAATGCTACAACGAGTAGCTGCGGCAATCTTATTGGGAATGTCGCCGGATTATGTTTTAGCCGATGAACCAACCGCTGCATTGGATGAAGAAAACAGGGATTTGTTGCTTCTCATCATGCAGGAGCAAATGAAGGACAAAGGCATATTATTTGTATCCCATGATGTGGCCGCACTTAAAAACTTATGTCAGAACGTTTATGTTCTGGGAGCTGGAAAAATTATTGAGCATGGAACGATGGATAAACTCTTGTCAAGTCCGCAGACAGACTGGATGAAACAATTTTCCGCGTTGAGCCATAGGGAAAGTCGGGGTGAATGGAAATGGGAGAAATTGTAATCCAGAATGTAAATCAGGTATATCATAATGCGAATCAGGGAGATTTTAATGCGCTTTCGGACATCAACCTCCACCTTTGTAAAGGTGAAAGTCTTGCTATTGAGGGAGAAAGCGGATCGGGAAAAAGCACGCTGGCAAGACTTCTGATTGGCATTGAGAAACCAACTTCTGGCAAAATATTACTGGATGGTGAAGATATAACCTGTTGGAATTATCGAACATGGAAACAGCACCGTAAAAAAATACAGGCTGTTTTTCAGGATTCTTCCGGCACTTTAAATCCTGCCAGGTCTGCATACGCAAATGTAGAAGAAGCACTGGTGAACTTAACTGATAAGAAAAGAGCCGAAAGAAAAAAACATATTTTAGATTTGATGGATGCCGTACACATGGATTATGGGCTTTTGGAAACGCCTGTCCGTCAGCTTTCGGGCGGCGAACAGAGGCGGCTCTCTTTGCTTCGGGCGATTGCCGTGGAACCTGATTACTTAATCATGGATGAAGTGACCAGCGGGCTTGACCTGATTTCGGCGGATGCCGTACTTACTTTAGTAGAGAACTTTGTGAAGCTATCCGGCAGCTCCTGCATTTTCATTACGCATAGCAGAAAGGACGCAATGCGTATTGCAAATCGGATTATCATCATGCGGGAGGGACGGATCGCCGAGCAAGGCTATCTAATAGATCAATTATCAAACCAGAAAGGACAAGGATAACATGAAACAGATTTACAAGAAACTTCTCGCCGCTGTATTGGGCGTGAGTATGCTTCTGTCTATGGTCGGCTGTGGTCAGAATGATACCTCCGATCAGACGCAGACTGGCGGTGAAAACGAAGCGAAGGTACTGACGATCGTCACGGCTAAGGAATTGGACAGCCTTACGACACTGACCATGAACAAGGAAAACAATATTGCCTGTGGCCTGGTCTATGAGACTTTAGTCGCCTATGAGGACGGGGAAATTGTTCCCGAACTGGCCGAGGAATGGGGATGGGATGAGACAAATACTGTCCTTACCTTTAAGCTCCGTCAGGATGTTGCTTTTACAGATGGAGCCGCTTTTAATGCGGAAAGCGTAAAGGAAATTCTGGACTTTGACCGTTCCAACCCTAATTTTAGCGGTATCAAGGGCATTTACAACATTGAAAGCGTAGAGGTTGTTGACGAATACACGGTGGCCGTTCATTATGCTGCCCCTTGCTTCTCTTATATCAATGACTTCTGCTTCCAGAATGTTGCTGGTATGATGTCCCCGAATGTGTTTGAAGCTGAAAACTTCCAGACATTCACAGATGTTGTCGGCACTGGTCCATACATCCGCGAAGAAATGATTTCCGGTGACTGCACCCGTTTTGTCAGAAATGAAAACTATTGGGGCGAAGCTCCTTACTATGATGAAGTTGTCATAAAGTATATCCCGGAGGCATCTTCCAGACTTCAGGCATTACAGACTGGTGAGGTTGACCTGATTTACGGTGCTGACCTTCTCAGCTATGATGACTATAATCAGGCTCTTTCTCTGGATGGGATCGAGGGCGCAATCAATGATGGAAATACCCTGACCCGGAACCTGGTTCTGAATGCGTCCAGCGAAATTTTGAGCGATCTTAAGGTTCGCCAGGCGATTGCATACGCTGTCAATAAGGAAGAAATCACCAAGGGCCTGACCTATGGATACGAAACTCCGGCCACCAGCCTGTTTGCACCCGGAGCGCCCTACACAGACATTACTTATAACAGCACATGGAGCTATGATCTGGATAAAGCAAATGCACTTCTGGATGAAGCTGGATGGGTGATGAATGAAAGCACTGGCATCCGTGAAAAAGATGGACAGCAGCTTTCCCTGAATTACACCTATTGGACTGATCTTTCTCTTGCACAGGACATGGCTCTTGCAATTAAGACCCAGCTTGCAGAGGTTGGTATTGACGTAACCACTACCGGCCAGGATCAGATGACCTGGTGGACCGAAGGCGTTGCAGGAAATTATGACATTACAACATGGAATACAGAAGGGTCTTATACTGAACCGCACAAGTTCCTGCAGGAATCTCTCGGTGCTGATCCTCATGCTATTTCCTTGCAGGCACTTGAGGATTTCCAGAGCTATTCGGATGCGGTAAATGCGTTCTCCACCTCTGCTGATCCCGAAGTGGTTCAGAGTGCGATTGCTACTGCACTGAATGTTTCCAACGACAATGTGATTGACCTTCCGATCTCCTATTCTAAGGATCTGGTTGTATATAATTCCTCCAAAATCGCCGGATATACTTTCTCCAGCGTGCCACAGTTCTTTGAGATCGATAACGTACAGCCTGCGGAATAAATATAATCCAATGTCTAAATGGAGGGTTTAACGCCCTATCAGAGTGGCAGAAAATAGCCGAATAGATATAATAGAGGTTGGTTAGAAGTGTTTAACCAACCTCTATTTTTATGAAAAGGAGCGTATGTGAAATGGACAAGAAAGATAATCCCATGTCCAGACTGATGGAACTTGCCGCTCCATATAAGGGTGAATATGTTCTTTCAGTGATTTTGGCAATCCTGGGTGTTGCCGCCGGATTGCTGCCGTTTTTTGCAGTTTCAAAAATTGTGATTCTCTTGATGGATGGAGAGACATCTGTGTCCGTCTATATGGAGTGGTGTCTGATTGCGGGAATTGGTTTCCTTGGGAAAGTATGCTTTGCAAATTTCTCTACTTTAGTTTCCCATACGGCCACTTTCGCAACTCTGGCGGAGATCCGCCTGAAACTAGCAGATAAACTTACCAGGGTTCCGATGGGCTATATGATTAACACCCCATCGGGAGAATTAAAAAATGTCTTGGTAGATCGTGTGGAGGGAATGGAAACGACCCTTGCGCATTTAGTACCGGAGCTGACAGCGAATCTCTGTATTCCGATTTGTATTCTGATTTACCTACTGTTTTTGGATTGGAGAATGGCGCTGGCTGCATTGATTACCCTGCCGATTGGTATGTTGTGCTATAAGGGAATGGCAAATGGATATGAAGAAAAATTCCAGGGTCTTATTATGCGCGTGCGTAAAATGACCAGCACTGTGGTTGAGTATATCGGCGGAATAGAAGTCATTAAGGCGTTTAATCAGTCTGCTAATTCTTACCAGAAATATTCAGATGCCGTTGAAGATAATGCGGCCTATGCTGTGAACTGGATGAAAAGCGTGCAGCTTTACAAATCCATGCTTGTTACAATCTGGCCCAGTGTGTTAGTGTGTGTTCTTCCTATTGGCTGTGTCCTGTACCGGAACGGGAGCCTGAGCGTTCCGGCATTTGTTACCTGTATCGTGCTGTCATTGGGTATTATCACACCAATTTTAAATGCCATGAACTTTACGGACAGCATTTCTCAAATGAAATCAGTAGTCGGGGAATTGTGCGCCGTATTGGATGAAAAAGAACTGGATCGCCCGGAAACGCCGGTGTCTATTCATTCTTCCAATATTGTGTTAGAAAACGTCAGCTTTTCGTATGAAAGCGAAAAGCCATTGCTAAAAAATATCAACCTTTCTATTCCAGAAAACAGCATTACCGCTTTTGTCGGTCCCAGTGGCGGCGGCAAGTCTACCATTACGAAGCTGATTGCGGGATTTTGGGATGTAACAAACGGAACTGTCAAGTTAGACGGAACAGATATTCGCAAAATTCCGTTGTCACAGCTTATGGATAACATCGCTTATATTTCACAGGACAACTATCTTTTTGACGAAACTGTTTTAGAAAATATCCGTATGGGAAAACCATCCGCAACGGATGAAGAAGTATATCAGGCTGCCAGAGATTGTGGCTGCTATGATTTCATTCTGAATCTGGAAAATGGATTCCATACAGTTGTCGGAGGTGCAGGAGGTCACTTGTCGGGCGGTGAGCGCCAGAGAATTGCGATTGCCCGCGCTGTACTGAAAAATGCGCCGATTGTTATTCTTGACGAGGCAACCGCTTACATTGACGCCGAGAATGAAGCCTTAATTCAAGAGGCAATGGCAAAAGTGATTGCCGGGAAAACCGTTCTGATGATTGCGCACCGTCTTTCTACGATTACCGATGCAGATAAAATTGTTGTCATAAAAGATGGGCAGATTATTGACGAAGGAACACATGAAAACTTATTGACTTCCTGTACGCTCTATCAGGAAATGTGGAAAGCGCACATGGACACAAAAGATGTGGCGTAGGAGGTGCGAAGATGATAAAGACATTAAGCAAGATTTATCAGTTTTCAGGGAAAATGCAGGGTACAATGAAAAAAGCTATCCTTTTTTCTGTCCTGCACTCCCTTTTTGATATGATGTCCTTTGGAGCATTAGCCATGGTTTTTTCGGGTTTAACAGACGGTTTTACTACGTCTATGATCTGGATGATATTTGGAATCACCCTGGCAAGTATGCTGCTTAAAATTTATTGCAGCTACATTTCAGATTTCGGCAAGGTGCAAATTGGATATTTTATGTGCGCGGAGAAACGGATTCATATTGGAGATCGCATGAAATATATGCCGATGGGGTATTTCAACGATCACAATTTGGGGAATTTGACTTCTGTCGTCACTACGACTATGGGCGATATTGAAAATAATGCGTCCATGGTGCTAACCAACATATTAGGCGGCTATATCCATGCAGCGATTATTACTATTGTTATGCTCTGTATCGACTGGCGGATCGGACTGACGATTTTGTGCGGGATTCTGCTTTTTACATGGTGCATCGGCCGGTTACAGAAAAAATCGGAAACGGTTTCGCCACAAAGACAGCAGGCCCAGGAGGCCCTCGTTTCTAATGTGCTGGAATACGTTCAAGGGATGCTGATTGTAAAATCCTTTAATCTCGGTCAAAATTCCAATAGCAAAATGGGACAGGCAATTCTGGACAGCAAGGATAAAAATCTGAAATTAGAGCGTACATTCGTCCCTTACAATATGCTGCAACAAATCATTCTCTACGGAACAAGTATTCTTGTTATAGTGGAGGGGTTGTACTTTTACCTGAATGGAACGATGGCGCTTTCCATTTGCCTGCTTATGACAGTAGCATCATTTATGCTCTTTAGTCAGCTTCAGTCGGCGGGGAATACTTCCTCTCTCCTGCGGTTACTGGATGTTTCGATTGACAAGGTAAACGAAATTGATAACACGCCCGTTATGGACGAACATGGTAAACCTATCAATCCCCCAAATTATAATATTGTTTTTGATGATGTTTCTTTTTCCTATGGAGAACACAAGATTCTGGATCATGTGAGCCTCTCTATTCCCGAAAAAACCGTAACGGCTATTGTTGGTCCGTCCGGTGCCGGAAAAAGTACGCTTTGTAACCTAATCGCTCGATTCTGGGATGTTGACGATGGAAAAATTACAATCGGCGGTATAGATGTTCGAGATTACACACTGGACAGTCTGCTCACCAATATCAGTGAGGTATTCCAGAAGGTATATCTTTTTGCTGATACCATAGAAAATAATATCAAATTCGGCAATCCAGCGGCTTCCCATAACGAAGTTGTAAAAGCAGCTCAAAAGGCGTGCTGCCATGATTTTATTATGAGTCTGCCTGATGGCTACGACACCGTTATTGGTGAGGGAGGCGCTACATTGTCCGGCGGTGAAAAACAACGGATTTCGATTGCCAGAGCAATCTTGAAAGA
>CEAL01034788.1_pt1 | contig 14799 bp, 6 predicted proteins | sample 557521 | NCBI WGS metagenome assembly CEAL01 (sample SAMEA3182095, study PRJEB8094) | gut metagenome | biome: human; feature: gut; material: Stool; isolation source: human stools | place: Canada | collected 2012-03-06
ATCTAAGGCTGGGATCCGAGAACCATGCACCCAGAAGCAGAGATATGATGATCTGCGGTACAAATCCCAGTACCCACATGATCAATGTATTCTTGGTGTACATCCACAGGTCCGGATTGGACAACAGCTTTGCATAGTTACCAAATCCGATGAAATTCGGTCCGATCTGTGTCAGTCCGGAACGATAATTTTCAAAAAAGCTGTAATAAAATGTCCTGAATAACGGGATCAACTGGAATAATACATACACTACTACAAAGGGGATCAGGAAAATATAACCCCACTTATTATAGCGTACCACCTTTCCGCGTTTTACCTTTGCCATAATGATTCCTCCCTTTTGCCGTCATGCTCTCTTAGCGACTTTACGTTTTTCGTGCCTTTCTTTGTTTCCGATCAGGCTCGCAGCAGCTCTCTTCTTTTTGTTCTTAATTATCTTCTTCTGAAAAAAGCTTCTGCCAACCGGGAATTTTGAGAGAAAAACCGTGCCTACCTGACCAGCCAGGCAGGCACGGTTCTCAATTCCTTATTGTTTCGCTATTCGCTTATCATTTCGGATTAGTGAGTAAGCTCAGGATACTTCTCTTCTACACCCTTGTAGAACAGATCCAGTGCATCATCCAGAGAAGCCTTGCCATCGAAGTAGTTCTTCATAGCATGCTGGAACTCTTCGTTACATCCCTGATCGTATGCAGACAGGTTGCTCAGATCGATCTTCTCAGCGCCTGCGCAGAACATAGCCAGAGGGTTCTGTCCGCCCAATACCTTGCTCTGATAAGAGGTATCTGCTGCCATAGCTTCCATAGCGGGTTTGTTGTTTACGAAATCATCATCAGCTACAACGATCTCTTTCATGATGTCTTCATCAGTGGTCATCTTCAGGATGATATCCTTAACCAGAGAAGCGTTGTCAGTTCCGGTAGCACCGCAGATCCAAGTACCGCCCCAGAAAAAGCCCTGAGGTCCTTCAGTAGCGCCCCAGCCACCCTGATTTGCGATAGATCCATCGGTATCAGCTGCCATGGAGAAGTTGATCAGCCAAGCGGGTCCAAAGTAGCAGAATACTTTGCCATCGGGATAGAATCCTTTGCTCCAGTCATCAGACCACAGGTCGAAGGTACCGGTCTCCTTAGCGTCAACCATCTTCTTGGAGTCATCAACCCACTTCATCAGGTTGTCATCGATTACGATCTTGCCATCCTGTACCCATTTGCTGGATACATTGTTGGAGTATACACGATAAGTATCGTTTACGGAAGATACCATGTTGTAACCGGCTGCTTTCATCTTCTCAGCGGTTGCGGTGAAGGTATCCCAATCAGATACAGACTTCTGAACCTCTGCAGGATCATCGGTTCCCAGAACAGCCTTAGCAGCCTCACGGTTGTAAATCAGAACGCCGGGGCAGCCCTGCCATGAAACACCCTTCAGATTGCCGTTGGAGTCGGTAACAACATCCTTGGTGTACTGATACTGGTTAGCCAGATCTGCATCGGTGATGCCCAGATCCTTAACAGGCATTGTGTAGTCGGTATCAACATATTTCAATGCGTAGTCAGCCTCAATCAGGAACAGGTCGATCTTGTCATCAGCTGCTGCATCAGCCTGCTTTAACAGTGTTTCATCCAGATTGTTCTGATAAGCGTTGTCATCAGAAGGAGTGATGTTCCACTTTACAGTGATGTCACCGATCTTACCGGTGGTTCCGTCTACTTCTTCATATCCGGGATAATGATCTGTCAGACGGCTCTTGAACTCTTCGTTCCAGCAGTAGATGTTGAAGACTTTGCCTTCCTCTGCTGCTGCAGGCTCTGCTGCCTCGGTGGATGCAGGCGCCTCGGTCTTAGCTTCGGTGGAAGCTGCGGGTGCCGCATCGGTGGATGCTGCAGGAGCTTCATTGCTGCTGCCACAACCTACCAGCATGCTGGCAAGCATAGCAGTTGTAAGTAAAGCACTAAGTACTTTTTTCTTCATGTTTGTTTCCTCCCATTTTTTGTTGAATGTTTGTTGTAAGTGTTTGTTGCATTTATATTCATATGTCGGCGGTTGCGTCGCTTCCATATAAATGCCTGATTAATTGTCTGTCGGAATTCTGGCCACCGACTTGCCTTCAGCAACTTTCCCGGGTACGATGACCTGTTCTATGATGGTGGTCTTCGGTCTCTCAATGAGACTGATCAGTTCTCTGGCTGCCAGGCATCCGATCTGTTCTGTGTCCTGTTGGACTGTGGTCAGTCTGGGCTCCAGCTGCCTTGCTGCCTGTATGCCATCATAGCCTGCTACCGAGATATCTTCAGGGATCTGTAATCCTCTCTGTCTGATAGCGTTGATGCCTCCGAAAGAAGCAAAGTCATCCGGATAGATGATGCATGTCGGTGGATTCGGGAGATCCAGCAGTTCATTGGTCACACGATAGGTTGTTGTTGTGTCTCTGTAAGCTGCTTCTCTGATATACTCGTCCGGAATCTCCAGTCCCAGACGTTCCGCCGTCCGGTAGAAGCTGGACAACCGTCCCGAGGTAACCGCTGACATTGCTCCGTGAATATAAGCAATTTTCCTATGTCCTCTACTATATATGTACTCCAGCAGTTCTTTCATTCCCGCAACATTGTCCGACATGATTGCGATACGATTGTTGAACAGGTAGTCAATGGTGACTACCGGGATGGAACTCTGTACCAGTTCGATGACTTCGGGATCTCCGAAATCAATACAGGCGAGCACCACTCCGTCAAAGCCTCTGTACCTACTGTGTTCCAGGTAGGACATCCGATCCGGCCGGTTCTTGCAGCTATTAATGAATGTAATGTCGTAACCGCTCTTCTCTGCCGTCCTCTTGAAACTGTCCAGCACACTGGAAAAGTAATCGTGGGTAAGACCGCTTCTGGCTTCATCTGCAAAGAGGACTCCGATGCCGTAGGTCCTGTTCGTCTTCAAAGCTCTTGCGGAAAGGTTCGGGGAATATCCCATTTCCTTTGCGACCCGTCTGATATTTGCTTTTGTTTCTTCTCCAATGTCCTTGTGGTCGTTCAGTGCCTTGCTGACAGTTGCAACGGAGACTCCACAAATCTTGGAAATGTCTTTCAGTGATGCCATATCTTTCTCCTGTTCCATGTCTTCGTCATTCCGTCCGACCTGTTTTGTAACTTAATCGTTTTCGTAGTTTTAATATATAACACCTTTGAGCATTTTGCAATACTTTTTTGCAGTTTTTTTCAAAAAAGTATCCACTTTGTCTATAATTAACAATTTCAGATAGGCTGTTTTGTACATTTGGTTTGTACATAGATTGTGTTTCTTCTATATAAAGGCAAAGTGTGCGATAACGTTTGCTATTATTTTGTTTCGTAAAACCGGTGTTTCGAAGGTTCTTTCATTTTGTATCTTCTGCCCATGTTTCCCCACTGTTTTTGTATACATTGCGCATTTTACGGGCTTTTTCAAGATTCGTATTGCATTTTTCCCTTTGCTTCTGTATAATACAAATCAGAAATCCGGAGCACTTAATCGTTTACTTAACATTAAGCACTCCGCAGCGAAAAAAACAAACACTCAACATACAACAACATGAAAGAAGGAGATTTTCTTATGAAGTATGGTCATTTTGATGATGTGCATCAGGAATATGTCATCACCACTCCCAAGACTCCGCTTCCCTGGATCAACTACCTGGGCTGCAATGAGTTTTTCAGTCTGATATCCAACACCTGCGGCGGATATACTTTCTATAAAGATGCAAAGCTGCTGCGTCTGACCCGTTATCGTTATAATAACGTACCGGCCGACATCAACGGTAAATATCTGTACATTAAGGACGGAGATACCGTATGGAACCCCGGCTGGCAGCCTACGAAGACTGAACTGGACTCCTACGAGTGCCGCCACGGTATCGGTTACAGCCGCTTCACCTCTTCCAAGAACGGTGTCAAGGCTTCCGTGCTCTCCTTCGTTCCTCTGAACGATAATTGCGAGATCTCCCAGCTGACCCTGACCAACGGTAGCTCCGAGGACAAGAAGCTGTCCGTATTCTCTTATGTAGAGTGGTGTCTGTGGAACGCTGACGATGATATGAAGAATTTCCAGCGTAACTTAAGCACCGGTGAGGTCGAGGTACAGGATTCCACCATTTATCACAAGACCGAGTACCGTGAGCGTCGTAATCATTATGCGATCTATTCCGTAAATACGAAGATTGACGGTTTCGATACCAGCAGAGATGCTTTCCTGGGTGCTTACAGGGGGGCTGATTCTCCCGAAGCTGTAGAGAACGGCAAGTGCACGAATTCCATGGCAAGCGGCTGGTCTCCCATCGCTTCCCATCAGATCAACGTGGATCTGGCAGCCGGTGAGACCAAGACCTTTATCTTCGTTCTGGGCTACATCGAGAACCCCGAAGACGAGAAATGGGAATCCTACGGTGTGATCAACAAGACCCGTGCCAAAGAAATGCTGGCAAAATACCAGACCGATGCACAGGTAGATGAGGCTTTTGCAGCATTACAGGCTTACTGGAAACAGCTGCTGGCACGCTACACGGTAGATTCCGCTGACGAGAAAGTCAACCGTATGGTCAACACCTGGAACCAGTATCAGTGTATGGTTACTTTCAACATGTCCCGTTCCGCTTCCTATTACGAATCCGGAATCGGCCGTGGTATGGGTTTCCGTGATTCCTGTCAGGATCTGCTCGGTTTCGTACATCTGATTCCGGACCGTGCAAGAGAGCGTATCATTGATATCGCTTCCACCCAGTTCCAGGACGGCAGTGCTTACCATCAGTACCAGCCTCTGACCAAGAAAGGCAACTCCGATATCGGCAGTGGCTTCAATGATGATCCTCTGTGGCTCATTGCAGGTACCAGTGCTTATGTAAGAGAGACCGGCGATACCTCCATCCTGACCCAGATGGTTCCTTTTGACAACGATATGAGCGTAGCTGCTCCTCTGATGGATCACTTAAAACGCTCCTTAGACTATATCATCAACCACAAAGGCCCTCACAATCTGCCTCTGATCGGCCGCGCCGACTGGAATGACTGTCTGAACCTGAACTGCTTCTCCGCTCATCCCGGAGAATCTTTCCAGACCTTCGGTCCCAGTGAAGGACCCGTTGCAGAATCCGTATTCATTGCCGGTATGTTCGTAAAATACGGTGAAGAATATGCTCAGCTGTGCGAGCTGATGGGTGACGATACCGAAGCAGCCCGCGCACGTAAGGAAGTACAGGCAATGTACGATGCGATCCTGAAGGATGGTTGGGACGGCGATTGGTTTGTACGTGCTTACGATGCTTACAGCCACAAAGTAGGTTCCAGGGAATGCCGCGAAGGTCAGATCTACATCGAGCCTCAGGGCTTCTGCGTACTGGCCGGTGTCGGTGTGAAGGAAGGACTTGCCGAAAAGGCATTGAATTCTGTAAAAGAGAGACTGGATACCAAGTATGGTGTCATGATCTTACAACCTGCATACACGGAGTATCACCTCGAACTTGGTGAAGTATCCTCTTATCCCCCCGGATATAAGGAGAATGCCGGTATCTTCTGCCACAACAATCCCTGGGTATCCATCGCAGAGACCGTTCTGGGCAGAGGTGACAGAGCTTTCGAGATCTACCGTAAGACCTGTCCCGCATACATTGAGGATATCAGTGAGATCCATCGTACCGAGCCTTATGTATATTCCCAGATGGTAGCCGGTAAGGATGCAAAATTCTACGGCGAGGCAAAGAACAGCTGGCTGACCGGTACTGCTGCATGGACTTTCGTAAATATCTCCCAATACATACTGGGTGTATATCCCACTCATCAGGGATTGTCCGTAGATCCTTGTATTCCCAAGGGCTTCGGTGATTTCTCCATCACCCGTAAGTTCCGTGAGGGCATCTATCACATTCAGGTGAAGAACCCTCAGAACGTGGAAAAGGGTGTCGTATCCATGACCGTGGACGGCAAGGCAGTAGACGGACACATCATTCCTTACGAAAAGGGCAAGGAAGAGTACAACGTAGTTATTACCATGGGTTAATAAACCTGATGTACATAGTTTAAAACGATTTCTATCCTCCTTAAAACCCCGGCAGTTGTTGTAGCTGCCGGGGTTTTGCATTGGATATTCGTAGTTTGCGCTACAACATCTACACCATAAGGACAAGCAGGCCGTAAGCAGACGTCGGTACTTATTGACCGTATTGGGGTCAATTATGTACCGCTACGTTCTGCGCCAGAGCGAGAGCGTGCCTGCGGTTCTTATGGTGTAGATGTTGTGGACGTTTTTGCGGCTTCCTTCCGGGACTCGATCACGTGCCGGATGGCTGTCAAATGATATTATTTTCTCCATTTTTCTGAAGCAGCTTCCGGTATGTGGCATCCATTCCCAGTGCTCCCAGCGGGGCTGTGATAAGGATGGCCAGCACAGCCACGGACAGAACGATCTTGCCGCAGGACAATCCCATCGATAACGGCACAGAGCCGATAGCAGCCTGCACTGTGGCCTTCGGCAGATAGGCTATCACGCAAAACGTCCTCTCCTTCTTATTGAGATCCGTTCCCAACAGGCACAGTGCTACACCGGCGGAACGGAACAGCAGCGCCAGCAGGATCATCCCCACCGCTGCCGGTCCAGCTTCCATAGTATAGCGGATATCCACTGCCGCGCCCACCAGCACGAACAGTACTACCTCCGCTGCCAGCCACAGTTTACCGAATTTAGTAGACAGTCTGCCGGTGACTTCCCTAGGTGCCCGTATTTTCAGCGCGCAGGCCATGCTCACCACCGCCAACAGGCCGGAGAACGCCACGGTCCCCTTTAACAGGGTTTCCAAAGCCATTAATAAGAAGGACAAACCCATGATGATAATAACTTTCATGCTGTTGCGCACATAACTGCCCTTTCGGTACAACAGTTCAAAAAGCTGCCCCAGCAGCCAACCCACCAATGCACCGAACAACACACCCGTCAGGATCGATACCGGGATATTCACAAAATCCAGGGCATTGACCTGTCCACCCTGTGCCATTCCAACAAAAGTGGAAAACAATACTATGACATAGATGTCATCACAGGATGCCCCAGCCAGAATCATCTGCGGAATGCTTTTCTCCATACCATAGCCACTTTCCATAAGATGTACCATCCGCGGCACCACAACCGCAGGTGACACTGCTGCCAGAACTGCTCCCATGACCGCTGCATCCACTCTGCTGATGTTAAGGATCATGGGTGCAAATATCACAAAAGCCAGCAGTTCGCAAGTGGCAGGAACACAAGCCAGCATGACTGCGGAGCGGCCCACTTTTTTCAGATCCTTCAGATCCAATGATAATCCGGCCTTCAATAAAATGATGATCAGCGCGATCTGCCGCAGTTCTGATGAGATATTCAGGATTGACACATCCAGCAGATCCAACACATAAGGCCCCAGAATAATACCCGTAAGCAGCATCCCGATAATACGGGGCAGGTGAATCCTCTGGCAGACCGCCGCCATGAGTAATCCCAGTAAAAAGATCAGTCCCAGTGATGTAAGCATAAAAATTCCTCCGTTTTCTCGCAGCAGGACATTTTGAATTCCAACAAAAAAGGCTGGTGTCCCCTGCATATTCTGCAGAAGTCATCAGCCAAATCGAATTCGTATGTTCAAATTCCGGCGGTTCGAAGCTTGGGCTTCCGGGAGAACCTCATTCCCGATGTTCTTATTATATACACAGTGCCCGCCCATGTAAAGTCCTATGTTTTGCAAATATACCCGCCAGCATCCTGTACTCCATTAAAAAATATCTGCTGTGAGATCATCCCCGAAGTCTGCTGCCGGAATCTCAAAGTCAACAATTCCAACTGCATAGGACTGTAATACATACTGGCCGGATTCAAATACAAAGCCATCCTCTGTAATGTAGAATGTAGGGTCTGCGGGGCCATTATCCGTACCTGCAATGTCCGGCCCATAAATTTCCTGATAGATAGCATTCAAATCTTCCGTACCATCCAACACCACCAGTTTGATACTCTTCTCGTAATCGTTAAAGAAGCAGTCCTCCTTTGCCTGCATTTCCGCTGCCTTTGCTGTCACCAGTTCCAGTGCTTTGTCGCGGAATCCGCTCCCCAGACTGTCAAAAGTAATTCTCTCTCCGGTCTGCGTATAATAGTTCATATAGTACAAAGTATACCATCCATGAGCCCCCTGATCATACCCTTCCAGCCCCCACGACAGGCTGATCACCTTATCATCCGCGCGGATCACATGGAAAGTAAGATCCTCATAGCTCTGCTCATACACCGGCATATCCTCATAAAGTGTACCAAACTCCCCGTTCTTGATTCCTTCTACAAAACTGTCTACATATTCATCCAGCTCTTTCTGAATCTTCATCTGCACCGTCTCATTGCCCGGAATCGTCACTGTAACTGTTGGATAGTAATAGGTATAACTTCTGGTCTTGTCTTCGGGATCACTGCTACCCTCGTGATCCTCTGTGGTAAACTGCACCCATTCACTTCCCTGTATTTCACTCTGGCCTTCTGTCGGTTCCGTCTGTGTGGGCACTTCCGAAGTCTCCTCAGTCCCGGCCGTCGTCTCTTCCGTCGTCTGACCGCTCTGTGTCTCCTTGATGCTGTCTATAACTGTCTCCATCTCCGGATCCGTCACCATCTCCCGGTTTCCGCAAGATGTAAAACCTAACAGTGCTCCTGCAAATACTGCTGCAAAAAATATTTTTTTCATAATCCTCGCCTCCTGATGCCAGTATATCTGCCGATTGCATCATATCTGCATCATTTTTATAATTTTTCTCGATTTCACTTTTTAAATATGATAGACAATTCCCATATTTTGAGCTATAGTAAAGGCAAATCTGGGTATGATTAAAAATAACGATACACATACTATAAAAATCAACCCGAGGAGGACTGTTATGAAAATATTATTTTATGATACCAAAAGCTATGATAAAGAATCTTTCGAGGCAACTCTGAAAAAATATCCCGGCATCCAGATTGATTACATCCGGTCGGATCTGGATCCCCGTACTGCTGCTCTGGCTGACGGCTTCGATGCCGTCTGTGCTTTCGTCAGCTCCAATGTGAGCGAAGCCACATTAAAAATTCTCCACGAAAAAGGTGTCCGTCTGGTCCTGCTGCGTTGCGCAGGATACAACAACGTGGATCTGGAAAAGGCAACTGCATATGACATATGTGTCATGCGTGTCCCAGGTTATTCTCCGGAAGCTGTCGCAGAGCATGCCATGGCTCTGGCTCTGGCCTGCAACCGCCGCTTATACAAAGCCTATAACAAGGTCCGGGAAAATGATTTCAGCCTCGCCGGACTCATGGGCTTCAATTTCTATGGTAAGATTGCCGGAATCATCGGAACCGGCCGGATCGGTGCAGCTATGTGCCGGATCTGTAACGGTTTCGGCATGAAAGTCATCGCCTATGATGTCTACGAGAACCCGGATCTGAAAGATTTCGTCACCTATGTGACCTTAGACGAATTGCTGGCGCAAAGTGATCTGATCTCCCTTCACTGCCCGCTGATGGATTCCACCTACCACCTGATCCAGCTTGACACCATCAAGAAAATGAAGGATGGCGTCATTCTGGTAAACACTTCCCGGGGTGCTCTGGTCAAGACCGAGGATCTTATCGAGGGCATCCGCCTGCACAAGTTCGCCGGGGTCGGTCTGGATGTCTATGAAGAAGAGACGAAAAACGTCTTCGAGGATCGTTCCGATGAGATTCTGGAGCATTCTACCACCGCAAGGCTTTTGTCCTTCCCCAATGTCATGATCACATCCCATCAGGGATTTTTCACAAAAGAAGCACTGGAAGCCATTGCAGAGACTACCTTGCAGAATGCTCTGGATTTCGAAAGTGGAAAGAAGAGTCCCAATCAGGTGCAATAAAATATTTCCAATCGAGTAGGCTGACTCATCGTATACGCAAAAAACGGATGGCCCCCCAAGCCATCCGTTTTTCTCGTTTTTCAGTTTCCCGTCTTGTCCTTTTTCTCTATCTCTTACAGTTTTTACGATCATTCCAGATTCAGTTTCTGACCAACTCTGATCACATTCTGGTTTGTAATCTGTACATTTCTGCGAAGCAACTGTGCCAGAGTCATGTGATTTCTCTTAGCGATCCTGGAAAGCGTATCACCACTCTTTACCGTATAACCGCCCTCTGTATACCAGATGCTCTCGGAAGGTCTGCGGTCAGTAACAGTTACCAGATAATTGCCGCCGCGCTTCAATGCGAACATGGACTGTCCGGTGGAAGTTACGGTAAAGGATCCGCAATACTCCAGGCGTCCCTTCTCTGTATTATAGCGATACAGGTTTGCACTCTTGCCGGAATTGTCCTTGCCTACATTTACATGAATGTTGACATTCACTCCGAAGCTGCCGGTATCTCTGATACCCAGCTGTCTGTTCACGGTTCCGGACTTTGCGGATACCACATTTGCCGGGATTGTGTTGCTCGTCTGGTCTACTGTCAGATCAATATTCTGAATCTTTGACAGATCTTTATTCTTCAGATCCTGTCCACTGATGCTCAGTGCCACACCGTTTCCGCTGTGGAATGCCACCGTCAGCTTCGTACCTTTAATGGTATTCAGTACATTCTGAGGCACCTTGACTTCACCGCTGCATACAAAGTTCATGTTGACACTTGCAATAGCAGGATTTTTCATCATCTCTGCCACCTTATCCTGTACAGAGTTGCTTACATCCGTCCAGTCTACTGCAGGTGCTGCAGAGGAACCGCTGTTGTCATCATCATCGTCATCGTCATCATCGTTGTTCACCACATCTGCCGCTACCGTAAATACAGCAGAAGGGGTTCCGGTCATTCTGGCTCCAACACCTTCCGGTACTGCGGAAGTCACTGCCAGGAAACCGTTCATATTGATGGTACCGTCCGTATTTCTGCGAATGCCTCCGTGGATTGCACTGTTCATATCCATGTTCTGGAACCATTCTGCTGTAGCTGCTATTCCTTCACTGTTGGTAGAGTTTTCGCCTCTCCAATAATAGTTCATTGCATTTTCGTAGGCACTGGTCTCCTGAGTTCCTTTCGGTTTGAACTGTTCTGCAACCGTCTGCCCTGCTGCATTGCTGCTATCCTTAAAGGACAGGATTCCTTTTGCTATAAATGCAGTATTCTTTGCGTCATTTGTATAGAATGCCACGTTAAAGGACTCATTGTTATAACTGGTAGAAGAATATGCCTCAATATCCGGACAGCTGTTGGAATCAATACCCTTTGCCTTATTGCCGAATGATACACTGTTGCGCAAAATATGATGTCCGCTGATGCTGGAACCACCCATCTTGAAGCCGTTACCGTTACCGGCATCTACTTCCTGTCCGTTCTCATCCAGTACATAACCGTTCTTGAATGCCACGCAGTTCTGAATGACCACCTGACCGATAGCTCCGGTCTCTACCTTGGCGAACAGATCCCAACCGTCATCGGCATTGTATGCTGCAATACATCCATCAAATACATTACCCTCGCCAATCGTCAGCTTAGCTGCAAATCCGTCTGCATCCTCATATCCCGCATCTGCGTTCAGATATGAAGTACAGTTCAGGATCAGGTTATAGGAAGGCCAGTCGCTTCTTCCGTCTGTGCTCTTGTAACGGCTGATCTGAATACCAGTATTGCCGTTTCTATATGCCATAATATCATCCAGTGTATTGTGACTGCCGGATACCTGAATACCCTTGAGGGAATTAGCAGAACCTGTTACATCAAATCCCTGGAAATACCAGTAATCACCTGCCAGGATCATACCTGCACATTTTCTCTGGAAATTCAGTACCGGACGAGAAGCGCTGTCCGGATCGGCAATCATATAGATTCTGGCATCTGTAGTTCCACTGACACCTCTGTCTATCGTCACCGTCTTATCCAGTGCATAAGTACCGCCCTTCAACACGATCATCTGGCCCGGAGCCACGCTCTTCACTGCGGTATAAATATCCACAGGATCACTGTTGGTACCGCTTCCCGTACTTCTTCCCTCAGGAGCAGCATAAATAACCGTTCTACCCTTTACATTATAATTTACTGTAAAGTCAAATGTTACTGTATCATATCTACTCAACAGAGAATACTCTGAAGGTCTGTAATCCGCATTCGGGGTAAACTCTACATGGAAAACGTTGCTTCCGCTTTTCAGTGTCGTATGGGTATATACCTTGGTATTTGCCTTTACACCCGCATCTGACAATACGGTTTCATTGTCACTGTTGGTAATTTTCAATGTTCCGTCCGCATTGCCGTAATATACCAGTTCGTAATCCGCACTGTTGGCTACAGAAGCAGAATCAATCGTATAATTCGGTGTTACATAAGTGACCGGTCTGGATTCTGCCGGAGCATCTTTGGCCGGATCGATTGTTGTCAGCACTGCATTGGCAACGCTGATGGTTGCAGTTCTGGAAGCGAAGAAACCTACATAGATGTTCTCTGCATCCAATCTGGTCAGTTCGTCTCCGTCTTTGCCGTGATAGTATTTATTGGTTACGGTCTCACCGGTTTCCACATTGGTATAGCTCAGGAAATAACCGGTATTGTTTCTCTGCAAAGTCATGTGGAAAGTGGTCTGCACGTTCAGATCCGTAATATCCTTCACAGCTTCTGCAGAATTGGTATATTTGCCTACTATGTTATAAGTTCCCGCGCCGTTTCCGCTGTTTGCAGCACTGGTCTCCAGAGTAGTCATGGTAGACCGGAAGCCCTGATCTGTAGGACTGTCGTTCATATTTTCCGGTGTTACACCTATTTTTTCCTGGGAACCGATACCAAGTTTCATGGTGTATTTGTCTCCGGCATCAGATACCTTGCCTTCTGTGGCATCCCAGAGATATTCCACCTTTGTAGCACTCAGCATATAGGAATTATTCCAGAAAATACCGGAATCTCCATTCTCACCCACACGGTCAGCTGCCATAAGGCCAAAGCCTTCCTGTCCGTTGGTGTATGTCCATTCGTCCACCGTAATATCTGCAGATAACGTAAAGTTCTCTGTTGCCGGATCAATCGTGGTGTAGTAGAATGCCAGACCATCCGTTGAAGCTGCTACCAGCTTTCCTTTGCTGTTCTTCTCCCAGATCTTCAAATCACCTGTATCCAGGCTTCCACTATAACCGTTATTCGCTGTTTTGTTGTCAACGCCCTGACCAAATGCTGCAAAATTCCAGGTCTTCACTGCATCTTCAGTGATTGTCAGTTTTACTTCCGCCGGAGTGGATACATTTTCTCCTCTGACTGCAGCTACCTGAAATGTATATTCCTGACCTACCGTCAATCCTTCGATCGTCTGAGCCAATGCAGTCACTCCTTCTTCAACAACCGTGCCGTCCACAGATACCTTGTAGCTCTCTGCTTCGGCAACTGCCTGCCAGGTCAGTTTCACATTGCCGTGTCCCTTATTCTCAGCATTTAAGCCCTTCGGCGTTGCCATAGGTAATACAAATTCTATTGCTGTTGTCTTATTACTTGCTTTTGTATTCTCGCCTTCTCCTATCAGTTTTGCTTCAAAGCTGTAAGTGCCGGACGCTGCAGGCTGGAACTCTGCATTTCCAGAGGTTCCCTGTGCAGTAACGGATTTTGTCTCCACCGCATTACCATCAGCATCATACATCGTCACTTCCAAAGATTTTGCATAGATTCCACCGATCTGTGCAGTGTACGGAACGGTGATGGTTCCGTCCTTGACAAAAGGTGTTCCCAGAACGGGAGCTGCTATGTCATCCCAGTTTACGGAAGATCTGTAATCTACGGTCAGAGCATAGATCATAATCTTACTACCACTTGCATATAAATAATAAGTGCCCCCTTTTTCCACCTCATAAGTTTTGGCAATCAGGTCTGCTCCCGCCTTAAAGGTCTCAATCCCTTGGGGCTTGTCATCTACATCCTGCAAAAAATAAATATCTTTGCCTTTTGCTTTAAATACAACTTTGATTCTGCCATCTTTTTCCGCCTCCAGTTTTACTGCAGCACCACTGGTAGGAATTTTTCCTTTGTTCGGGTTAGGCGAATTATCTCCCTGTACACATCCTGTATACTTTACCCCATCTAAACTAGCTGAACCAGATTTAAAACTCATAGTTTCAAGTACAGAAATTCCGCCATCATACGTTGTTCCTGCTATCAGACCCTTGCTCAGATCCAATTCATACAGGTCTTTTTCCGTTCCACTCTGCACAGCAGCCATTGCTGCATTCGCATCCTGTGTTGTCGAAGCTGCCGCAATACCTTCTTCCTCTCCCAACACTTCTCTGGCTGTTTCCGCATTTCCGTCAGAAACCGTCTCACTTACCTGTTCTACCACAGGTTCCGTTTCCTCTGCCTGTACAGAGATGGGGCTGATTCCCATTCCCGACAGCACCATGGCTCCCGCAAGAAGCAATGCCATCAGTCGTTTTCTCTCTTTTCTTCCTCTCCTGCCTAACATTCCCATACCTCCACTTAGCATGTGTTATAAACGATTATATTTGTAAGCCCTTACAACACTATGTACTATATATTAGCACTATCGCTTTACATTAGTAAACTGTTTTTGTGTATTTTGAATATTTTTGGAAGTTATTCATATATTTTTTGAGCAATTTTTAGCTAATATTTTTGCGCAACATTTATTTTTTATAAAATATGCACATTTTCTCATGAAATGTCTATTTAGGAAGAGTAAGCGTTTACATTTTCCTTCTGTATTCATTTCCCATAGCCGCAATATCTCTTGCCAAAAGTTATATAAAGTTATATAATAGGTACAAAGTTATATACACTTAT
>CEAL01022273.1_pt1 | contig 14654 bp, 14 predicted proteins | sample 557521 | NCBI WGS metagenome assembly CEAL01 (sample SAMEA3182095, study PRJEB8094) | gut metagenome | biome: human; feature: gut; material: Stool; isolation source: human stools | place: Canada | collected 2012-03-06
TATAGACGCCGACACGGGAGATAATTTCAGTTATAGCAAGGCGGCGTTCTATACAGCAGATGAAGAGGCAGAGAGCTGATATGTTTACGGCAACACTTTCTTACCTTAAACGCATACCGGGAGATACGGATTTACAATGTCTTTAAGCAGCGTAAAGAAAGAATTTGAAACTTTTGAAGATGTGCTGACCAAGACTAAGAAGCGTTTACAGCAGGTCGACAGCGACCTTGAAGCACTTGTCGGAGTAAGGACAAGGGCGATAAACAAACAGCCTATGAGTGTTGGCGAGGATAATGCGGGACAAATAGAAAATTGAGAAAAAGAAACATCGTCGCAGAAAATATTAAATTCTGCGACGGTGCAATATTTTGTAATATGTGACAAAAACACAAAGAAAAGTTGTGAAATCATACAAATAATCAAAAATGCTATTGAAAAGCGTATCAGTATTTGATAATATATAGTCAAAGCTATTGCAATAATTTTAACAAAATCATTACTAAAAAAGGAGCATTATCATGAAGAAAATCAAAAAAGCATTAAGCATTGCATTGACATCAATAGTAGCAGTTGCAGGTATCTTATCTGTTCCGGCATCTGCCGCTGACGGTGTGTATCCCACAAGGCTGGCATGGAAAGCTGCCGGTTATTGTGCCCCGGGCGGCTCGCCGAGTAACACCTATACTCCCGCTACGCCTAAAATACGGTACTCAACATATGGTCATTATATATATGTAAACGGAATTGTTAATTCATTAGACGGCGCAAAATATGAAATTAAGATTTCGTGTGATAACGGAAAAATGACGGAAAAGTCCACAAATAGTAACGGTAAATATTTGTGTAAGCCTATAATGCAAGGCGCTTTCGAAAGTGTAACCTTCAGGATCAAAGCGCTTTCATATACGAACGGCAATACGGTCACAGCTAACGGCAGTGCGGTCACAAAAACGACACGATAATATAAAAGGAGATACAGTATATGAAACGCTTTTTAACAATAATACTTGCAACATTCATGCTTTGCGCCTGCACAGGTTGCAGCGGCGGCGGTATCAACAGCAATGTCGAAGGTACAAGTAGTAGCTCTGACAATACCGGCAGCGGTATCAACAGCAATATCGAAAGTGCAAGCAACAGCACCGACAATACTGACGGTGATATTCCGGAAGCTTTAAAACGTCAGAATGAAATTAACTATTATACCGTCGACGAAGTAAAGAAGATGATCCGTGAGAATACAAGGTTCAATATATCCGAGGATTTTGTGAGCCTTGTGCCAAAGAGCGTTTCATATATCTGTTCTTTTGACAAGGCGGCAGTAAACAGACAGGCTCCGGCAGAATTTTATGACGACTTTAAAGAGATGTTCGCATATCTTTTCCCAAATGAAAAATTCAATGACGACTATTTCTTCTACTACTATATTCCCAACGAAGAAAGCAATAGGCAAGAAGGCGAATTTCCGATAAAGAATTTCAAGAAGTATTATGATGATGCGGTTTCCGAAAAAAACGTAATATCATATTATTTTTATTCTCCGTATTCCGGTTTTGTTGAAAAGGTTGGCTCGGATTATGCTATTTTGGATAATAGGGATAGCTCGGAGGTTACCGATCGCAATATTTTCCTTGAGTTCGGCCCGCCTATAGGAAACTACCTGTCAAATGTCAACAAGGGTGTGCTGGCTGAGCGTTACTGCAAAGATAACGGCGAAAAGAACAATCATTTCCTTGAGAATTGGGAGCATGGTATCAGACAGAATTATAAAGTGATCGGGAGCTACGACCGTGACAGCACCGAGAAGTTCAGATTGCTTGACGGCAAAGAGATAAGTGTTGCCGATGCGGTAACTTTTTTTGAGAACTATGTCAACAATGCTCCTTGTCCGAAGTCACCCGTATATGATATGAAAGTTATGTCTGTCATTGTACAGCAGTACGATAAGGATAAATATTTCTATTCTTTTACCACAACTCCGACATACGGAGGAATACCTTTTGACTGGGATCGTTTCTATCTCAGCAGTGACAGTATGTATGAAACCACACTGTGCAACGGCAGTATGGTTACGACCGATGATATAGACAGCTTTTACGGCTACAGAAGAACCGGTTCGATCACCGATGAAAAGGTAACGGATAAGCTTCTGCCGTTCGATAAAGCGATAAGCAAAATAGAACAGTCGCTGACAGAGCAGGTATCGTTTGAAGTACTCAGTGCCGACCTTGTATACACACCGCTCAAATATTACGGATCTTATGATATTCCGCTTGAGGAGCAGAAGAGTACAACGACCCCTGCGTGGAAGGTCGTTATTCAGAACAAGAACAATGATCTTGTGTACACCTGCTATATAGATGCCGATACCGGAGAGAATTTCCGTTATAACAAGGCGGCATTCTATACAGCAGATGAAGAGGCAGAGGGCTGATATGTTCAGAGCAACACTTTCTTACCTTAAACGCATACTCGGAGATAAGTCGTTTTATATATGCCTGTTGCTGATATTTGCAATATGCTTTACGGCTTCTGCCGACTATGATTTCGACAAAAATCAGTCCTTGTCGGTCTGGGATCTGATTATCGACACACAGCGGATATATACGGGCGATATCAGTTTCAGCGCCTGTGTAGTGTCCGGGCTTAAGGGCGGCAGCTGGCTGAATATGTTTCTTCCGTTGCTTCTGCCCTTGTGCTTTGTAAATGCGCTGTGCGATGACAAAAGCTCGGGCTTTACCCGCTATGAAGTTATACGCACAGGCTATCGCAGACTTAAAAGCGCAAAGTATGTTTCGGCTGTGCTCGCAAGCGGCATATGCAGTCTTATCGGGTATTGCCTTTATGTGCTTGTCGTGCTGATAAGGTTCCCGCATATAGGATCCTATGATGCCGAAAGCCTTTCTTACATACTGACCGGTATTCAGATGAGCCTTTTTGACAGCGTGGGGATAGCAGGAGTATATCTTGTCAATATGCTCGATATGCTTATCTACGGGATGGTAATGTCACTATTCTCGTTGATAGTGACGGCGTATACTGAAAACAAGTATCTTATATGCTGTATCCCGTTTATGGTCGCTTATTGCCTGACACAGCTCGGCTCATGGCTTACAGGACTTGCCGTGCAGGATCCCGGTAACACAGACGAAGTGCTCCTGACAATAGGCAATACAGCTTCTCCGCTTGCGGCGAACGGTATAGTTTCGGGCGCAAGCGTTACACTTGTCTGCTATTACGGAGTGCTTATACTGATTTCGTTTGCGGTATATGTATTTTTCGGAAAGGGCGGTGCGGATAAAGGTGCATAAACAGATCAGCCTTTCAAAGATGTGGTCGGTCGCAAGGTGCGAATACATAAAGTGGATAACCAATCCCAGAAATATAGTTGTAATAGTACTGCTTATATTTATAAAGACGCTTTTCATCGATACGCTTGCACAGCGTGCAGACAGGTACGGCAGTCCGATGAATGTGCTTGAGCCGTTTATAGCGGTCGGCAACTCGTGGGTAGCGGTGCTTTTACTGCCGTCGGTGTTCCTTGTGCTTATGAGCGATTTTCCGAAGTTTGACGGCAACTCGCTTTTCGTTATCTGCAGGAGCGGAAAGCTGAACTGGCTGTACGGTCAGATGTTATTTGCTCTTATGGCGGTAATAAGCTATATAGCTGTTGTATTTCTTGCAGTTGTGGGAATGTCTGCCGGGAACACGGTGCTCGGTTCATCGTGGAGTGAAGCTGCAAGATTTTATGCGGCAAAGTTTCCCGATGAAATGAATACTTTCGCTACTCTGCTGTTGCCTGAAAATCTGTATAATCAGCTTGACCCCATATGTACTATTGTACACACGTTGGTACTCATCATATTATACCTTTTTCTTTTGTCGCTTGTGCTCCTTATTTGCAGGATATCATCAGGTAAAATGACAGGTATGTTCATATGTACCGCGGTCATAGCCCTCGGAGTGGCTACCTGCGCACTGCGCAGTGATCTGATGTGGCTGTTTCCTATGGGCAATTCCATAATATGGATGCACTACACGGAGATAATCCGTGAACCGATAAAGCCGATATGGTATTCCTACGTTTATTTCGCCGTTATGGCTCTGTTGCTTATATTTATGAGCACATTGAGAGCAAGGCGATTGAGCGTATCACTTCTTCCGGAGGAAAGCTGATGATCAATACAGAAAATCTTTCACTGACGATAAACAAAACGGAGATACTCCGTGATATAACAATATCTTTTGATAAAGGGAAAATACACGGGCTTATAGGGCGCAACGGAAGCGGCAAGACTATGCTGATGAAATGTATATGCGGATTTGTCCGTGCAACCTCAGGCAAGGTAACGGTAGCGGGCAAGGAGATAGGCAAGGATTGCGATTTTCCCGAAAGTACGGGAGTTATAATAGAAACGCCCGGCTTTATCCCGTATTATTCAGGGTATAAGAATCTGAAGATTCTTGCCGACCTCGGCGCAAAAGCAGGCAAAGAGGACATATGCAATGCTATGCGCACGGTGGGTCTTTCCCCCGAGCTTAAACGCCATGTGAAAAAATATTCGCTCGGTATGCGTCAGCGGCTCGGTCTTGCACAGGCTATAATGGAAGACCCAGACCTGCTTATCCTTGACGAGCCGATGAACGGGCTTGACAAGGACGGCGTTGCGGATATGCGCCGCTATCTGCTTGATCTCAAGGCAAGGGGCAAGACTATAATCATTGCCTCGCACAGTGCGGAAGATATTGAGGTGTTGTGCGACACCGTATGTGAAATGGATAAGGGCAGGTTGAGCGTGATAAGATAATAACCGTCCGAACAGGATAACCGCCGCAGATTTTATAAAACCTGCGGCGGTTTTTTGCGTTGTATTGAAAATTTAAAGCAAAGGTTGCAAAAAAATTAGGTAGGAGATGTAAAATCGTCCTTGCTTTTACTTATATCGTAAATTGAATAAAAGACACCGCCGTGGAGCAATAACTCTGCGGCGGTATCTTTATTTGATCATATCTATAACATAACTGAGTGTATCTTTTATAGCCTGCTTTTCATTATCGGAAAGCTGTGTTATTTTGTCAGAAAGTATCCCGATAGGCGAAAGGGAGCTGTCAGATGTCAGAGGGTGGCGGCTTGAGGAAATTCCTGCGATATAATCAAGGCTGACATTATAATATTTAGCAAGCAGGACTGCACGCTCAAGCGGTATTTCCGCTTTGCCCGATTCGTATTTCCCGTAGTGTTGCGCAGATGTGCCGAGATAGTCGGCTATCTCCTGCTGTGTCTTGTCCGCGTCCTCGCGCAGATCGCGTAATCTTTGATAATGTGCCATACTCACCCCTCCTGTACAGATTTTATCATATCAGATTGAAAATTGTTGACAAAAGTGTTTAAAAAGATTATAATATGATTATAATCAGTCTGATTAGACATATTTATGTGTCGGACTAAGTCAAATAGGAGGTTTTTATGAAAATCAAAACAATGTTTAAAGCGATACTGTCGCTTGCGGTCTGCCTTACTACGATGTTGGTTATTTCTGTTACGGTAAGTGCCGCTGAATATGAAGAAATAAAAATGGATGTAGAATACCGGATCGAAAATGCTGCTACGTATTCATCCGATAAGATCACTTATAAATTTAACTCCCCATATAAAGGTTTAGTGCAAATACATTTTGAATTAGAAGATGAACCCGCATATGTTATTTATCAATGGTGGAATGCTAATGTTTTTCTGTACGATTCTAAAGGTGATTGCATTGTATGGAACGATGTAGATTCAGTGCAGGGCGAAGCTTATGCCGATTCTACTGTTTCAGGTGATGTATCGTATTTAAATCTGTATGTGAACGAAATTACGCATAAATACTCCGGTTCAATTTACTATAATGCTGATGAAGGCTATAATTATATATCGATTGAATATTATGACGGTGTCGGTAGCATTAAAATATCTCATGAGCATTCGTATTACGGTACAGTAACAAGCGAAGCTACCTGTACCAAGAAAGGCTCAATAAAATACACCTGCGATTGCGGTGATTCTTATACGGAAGAAATACCGCTTAAATCTCATAACGAAGTAACAGATTGCGGAAAAGCGGCGACCTGTACCGAAACAGGTCTTACGGATGGCTTGCATTGTTCCGTATGCAAAAAGGTGCTTGTAGCACAGTCGGAAATACCGAAAACAAATCATGAATATAATGCGTCATATAAAGTTATAAAAGACGCTACTTGTACAGAAAAAGGAACAATAAGATATTACTGTGTCTGCGGAAAAACAAAGGATGAAGAATTACCGCTTGCTGAACATGAGGCGGTTATAGACAAGGCGGTTGCCGCAACCTGTACAAAAGAGGGAAAAACGCAAGGCTCACATTGCGATATCTGTAATAAAGTGATTATACCGCAGGAAACCGTACCCAAGACAGAACATATTGCGGTTACAGATAAAGCCGTTGCACCGACTTGTGTCAACTCAGGTAAAACTGAAGGCAGTCATTGTTCCGTTTGCAAGAAAGTTCTTAAGGAGCAGGAAACGATAGCCGCAACCGGTAAGCATAAGCTCAAACATATAGCTGAGAAAAAAGCAACAGAAAGTTCTTCAGCTGTGCAGGAACATTGGAAATGTTCTGTTTGTGATCAGTTGTTCGCAGATGAAAAAGGTACGATACCTTATAAGCAGTTACTTGTTAAAGATGACATTCCGCTTATGTTGATAATAGGAATATCTGTAGGCGCATTGTTGCTGATAGGCGGAGCTGTTACAGTAATTATACTTATATTGAAAAAGAAGTCCGGTAAAAATACAGACATAATGGGTAGATATTAACACAAACCCGCCGCCGAGGATTACAATAACCCCCTCGGCGGTATTTTCTTATCATCTCCCAATCTGCCGGAATGCAGTCGCCCGTTTCGTGACATACTGATATAGAAGTCAGCCTTTATCGCAAAAACAAAAACTCTCGTAATGGAAACTCAAAATCTCACGGGTTGAAAAGTCGAAATCTCACGGGTTGAAAACTTAAAATATCTCGTAATGATATTGCAAAATCTCTCGTAATATGTTATATTATTTATATAGCTTACGAAAGGAGCGGAATATGCGTAACGATAAATACAGACCCAGACTGATAGATAAGAAAATAGACGAATACCTTAAGGCGTTCGGAGCGGTGTGCGTTGAGGGCGCTAAGTGGTGCGGCAAGACGTGGACATCAGCATTTCACGCAGAAAGTCAGATATTGATAGGCAACCCCGAAAATAACTTTCAGAACAGAAAGCTTGCCGAAATGTCGCCCGAACTCATACTCGGCGGTGAAACTCCCCGACTTATAGACGAATGGCAGGAAGTGCCGCCGATATGGGACGCTGTGCGTTATGAGGTTGATAAACGTGCCGAAAAGGGACAGTTTATATTAACAGGCTCGGCAACGCCTAATCATAAGGGTATTATGCACAGCGGTGCGGGCAGGATAGCAAAAATAAGAATGCGCCCGATGTCGCTGTATGAATCGGGCGATTCGTCGGGTAAAATATCTCTTAAAAGTATAGCGGACGGCACAATGCAGGCTGAAATGACCGGAGAAGTGGAGCTTATGGAGCTTTTCCGCCTTATAGTCAGAGGCGGCTGGCCGGGTAATATAAGCATTCCGCTGAAACAAGCAATGCTAATTCCCGATGAATATCTGAATGCGGTTATAGATGATGATGCGTTCCGCATAGACGGCGTGAAGCGGAATACTCAGAAAATGCGGTTACTGCTTAAATCGCTTGCGAGAAATGAAAGCACGACCGCAACGAATAAAAAGCTGAAAAACGATATATCTCAGACGGATAACGAGGACATCAGCGTTGACACGGTAGCCGAATATCTTGATATATTTGAGCGGCTTTTCATTACCGATAATCAGTTGCCGTTTTCGTCAAATATACGCTCATCGGTTCGGGTAAAACAGGCGGTAAAGCGGCATTTTGTCGATCCGTCGCTTGCGTGTGCATTGCTTGGCGCTACTCCCGAAAGATTGCTTGGCGATCTTGAATGCGCTGGCTTTATGTTTGAGGCACTGTGTGAGCGTGACCTGAGGATATATGCTGATGTAAACAATGGTGTGCTGTATCACTATCAGGACTATTCGGGCAAGGAAATTGATGCCGTTATAGAATATCCGGACGGAGAGTGGCTCGCAATAGAAATCAAGCTCGGCGCAAATCAGATAGATGCCGCCGCCGAAAATCTTATATCAATAAGCGATGCTATAAAAAGCGAAAACGGCAGAGAGCCGAAAGCGTTATGCATCGTATGCGGCTTGTCAAACGCCGCCTACAAGCGCCCCGACGGCGTATACGTCGTCCCAATCACCGCCCTGAAAGACTAAAATACCGACTAAATAAGAAACACCGCCGGGGATCAGGAAGATCCCCGGCGGTCTTTTCATATATCAAGTTTTATGAAGGACAATAGTACTATATGCTCAGTCAACCTTAGGCATACGGTCCATGCTGACCTTAAGCTCCTCGTCTGTGGGAATGTAGTCGCTCATTTCGTGATCGTTGAACTTCTGGTATGCGACCATATCAAAGTAGCCTGTGCCAGTAAGACCGAAGAGGATAGTCTTTTCTTCGCCTGTTTCCTTGCATTTCATAGCCTCGTCTATAGCAACTCTGATTGCGTGGCTGCTCTCGGGAGCGGGGAGGATACCCTCTGTTCTTGCGAACTGTTCGGCGGCGGCGAATACGCTTGTCTGCTCAACCGAGCGTGCTGTCATATATCCGTCGTGGTAGAGCTGTGAAAGAACACTGCTCATGCCGTGGTAGCGCAGACCGCCTGCGTGGTTTGCGGAGGGAATGAACGTACTGCCGAGCGTGTACATCTTAGCGAGCGGGCAAACTGCGCCTGTGTCGCAGAAGTCGTAAGCATAAACGCCTCTTGTGAGCGAGGGGCAGGACGCAGGCTCAACGGCGATGAACTCATAGTCTGCTTCGCCACGGAGCTTTTCGCCCATAAAGGGAGAGATAAGACCGCCTAGGTTAGATCCGCCGCCTGCACAGCCGATAATCATATCGGGCTTTATGCCGTACTTTTCGCAGGCTGTCTTTGTTTCAAGACCGATGACAGTCTGGTGCAGAAGTACCTGCGACAGTACCGAGCCGAGAACATATCTGTAGCCCTCGTGCGTTGTTGCACATTCAACGGCTTCGGAAATTGCACAGCCGAGCGAGCCTGTCGTGCCGGGGAACTCTGCGTTTATCTTCTTTCCTACCTCTGTTTCCATTGAGGGAGAGGGAGTAACGTTTGCGCCGTAGGTTCTCATAACCTCACGTCTGAAGGGCTTCTGCTCGTATGAGCATTTAACCATAAATACCTTGCAGTCAAGTCCGAGATATGCACAAGCCATTGAAAGCGCTGTGCCCCACTGACCTGCACCTGTTTCTGTTGTAACACCCTTCAAGCCCTGCTTCTTGGCGTAATAAGCCTGAGCTATCGCACTGTTCAGCTTGTGCGAACCGCTTGTGTTGTTGCCCTCAAATTTGTAGTATATCTTGGCAGGTGTACCGAGTGCCTTTTCAAGACAATATGCTCTTACTAAGGGAGCAGGTCTGTACATCTTGTAGAAGTCGATTATCTCCTGGGGAATGTCGATGTAGGGAGTTGTATCGTCAAGCTCCTGCTTTGCAAGCTCTGTACAGAATACGTGGCTCAGCTCCTCGAGCGTACAGGGCTGATGTGTTGCAGGGTTTAACAGCGGAGCAGGCTTGTTCTTCATATCCGCTCTTACGTTGTACCACTGACGGGGAAGCTCGTTTTCTTCAAGATAAATTTTGTACGGGATCTCTCTGTTTGCCATAATAATTTTCCTTTCTACGCGGCAATGTGCCGGCGGCGAAGCGCCGCTTCATATTCCGCCTTTAATATACTTTCTGCTATGGAAATTGCTTGTGGAACGGCGGGGATAAAACATAGTGTGTTTTGAACGTTATATTTTACCGTGTCGTTTAGCCTTACTGAAAGCTGTTTTGGCGGAGTGCTTAAGTTCTTCGTGGAACATTCCACTGTCCGACAGTTTGTATCTTATTCAGCAACGCATTATGTCGGCTATGCCCTGCTGTCATGCCATATGCCATGATGATAGCTTCAACGTAGAGATTGAATGTCCGGGAAAACAAAAAACTCCCGTCCCAGTTGGGACAGGAGTATAGTTTACCTGCGGTACCACCCAAATTACCGTATAATAAAACACGGTCACTCGCTACACATACTATCATATGTGCGACCTGTAACGGAGATATCCGTCTCCCCTAAAATATCGCCTGACGATATTCTCGGTTTGCCCTCGTGAGTCCATTCACAAGCGTATGTATCATTGCCTTTACACCGACCGGCAACTCTCTGTCATACAGTGACGGGTGCTACTACTCTCACTCATAGGTTTAACATATTCTGTGTTCATTATATCCGCTGTAAAACCGTTTGTCAAGTGTTTTTTTGAAATTTCCGTTAATTTTTTCAAATCCTCCGATATTACTATGTTGAATAGCTCGTTATGAAATAAAGCAATACAGCGTTGCACAATAGACTAAACCGCCTTGATAGCTTAAAATACCTTGTGCATTTTACCGATTGAAACAGGACGGGCAATATAGTATAATTGCTTAGCAATAAATTAATAAGAAGTTACATTCAGAGATGCGGCGGTATCGCATAAAATTATAGCTATAACATACAAGGCACACTATCTTTTATTCCCGCCGTTATGCAAACGATTCCCTTAAAACAAAGCCGGTAAAAGGCGGAATATGAAGCGGCACACTGCCGCCCGCCGTTACGCAAACGATTCCAATATCAGAAAGTTGATTAAAGGCGGAATATGGAGCGGCACATTGCCGCCCGCCGTTACGCAAACAATCTTGCTAATACAAAGTCGGTAAAAGGAGGAAAATGTTTATATGTCAGCAGTAAAAGACCTTACAAAAGGCTCACCTATGAAGCTCATACTCGGATTTATGCTCCCTATGCTGTTAGGACTTCTCTTTCAGCAGTTTTACAATATGGTCGATACGATAGTTGTCGGACAGTTCCTCGGTGTAAACGCACTCGCAGGAGTAGGCTCGACAGGCTCGGTGAACTTCCTTGTTCTCGGCTTCTGCATGGGCGTATGCGCAGGCTTTGCAATACCCGTTGCGCAGAAATTCGGAGAGAAGGATTTTGACGGTCTGCGTAAGTTTGTCGGCAATACGATATGGCTCGGCATAGGCTTCGCCGCAGTAATGACAACAGTGACCTGCCTGCTTTGCGGAAATATCCTCCACTGGATGAATACGCCCGACACGGTTTTTAAAGAGGCGTATGACTATATCTTCGTGATTTTCTTAGGCATCCCCGTAACGTTCCTCTACAATATCCTTTCGGGGTTTATCCGCTCGCTCGGCGATTCAAAATCCCCCGTTGTCATTCTGATTATTTCAAGCATACTCAATGTCGGTCTTGATCTGCTGTTCATTCTGGTGTTTGATATGGGCGTAGCCGGTGCAGGCTGGGCTACCGTCCTTGCACAGCTTATATCCGGTATCGCCTGCCTTGTATATATGATAAAGCGCTTTGATATCCTGCGCTTATCAAGAAAAGATTTAAAACCCGACGCTTATTCAATGAGCAGGCTTTGCGCTATGGGAGTGCCTATGGGACTTCAGTATTCCATTACCGCTATCGGAAGTATACTTTTACAGTCGGCGGTAAATTCGCTCGGTGAAACCTATATGGCGGCTGTCACCGCAGGAAGCAAGGTAACACAGTTCCTGTGCTGTCCGTTTGACGCAATGGGTTCTACAATGGCTACCTACTGCGGTCAGAACGTAGGTGCAGGCAGGGTGGACCGTATCGAAAGCGGCGTTAAGAAATGCTCGATGCTCGGCATAGCCTATGCGATAATCGCCCTTATCGTGATAATACCGTTCGGCGGCGAATTTTCAAAGCTGTTTATAGACGGCGCACAGATCGAGATACTCGACCTTGCAAAGCAGTTCCTGTGGATAAACGTGGCATTCTATATCCCGCTTGCATTTGTAAACATTATCCGCTTTTCGATACAGGGACTTGGCAACAGCCAGCTTGCAGTTTTTGCCGGAGTATTCGAGATGATAGCAAGAGGCGGTGTGGCGCTGGGACTTGTTCCCGCTTTCGGATATGTCGCCGTATGTCTTGCCAGCCCTGCGGCATGGGTGCTTGCCGATCTGTTCCTCTTCCCTGCGTTCTTCCACTCTGTGAAGATACTGAAAAGAAGATTTCCGGTAAGCCGCAATACGCAAAAAGAGGAATAACCGGAGAATTAATGTCATGACCGGCTTGCATAATTCACGTTTTATGGTATACTTTACAGTGTAGCGAGAAAAAACGGCTTACGGGCAATCGGCATAAAGGAGTACCGGATGAGCGAAACACCTTCATATGATATAGCAATAATCGGCACAGGACCTGCCGGAATCTCTGCGGCGATAAATGCAAAGATACGAAATAAGAAGTTTATCCTTTTCGGCAGTGATAAGCTCAGCGCAAAGGTTGAGTGTTCACACCTTATTTCAAATTACCCTGCCCTGCCTGAAATCAGCGGCAAGGAGCTTAACGAAAAACTTGCTTCTCATCTGAAACAGATGGATATAGCGATAACAAACGAGCGCATAACAGGCGTATACAATATGGGAAAGTATTTTATGCTGCTTGCCGACCAAAAGGAATATAAGGCGGACGTCGTGATTTTAGCAACGGGCGCACAGACCGTAAAAGAGATAAACGGAGAACGTGAGCTTCTCGGTAAAGGTGTAAGCTATTGTGCAACCTGTGACGGCAACTTTTACATGGGTAAAACAATAGCGGTTATCAGTGATAACAAGGAAAGCGAAGAGGAAGTAGATTTTCTTGCGGATATTGCAGATAAGGTGTACTTCTACCCGTCCTATAAGACCGATTATTCAAAGGAAAACGTTGAGCGGCTGACCTCTCCTGTAAAAAGCGTTGACGGAGAACGTCACGCAGGCGGTATAACTCTTGCGGACGGCACACAGTTTGCCGTTGACGGCGTATTTTTCTTAAAACAGTCGGTATCTGCTGATGTATTGTTAGGCGGTCTTGAAATGAACGACGGCAGTATTGCGGTAAATCACGATATGTCGACCAATATCAAAGGTTGCTTTGCCTGCGGCGATTGCACAGGAAAGCCGTATCAGATAGCAAAGGCTGTAGGCGAGGGTAACACCGCCCTGCACAGCGCAATAACCTATCTTTCTGTGCTTAAAAACAAAACCAAATAAAAATCAAGCCCTACAGATTGAATTTTCTGTAGGGCTTGTATTATACCTATCATAAAACCTCGCCAACTCCGCTCGGTTCTTCACATCATACCATCACAATTTAAATCCGTCGCCACAGTCAAAGCACGGACGCTTGTAGCGGCTTTGTGCGACCGCAAGACGCCGCAATTCTTCATTTTCCATTATACCGTTTCCGGCTCTTTTTCTGCTTTATGTATGGCAATATCCGATTTATCGTAAGCCTTTACTGAATATTCCGTAACATTCTTTATTGTTTCGCCATCGATCTGCAATGCTGTCGGTGCGTCAAAATGTACGGTAATATCCCTACCCGTTAAAACCTCTACCATTTCGGTATGACTTATGTGTTCGCCTTTGAAAATCGACGGGAATACCATAAGGGTTTTAAGCTTTCCGCTTCCGTACATTATAACTACCGATAAAGTGCCGTCGGGATTGTTTCTTACCTGATTCGGTGCATTCATCATACCGCCGCCGTAAAATCTGCCGTGCATTGTCGGCGCAAGCCATACTTTCTTATAGCTGTATTCCTTGCCGTCAACGGTGATCACCGCATTCGCCGGTCTGAAGCGGAACAGCAGACCTTTAATTGCTATAGAGGTATAATTTATCGGTTTGTCGGATTTAGCGCGAAGCTCGTCCCCGACCTCGCAACAATAGCCGTCAATACCGTATCCGACAGCATTGATAAACCGTGAACTTTTGCCGTTTACCGTAACGATCGGCAGTTCTCTGACATATTCGTTTATCCTTATCGGTTTACAACCCGGCTCTTTGCCGAGGTCGCGCATAAAGTCATTTCCACTGCCTGTGGCATAAAAATACAACGGATTTTCATACGGATAACCATCACTGTCGTTTATAAAACGGTTGAGCGTGCCGTCACCGCCGCAGATTATAATATCGCTTTTGGGAGATATGCTGTCAAAGAATTTGCCGTAGCTTGTTATATGCGTCATATTGCAGTATTTCAATTCTTCATCTTTATATATATCAGTAAGCTTTTTTGAAAGCTCTTCGCCTTTTCCGTTGCCGGACAGCGGATTGTACAGTATGTATTTTATGCTCATATACGTCCTCCTCTTAAAAGCGACAACCCGATCCTTTATGATTATTATCGTTCCTTCGGCTCTTTTGGTATAGTATAACAAATTTAAACGGATTTTGCAATATTTTGTCGTAATTTATCAACAGATATGACGAAAATTGTGGAAGTTGACGCTTGAATTCAGGCAAAACCGTGAATTTATTGCGTGCCTTTGTATATTTCAGTTTTTCTTGATCAAACCGAAAAAGTTGATAATTTTCCAAAGTTTTTACGG
>CEAL01000333.1_pt1 | contig 13052 bp, 4 predicted proteins | sample 557521 | NCBI WGS metagenome assembly CEAL01 (sample SAMEA3182095, study PRJEB8094) | gut metagenome | biome: human; feature: gut; material: Stool; isolation source: human stools | place: Canada | collected 2012-03-06
TGCATTTGGTTAAGCCATATTATGTGTCATTATTTGGCAAGGGACGGAAAAGAAGGCTTGTTCCGCTACAAGAACAGCAAGTGGAATTACTTAAAAAGTATATGGAAACCGAAGGTCTGTTGAAGCAATCGTTGAACCAACGTCCTTTGTTTGTAAACAACAGAGGGGGAAAACTCACAAATGCGGGGGTAACTTTTATTTTGATGAGATACGTGAGGAATGCACATGTTGCAGATCCGAATCTTATACCAGCCAAAATCAGCCCTCATAGCCTACGGCACAGCAAGGCGATGCACTTGTTGCAAGCCGGAGTGAACTTGATTTATATTCGGGATATACTCGGGCATGTATCTATACAAACTACAGAAATATACGCTCGGGCTGATTCCAAACAGAAAAGAGAGGCTCTTGAAGCTGCTTATGCAGACATCATTCCTGTCATGGATAAAGTAGAAGGCTCTTGGGAGAAAGATTCAAAATTGAAGCACTGGTTAAAAGGACTTGGAAAGTAGGACTAATTATTATCCAAAGTAGTTTTTGTAAGTATTAAATATAACTATCTCATAATCAAATACGAATAGAATTCTACTTTGGATAATCTTTTACTTTGGATAATCACGATTATCTAAAGTTGTGATAATCGTGAGGGTGAGCTTATCTTCCGATACCTCTACCATTATATCGGATGCACCACCCCGTTTGTGCGCCTTTGGATAAGCTCGCTTACCGACAAGGCTATCCGCGAGGGGCTGCGCAACCTCGAAGCGGGCGGCAAATACGACAATCTCTATCTTGCCGCCAAAGCGCGGAGCGAATCAGACTGGCTCGTGGGCATCAACGGCACGCAGGCACTCTCCATCGCCGCCGGACACGGCACATATTCCATCGGACGGGTGCAGACACCTACATTGGCAATGGTGTGCGCACGCTATTGGGAGAACCGCCGCTTCACACCCGAAGCCTTTTGGCAGCTCCATATCGCAACGGACGGCTGCGACGAAGGAACAGTGAAGTTTTCCTCTTCCGAAAAGTGGAAAGAGAAAGAGCCTGCGACGGAACTGTATGATAAGGTGAAGTCGGCAGGCACAGCCACCGTCACGAAAGCCGAACGCAAGGAGAAGACGGAGGAAACACCGCTCCTGTACGACCTGACGACGCTCCAGAAGGAAGCCAACGCCAAGCACGGCTTCACGGCGGAACAGACGCTTGAAATCGCGCAGAAGCTCTATGAGAAGAAGCTCATCACCTATCCGCGAACCGGAAGCCGCTACATACCCGAAGACATGTTCGCTGAAATCCCCAAGCTGCTCGCCTTCATCGGGGCTTTGCCCGAATGGAAAGGCAAGGTGCAGCCGAAAGCGCAGCCGACACGCCGCAGTGTGGACGGCGGCAAGGTGACGGACCACCACGCCCTGCTCGTCACTGGCGAGAAGCCGCTGTTCCTCTCCAAAGAGGACAGCACCATTTATCAGATGGTTGCCGGGCGCATGATTGAGGCTTTCTCCGAGAAATGCGTCAAGGACACCGCCACCGTCACGGCGGAATGTGCCGGAGTGGAGTTCACGGTGAAAGGCAGCATCATCAGGCAAGCCGGATGGCGTGCCGTCTATGGCGGGGAGGACAAGGAAGAAACCGCCATCCCCGATTGGCGGGAAGGCGACACGCTGACGCTGAAAGGCTGCTCCATCACGGAGGGCAAGACCAAACCCAAACCGCTGCATACCGAAGCGACACTGTTGTCGGCAATGGAAACGGCGGGCAAGGACATAGAGGACGACGCATTGCGTCAGGCGTTGAAGGACTGCGGCATCGGCACGCCCGCCACCCGTGCGGCGATTATCGAAACGCTCTTCAAACGCGGCTACATGGAACGCTGCAAGAAATCGCTTGTGCCGACAGAAAAAGGGCTTGCCCTCTACTCGGTCGTGAAGACGATGCGCATCGCCGACGTAGCCATGACGGGCGAATGGGAGAAGAATCTGGCACGCATCGAGCGCGGGGAACTGCCCGCTGACACCTTCCGCAGGGAGATAGAGGCGTACACACGTGAAATCACCTCCGAACTGCTCTCGTGCGACAAACTGTTCTCCCGCAGGGATTCCGGCTGCAAGTGTCCCAAGTGCGGGACGGGCAGCATGCAGTTCTACGGCAAGGTGGTACGCTGCGACAACGCGGAGTGCGGGCTGCCCGTGTTCCGCCTGAAGGCGAACCGCACCCTTTCCGACGACGAGATCAAAGAGCTGCTCACCGACGGGCATACGAAGCTGCTCAAAGGCTTCAAAAGCAAACAGGGCAAGAGCTTTGATGCCATAGTCGCCTTTGACGGGGACTATAACACGACTTTCGTGTTCCCCGAAAGGAAAACGAGCAGGAAATTTTCAGGACGGAAGAAATAGTATTACCTTTGCCACTGGTTCAGAGTAATGAATTGTTCTTCGATACCGGATTACACTCATACTTTGGATTTAGTGGTGGCACTCGGAGGGATACCGAGTGCCTTTTCTTTCTCCTTTCCAGACGATTATCCACGTCATTACCAATCCACTAAATTCCAAAGTAATGAACAACAAGAAGAAAAACGAGGGTCAGACCGACTTTTCCTATTACGGTCTGTACCTGCTGGACTACCTCCGCACGAACAGGTTTGAACAGGCTTCCGATGATGCCTTCATCCGGGAGCGTGCCGACCGTGCCGCCGAAACGTATGAGCGTGTGCGGCTCGAAGGCTATCCGCCCGAAGGGGCGCAGGAGTTGGCGATGGACACGCTCCTGCGGGGGCTTCGCTATTCCAAGTACGCCATCCTCCGCGAAGTCGTGGAAAACGAGTTTGCCAACGAAGTGCCGGAAAAGAAACGCGAAGCCTTCATCCGAAAGCTGCTGCCGCCTGTCGGTAATGTATTCTCCGCCTATGACCTTTCGGACGACAACTTCGCCCTGTCGCCCGAATACGACCTGCTCTACACGGAGCTGACGGGAGCAACCGTCCTTTACTTAGACGAATATGGCGTTTAACCGCAAACAGAAACTGCGGGACAACATCGAGGCGATACGGACGGCATTCATCCTTGACAGGGAAAATAGGACAGCGACAACCGAAGAGCGTGCCATACTTCAAAGGTACTGCGGTTTCGGCGGTCTGAAATGTATCCTCAACCCTGCAAAGGAACTGACGGATGCCGTCCGGTGGGCGAAATCCGACCTCGAACTGTTCGCCCCGACGGTGGAGCTGCACAGGCTTATCCGTGAGAACAGCAAGGACGAAACAGAGTACAAGCGGTTTGTGGATTCGCTGAAAGCGTCCGTGCTGACCGCTTTCTACACCCCCAAAGAGATAACCGACACCATCGCGGACGTGCTGGCAGATTACAGCGTCCGCCCCGCCCGTATGCTCGAACCGTCGGCAGGTGTCGGCGTGTTCGTGGATTCCATGCTGCGGCACAGCCCCAATGCGGATGTGATGGCTTTCGAGAAGGATCTGCTCACGGGTACAATCTTGAGGCATCTCTATCCCGACCAGAAAATGCGCACCTGCGGTTTTGAGAAAATCGAAAGACCGTTCAACAATTATTTCGACTTGGCGGTGTCCAACATTCCGTTCGGTGACATTGCCGTGTTCGACGCGGAGTTTCAGCGGAGCGACTCTTTCGGCAGACGCTCCGCCCAGAAAACCATCCACAACTATTTCTTTCTCAAAGGACTGGATGCCGTGCGTGACGGCGGTATCGTGGCGTTCATCACCTCGCAAGGGGTATTGAATAGCACCAAGACCTCCGTGCGTAACGAGCTGTTCAGTCAGGCCAATCTGGTATCCGCGATACGCCTGCCCAACAACCTGTTCACGGACAACGCGGGCACGGAGGTGGGCAGTGACCTGATTGTCCTGCAAAAGAACCTCAGCAAGAAGGAAATGTCGCAGGACGAGCGGCTGATGACCGTGATACAGACGGACACGAAAACCGCCCTGACCGACAACGCCTATTTCATCCACCACCCGGAACGCATCGTGCATACGATGGCGAAACTTGACACAGACCCCTACGGGAAGCCCGCTATGGTTTATCTGCACGAGGGCAAGGCAGCAGGCATCGCCGGGGATTTGCGCCGTATGCTCGACGAGGATTTCCATTACAGGCTTGCCATGCGCTTGTATTCGGGTTCAATCCGGCAGGCAGGAACGGAAGAAAAAGTTGCCGTTCAAAATAAAGTAGAGCGTCCTGCCATAAAATTGGAAACAGTATCCTCGGCGCAGACGGTGGAAACTCCGACAGAAAAGCCGCAACCCGCAGATGAAAAGCCGGAGATAGAACCGCGCCCGCAATATTCCGCAGGCGTGCAGCTCACCCTGCTTGACCTCTGGGGGATGACGGAAGAGGTCAGCCAACCGAAAACCTCCAAAAAGAAAAAGACGGTGAAAAAGGCAGTTACGGCAAAGTCCACTCCGCCCAAACCGAAAGTCACGGTTACACCGACAGCTCCAACTGCAAAACCCGCAATGGAGAATAAGGAGGTGAAAGCGGAGAACACCGCCAAGCCTGCCGACCCGGACGACATCTATGCCACACTGGACTGGGATACCAATCCTCCCATCAACGGTTTCTATGAAATGATGATGGGTTTGACGCCGGAGCGTAGGAAAGAACTTCGGGAACTGGCAAGGCAGCATAACGAGAAACAAGTGGCGGAAAAGACGGAAGTGAAAGCCGTGCCGGAAACTTCCCGTGAGCAGCCACGACAGGAGGAAACACAGCCGGAGGCAGTCGCCGCACCTGCCGTTACAGATACCCCATCGGAAGCGGTGGGGACTTTCCTTTTCCCCGACATCGAAGCGGAAAAGCCGAAGGAGGAAGTCGTGGACCTTTCTCCGCGTGCCTACCACCGCACGCCGGAGATGCACCTGCGCGAAGGGTCGCTGGTGGCTGACCGGGGGCGTCATAACATCGGCTACCTGAAAGACATCACGCCATACGGGGCGACATTCCAGCCGCTCGACCTGAAAGGATACCAGAAGGAAAAGGCGTTGTTGTATGTGTCGCTGCGTGACGCCTACGAGCGTCTGTACCGTTATGAATCGCTCCGGCGCGAGGCAAATGTTCCGTGGCGAGAGCATCTGAATACCTGTTACGATGAGTTTGTCATGCGCTACGGCAACCTCAACGCCAAGCAGAACGTGAAGTTAGTGATGATGGATGCGGGCGGGCGCGACATCCTTTCGCTGGAACGGATGGAAAACGGAAAGTTCGTCAAGGCGGACATCTTCGAGCATCCTGTTTCCTTCGCGGTGGAGAGCCATGCCAACGTAGGCTCTCCCGAAGAAGCCCTGTCTGCGTCGCTCAACAAATATGGTACGGTCAATCTCGACTATATGCGGGAGATAACCGACAGCACGGCGGAGGATTTGCTCACTGCCCTGCAAGGGCGCATCTACTACAATCCGCTCGTGACCGGTTACGAAATCAAAGACCGTTTCATCGCCGGAAATGTCATAGAGAAAGCGGAACGCATAGAGGCATGGATGGGTGACAATCCCGAAAATGAGCGTATGCCGGAGGTGAAGCAGGCGTTGGAGGCTCTGAAAGATGCCGAGCCGCAGCGCATCGCCTTCGAGGATCTGGACTTCAATTTCGGGGAACGCTGGATTCCGACGGGTGTCTATGCCGCCTACATGAGCCGGCTGTTCGACACGGAGGTGAAAATCGCCTATTCCGCAAGCATGGACGAGTTTTCGGTGGTGTGCGGCTACCGCACCATGAAAATCACGGACGAGTTTCTGGTGAAGGGGTATTACCGGAACTATGACGGTATGCACCTCCTAAAACACGCCCTGCACAACACCTGCCCTGACATGATGAAGTCCATCGGCAAGGACGAGCATGGCAACGACATCAAGATGCGCGACAGCGAGGGAATACAACTCGCCAACGCCAAGATTGACGAGATACGAAACGGCTTCTCCGAATGGCTCGAAGAGCAGTCGCCGCAGTTCAAGGAGCGGCTTGTGACGATGTATAACCGCAAGTTCAACTGTTTCGTGCGCCCGCGCTACGACGGCTCCCATCAGACCTTTCCCGACCTCAACCTGAAAGGGCTGGCAAGCCGGGGTATCAAGAGCGTCTATCCCTCACAGATGGATTGCGTCTGGATGTTGAAACAGAACGGCGGCGGAATTTGCGACCACGAGGTGGGAACCGGTAAGACGCTGATAATGTGCATCGCCGCGCATGAGATGAAGCGTCTGAATTTGGCACACAAGCCGATGATTATCGGGCTGAAAGCCAACGTTGCGGAGATTGCAGCCACCTATCAGGCGGCATATCCCAACGCACGTATTCTGTACGCTTCGGAGAAGGACTTTTCGACCGCCAACCGTGTGCGCTTCTTCAATAATATAAAGAACAACGACTACGATTGCGTCATCATGTCGCACGACCAGTTCGGCAAGATACCGCAGTCGCCGGAATTGCAGCAGCGCATCCTGCAAGCAGAGCTTGACACGGTGGAGGAAAACCTCGAAGTGCTACGGCAGCAGGGAAAGAACGTGTCGCGGGCGATGCTGAAAGGATTGGAGAAGCGCAAGCACAACCTTGAAGCGAAGCTGGAGAAGGTGGAACACGCCATAAAGTCACGCACGGACGACGTGGTGGATTTCATGCAGATGGGCATCGACCACATCTTCATAGATGAGAGCCACCAGTTCAAGAATCTGACTTTCAACACGCGCCACGACCGTGTGGCGGGATTGGGAAACAGCGAGGGAAGCCAGAAGGCACTTAACATGCTCTTTGCCATACGCACCATACAGGAGCGCACAGGAAAAGACTTGGGTGCGACCTTCCTCTCCGGCACGACTATCAGCAACTCACTGACTGAATTGTACCTGCTGTTCAAGTACCTGCGCCCGAAGGAGCTGGAACGGCAGGACATAAGGTGTTTCGACGCTTGGGCGGCGATATTTGCCAAGAAGACGACGGATTTTGAATTTAACGTGACGAACAATGTGGTCCAGAAGGAGCGTTTCCGCTACTTCATCAAAGTGCCGGAGCTTGCCGCCTTCTATAATGAAATCACGGACTACCGCACGGCGGAGGATGTGGGCGTTGACCGTCCTGCCAAGAACGAGATACTGCACCATATACCGCCCACGCCGGAACAGGAGGACTTCATACAGAAACTGATGCAGTTCGCCAAGACGGGCGATGCCACCTTGTTGGGCAGGCTGCCGCTTTCGGAAACGGAAGAAAAGGCGAAGATGCTCATCGCCACGGACTATGCCCGGAAAATGGCACTCGACATGCGCATGATAGACCCGAATTACGAAGATCATCCCGACAACAAAGCGAGTCACTGTGCCAAGATGATCGCGGAGTATTATCAAAAATACGACGCCCAGAAAGGCACGCAGTTCGTTTTCTCTGATTTGGGGACATACCAGCCGGGCGACGGGTGGAACGTCTATTCGGAAATCAAGCGCAAACTGACGGAGGACTACGGTATACCGCCAAGCGAGGTGCGCTTCATTCAGGAGTGCAAGACCGACAAGGCGCGGAAGGCGGTGATAGACGCCATGAACGCCGGGACGGTGCGTGTGCTGTTCGGCTCTACCTCTATGCTCGGAACGGGTGTGAACGCCCAGAAACGGTGTGTGGCTATCCATCATCTCGATACGCCGTGGCGACCGTCCGACTTGCAACAGCGTGACGGACGCGGAGTTAGGGCAGGTAATGAGATTGCCAAACATTTCGCCGGGAACAACGTGGATGTAATCATCTACGCGGTGGAGAAGTCACTGGACAGCTACAAGTTCAACCTCCTGCACTGCAAGCAGACTTTCATAAGCCAGCTCAAAAGCGGTGCGATGGGTGCGCGTACCATCGACGAGGGGGCAATGGACGAAAAATCGGGCATGAATTTCTCGGAATACATGGCGTTGCTCTCCGGCAATACCGACCTGTTGGACAAGGCGAAACTGGAAAAGCGGATCGCATCGCTCGAAGGGGAACGCAAGTCGTTCAACAAGGGCAAGCGTGATTCGGAGTTCAAGCTGGAGTCAAAGACCGGCGAGTTGCGCAACAACACGGCTTTCATAGATGCCATGACGGAGGACTGGAACCGCTTCCTGTCGGTGGTGCAGACCGACAAGGAGGGCAACCGCCTTAATATAATAAAGGTGGACGGAGTGGATTCCGCCGATGAGAAGGTCATCGGAAAGCGTTTGCAGGAGATAGCCAAGAATGCCACGACCGGAGGGTTGTACACGCAGGTCGGTGAACTTTACGGTTTTCCGATAAAGGTGGTGAGCGAAAGGATACTCAAAGAGGGATTGGAGTTCACCGACAACCGCTTCGTGGTCGAGGGGAACTACAAGTACACCTACAACAACGGGCATCTGGCGATGGCTGACCCGTTGGCCGCCGCCCGCAACTTCCTCAACGCGATGGAGAGGATACCCTCCATCATCGACCAGTACAAGGCGAAGAACGAGGTGCTGGAGATGGAGATACCGCAGTTACAGGAGATAGCGGGTAAGGTGTGGAAGAAGGAGGACGAGCTGAAGCAGTTGAAGTCCGAACTTGCCGCCCTTGACCGAAAAATTCAGCTGGAGCTTGCGCCACCCACGCCCGAAGTCGCAGAAAAGGAGAATGAAGGGCAACAGCTCAAGCCGGAAGCGGAAGATGTGAGGAACAGGCAGGCGCAATATCCCGAAAATGCACCGCCGCAGATACGCAGTCCGGCGGATAGTATCGTTGCCAACCATGTCATAATCGGGCGTCCGGGACTGTATGCCAAGGAGGAAACCCGGTCCAAAGGATTGAAAATATAACCTAAGGAATTTTATCTGAAGTATTAATAAGGGCTATCCCAAAAGGTCTAAAAGTAAATTTTATCCTTTCTGCAAGTATCTATAGGATGGCAACTGCATTTTTTTCTTTTTGGGCAGCCCTTATTAAAATTTATTCTTATTTTAGGTTATATACATTCATGTCCATTTATGTAAAAAATTCCTGCTGACCTTGTTTATGTCTTGTCAGTCACCATTTGCAAAACCATATTTGACCCTCAAAGAGGCTGAATTTGATAAGTAACTTGCTACATACTCATAATAAGGAGCTAAATAGAACACGAATGGGAAATACACAAATGCTAAACTAAAGAAGATATTGGCCAAAATAAACGCTATACCGAGAGAGAAACTTGATTTTTCAACTTCCTAAAACGGTGTTGTTCAAACATTTCTACTTATTTGTACTTGCCAGTTGAACCTACGCTTCCCTAATAAAATGTCTATGGTAAAAAGTTAAAAAATCCTCCCACTTTTGTTAGATATATTTTTTTGTGTAATTTTGTAATCGTTATGCGGCAGTAATAATATACATATTAATACGAGTTAGTAATCCTGTAGTTCTCATATGCTACGAGGAGGTATTAAAAGGTGCGTTTCGACAATGCATCTACTGTAGTATATTATTGCTTAATCCAAATGAATATTATAAATTTAGGAATTCTTGCTCACATTGATGCAGGAAAAACTTCCGTAACCGAGAATCTGCTGTTTGCCAGTGGAGCAACGGAAAAGTGCGGCCGTGTGGATAATGGTGACACCATAACGGACTCTATGGATATAGAGAAACGTAGAGGAATTACTGTCCGGGCTTCTACGACATCTATTATCTGGAATGGAGTGAAATGCAATATCATTGACACTCCGGGACACATGGATTTTATTGCGGAAGTGGAGCGGACATTCAAAATGCTTGATGGAGCAGTCCTCATCTTATCCGCAAAGGAAGGCATACAAGCGCAGACAAAGCTGCTGTTCAATACTTTACAGAAGCTGCAAATCCCGACAATTATATTTATCAACAAAATTGACCGTGCCGGTGTGAATTTGGAGCGTTTGTATCTGGATATAAAAACAAATCTGTCGCAAGATGTCCTGTTTATGCAAACTGTTGTCGATGGATCGGTTTATCCGATTTGCTCCCAAACATATATAAAGGAAGAATACAAAGAATTTGTATGCAACCATGACGACAATATATTGGAACGATATTTGGCGGATAGCGAAATATCACCGGCTGATTATTGGAATACGGTAATAGCTCTTGTGGCAAAAGCCAAGGTCTATCCGGTACTACATGGATCAGCAATGTTCAATATCGGTATCAATGAGTTGTTGGACGCCATCTCTTCTTTTATACTTCCTCCGGCATCAGTCTCAAACAGACTTTCAGCTTATCTCTATAAGATAGAGCATGACCCCAAAGGACATAAAAGAAGTTTTCTAAAAATAATTGACGGAAGTCTGAGACTTCGAGACGTTGTAAGAATCAACGATTCGGAAAAGTTCATCAAGATTAAAAATCTAAAGACTATTTATCAGGGCAGAGAGATAAATGTTGATGAAGTGGGTGCCAATGATATCGCAATTGTAGAAGATATAGCAGATTTTCGAATAGGAGATTATTTAGGTGCTAAACCTTGTTTGATTCAAGGATTATCCCATCAGCATCCCGCTCTCAAATCCTCCGTCCGGCCAGACAAGCCCGAAGAGAGAAGCAAGGTGATATCCGCTCTGAATACATTGTGGATTGAAGACCCGTCTTTGTCCTTTTCCATAAACTCATATAGTGATGAATTGGAAATCTCGTTATATGGTTTAACCCAGAAGGAAATCATACAGACATTGCTGGAAGAACGATTTTCCGTAAAGGTCCATTTTGATGAGATCAAGACTATCTACAAAGAACGACCTATAAAAAAGGTCAATAAGATTATTCAGATCGAAGTGCCACCCAACCCTTATTGGGCCACAATAGGGCTGACTCTTGAACCCTTGCCGTTAGGAACAGGGTTGCAGATCGAAAGTGACATCTCCTATGGTTATCTGAACCATTCTTTTCAAAATGCCGTTTTTGAAGGGATTCGTATGTCTTGCCAATCGGGATTACATGGATGGGAAGTGACAGATCTGAAAGTAACTTTTACTCAAGCCGAGTATTATAGCCCGGTAAGTACACCTGCTGATTTTAGACAATTGACCCCTTATGTCTTCAGGCTGGCTTTGCAACAGTCAGGTGTAGACATTCTCGAACCGATGCTATATTTTGAGTTGCAGATCCCCCAGGTGGCGAGTTCCAAAGCTATTACAGATTTGCAAAAAATGATGTCTGAGATTGAAGACATCAGTTGCAATAATGATTGGTGTCATATTAAAGGGAAAGTTCCATTAAATACAAGTAAAGACTACGTCTCAGAAGTAAGTTCATACACTAAGGGCTTAGGCGTTTTTATGGTTAAGCCATGCGGGTATCAAATAACAAAAGGCGATTATTCTGATAATATCCGCATGAACGAAAAAGATAAACTTTTATTCATGTTCCAAAAATCAATGTCATCAAAATAATGGAGCGGTCAGGAAATTTCTATAAGGCAATACGGTTGGGATATATACTTATCTCCATTCTTATCGGATGTATGGCATATAATAGCCTCTATGAATGGCAGGAGATAGAAGCATTAGAACTTGGCAATAAAAAAATAGACGAGCTCCGAAAAGAAATAAACAATATCAATATTCAAATGATAAAATTTTCTCTATTGGGTGAAACAATACTGGAATGGAACGATAAAGATATCGAGCATTACCATGCACGGCGTATGGCAATGGACAGTATGCTCTGCCGTTTCAAGGCCACCTATCCAGCAGAGCGCATCGATAGTGTGCGCAGTCTTTTAGAGGATAAGGAACGACAGATGTTCCAGATAGTCCGGTTAATGGATGAACAACAATCTATTAACAAGAAGATAGCCAATCAAATTCCGGTTATTGTGCAGAAAAGTGTGCAGGAACAGTCCAAAAAGCCAAAACGAAAAGGTTTCTTGGGCATCTTCGGCAAAAAAGAGGGAACGAAGCCAACGACAACAACGACTACGCTCCGTTCATCCAATAGAAACATGGTCAACGAACAGAAAGCGCAGAGCCGTCGATTGTCAGAACAAGCCGACAGCCTTGCAGCTCGTAATGCAGAACTTAACAGACAACTGCAAGAATTGATTTGCCAAATAGAAGAAAAGGTACAAACCGAACTGCAAAGCCGGGAAAACGAAATAGTTGCCATGCGTGAAAAGTCATTTATGCAAGTAGGCGGTTTAATGGGATTCGTTCTTCTATTGTTGTTAATTTCCTACATCATCATACATCGTGATGCAAAAAGCATTAAACAATACAAGCACAAGACAACTGATTTGATAAGGCAACTGGAACAATCCGTACAACGGAACGAGGCACTGATAACGTCAAGGAAGAAGGCGGTACATACTATCACCCATGAACTGCGCACACCGCTGACAGCAATAACAGGCTATGCCGGACTGATACGGAAAGAACAGTGTGAGGATAAGTCCGGGCAGTATATCCAAAACATACTGCAATCCTCCGACCGTATGCGGGATATGCTTAACACTTTGCTTGACTTCTTCCGCCTGGACAACGGCAAGGAACAGCCCCGTCTGTCACCCTGCCGGATTTCAGCAATCACGCACACACTTGAAACGGAGTTCATGCCTGTTGCCGTGAACAAAGGGCTGTCCTTGTCCGTGAAGACTGGACACGATGCCATTGTATTGACCGACAAAGAGCGAATAATACAAATCGGGAATAACCTGCTGTCAAACGCTGTCAAGTTCACAGAAGAAGGCGGTGTTTCTTTGATTACTGAATATGATAATGGAGTTCTGACACTGGTCGTTGAAGATACAGGTACAGGCATGACAGAAGAGGAACAGAAACAAGCGTTCGGTGCGTTTGAACGTCTATCAAATGCCGCCGCAAAGGAGGGTTTCGGGCTTGGGCTTGCCATAATGCGTAATATTGTGTCGATGCTTGGCGGAACAATCCGTTTAGACAGCAAGAAAGGGAAAGGCAGTCGTTTCACAGTTGAAATTTCTATGCAGGAAGCTGAAGAACAGCTTGGATATACAAGCAATACACCTGTTTATCATAACAATAAATTCCATGATGTTGTCGCCATTGACAATGATGAGGTATTACTTCT
>CEAL01026231.1_pt1 | contig 12966 bp, 9 predicted proteins | sample 557521 | NCBI WGS metagenome assembly CEAL01 (sample SAMEA3182095, study PRJEB8094) | gut metagenome | biome: human; feature: gut; material: Stool; isolation source: human stools | place: Canada | collected 2012-03-06
GAATATGCTCGGACCGTCTGTAGTCTTGGGAACGATCTTTACAGTGTGTTCGCCTGCTGCGTCAAAGCTCTTGATCTGCGCGCACTCAACATAGTTGCCCCAACCGCCTGTGAAGTCGGCATTGAGTGTTATTGCAAGCTCATCGTCTATATAAACATCGGCTGAGCAGCCTGCCTTGGTGTACTTTCCGTAAAGTATACCGATCTCCTTTGCGTTTACCTTGAATGTAAGATCGGTTGAGCTTAAGTCTGTCTTGTTTGAGCCCTTGAAGAACCAGTAGCCGTCAAAGCCGCCGAAGTTTGCTTCGTTGGTCTTGAACTCACCGTTCATTGTTACAGCGTCGCCTGCCTGTGCAAGAGTGAGGAGTGAACCGTTTTCAAACGACGCGTTTGTAGCGGGAGTTGAGAAGTCGCTCTCGTTGCCGCTTATGTTGTCAATGTCCTTGTCAACATCGGAAATGTAAGCCTGAAGAAGCTGAGAAACTATCTTGTGACCGGGTACGTTGGGGTGGATATTATCGTCCGATATATCCTTCCATACTATGTCGCCGTGCCCTATCGTATCAAGAATTGTGTTTCTGTATGAGATCATAGGCAGATCGTAGTGCTTTACGATTTCTGCGTGCTGTTCCTGGAAGCTTGTTCCGTCTTCCTGGGTTGTAGCTACAGTGATTATTGCAGGGTTGGTCGACGACTTCCAGATAGTTCTGAGAAGGCTGTCATAAGAATCCTTGTTGCGCTCTGTAAATTCTGTAGTATCATTTACCGAGAACTCAACGAATACGAGATCGGGGTTCTTTGACAGAAGATCTGTCGTTACTCTGTGTACGCCTATGTATGAACCTGTAGCGCCGATTCCGGCATTTACATAGTTGACCTTTGCGCTTGAATATGTCTGTTGTAACCAGTCGGCGGTAAGCTTTGCGTAGCAAAGTTCGTTGCCTGCACTTGTACCCTGAGTAATGGAGCCGCCGATGAAGCCTACCGTTACTTCTTCACCGTTTTTCAGCTTCTTTATTACGTTTGCAAGTCTTACCTTGTTGCCCTCGTTAAGACGTGACATATCGATCATATGCTGTGTCAGATCGCCATCGAGAGTGTACTTTGTATAATTTGCTTCCAAATCCTTTGACTCCTCCTGTGAATTGTTGTCTTTGCTTTCTTCTGCGCCGTTATCGGAGCTTTCTTCTGTGGAAGATGCGTCTGCCGATGTCTGTGTACTTGTGTCTGAGCTTTCCACAACCGATGAAGCGGAGGTGCTGTCGCTGCTGCCTGTCGCATTGCCTGCGCAACCTGTTACAGATATCGCAAGAGCGGCTGTAATGAGTATCGCAAGTATTCTTTTCTTCATATTACTGCCTTTCTTTAAACAAATTTAAGTCATGTTAAGCGATTTTTAGGTAATCGCTTACACAAATATATCACTATTTTTACCGAATGTCAAGAATAATAGACAAAATTTTCTGAGCAATTTTTACATAATTCTGTTGAAAACTATACCGCAATATGTTAAAATAAATATAAACCGATTTAATTTCGGCACTATGATAATTTAAGCGAGGAATTAAATAAATGACTGACAAGAAGATAATAAGCCCTGCAAATGAGGCATTCTCATACATGGGGAGAATTGACTTTTCAAAACCGGACAGCCCGTTGTTCATTTACGCAGGCAGTATGGTCAGCGCAAAGTTTACCGGCACTTCGGTAGGTATGATGATTTTTCCGCACCTTATATATAAGGTTACCTGGATAGGGGCGATAGTTGACGGCATTCAGTACAAGTTCGACCTCAACCATTCCGACACTCCGGTATATATACCGATAATCGACGGACTTGAGGACGGTGAGCATACTATTACCATATTCAAGAGAACAGCCGGTTCGCACCATTATTTCAACTTCTGCGGACTTATGATCGACAGCAACGCGGAAGTAAGACCCGAAAACCACGAATATGATATGAATATCGAGGTTTACGGCGACAGCGTTTCCTCAGGCGAGGTAGTAGAGGCTGTAAACTATTGCGAGCATACAGACCCCGCACATATCAGTCAGTTCGACAACAGCTGGTTCTCATATTCGCTCCAGCTTGCAAGAAAGCTGAACGCCCGCATCAACTGCAATGCGCAGGGCGGAATTTCGCTTATCAACGGCGCAGGATATTTTGATAACTATGTCGGTATGGAAACCGTTTATAAGCAGATGGGCTATGAGCCTCACTTTGAGCTTACCGAATGGGATTTTTCACGCTACACTCCCGATTATGTTATAATCGCATTGGGTCAGAATGACGCAAACCCCGATCCTAAGCGTATTTACGAAAAAGAATACCGTGAAAAGTGGAAGACCGTATATAAGAATATGGTGCTTGATCTTAACGAAAAATACGGCGGCAAGGCAAGGTTTATCGTTATAACCACTGTACTTATGCACGAGCCTACATGGGACGATGCTCTTGACGAAATAGTGAACGAGCTTGCAATGGATAATGTAAAACGTTTCAAATTCAGAAGAAACGGTGCGGCAACACCCGGTCATCCCCGTATCCCCGAGCAGACAGAGATGGCTGACGAGTTGTATAGCTTTATTACTTCTTGGAAAAAGTAATTCAGACTATAGAAAAACCTCTATCGTTATTAAAAATGGGGTTGAGGGGCGTAGCCCCCAACAGGGACTAGGGGCGGTAGCCACACACTCAGCCCCAGCACGGACGCCGGGCGTGTATGCCCAAAGGCTCTGCACGATGCAGAGCCAACAAAGCATACACAGCCTTTCACGGGGAAAGGGGTTTGTAGTTTCGGCAAGGATGCCGAGATAGAACGCCCGAAGGCTTTGCAGGACGCAAAGCCCACAAAGCGTTCTTAAAGGGATAGAGAATTTACTCTATTTTTAAAAATAGAGTTTTTTAAAAAGTTGAGCGATTGTCAATCTGCACAAAAAGATAGGTTGAAACAAGGCACAATTCATAAAATCGGCACAAATCTATTGAAAACTTTTGGGAATTGTGCTATTATTAAAAAAGTAAAATAAAATGTTAGGAGTATCTGTTATGGCTATTAATGTGCCTAAGGAATATGAAGTTCCCCTTTATCTTTTCCATCAGGGAAAGAACGCCGAAGCATATAAGCTGTTCGGCTCTCATTTTACCGAAAAAGACGGTGTGAGCGGCGTGGTTTTCAGAGTATGGGCACCAAAGGCTGCTGATGTCAGCGTTGTAGGTGATTTCAATCACTGGAACCGTGAAGAAAGCTATATGAAAAAAATCAGCGACGGCGGTATCTGGGAGCTTTTTATCCCCGGACTCAAGAAGTTTGATAATTACAAATACAGCATAAAGACCGAAAGAGGACAGATAAAACTGAAGGCCGATCCCTACGGCTACCATATGGAAACACGTCCCAATACCGCATCAAAGGTGTATGATATTTCCGGCTACAACTGGAAAGATTCAAAGTGGATGGACGAGAAGAAGACGAAGAACGTATACCGTTCTCCTATGAATATATACGAGGTACACCTCAACTCCTGGTTTACAAAGACCGATGAGGAGGAGCTGTTCAGCTATATGCAGCTTGCGGAAAAGCTCGTTCCTTATGTTAAGGAAATGGGTTATACCCATATCGAGATGATGCCGATAGCCGAGTTCCCGTTTGACGGTTCGTGGGGATACCAGCAGATAGGCTATTACGCTCCCACATCACGTTTCGGCACTCCCTCTGATTTTATGGAATTTGTAGATTACTGCCACACTCACGGAGTAGGCGTGATACTCGACTGGGTACCGGCACATTTCCCCAAGGATGCGGCGGGACTTTACGAGTTTGACGGCGATTACTGCTACGAATATTCCGACCCCAACAAGCGTGAGCATTATAACTGGGGTACAAGAGTTTTCGACTGGGGCAAGCCCGAGGTACAGTCGTTCCTTATTTCAAACGCTAACTACTGGCTTTCCGAATATCATATAGACGGTCTGCGTGTCGATGCGGTAGCTTCTATGCTTTACCTTGACTATGACAGGCAGGGCGGAGCGTGGACACCCAACAAGAACGGCGGTAACGAGAATCTTGAGGCTGTTGATTTCCTTCAGAACCTCAACTCCTGCCTTTTCTCACGACACCCCGGACTTCTGATGATAGCGGAAGAATCGACCGCATGGCCTATGGTTACAAAGCCGGTCGATATAGGCGGTCTTGGCTTCAACTTCAAGTGGAATATGGGCTGGATGAACGATATGCTTTCGTATATGTCGATGAGCCCCGAGTACAGACAGTACAACCATGACAAGCTGACTTTCTCGTTCTATTACGCATTCTCCGAAAACTATATACTGCCGATTTCACACGATGAGGTGGTTTACGGCAAGTGTTCAATGCTTGACAAGATGAGCGGACCGAGGGAAAAGCGTTTCGCATCTCTCAGAACGTTCCTTGCATATATGACCGCACACCCAGGTAAGAAGCTGATGTTCATGGGTCAGGAATTCGCACAGTTCAAGGAATGGAATTACAAGACAGGTCTTGACTGGGATATTCTGAAATTCCCCGAGCATTCACAGTATCAGTCGTTCGTAAAGGCTATGAACAAGTTCTATCTCGACAACAAGCCTTTATGGGAGATTGATTACGACTGGAGCGGCTTCAGCTGGATATCAAACGATGATAACAAGAACAGCGTCATAGTATTCAGACGTATTGCGTCAAACGGTGACGAGCTTATCGCAGTATGCAACTTCCTGCCGAATGAACACGAGCAGTACAGCTTTGGTGTTCCTTACTATGCCGACTATAAGGAAGTGTTCACGACAGACGATAAGAAATTCGGCGGCGACAGCGACGGCAACGCTTCATATACCGCACAGTGCGAGGGTATGCACGGACTTGAGTATTCAATAACAATGAAGATACCCGCAATGTCCGCAGTATTCCTCAAGCCCGTCAACAAGCGCAGCCCCGAAAGCGACAAGCCAAAGCTCGAAAAGGCAGAAAAAACTGCAAAAACCGCAGAGAAAAAGGCTGAAACGCAGGCACAGAAAACGGCACAGAAAACTGCCGTAAAGCCCGGCACTTCTGCAAAGAAACCGGCGGCAAAGAAAGCAAATACGGCGAACCGTAAGAAAAACGGCAAAGCTAAGAAATAAATAACGGAGGAACTTATTTATGAAACATGTAAAAAAGGAATGTGTGGCAATGTTGCTCGCAGGCGGTCAGGGAAGCAGACTTTACGCTCTGACAAAGGATATGGCAAAGCCTGCCGTTCCTTACGGCGGTAAATACAGAATCATTGATTTCCCGCTTTCAAACTGCGTAAACAGCGGTATTGACACAGTAGGCGTACTTACACAGTATCAGCCTCTGGTGCTTAACGAATATATCGGCAACGGTCACCCCTGGGGACTTGACAGAGTTCACGGCGGCGTTCATGTACTGCCCCCTTATGAATCGTCATCGGGTAAGTCGTGGTATGAAGGTACGGCAAATGCCATTTACCAGAATATCAGCTTCATCGACAGATACAACCCCGAATATGTTGCAGTGCTTTCGGGCGACCACATCTACAAGATGAACTATAACAAGATGCTCGAATTCCACAAGGCACATAAGGCAGACGCTACCATAGCCGTTCTTGAAGTGCCGTGGGAGGAAGCACCCCGCTTTGGCATAATGAGTGCAGACGAGAACGATGTGATTTACGAATTTGCGGAGAAGCCCGCACAGCCTAAATCAAACCTTGCCTCAATGGGCGTTTACATATTCTCTTGGCAGAATCTGAAAAAGCATCTTATCGCCAACGAAAATGACGAGGGCGCAAGCAAGGACTTCGGTAAGAATATTATTCCTGCAATGCTGGCAGAGGGCAACAAGCTCGTTGCTTATCACTTTGACGGCTACTGGAAGGATGTCGGAACTATCGACAGCCTGTGGGAAGCAAATATGGATCTTCTTAATCCCAACGTTCCTCTGGAGCTTCACGATTCAAGATGGAGAATTTATTCGAGAAACCCCGTAATGCCTCCTCATTACGCAAGCCCCGAGAGCGTTATCCAGAACTCTCTTATTTCTGAGGGCTGCAACATTGAAGGTCATATCGACTTCTCGGTGCTGTTCGCAGGTGTAACCATCGAGCCCGGTGCAGTCGTGCGTGACAGTATCATAATGCCTAACACCACGATAAAGAAGGGTGCAGTAGTTGAATATGCTATTGTCGGCGAGGATTGCGTAATAGGTGAAAACGTCAAGGTCGGTGCAAGACCCGAGTCTATCGAGGACAAGGATACATGGGGTGTTGCGGTAATCGGACACGGCGTAACAGTAAGCGACAATGCGGAGATCAAGCCCAAGGCAATGATCTCGGCTGATGTGTGAACGGGAGGAGAAAAGAGAAATGGCTAATATGGCAAATGTACTCGGTCTGATTTTCGCTAATATGCACGAGCAGAGCGTAGCCGATCTTACAAAGCAGCGCACACTTGCAAGCGTGCCTTTCGGCGGCAGATACAGAATGATAGATTTCCCGCTGTCAAATATGGTTAACAGCGATATTGACAACGTAGGTATTATCACAAAGGACAACTACTTGTCGCTTATGGATCACTTAGGATCGGGCGATGAATGGGATCTTTCAAGAAAAACAGGCGGTATGCACCTGCTTCCTCCTTACGGAAACAGCAACGCTCTTTACAGAGGCAGACTTGAGGCTATGGCTCAGGTAAAACCCTTTATCGAAAGCTCAAACGCAGAATATGTACTGCTTTCAGACGCAGATGTAGTGGCAAATATCGACTACAGACCGATAATTGATTTCCACGAGAAAAACGGTGCAGACATTACTGTTGTATACGGCAGAGGAACATTCACAACAGAGCAGACAATGACAAAGACTGTACTTGCAGTCAATGCAGACAATGTTGTATATGATGTTCTTATCCGCCCTGAGATCAGCGGCGAACACAATGTCAGCCTTAATATGTTCGTTGTAAGCAAGGATTTCCTGCTCAATGTAATCCGTGACGCCGAAAGCCGCAATCTCTACAGCTTCGAGATAGACGTACTGCAGAAGAAGCTCCACGAGATAAAGGTACTCGGCTACAAGTTCGACAAGCCCTTCGCACAGATTGACAGTATGGATACATACTTCAAAACAAATATGAAGCTTGTTGACAAGAGCCTGCGTGATCACCTCTTTATGAGCGACGCTCCTATCTATACAAAGGTAAGAGATGATGCCCCTGCAAAGTACGGCATTGACGCAGATGTCAAGAATTCTCTTGTTGCCGACGGCTGCGTTATTGAGGGTACGGTTGAGAACTGTGTTCTGTTCAGAGGCGTAAAGATTGAAAAGGGCGCAAAGGTCAAGAACTGCATACTTATGCAGGATACGACAGTAGGTGCAAAGGCTGAGATGAACTTCGTCATCACAGATAAGAACGTTACTATCAGCGAGTACCGTTCGCTTGCAGGAACAGAAACTTATCCTGTTTTTGTAAATAAGGGCGCAACGGTTTAAACCAATAACTTTAAAATGATTCCCCTCACTGCAAAGTGAGGGGGATTTTGCTGTATTTTAATCTTTTAGCACAATTTTAATTTTCTTGAATTTCCTTTTTGTTTACGCTACAATATGTCCATGTCATATTAAATTTGCAGGTGATAAAATGAATGTTGAATTTGACATATCCGATGTTGTACGGAATGTATCGGGATAAAGGCTGAGAAATAATTACGCTGATTGCTCTTGGCAAAGGGAAACAAGCTGTTTTTACGCTTTTTATCGGTTTTAATAAAATTTTTCACTTTCCCTATTGACAACGGCGGATAAATGTAGTATAATCATCAAGTAAATTAAATTGTGAAACAAAAGCAGAGAAGCACTCTCACCCATTTACGCCGAAAGGTTGTTCAATGAGGTAATTACAGAAATTCCCGACGGATTATCAGTATAATTCCGTCTGTAATATTTGTACAGCGTGAGAGAATCTGCATAGCAGTTTATCACGCTTTTTGTTTTGCATAAAACAATTTGTTTTCAGAAAGGCGGTGCTTTACAATCAGCACAAAAGAACAACTCATCAACGAAGAGATAAATGAAAAAGAGGTCCGTGTGATCGGAGCTGACAATGAGCAGCTCGGCATTATGTCTTCGGCGCAGGCTCTTGATATGGCGATTGAGGCTGACTTAGACCTCGTGCTTATCGCTCCTTCCGCTACTCCTCCGGTATGTCGTATAATGGATTACGGCAAGTTCCGTTTTGAGCAGTCAAAGAAGGAAAAGGAATCTAAAAAGAACCAGAAACAGGCTGAGCTTAAAGAGATACAGATGTCGCTCAATATCGACACCAACGACTTTAACACGAAGGCTAATCAGGCTATAAAGTTCCTTAAAAACGGCGACAAGGTTCGTATCAAGGTTCGTTACAGACGAGCAAGAGAGCTGTCACATGTAAATCTTGGTGAGGAGCTTATGCAGAGAGTTCTTGAAGCTGTTTCAGAGTACGGCGCGTGCGAAAAGCCTGCTAAGCTTGAGGGCAGAAACTATATGGCAGTTGTAGCTCCCAAGACAGCGGCAAACGGCAAGAAAGCAAAGAAGGACGCCGATAAACCGGCGGAAAATAAATAAGGAGGATTCCACTCATGGCAAAGAAGATCAAGATCAAAACCCACAGCGGTGCTAAAAAGCGTTTTAACATCTCCAAGAACGGTAAGGTCAAGTACCAGAAGACAAACCGTCGTCACAGACTGACACAGAAGGCTACAAAGAGAAAACGTATCAATCGTGCAGCAGGATACTGCGACAAGACGAACGTTGCAGAAGTTAAGAAGCTCATACCCTACAAATAAAAACTAACTGCGACCGTTTCGGCGCAATATTCACTATAGGAGGAATTTAACGATGGCTCGTATTAAAGGTGCATTAGCAACTCGTAAGAGAAGAAATAAAACATTAAAGCTGGCAAAGGGCTACTGGGGCGGCAAGAGCAGACTTTTCAAGACTGCCAAGGAAGCTGTCTGGAAGTCAGGTCAGTACGCTTACATCAGCAGACGTTTAAAGAAGAGAGATTTCAGAAAGCTCTGGATCGCAAGAATCAACGCTGCTTGCAAGATGAACGGCACTAACTATTCAACATTCATCAATGGTTTAAAGAAGGCTAACATCGGTCTTAACAGAAAGATGCTGTCAGAAATCGCTATCAACGATCCCGCAGGTTTTACTGCACTTGTTGAGAAGGCTAAGGCTGCTCTTTAAGAGAAAACAACACGCCCACATTATTATGGGCGTGTGATTTTTTATATTTGAAGTGTCAGCGGCATATTAAAAGGCATAAAATATACCCGACTGTAAGTCGGGTATATAAATCCTTTTAATACATATCCTTGCTGTGGTGCTTGTAATAGAAAACGTAGCTTCCTATTGCGCCGGCAACCACAAATATGAATGTAACAATAAGGCGGTTCAGTAAATTGCCGGACAATTCGGCATACTGCATTGAATATTTTGCTAGGTTGTCAAGTATTCCGAAAATATTGACAACAGTGCCTGCTTCCTGTTCTTTCAGGAATATCTGGAACAGATACGCAAAACCGTTTGAAAGCACCCAACCTGCAAATGTAAGTATTGCTGTGAACACGCAGTCGATAGTTCTCAGCTTCTTTGAGAACACCGTATAGAGCGATATTACTGCGGCAGACATTATAACGCCGCCTATCCAGCCGACAAGGTCCGACATCATAATAAACACAACGAATATGGCACAACCGATCAGAAGTCCGAGTATACCGCCGAGCAAGCCTTTTATCGTACCTTTTACATCAAACGGAGGACGGACAGTCCCGTCTGAACGTCTGCGTCTTGTGAGTATCTCATAGTCTTCCAGTTCAAGTACCTTTGCGACCTGTATAGGTGTTGAACTGCGCATTTCACTTTTTAAATAGGCAGTGAGTTTTTCCAAAAATTCAATGAGCAACGGCAGATTTTCCTGCATGAGATTGTATCCCTTGCAGTAAATGTTGACGCAACCGTCAACGTTTTCAACGCCAAGCATTGTTTTCTTGGGAAAGCGCTCAGCCATAGTGTATATCCTGCCGAACTGCCGGTCGGTTATCACTGCGCCGCACACTATGTCAAATCTGTGCTTTTTATCGTTGTCAAAAACTACGACAGGAACCCCGTTCTTGACTCCGCTCAGTGTTGCGGTTTCGGGATCGTATTTAAGTCCTGTTTCCTTTTCAATAAGGCTTAGCTCGGAAAATATCATGAAATTTAAGTCCTTTCTTTACCGTACACGGTTAAAGAAATTTTAGCATAACGACCGATAAAAGTCAAGAAACTGAGTATTAAGGAGAAATATGGAAATCACTTCAAAGCAGAACGGTTATATAAAGGAATACAGAAAGCTGGTCGAGCAGAGAAAATACCGCAGACAGTCGGGTTTTTTCCCTTGTGAAGGAGCAAAACTGGCTGTTGAAGCAGTAAAAAGCGGTTGTACCTTAGGCGAAAACGCTTATGTTACTGTGTCGGCGGAAGATAAATATCCCGATGTTGTGGGTATGCTGAGAGAGCAGTGTAAGGTTGTCGGAATTTCGGAAGAGGTTGCCGACAGCATTTCCGACACAAAATCGCCGCAGGGGATTTTTATTACAGTAAGACATCTTGACAAAATTCTGAATTTAAGTACAATAGATAGTAGCAGGCAGTTTATAATATTGGAAAATTTACAAGATATGGGAAACATTGGCACGATAATACGTTCCTGTGACGCATTTTCGATTGACGGGGTTATACTTGTCGGTGATTGTGCAGACGTGTTTGCACCCAAAACCGTAAGGAGTGCGATGGGTTCGTTGTTCCGCCTTCCGATATACTGCTGTGATACAGAAGAAGCGGTTACGCTTTTGCAAAAGGGCGGGTTTACCGTGTATTCGGCGGAGCTTTCGGACAGGTCGGTGAAGCTGGGAGAGGAAAAACTGCCTCAAAAGACCGCTGTTGTTATCGGCAACGAGGGCAACGGCGTTACCGATACGGTAAAACGGCTGTGCGACAAGTCGCTGTTTATACCGATAAACAGTGCCGAGAGCCTTAACGCATCGGTTGCGGCATCGGTTATTGCGTGGGAAATGTCAAAGAGCAGAAAGTAATTTGATGTTAAACTCGGTTAATAATTGCAATTTATAATTTAGTGTTGAAATCGTGGCTGAGCATAGAGATTACGGATAACGGCTTTGCTTGTCGCAATCCGGCTTTCTTTGGCAAGGTAGCTGATGGCTATAGCACGATGAAGATGAACAGCACAATTTACTATGATCATATAAGTAAAACAGTTAAGATAAAATGTTAAAAGGGTGCGGCTAAAGCCGCCCGCCGTACACAAACCGTAGCAATACGCAAACAGTTTGAAAGGCGAATTTGCGGTGCCGCATCGGCACGGAAAGGAAGACGAAAAATTTGTCCCATCTGGTAATAGTTGAGTCGCCTGCGAAGGCGAAAACAATTGAGAAATATCTCGGAAAGGATTATTCCGTAGTAGCATCTGTAGGTCATATCCGTGACCTGCCGAAGTCGAAGCTCGGAGTTGACGTTGAAAACAACTTTGAGCCTAAGTATGAGAACAAGAAAGATAAGGCGGCTCTTATAAAAGAGCTTAAGAAAGATGCAAAGGCATCTGACATAGTATATCTTGCGACCGACCCTGATAGAGAGGGAGAGGCTATTTCTTGGCACCTGGCTCACGTCCTTGGGATAAGCCCGGACGCACCTGTGCGTGTAACGTTCAGCGAAATCACAAAGAGCGGTATCGAGGCAGGTATGAGCCATCCGAGAACGCTTGATATGGACCTTATCAACGCACAGCAGGCAAGACGTATACTTGACCGAATAGTGGGCTATAAATTAAGCCCGTTCTTATGGAAGAAAGTCAGACGAGGTCTTTCGGCAGGCCGTGTACAGTCGGTTGCGGTAAGGCTTATCGTTGACAGAGAGCAGGAGATAGAGAGCTTTGAGGCACAGGAATACTGGAGCATAGACGCAAAGCTGTTGTCCGCTTCGAGCAGACGAGCATTCCCTGCAAAGCTGACAGAGGTCAAGGGAGAGAAGTTCAAAGCACTCAATAAAGAAGAAACCGACAAGGTGCTTGCTATGCTTGAAAACGGCGAGTTTATCATCACCAATATCAAGAACAGCACAAGAAAGAAAACACCCGCACCGCCGTTCACCACATCTACCTTACAGCAGGAAGCGTCAAGAAAGCTGTCTTTCAACGCTAGACGTACAATGAAAGCGGCGCAGGAGCTGTACGAGGGCGTTGAGATACCCGATATGGGCGCAGTAGGTATCATAACCTATATGCGAACAGACAGCCTGCGTATTTCCGATGAGGCAAAAGCGGCTGCGGCACAGATGATAGAATCGACATACGGCAAGGAATATCTGCCCTCAAAGCCCAGAGTGTTCAAGTCGAAGAACAATGCTCAGGACGCACACGAGGCTATCCGTCCGACAATAATCACGCTTACTCCCGAAAAGGTAAAGTCTGCGCTTTCGGGCGACCAGTACAAGCTGTATAAGCTGATATGGGAGCGTTTTATGGCAAGCCAGATGGAGAATCAGCTTCTTGATACAAAGGCGGTAGATATTACCTGCGGAGAGTGTCTGTTCAAGGCGAACGGATATACCGTGAAATTTGACGGCTTTACAAAGCTGTATGAAGAAAGCAAGGATAATGACGAAGAGGAGGGCGGCGCATTGCCGGCTCTTGAAGTAGGCGAAAAGCTGAAAGTAAAAGAACTTACGGGCAACCAGCACTTTACTCAGCCGCCACCGAGATATACAGAGGCGAGCCTTATCAAAGCGCTTGAAGAAAACGGAATAGGCAGACCGTCTACCTATGCGCCTACAATCGCTACAATACTCGACAGACACTATGTTGAGCGTGAGGCGAAGCAGTTAAAGCCGACCTCGCTCGGTATAGTTA
>CEAL01019291.1_pt1 | contig 12642 bp, 12 predicted proteins | sample 557521 | NCBI WGS metagenome assembly CEAL01 (sample SAMEA3182095, study PRJEB8094) | gut metagenome | biome: human; feature: gut; material: Stool; isolation source: human stools | place: Canada | collected 2012-03-06
GTATGGGCGTAGACGTTGCGTGCCATTCGTTTCCCGTTGATTTTCGGGGAGTAGCGGCCCTCCCAGAGGTGTTCGCCGATTTGGCTGACACAACCTGTTCCCGGCTTCCGGTATTTCCCCTTCACCGGCTGGAAGTCCGTTTTTGCGGCTTTTGGCTTAGCCGGGGAGGATGGCCGGCGCGACGGTTCGATCCCGGCGATCCCCCGGTCGATGCTGGCGGCGGCATTCTCCCGCATGGTGTCGGTGACATGGGCATAGACGTTCAGTGTGGTGGCGGACGTCACATGGCCGATGATGGTGGACAGCGTCTTGATGTCCATGCCATGTTCCAGTGTGTTGGTGGCGAAGGTATGCCGCAAGTCGTGAAAGCGGACGTGCTTGCAGTCCGCCCACTTCAGAACCTTGGCCAGCTTCTTCCGGACGGCGGCCGGGTCCAGTGGGGAGTCCTCCTTTTTCGGAGAGGGGAACATCCACCTGGAACGGATACTCTGCCGGTAGTCTCGCAGGACACCCAGAATGGGGGCTGGCAGGATGATGCTCCGACAAGAGCTCTTCGTCTTAGGGGCGGAGATCACCAGTTCCCTGCGTACCCGCTGGACCTGCCGTTCGATCCGCAGTACTCCTGTGCAGAGATCCAAGTCATCCCATTGGAGAGCCAGGATCTCACCCCGGCGCAGACCAGTAGAGAGTTCTAATAGCAGAAGCTCATAACAGTCGTTCTCACGGGCCTGTATCAGCAGACGCCGAATCTCCTCCGGAGACAATACCTGCATCTCCTTCGGACGGAGCGTCGGCGTCTTACAGGCATCGGCGGGATTTTTCAGGATGAGGCCCTGTTTTACCGCCTGATTCAGCGCCGTCCGGCAAGTCACATGGCAGTACTTCACCATACGGTCAGAGAGTCCGGAGCCATATTACTCCACAGCCTGGAGGCGGCCACCCTGCTTGAGCTGGCGGTAGAACTGTTGAAGGTCTGCTGGGGTGAGCCTGTTCAGCGGGATTTGGCCGATTTCCGGGATGATGTGCCGGTAGATGCGGTTCTCGTAGTCCGTTTGTGTCTTTGATCCAATCGTAGGCTTGCATTGGTTCTGGTACCAGTGATCCAGCCATGCTCCAAAACACATATCGGATGACAGCCGTTCCGGCTCTACTTTCTTCAGGCTGTCTTTCAGGACTTTCAGCTTTTGCAGGCACTCTTTCTTGTTTTTTGCCAGCACATTCTTTGTCTTGGGATAGCCGTTGCCATCATAGCCAATGACTACCCGGCCCTCCCAGCGGCCGTCTTTTCTCAGATGGACGCTCCCGTTCCCTCGTTTTCTGCGTTTTGCCAAGGTCTCATCTCCTCTCCCAGGATTTCTATCATAAAATCTCCGACGATCTCGGCGGCGGTGCGCTGCATATCTCCAGTGACATGGGTGTAGGTATCCAGAGTGAAGGATGCCTTTGTATGGCCCAGGATGCCGGACAACGTCTTGGCGTCCACACCGGAGGCCAGGGCATGGGTTGCGAAGGTATGACGCAAGTCGTGAAATCGAATGTTGGGCAGACCAGTGGAGTCCAGCAAGGCCTTCAGGTGACCGTATGCGGAGCGGGGATTGGTGGGGGATTCGGGCTTCAGCGAATTCGGGAAGATCCACTCTGACCAGGAATGTTTTTTGCGTTCCGACAGAAGCTGGGCAGTACTTGCTGGTAGCAGGATATTTCGGGTCCCCTGCCCGGTCTTGGTGGCACCGGCCACCAGCCTGCCGCCTTTCTCTATGTGGATGGGCCGCCTTACTGCCAGTGTTCCGGCTGCTTCATCGAAGTCCGCCCACATGAGTCCGCATAGCTCACCCCGCCGCAGACCGGTGGTCAGCTCTGTGTAGAAGAAATCGTGCCAGACGGCGTCGTGCTTGATTGCCTCCATGAACTGTTCCAGCTGGTCATCATTCAGGATCTGCTTGGGTTTGGGATTCGCTTTTGGAACCGGGATATTCTCGGTGGGATTTTTGGCAATGATATGGGATTCCTTCGCCGCTTTCATGGCTTCGTGGAACATGGTGTGGATGCTGTGTACCATGCTGCCGGATAGCTGGTGACCGTATTGAGCGTGTTCCTTGACACGCCCCCGTGCTTTCAGAACTTCGTACATCTTCTGTACATCCGCCGGGGTGATTTTTGAAATCTGCTTGTCTCCGAGGTATGGCTTGATGTAGAGGTCTGCGTACCTGCGGTATCCGTCCAGCGTGCTGGGCCTGATGGTTCCGGCCATGATCGCATCCAGCCAGTAGTCCAGCCATTTGCTCAGGGTGAGCTTGCTATCCTCGGTCAGGTCAACGCCCTGGTAGGCGGTGATCTCCTGGCGGAGCTTTGCGGTCAACTCTTTTTGTGTGGGTGCGTAGATGTAGCGGAAGATGCTGTCGCCGTTTTCCTTATGGCCGATCACGATGCGGCCCTCCCAACGGCCATCGTCCTTTTTGCGCACCATGCCGTCGCCGGATGGCCTGCGTTTACTCATTTGAATCGCCTCCTCTGTAGGAACTCTTCTTTGTTTACACCATCGCAGTTTTTGACGGTATTGTTAGCTGCTTTTTCTCTGTGAGAACTTTTCGCAGGCCTGACTCGTCTTCTGCCTCAAACCTGTGGCAAAGGGCTTTCATGTAGTCATGCATGGTGTGCCACCTCCTGTCAACGACACACAATACCGCAACCACTGCTGAATAGCCATCCCAAATGACAACAATTATCAGAAAATTATCAAGTTCAGAGTGAACTGCAATGGGCCGCATCCAATTTTGGATGCGGCCCATCTGAGCTCCTCTTATGCATAGGGATTATGCGCTGTCGGATTGCCTACGAACATGTAGCAGAAGGCTCTACCGTTATCGATGGTAACGCCGACGCCGACGGTATCACAGTTCGGGTCAATCATCGTTGCCAGATGGCCGGGAGAGTTCTCCCAGTTCGATACAGCCTTTTCGGGAATTCTATCGGGGGCCGTGACGGTGAACACCGTCAGGTTGGAGCCGAAGCCGTGGGGGTATATCCGTACCCAGCCGACAATTCGGAAGGGGAGCTTTCACGATTGTTTTTGCGCCGCAACGGTCGATTACCTTTTTGATTTGCAACTCTGTTTGTGGTATGCTACAATGATCTCCGAAGATAGGAACGCTGATTTCCGGTACGGTTCTATCGTATAGTGCATATACTGTATTTACAGATCGAGCGAGGAGGTCTTTCGTGTGAGCAATTATGAGTTTTCCCTCAGACAGGAAGTCCTGCTTGAAAAGGGGGCCGACATTCTCGGGTCACTTTTCCATTTTGCAAGGAATAACCATATTTCTCCCTCTGACAAAAAAGATCCAGTTAATGTTGTTTACGGTTTGGTATGGAACGCCAAGAGCAGCATTCTGGGTGCGGATACTGAGGCCGAATTGGATCGGATCGAAACGCAGTTTGATTTTGCTCGTAAGTTTTACGCTGGTATTGAGGCGTGAGCAAAATGGGCATTGAAAAAAATCCTGCTGATTTTCTGCCGAGTGATGTGGAGGCGGTTGTTGCCAGTGAGTGGAATTACGCTGCAAGGTACAATCGGCAATCAGAGCCACGGGCAATACTTTTGGCTGGGCAGCCGGGTGCTGGCAAGACAGTGCTTTCTTCCATGCTGAACAAACTTCTGTGCGGCAACGTGTATTTTATTAATGCAGACGAGTATCGGCGTTTCCACCCCAATTACAAAGAATTGTATGCCCGGTATGGATCGGATTCTGTACAGATGACCAGTGGGTTTTCTGGTGCGGTGACGGAGCGGCTGATCCATGAAACATCAGAGCGGGGCATCCATCTGATCATTGAAGGCACTGGACGCACCACAGATGTTCCGCATCGTACGGCTGAACTTCTTGTTAAAAAAGGTTATCGGGTCGAACTTGCAGTCATTGCTACCAGGCCAGAACACTCCCTTTGCAGCACACTCCTCCGCTTCTATGAAATGAACGAAAGAGGAACGATTCCGAGAGCGACAGCCATGGAAGCCCATGACTATGTCGTTCGTGTTCTGCCAGATAACCTCGACATTCTTCGTGATGATCCTGTGATTTCTGGAATTACCATTTGGGATAGAACACCGACAAAAATTTACGATAGCTGTGGGACTGCGGAGTGTCCATCCGAAGTATTACGTCAGTATTGGAACAGACCTTGGTCTGATGAGGAACTTCAGGATATGCAACGATCTATCCTTCGACTGCGCCATAAGGAGGAGGCTTGCCAGCTGAAGCAAAGCCCGTCTATCGACGAGTTAGAACGAAGGGTGCAAGAGGCGGCTATAGGCCCTGGACTTACGTTCAACACGATGATGTGATGGACTGACCGTGCTCTTCGCTCAGCAAGAAAGCTCTTTTGAGAATGGCGTTTTTAATCAACTGAAATTGTAGATAGCTCTCCCAGCAGGAGAGCTATCTTTTTTGCCTTATCAGGCTTCCTCCTTTCATGATTGTTGAGTTGCTTTGATGATTTTTTGCAAACACAACATGTAAAGGACCCAAAAAGAAAGGCACTAAAGGATTCGACGTTTTCAGACTTTTGCGAAAGCACGCAGCTCTAATGCATCGTCATATTCCAACTGCCATACTGCTGCTCCTCATGATCGTCCTCTTTGTGGCCATGGACGAGACGCTTCTCCCGCAGCTCTTGACGGCGCTTGCGGTCGATGTGGGTGAGCCCCGTGCCGCTCTGCGGCAGGGAGTTGTCCTGGAAGATATTTGCCATGTGATGGAGCAGTCTCGTCACTGCAAGGAACACCTCCGGCGCTGTCGAAGCACTCTGCCTTTCCAGAAGGCACTGCGCGTAGCTGTGTCCTTGCTCCACCGCCTGAGACAGCCATTGGATGCCCGCCTCTTTGTCACGCTCGACCACCTTCCCTTGGAGCAGCAGCTTTCCCAACAGATACTGCGCATGGAGATTGCCGGCCTGGGCGGAGGTATAGATGTGATCCATAGCCTTGCGGGTATCCCTTCTTACTGATTCTCCCTTCAGATATTCCTTGCCAAGGCGGTAGGATGCATCGTGGTTTCCGTTGTAGGCAGCGTACTCCAGCCACTGGATGCCAAGCTCGGGATCATGGACGCTGGCATCATCAGAGAGATATAATTTTCCCAAAGCATACTGAGCCGCTGCATATCCCTGCTTCGCCGCTTTGTCAAACCAGTATCGGGCCATCACCCAGTCCGGCGGCAGCAGCGGGCCGTCCCGATACAGCTCTCCCATAAAATACTGCGCATGGATGTCACCGTTCTCCGCAAGTTCCCGCATACTTTCCACGGCATCATCCCGTTCTGCCAGTGACGAGTATTCATCCTGAACGTCCATACGAAGCGTCCGGAAGTCCCAAGACACATCTTTGCCGTTGTCCACCTCATCGCCCTGACGCAGGTCCAAGGTTTCATCCTCAAAGGTGATTTCCCCCAGCCGGATCGTCTCCGCCTCTTGGATGACCGCATTCTTGATTTGGCGAAACTCCTTCTGCCGGGACAGCGGCGGGCGATGCCGCTCCTTCTCAGAATAGAAATCTTCCACCTGACCTTGCAGCTGCCACCACTGTTCGTAGCACTCGGCCACGGTCGGGAGCTGCTCCATCTGGTCCACAATCTCATCTACCAGCGCCTTTTGCTTCTTCGGAAGGTAGCCGTAGGACTTCTTCCCCTTGACCGTTTCCAATTGAAGTGCCAGTTCTTGCATGAGCCGCTCCGCCTCGGGGTGGTCGCAGATCCTGGTTCGCATCTGCTGGACCAACTCCCGCATGGCCTGCCGCGCTTCCCGCACCAGCTGGTCACGGGAAACAGTTTTCTGCTCATAGAGGTGGAGCATCTCCTGCTTGAAAATATCGTTGGTGAGTTTGGATTTGATTTGTCGGATGCCATCCTGAGACAGGTACGCCTGATTTGGTTTTACAGACCATGCCATCATGTGCACATGGGGATGGTCGCCCTCATCATGGAAGGCAGCATACCAGCGGAAATCCTGGGGCGGGATATTCATAGCGGCGGCGATGTCGTTGCGGTGGGCGCAGAGGAGATTCCTCCACGCCCTGGCATTGTCGTAGCCCAACCGTTCTGCGTCCTCTCGCTTCAGGGAGATGATGTGTGTCCACACGTTACCTGTGTAGCTCTCCAGTTCCGCCATGGCCTTGTCCAGCTCCACGCCATCTTTGTCACCGAAGAGACCATGGGAGCCCAGCCGTTCTGCCCTTGGCCGTGTTGCGATGTACTTCATGTAGCCATCCGATTTCTGAACAGCGCTCCAGTTTTCCTCCAACGCCTGAGAGATGAACGCCGAAGCGTTGGCCTTGGTGGGGTGTTCTTGGTAGTCACCGTACTCACCCATCTCCTTTGCGTCAGGAAAATCCTTCACCAGTTTTGCGATGAGCTGTTCCTGCTTCCTTGTTGGCGGACGGTCATTCTGGATCAACTCGACCCGCTCACGGGTGGCGATATATCTCATGTATCCGCCTGCTGAGTTGCCGCCTCCGCACTTGATGTACGGGCTTTTGACGATCAGTCTTGCCATCCGTCATCGTCCTCCCAGGATTCCCGCACCCGTTTTTCGAACGAGATGCGGCCATTGGTCTGTTTCACATTTCGGACGCTCTCCGCACGGCGTCGGCGCAGGTCCTCCTCGTTGAACTGAAAGCTGTCCGCAATGATCCCGGAGAGCATATCCAACTCCACCGCCTGCTTGTAAGCCAGCGATGCCATTTTGTTTTCCACTTGCCCCACTCGACCGTCCAGGTAGGACTGGATGGAGGTGGGGAGGAACAGCCCAGCGTTGTTGGCACTGAGATAGTCCAGGTAGAAATCGATGGCCCGCTCAATGAATCCGGTGATGCTGCGGTTGCCGTCCTCCTGATATCGTCGCTCCAAGCGTGCCTTTTTCTCAGGGGTGAGATAGAGGGCAAATTTTTCTTTCTTGCTCAAAATGAGCTCCTTTCCGGGGCATGACCCCTATTTTTTTCTTGTGGGTGTAGGCTTTCAGGGATAACGACCGCAGAAGTGATAGCACCCCTTCGATTTTGACCCCACTTTGGAACTCCCTGAAAACCCCGTAACTGCCCGCACTGCGGGCAGAAGTGACCGAACAGAGCGTCGCACTTGACGCCTGGTGTTTATCCTGCTTCACGTCATCGCTGTCTCCATATCCCTCGCTTCCACCCCAAATGGGCGAAAACTCGTTCATTTCGCTGCTCCTCCTTTTCCCACCGAACCCGCTTCGCTGGGTTTCGGCGGGAGCCCTTATTTTGTCCTACGTCAGCTCTCGAAAGGCGGTCCAAATCCGTTCGAATAGGCCTGGCCGGTATCTGTTCTCGCTGCTCCCGGCAAAGCCGCACACAGCGGCTCACAGGGGCGAACACGGCCTTGCTTTTGCAGTTCCTCTGCTACCCGCTGACGCTCTGTGACTTCCTCCAGTTTCACCATCTGCCGCTCGTAGGAATGGTCGACGGCTTCCTGGATCGGCAGAATGGTGTAGCAGTTGTTGCCGTTCCACTTCATTCCCTGGCGGTCGAAATAGCTGGTGTGCTCTACTGTGATAAACTGCCTGTCCTCCAGTTTGGCGATGTGTCTCATCACCGTGTTTACGGCCAGCCCCACAGTGGCGGAGATGGTGTTGTAACTGGGATGGCATTGATGGCTGCTGCGGTCTTCGCAGTAGAGCAGGTAGGCATAGACGGTGATCGCGCCATGCCCCAGGTCCAGAGAAAAGATTTCGTTAGGGAGGGAGAAAAACTTTCCTGTGTGTTTGCGACTGAATACCGGAACCATCTGCGGCGAGATCAGATTTCGTTTGACCAGAGTATCCAACTGCTTTTCTGCCATGTCTGGACTCATGTGGAGTAGCGCTGCGATCTCATCCACACTTGGAACGGCATCACCCTTATGGTGGCTGTTGAGATAGCAGAGATAGGCGAGGATACTGAAGGCGGGAGGCGGAAGTTTCAGCCCCCAAATTTCGTTGGGCAGCGAGAACCGATACGCTCTCGCGTCTTTCTGGTAGGTGAGCGCAGTCATTCGCGGACACCCCCTTCCGTGTGCTTGGTGACCCACTGGATGAACGCTTCCTTGGGAATCACCATCCTGCTGCCGACATTCAGTACTGGGAAGTCCGGCTCATGCATCAGCTCATAGCTGGTGGAGGATGATACCCCCAGCACCTTCGCCACCATGTTGGCGTTGAGGAACAGAGGCAGGTCATCGTAAGAGTTGTACTGTGACTGTTTCATTTTCGATTTCTCCTTTGCAGAAAGTAAAGGCATCAGCGGCGACGCTGATGCCCTTCTGCTTGTATTGTGTCGGAGATTTTGATAAGATAATAAAAAGATGGGACAAATTATTTTCCAGGGGGGACAATTTATTTCGAGGGAGGCAAGCGCATGGATGGGGATATCGTTTTCTATATCCACGGGGATGCGATTGAGTACGGCGGGGAATTGTTTTCCACAGGCGAACTGACAGCGGATATTTTGAACCTGTCACTGAAGGACTATCAGCGCATCCATAAAAACGTCCAGTGCATGAAGGACCTTGCGGAGCAGTACGAGCGAACCCAGGACCGGGAATTTTGGTGGAAGCTCAACCGCCAGTTCGTGGCTCTGCGTAAGCAGATGATGGAGTTCCGGGTGTTTCAGATCCTACTTCGGGATGACAGCAAATTTTTCGACGAGACCCAGCAGTACACCGAGTTCCGCTCCTTGCTGCCGGAAGAAGATCTGGACTATGAGGATTTTTCCATAGAGCAATGGGGAGACATGGCGGAGCAGGCGGAGACAACCGGCCAGATCCCAGTTCCGCTTCTGATTATTCCCGGAGGGCGGAAAACGAAGTGGAGTTATTATCGGAAGCAGATGAAGCGCTATGAACGCTATCTGGGCGACGTCGCGTGCTTCAATCCTACCATCCATAACTTCATCCACTTCCTCCTCGCCAAGCTGGAGCATAACTCCCCGGAGAACTATGCCGCCTCCCTCTATCAGCTCTACAACGATGAGCGGCTGATGGAGAAGCTGATCGTCAATCCCAGAAGCCTGGAGCAGCCGTTTTATCAGAAATATGACCACTGCGTCGTGAGCTATGTGCCGCGGGAGCTGCCGGACAAGCGCTTCGCCATTTGCCAGGAGCACACCACCGACAGCTTGCAGATGCTGCTGAAGGCGGATTACATGACGGCTCTGAATGCCGGACACAACATCCGCCAGTGTGTTGTCTGCAAAAAATACTTTCTGGTGAAGGGCGGCGCTCATGCACTATATTGTGAGGGAGCATGTCCCCATGCGCCCCAGTATACCTGCCGACAGTTCGGAACCTACGAAGTGCAGAAGGAACTGGCTCGGGATGTGCCGAAGCTCCAAGCGAAGCTCGCCGCTTTTGAACGGATACGGAAGGACCAGAAGCGCGACGTTATCACGGCGGAGGAAGCACGGCGGCTGAAGGATACGGTCCGGGACATGCTGTTCGATGCGCTCGATAAGGCAGATGTCTCCACTGAGGACTTTGAGCGGTCCATCTCCAGTGAGAGACTTTACCCATACTGCGGTGTTACCCGGAAGGCGAAACCCAGAGGGCGTCCCCGAAAGGGCGGTGGGGACGCATGAGCGACCAGGAATTGCTGGATCGAATCGCACAGGGAGACCAGACCGCGCTGACGGAACTGTGTGATAGGTATGCTGAATTGATTCGGAAACAAGCGCAGTGGATCGCCCGACAATACAATTGCCTGCGCCCCGGCAGTCACGGAGGTTGGAGCGATTATACGAAAGAAACGCTCTCCGAATTGGAGAGCGTTGGGAGGCTGGCATTAATCGAGTGCGTCAGGAATGGCGGCTACGATAGCTCCAAGGGAGCGTTCGGAACCTATGTTGTACCATTTCTGGACGGTGCGATGCGGCGGCACCTGGAAGCCAGCATGGGTACCCTTTCCCTGGACCGGGACAGCATGGGGCTGGTACGCAAGGCGCAGATGCTCTATCACCGGGATGGAAAAGAGATGAGCGAAATCGCAGGAGAGCTGGGTGTTTCTTTAGCGGAAGTAGCCAAGGCGGTAGCCTATCCCACGCATTTTTTCTCTGTCTATGACTTGCCGATCCCGGAGGAGGACGGAGATATATTTGAGTATCTCATGTCTGATCGGTTGTCTGCATCTGCGGAGGAGATCGTCCTTCGGGCGCTTACGATGAAGTCTCTGCGTGAGCAATTCCGAAGCCTGTCCAAGCGGGAGCAGGATATTCTGGGCAGGAGCTTCGGCGCTTTGGGTTACACAAAAACGGACCTGCGGGAGATCGCCATCCGAAACAGACTGCGGGAGGACGGCGTGGAGAAGGCGAAGAAACAATCGCTGAAAAAACTGCGGGAATGGTGTCTGGACAGCATGGCATGGAAGCTCCACCGAGCCAGACACATGGTGGACCGAGCGATTTCACTGGAGCAGCTGCCCTGAGACGCAAAGAGAAAGAACCTTTTTCTTTGTCAACACTATCGTTCTTTCCAAAATGGAGCAGCAAGTAATTTCTTGCTTATTCAAGCATAACTTTAATGACTTAAGCTGAAAACGGTACATTGTTGCAAAAGGATGTAGGATAGGCATCCCCCTTTCCTGATTTGATATTCAGATGAACATCACTTTACGCAAATTTCCATATTGCTGTTCAACATACAGTAGAAATTTTGACTGATTTCAGAAAAGAACTCCGAAAAATGAAGAATTGCAATTGTAAAAGAGCGGCGTTATTCACCGCCTTTTCATTTTGTTGCCGCGGCTCAGCGCTTGGTTTGGAGCAGGCGCCAAAGCGTGGTACGGCTGATGCCCAGCCGCTTGGCGGCGGCAGTCTGGTTGCCCCCGGTCTCCTCCACGACCCGCAGGGCCACATCCTGGCTGATCTCGTCCAGGGTCCGGTTCAGATTTAGCGGTACGGCAGCGTTTTCCGCGTGAGGTGTGAACGCGCCCACATGGCGCTCTTTGCGCAGCGTCTGTTGGACATTTTCTGCTGTGATGAACTGCCCGGTGGCGGTGACGGCCAGCTCCCCGATGACACGGCGGAATTGGGTGTAGTTATGGGGCCACTGGAAGTTTTGGAGCAAGGTGATAGCCTCCGGTTCTGCCCCTATGATCTGCCGGGACAGGTCTGCGTTCAGGTGGCCGAGAGACAGGTTTACCAGGGCCGGGATACGCTCTGCCATCTGCCGCAGCGGTGGCAGGTAAAGAGAGAGGCAACACAGCTTATCCATAAACAGGGAGCCGACTGCGGAGGTATACTCTCCCGGCTGACAGACACAGGAAAAAATGACCCGGTTCCGCCTGCATACCTCCATTTCGGACAGAACGTCCAGAAGCTGCCGCCGCCGCTCCAGGGACAGTGCGTCGATGCTGGCAAAGTACAGGGTGTTGGCCTGGTCGGCCAGAGGAGAATTATGGTGCTCCAGCAAAAAAGCCCAGCTCTTGTCATTCAGAAGGCTGCAGTTGATGGACACCAGCGGATTGTTCCGCAGGGAACCGCGCATGTAGAGCATACTGACGATGGATTCCTTTCCGGTGCCGTCTTCGCCGGTGACCATCACAGGGGCGGTGCTTTGACTGATGCGGCCGATATCCTGCTGACAGTCACTGATACTGCCGGCGAAGCTGAAAATGCTGCTGTAAAAAGCGTTTTCAGCTTCTGGCCGGGTGGAAAAGCGGATGCCCACCTGGTTGGGAGACAGGGGCGTTTTCCGGGAGTCGAAGAAGAAGGCGGTATAAGTGAGACTGCCGGTGGTGATGCGCCGGGCCCGTATGGCATACAGCATCCCGCCCAGATTCCGGGTGATCCGCCGCTCGGTTTCTATCTGGGATTCCGGCAGTTCCCGGCGCAGCATCTCCAGCAGCTCGGGCTGGGGATTGTCCAGGGTGGAGAGAAAGGGATTTCCGGCCTGGTCAAAGACCATGGTCTGCCCAATCTGGCCCTGGATCAGCTCCCGGAAGAATTGGTTTTCATCCCGCAGATTTTGCTGGCTGCTACACAGCAGCAGGACCTGCTCAAATGCCTTGCGGATGCTTTCTTGGGATGAGGTCAGCAAAAACGAGTTGAAGCCCAGCCACTTAGCGGCGGTGTCGGCGCCCATATCGCAGAGAATGGCCCGGTAGTTTCCGGTCCGAATGCGCTGCAGTGTGGCCTCCATGGTGTCGGAGGAGGTATAGGTGAAGATATCCATGTCGTAGTGCATCAGCTTGCAGAGCATCTGGGCGCTTTCGGCAATGTTGGAGGTGGAAATCATGGCGATCTTACCGTCCATTCCGTCGGTTAGCTTCAGAGCGCAAAGAATATCGTAAATAGACAGTTCGATCTCCACCACCGGGACGCGCAGATCCTGCCGCAGCATAAAGGCGGTACCGCCTCGTGACACTACTGCGTCATAATTGCCGTGGAAGTTGTCCTTTGCGATCTGGAGACCCTGCTCACGGTCGCCGACGAACACTGTCAGATCGATCTGGGGATAGTCGTTTGCCATGGCGGTCATCAGCTGTTTCATGCCCTCGTAAGGGGCGATGGCAAGAACGCGGATGCGGTCATTCATAAGAACGCTCCTCTCTTGTACGCTTCAAATATAAACACATTATATCAAATGCACAAAAGATAATCAA
>CEAL01014827.1_pt1 | contig 12610 bp, 9 predicted proteins | sample 557521 | NCBI WGS metagenome assembly CEAL01 (sample SAMEA3182095, study PRJEB8094) | gut metagenome | biome: human; feature: gut; material: Stool; isolation source: human stools | place: Canada | collected 2012-03-06
ATTATCTACCGTGGTGAGGACAATTCCTATTATGAGAAGATAACCGCTACTGGGGAGGTGAAGTGCATTGATGAGGAGATACCATTTGAGATACCACAGGGGTGGGAATGGACTCGTATAGGCAACATCTTCAACCATGCAAGTGGAAAACAACAGAGCAGTAGCAACAAAGCTGGTGGAACTCCTCAAAAGTTCATAACGACTTCCAATCTATACTGGGGATATTTTGTCCTTGATAATGTCAAAGTTATGAATTTTACAGACGAAGAAATAAAAACTTGCTCTGCAACAAAGGGAGACTTGTTAGTTTGCGAAGGTGGTGCAGGGTATGGACGTTCTGCTATTTGGAATGAAGATTATGATATTTGTCTTCAAAATCATGTTCATAGACTTCGCCCATGTATTTCTGGACTTTGTGAATATGTGTATCATTTCATGTATCTTCTGAAAGAAAGTAACAACTTGACATCCGTTGGTACTGCTATGCCAGGACTTTCCGCTAATCGTTTGAAAGGTCTATTGTTGCCACTTCCTCCTCTATCAGAACAAAGAAGAATAGTGACAAAGTTAGCTGAACTATTATCACAAATAGATAAATATAGTAAAGTTCAGAACCAGTTGGATGAATTGAATATCACATTAAAAGAAAGTCTTAAAAAGAGTATTTTACAAGAAGCAATACAAGGAAAACTTGTTCCACATCTTACAGAGGATGGGACTGCTCAAGATTTGTTGGAGCAGATAAAGACAGAGAAGCAGAAACTCGTTAAAGAAGGCAAGCTAAAGAAGTCTGCCCTCAACGATTCTGTTATCTTCCGTGGTGACGATAACAAGTATTATGAGCAGATAGGCAAAAAGTGTTTGGATATAACTGAGCAAATTCCCTTTGAAATCCCTAATAGTTGGACTTGGGCAAGAATGGGACAAATTGGAGATTGGGGCGCAGGTTCTACACCTCAGCGCAGCAACCAAGATTATTATGGAGGCAATATTTTGTGGCTTAAAACAGGGGAGTTGAACAATGGTGCCATATATGATACAGAAGAAAAAATAACGCAGAGAGCTTTTCAAGAATGCTCTCTACGTATGAACAAAATAGGTGACGTTCTTATTGCCATGTATGGAGCTACAATAGGAAAGTTGGCTATTGTAGGCAAGGAATTAACTACCAATCAAGCGTGTTGTGGCTGTACTCCCTATGTTGTTTATAATTGGTTTTTGTTTTATTTCTTAATGGCAAGTCGAGATACATTTATCAAGAAAGGCGAAGGTGGTGCCCAACCAAACATATCACGTGTCAAATTAGTTGAGCACTTGATTCCTTTACCTCCTTTGAATGAGCAGAAACGCATTGTCAAAAGAATAGAAACTCTATTTGAGCAACTGCATTAATTGTTCTATCTTCTGAACTATTCTTCTCTGCTCTTGCAGTGGTGGAATACCAATAATAAGCCCATAAAACAATTCTTTGTTGAGGTGTGGAATTGCTGCACCTTTCTTAGAGTTGCGCAATGTCTCTTTATAGAACTGTATAAAAGCTAAAACATACGGTTCGTACATTGAGGAACTTATCCATAACTGCTTGAATGTACTACCCATATAGCCATCTTGTGGTACGATGAAAACTTCACCAGAGTTTTCACCATCCACAAGCATGATATTGTCACCTTTATATACAAGTTTACCTTGTTCTGCAATAGTTTCAGAACTTTTGCCACGTAAGTATTTTGCATCTAATAAGCATTGCTTTCCAATGGTTTTCAAGCCGTCTGTAAGTTGGCAAACTGCATTTAATCGAGCAAGAGACCAAGAATTTGGAATTTCAAAAGGCAGTTCTATTTCAGATACTTCGCTTCCTATCAGCTCATAATACTTGTTATCGTCACCACGAAAGATAACAGAATCGTTGAGGGCAGACTTCTTTAGCTTGCCCTCTTTTACGAGTTTCTGCTTCTCTGTCTTTATTTGTTCAAACAGTTCTTGCGCTGTGCCTTCTTCTGTTATTTGAGGTACGAGCTTGCCTTGTATAGCCTCTTGTAGAATAGACTTCTTAAGAGTTGTTTTTATATTTGAATCAAGAATCTCTTTTTTACTTTGGAATGTTCCATATCTTTCAATTAGAGGAATAATATTTTCTATTTCATGTACAATCCTTTTTTGTTCATTTACAGGTGGAATTGGTATTAAGCGAGGTTTCATATTCTCCATAGAAACATGAACCATAGTACTTCCTGTTGTTGATGCTTTTACTTGCGTCTTATCAAACAAGAAGAAATAATACAAGTATTCTCTAAACAAAATCATTGAATTAAACTTGATATTCCAAATATGATAATGAAATATCGTTTTATCACCATTCCATATTTGAGGACCAAAAGAAGCAGACCACGCATAAAGCAAGTCGCCATTATAGCAATACTTGTCTTCTGGCAATTCTAAGTCTGAATAATACCACTCGTTATTTGTAAAGAAGTTACCAACACGAAGTACTTTGTATTTTCCTTGTGGCAATAGCTCTTCTTTTTTATATGCCCTACCATTTACAAAAGTTATAACATCTTGCATTCTGCACCATTCCCACCCTTGTGGTATCTCAAATGGTATCTCCTCATCAATGCACTTCACCTCCCCAGTAGCGGTTATCTTCTCATAATAGGAATTGTCCTCACCACGGTAGATAATAGATGCGTTCTTGTCACGCTTGATTTTCTTTTCCTTGATCAAGCGTTTTTTCTCTTGGCGAATCTTATCAAGCAAAACGCTTGCAGGTTCGTCATTAGGGTCTTGCGGTACAAGTTTTCCCTGTATCGCCCATTGTAATATGCTATTCTTTAATTGCTTTCCGTTCATTATAATTTTCTATCGTTAGAAATCATTGTCCTTATTCTTCTGCTTCAAGAAAAACTGATAAAGTTTCTTGCCTATTTTATCTTTGGCAAATGTCCGCTCATGCTCAATAGGTATGGTAGATAACCTTATCTTAGCCACGCCTTTTTTCAACAACTCAAATTGTTGTGGACTTATCTTGAATTGAGCTGTAGAACTGATTTCTGTCACAGGAAAGACTATATTGCCAGAGACAATACCTGCCGTTTCAGAACCGCTACCAATCTGAGAACCATAAAGTTTAATAACTTCACCATCGAATGTTTTCAACAACATGGTTGATTCTTTTAGGAAATTCAGTCTGTCTGACTTTACGGTTGCGATAATGTAATATGCCGTATCCTGCTTTGCAACGCTATATTTCATGTTGCATCCCTCGGCAGCCAAAGGCCGATATGTATATCCAACCGTTTGTGCATTTATATTGGCACTGAACATAGTCAGTACAATAGACAAAATGATTTGTATTCCAATATTACTTTTCATAATCATGCTATAAAATCGAAATGTCCTTATTTTATTGTTGTTACTCTGCTTCGTCTAACAACTTGTCAAGTTGCGCTTGCAGTTCTTCACGCTTTGGCAAATAGAGTTGGTAACGAGCCACAAACAATTGATTGGTTATACCCTCCAAGGCATACTCCATCAGAAGTTCGTCTTTTCTTGCTCCCAAAACTATGCCAATTGGTGGATTATCGTCAGATTGACATACTTCTGTTTTGAAATAGTTAAGGTAGAGGTTCATCTGCCCGATGTCACCATGCTTTATCTCTGCTCGCTTCAGGTCAATCAGCACATAGCATTTCAAGATACAATGGTAGAATACCAAATCCACCTTGAACTGTCGGCTTCCTATCTGCATGGAGTATTGTCTACCCACAAATGCAAAACCACGTCCCATTTCCAAAAGAAACTGCTCCATGTGGTCTTTAAGAGCCTTTTCCAAGTCACTCTCCTTATAGCGTTTCTGTTTGGGAAGTCCTGCAAATTCAAGCACGAAAGGGTCACGGATGATGTCTTGCGGAGTTTGCACTTGGTGCCCCTCGTTAGCCAAAGCAAGAACTCCTGCCTTGTCTGTGCTTAGTGCAAGTCGCTGAAATAGACAACTTTTCATCTGTCTTTTCAGTTCTCGAACTTTCCAGCCTTCCTTAATACATTCATTAAAATAGAACTTCATTTCGAGAGAATTATCACACTTTAGTAGTTCATAGTAATGGCTCCATGTCAATTTTGGGGACGCTGTCCCCAAAATTGGAAAAGCCAAATAGAACTTACGCATATAAGTGAGATTAGTACGGTTGAACCCCTTGCCATTTCTAATAGTCAAATCTTTTGAAAGATTCATGAGCAAATGTTTTCCATACTCTGCTCTATCTTTACCTTTAAGCTCAAACTCCACAATGTATTTACCTGTCTGCCAGTTTGCTTCAAGCAATTCTGTATTGACAGCATTGACCGCTTTTAACTTCGCCTCACCCCATAGCGTGGTTATGTTGTCTATCAACTTCTGATAGGCAGCATCATTTATGTTTGTCAAGCCTTTATTCTCCATGCCAATCTTTTAGATTTGTGGAACACCGTCCCACATATTACAATTCATCTACCTTCACCTCAATCCCCAATATACGCTGTATCTCTGCCAATGTCTTGTCTATCTCATGATCAAGAGCCTTACGCTTCTTGAAATAGTCGGCAAGCAGTTCGGCAGGAGGCAAGATTTCCTCATCCTCTTTCGGGAACTTACACAAGTCGAAGTTGCAATCAGAATCTATCAATTCCTGTACAGGATAGCAGCGTGATTTCTCGTCACCATCTGCAATAATAATCTCCTTACGGTCGTTCCACCACTCACGGATTGGGTCGCAATGCTCCGACTTCATTGATTTTGTCTTGGAGAAATGCTTGTAACCCTCTGGCATATCCAAACGATAGAACCACGTTCCCTTTGTAGAATAGCCCTCTGGAGCACCCTCCGCACTGGTATTGTCGAAGAACAAAATGTTCGTGGCAATCGAAGTGTAAGGTGCAAAGATGCTGCCTGGCAAACGGATAATGGTGTGCAAGTTGAAATCTCTGAGCAGCTTGGTCTTGATGGCTATCTTTGTGTTGTCCGCTCCAAACAGGAATCCGTCTGGAACAATGACCGCGGCACGACCATTCTTCTTCAAGCGATACATGATAAGCACCATGAAGAGGTCGGCAGTCTCGCTACTGCGCATATCTGAAGGGAAGTGAGATTTCACGTCGGCCTTTTCATTACCTCCGTATGGTGGATTCATCAACACAACATCAAACTTGTCTTCATCCGTGTAGTTGAGAACATCCTTTGTAAGCGAGTTGTCATGATATACCAATGGTGTATCTATGCCATGCAGCAATAGGTTTGTTACACATAACATATATGGGAACTGTTTCTTTTCGATGCCAAACACAGACTGGTTGTATTCTTTGCGGTCGTCAGCTGTCTTGACCTTCTTATCCAATTCGGCCAACCAGCTGGTGATGAAACCTCCCGTACCACAGGCGAAGTCAGCCATTTTCTCACCAATCTGCGGATTGATTATCTCTGCCATAAATTCGGTCAAGGCTCTTGGGGTGTAGAACTCACCAGAGGAACCTGCCGACTGCATTTCTTTGAGGATTGTCTCGTATATCTCACCGAAAGCATGACTTTCCTCATAGTCACCAAGGTTCAAACCGTCAATCACATTCAGCACTTGACGAAGTTGAACGCCATCTTTCATATATTGGTTGGCATCCTCAAATGTGGTCTTTACAATCGCCTGACGGATAGGGGTAGTTGGTGTTACCTCTATGTTTTTGAGTTCCACAAACAATGTGTTGTTGACAAACGAAAGCAGCTCATCACCAGTCAAGGCTTTACCACTTCCATCGTCATGCGCCCAGTTGCGCCAACGGCATTCTTCTGGAATAATAGACTTGTAATCATCATCGTCCAACTCCCAATCATTCTCTTTCTCGTCATAGACTTTCAAGAACAGCATCCACGCCATTTGTTCTATGCGTTGCGCATCACCGTTGATACCGGCATCATTGCGCATGATATTGCGTACTCGTTTTACGAAATTTGATAAACTCATATTTTGTTTTTACTTTATGCTATACTATATATGTTTTGTTCCAGTTCCTTTACGGCATCAAGATAGCCTTGCTTGCCACCAAAGAACTTCACGATGTTTGCCTTTGAACCCAATTTGCGGAATGGGTCATTTTCAAGCACAGTAAGGCTTTCCAATTCTGACACGCCTTCTTTGGTGTACTTATCCAACAAGGCTTCAAGCACAAGTCGTGCCTGTTCACCATACTTGTTGAATATGTCTCGTTTCTTCACTTGTTCGGCACGTTCATGTCGTGTAAGTGTTTTCTTGCCGTAGGCTATATGGCAGATGAAATCGAAATCATCCACATCGTCCATATCTTGGTCGTGCTTCAATGCTGCAAGATCAATACCACTGTCTTTAAGCATTTTAGCAATATCTGACTTTTTCTTGGTTTCTTGCCATTTGGAAGTGAATGTATCAATCGTAGCGTATGTGTCTATGATATTTTTCTTTGTATAGTCGGTAATGCTTTCCGTGCGAAGCAACTTACCATTTGTGTCATAGACAGAAACTACCTTGTTAATGACCATCACTTGACAACCATCCTTGGCAACAATCGGTTTTGGTCGTGGTTTGGGGTCAGGCTCTTTCGGGCCTTTAGGTTCGTCGTCTTCATCAGGAAATACATACTGTTTTGGCTCTTTATGCTTGGGTGGATAGTTGGGATCAATTTCAATCGGTCCGTCCCAATCTGGGTCTGCAAACAATCTTGTCACGTTGCGGAAGTCCATTACAGTGAAGTATGTCTTTCCTTCTTTCTCACGAAGGCGAGTGCCACGACCAATTATCTGTTTGAACTCTGTCATAGAGCCGATTTGTTGGTCAAGAACAATCAGTTTTGTCATTTTGCAATCAACACCAGTTGAAAGCAACTTACTTGTAGTTGCTATGACAGGATATTTCTCGGCAACAGAAATGAAATAATCCAACTTGCTTTTTCCGTATTCGTCACTACCAGTTATACGAACCACATAGTCAGGATTTTTCTTACACATATCAGCATTGGCATTAGCCAAAGCCATACGCATACGTTCCGCATGAGTTTCATCAGCACAGAACACTATGGTCTTAGCCATGCGATCTGTACTTTTCAGATAGTTGGTTATCTCTTGCGCGACTTCCCTTATGCGGTCTTCTATGACAATGTTATAGTCATAGTCGCTGTTGTTATAAATGCGGTCTTCTATCTCGTTGCCGTATATATCCTTTTGTCCCTTTGTCGGTCTCCACTCATCGCCAATGTTGGTTGTGATGTTGACAACCTTGAAAGGAGCAAGGAAACCGTCTTCAATTCCGTTTTTAAGACTGTAAGTATAGACTGGTTCACCAAAGTAGCCAATACTTGACTGATATTTTGTTTCTTTAGGTGTGGCTGTCATACCTATATGAGTAGCCGAAGAAAAGTATTCCAAGATGTTTCGCCAGTTGCTATCATCCTTTGCGCTACCTCTATGACACTCATCAACGATAACAAGGTCAAAATAGTCTGGATTAGGAAACAAATCCTTATAGTTTTTGGCATCATTCTGTCCAATCAGCTGTTGATAGAGTGCAAAGAACACTTGATAAGACCCCAATTCTTCCAAGTGGTTCTTGTCTTTTGAGTAGTCTATCTTGTGCGTTACCTTTTCCAAGGGTTTGAAGTCCTGCTGTATGGATTGGTCAACCAATATGTTGCGGTCTGCAAGATACAACACTTTCTTCTTTAAACCACTTTTAAGTAAACGCCATACAATCTGAAATGCAGTATATGTCTTGCCTGTGCCAGTTGCCATGACAAGGAGCACACGGTTTTGTCCTTTGGCAATGGCACCAACTGTGCGGTTTACAGCATTGCGCTGATAATATCGTGGCGGAAAAATGTTCTGACCTGTGCAGAAAGGCTGCTCAATGACAGACAACTCTTGCTCATTAAGTCCGCTTCCATCGTTAGCCTCATTTTTATATCTTTCGATAAGTTCTTCTTTTGTTGGAAATTCGTCCATAGCAAAAGTGCGTTCCTTGCCTGTCAAGAAGTCATGTTCGGCAAAACCTTCACCATTTGAACTGTATGCAAACTTCACATCAAGCATTTGGGCATAGGTCATGGCTTGTTGCAATCCATGAGAAACAGAATGATTAGCATCCTTTGCTTCTACAATAGCAATGGGTGTTGCCTTATTTGCATAAAGTACATAGTCGGCAAACTTCGGTTTCTCTCTATGCACAAGATTACCATGAAGGCTAATTTTACCATCTGTAAATTTAACCTTCTGTTCCATGAATATACTATCCTTTGACCATCCCTTGCTTGTGATGGCTTCGTTGATATAGCGGAACTTGATGTCCTCTTCTGTAAGTTCTTTGCTTATGCCCATATTCAAATAATATTTTATTATCAGAAGTTCTACAACATACCTGTCTAAGACATCTTTTATCTTGTTTTCTTCATAAATTCACCGAATTTTGCAGCAAATATACATTATTTTTTGCGATAATCATTATAAATTAAGCTATTTTATGTAATTCAACTCCTCTTTCATCTCCACGAGCCGCATGTACAGTCCCTTGTAGGCTATCTCGTAGAATCGGCTCACCTTCTCGTAGGCGATACCGAGCTGATTGCGCCTTGCCCACATGTCCTTCAGCCTGGTTACCTCCTTGGATTCGCCGTATTTCCACAAGGTGCGTTCATGAGAGACAGACTTGCGCAATTTGTCGGTCATCGACTTCATTTCCTCGGGAGTATCATAGGAAAACACCATAGGGAACCATTCCATCATCTGCTCCACAAACTCTTTGTCGCCCACAGATTGACGGCACACGCCAGCTTCCAGCAAGGCCTCAAAGATATAATACCATTCGTTCTTGACTGAAGGGTTGATTCTGCCATGCTCGTTAGGGCCGTAGATGGCGTTGTACTCGCCAAGGTCGATGCTCTTAGCAATCTCACCGAGCAAGGCATTCAGCTTATCGTCAGAGTCGAAGAGCCTGGTGTCGAAGATGCAGTTGCGCAGGGAGTCGGCAAGCTCCTCCCGGTGGATGCCCGAGGCCGACTGGACGCCGCCTCCAAATCCAAAGTTCACATGTTCGATGGTGAGGTTGCCATCGACGGCTATGCCATAGTTGTTGCCATTGATATTGATTGCCATAATTATCGTTTTTGTAAAAGAGGTTGGGTTTCTTTGGCGGCGATAGCCTTTGCCAGCATCTCCACCTGAGAGTTGGTGAGATGGAATCCTGCGTTCAGGTCACCCCCGGTCATGATGCCACAGTTGTCGCCTCCTGCACTTACGCCCTTGGACTCTCCGTCGAGCCGCTTGTAGAGTTCGAGCAACGGAACGTCGAGCAGGTGATGGTGCTCAATGTTGTATCTGTTCAGCAAGAGCAGCATCTCCTTGATGGTCTCCACGCTCCTGCCGTATACCGGGGTGAGCAGCTGATTTATGAACTGTCGCATTGCATCAGGGTTCTCACCTTCTTCCCGCTTCCACTCCATCAGCTCATAATGCAACAAGTCGGCCCGCTTTCCTTCCGCAAACCGGGCCTCTTCTTTCTTGCATCCCTCGTCGAGCAGGGCATCGAACAGTTCATGGTGGCACCACCTTTTCATGATGCAGAGGATGACAGACTGCAAGTTTGACTTCTCAAGTATCTTCCCTGATGCCTGGCCCTGCTTCGCTGACAAGGCGGCTAACATCGAGGCTGCCACCATCTCGATAAGCATTGCATCGGCAGCAGCGCCGACGTCGCCAGAGGCCTCAGTGATACAGGAAGCCTCCTCCTCCAAGTCTTCCAGTTCGTCATCGATGCCCTCTTGCGCATCGGGAAGCCCGAGTATCACATCACAAAGTTTTTTTGCCGAGAGGCAAATCTCCTGAGGCGTGAGGTGGGTCTTACCTTCCTTGTACCACGCCTTCAAGGCATCGTGGAAGGTTACATAGACCGTATCGGAAAGCATCCGGCGGCGCAAGGAACGAGCCTGATGAGGTGTAAGTCGTTCTATCATTTATATTTTAGTTTACTCGATTTACCAACGAATCTCCCAGAAGAGAGCGAGACTCCTCGTCCTCAGACTCGTGCTTGATGCTGTTCATCATCGTTATCACCTTGGCTTCCAGCTCTATGCGTTTCACCTGCTCCAGCGGTGCACCCTCCTTGTCGGTGCCATGAAAGAGGCACTCCAGCAGGACGGCATCGAATTCCTGGGTTACAATCTTGTCGGAGAGAGTCTCTTCGGAGTCGATGAGACAAGAGTAGTGGGCACCGTCACTGGTAATCAGCTCAACAGGGGTATCGGTGGCGCGGCTCAGCGTGAGCAGGTTCTTCATGAAGACAGATGTCTTGTCAACATAAAGTGCGGTCTTCGACTCCTCGGGCATCACCGTGTAGAGCGACTTGTAATTGTCCCTCTTGGCAGCCAACGCCAGTGGCAGCACGAGCGACATAAGCGAGTCGTCGAAATACTCCTTTCCCTCGCCCCTCAACCGGTCCACTCGCTGCAAGATCTCGCTCTCCGTCAGCCCCTCAGGCGCACTGAAGATTAGGTTTTGCGAGTGCTGTTGCAGCCGTGTCCACGTCTTGAAGAGGTCTTCTGCGTAGTAGTTGGGCAGGATGTCGATCGTGTAGCAATAATCGGCGAAGAGCCTGGCGTTGATGGTTCGGGAGAGGATGCGCGCCACTTGCTGCGGATTGCCGAAGGCCTTCTTGCGGCGGTGTATGGCGACGGTGCGAAGGCCACTTCGGTTGTCGATGACTACGAAGCACGAAGGCTCGTCTCTCGCCACGCTGGGCTCGTAATGCTTCTCGATGGGGATGTCGATGCTGTTGGCGAACTGCATCACGATGATTTCGGGTGCCGACAACAGGTGATACACTCGGTGGTTGAACACTTTCTGCGTTTCACCCTCGCCCAGCCGGAAGTCGATACTCGAGTCCTCTTCGAAGAGGCTGCCCAAGTGTCGCTGGCGATCTTCCCAGTGATGCGGGGCGAACTCATGCTTGTACTTGATAAAAAAATGCGCAAATCTTGCCATAAGGTTATTCAGGTTTGATAATTGTTTTTTAGTTCTACTTTTCCCACTCTGGGCATCAGCCCACGCTTACTGCCTACAAAGTTACACAATTATTTGGGTTTTCGGAAAGAAAAGGGAGAAAAAAACAAACGGCAATAAAAATATGTTCCACATGGTCTTTCTGTAATCGGAGGAAATAAAAGACAAAAAGTTAAGATATAAGACCAATCATAAACCAAAAAGGGCACGATTGCTCGTGCCCAAATTACTTGATCTATCATTATATTGCGTTCGTTAGCCGAAACTATTGAACAACAACTTTCTTCACACTTCCATCACTATACTTCACGATGTTCAAGCCCTTGGCTGGAGCAGATAATCGCTGGCCATTTGCTGAATAGCGAGAGACTTCCTTGGCATTGGTAGAGGTTGCAACCTTATCAATGCCCGTCGCATCGAACTCTACTATATTATAGAAATAGCCAAATTCTGACGACCGAAAATAAGCATCACCAGTTCCTTTTGGTACATAAACCGTACAATTCTTTTCGTCACATCCAAGAAATAGATGTGACCCCGTCTCTGGTAATTTTTCCATATATACATAAATGGAGGTCAATCCACTGCAACCATTAAAAGCTCCAGAACCTATCGCAGTAACACTGGAAGGGATGGTCAAGCTAATCAATCCATAGCAGCTGAAAAAAGCTGCTCCACCTATCTTAGTAACACCGGAAGGGATGGTAAAGTTAGTCAACCCTCTGCAATTCAGAAAAGCATGCTCGCCTATCTCAGTAACACCGGAAGGGAGGGTCAAGCTTGTCAATCCAATGCAATTAAACAAAGCATAACAGCCTATCTTAGTAACACTGGAAGGGAGGGTCAAGCTTGTCAATCCACTGCAACCATTAAAAACATAATTGCCCAACTTATCATTAGAGGTATAAATGAAGCCATCATCGCGGTCCGAATAATAAGCAGATCCACCTTCTACAATTTTAGCATCAGACAAGTCTAATATAGATAGTTTTCCGTCGGTTTCTTTCCCATTAACATCACAACCAGCCATCTCACGGATAAATTTCAAATCCGTGCCATTAATTTTACCAACAATCTTCAGATTGGTAATCAGATTCTTCTCGTTTGCACTAATCTTATCAGGTAAAGTACCAGCCTTATCCAGCGTGAGTGTTATTTGTTTGGTAATCAACTCACCATCTGCAGCATGGATAGCCAAGTTCCCAAGCAACATAAATAACACTGTTAAAAACAGACCTTTGAAAGTAAATATTCTCATATTCATTTTAGTTATTTTATTCCGCAGCACTATAGTTTATTATACTTTTGATATCCTGAGCAACAAAAGCGGCCCAGGGTCTTGCCATGTCGAAAAATTCAACGTATCTTCGTGTTGCAAAAAGAAACAAAAAATCCAACGATAGACATGGCAAAGTTACAAATAAAATCTGAGAAACCACTTCTTTTGGAGGATTTTTTTCGGGTCGTGGAGCAAATCCGCTGACACTGACACTGACAGTCCAAAATTCCGCAACCCTACAATTGAGGGAAAAGGGTGAAAGAGAAAGTTTATATTTATATATATAATTA
>CEAL01018040.1_pt1 | contig 12493 bp, 11 predicted proteins | sample 557521 | NCBI WGS metagenome assembly CEAL01 (sample SAMEA3182095, study PRJEB8094) | gut metagenome | biome: human; feature: gut; material: Stool; isolation source: human stools | place: Canada | collected 2012-03-06
GACCCTGAGCTGCGCTATCGCCAGCGCTATGTCGACCTCATCGTCAACGACGGCGTGAAGGACACCTTCCTGCAGCGTGCCACAGTATTGCGCACCCTGCGCAGTGTGCTCGACAACGCTGGTTATACAGAGGTGGAGACTCCTACCCTGCAGAGCATCGCAGGTGGTGCTTCGGCCCGCCCATTCATCACTCACTTCAATGCGCTCGACCAGGATATGTACATGCGTATCGCCACCGAGCTCTATCTGAAGCGACTCATCGTAGGCGGCTTCGAGGGTGTCTATGAGATCGGAAAGAACTTCCGCAACGAGGGTATGGACCGCAACCACAACCCTGAGTTCACCTGCATGGAGCTCTACGTACAGTACAAGGACTACAACTGGATGATGTCATTCACTGAGAAGTTGCTCGAAACCATCTGTATCGCTGTCAACGGCAAGCCAGAGCGCGAGATCGACGGCAACATCGTAAGCTTCAAGGCACCTTACCGCCGTCTGCCTATCCTCGACGCCATCAAGGAGAAGACCGGCTTCGACTGCAACGGAAAGACCGAGGAGGAAATACGCAACTTCTGCAAGGAGAAGGGCATGGACGTAGACGAGACCATGGGCAAGGGCAAACTCATCGACGAACTCTTCGGAGAGTTCTGCGAGGGAACCTTCATCCAGCCTACCTTTATCACCGACTACCCTGTGGAGATGTCGCCACTCACCAAGATGCACCGCTCTAAGCCAGGACTCACCGAGCGCTTCGAACTCATGGTCAACGGCAAGGAGCTGGCCAACGCATACTCTGAGCTCAACGACCCCATCGACCAGGAAGAGCGCTTCATCGACCAGATGAAACTGGCCGACAAGGGCGACGACGAGGCGATGATCATCGACCAGGACTTCCTGCGCGCACTCCAGTATGGTATGCCTCCTACATCGGGCATCGGCATCGGTATCGACCGTCTCGTCATGCTCATGACGGGCAAGACATTCATCCAGGAGGTGCTCTTCTTCCCACAGATGAAACCCGAGAAAAAGATGCCTCAGAGCTCTATCAAGGAATGGGAAGAGATCGGCGTGCCAGAAGACTGGGCATACGTGCTCCGCAAGGCTGGCTTCAACCTCATCTCCGACATCCGCGACGAGAAGGCTCAGGGATTACAGCAGAAGATCGGCGAAATCAACAAGAAGTACAAACTCGGATACGAGAAGCCTTCTGTTGATGATATCCAGGGCTGGATTGATGCAGCAAACAAATAAAATTCAAGTTTTTGGGTTTCAAGAATTAGGGAATTGGAGATAATTCTGATATTCTCTAATTCTTGAAAAAAACTTGAGAACATTAAACATTAAATAAAAGGTGTATAATTGCGGTAAAATTGCGATAATTGGCGGAGGAAGCTGGGCAACAGCTATAGCCAAGATTGTGGTGGGACATACTCATCACATAGGTTGGTATATGCGTCGCGACGACCGCATCGAGGACTTCAAGCGACTGGGACACAACCCTGCCTATCTCATAGCAGCACGGTTCAATGTCGAAGAGATATTCTTCTCCTCAGACATCAACAAGATAGTGCAGAACTACGACACACTCGTGTTCGTAACACCATCGCCCTACCTGAAGAATCATCTCAAGAAACTCAAAACCCGGATTGACGACAAGTTCATCATCACGGCCATTAAGGGTATCGTGCCCGACGAAAACCTCGTATGCTCGGAATATTTCCATCAGGTGTACGACGTGCCCTATGAGAACCTTGCCTGCATCGGCGGACCGTCACATGCCGAGGAAGTGGCGCTCGAAAGACTCAGCTACCTCACCGTGGGATGCAGCGACACCGAGAAAGCCAAGGCCTTTGCCAATGACTGTCTGGCAAGCGAGTTTATCAAGACCAAGACCTCGAGCGACGTGATCGGCATCGAGTACTCTTCCGTGCTCAAAAACGTTTACGCCATTGCTGCCGGTATCTGTGGAGGACTGAAGTATGGCGACAACTTCCAGGCGGTGCTCATGTCGAACGCCGTGCAGGAGATGCACCGCTTCCTCACTTCCGTGCACCCCATCGAGCGAAGCATGTACGACTCGGTCTACCTCGGCGACCTGCTCGTGACGGGATACAGCAACTTCTCGCGCAACCGCACCTTCGGAACCATGATAGGCAAGGGTTACAGCGTGAAGAGTGCACAGGTAGAGATGGAGATGATTGCAGAGGGATATTTCGGCACCAAGTGCATGAAGGAAATCAATCGCCACATGCACGTCAACATGCCGATTCTCGATGCCGTATATAATATATTGTACGAGCGCATCAGCCCGCAAATCGAAATCAAACTCCTGACCGACTCCTTCAGATAAGGACACGCACAGCCCCCGTCAACCGGTTTCGGAACAAGAGCTTGTCTTCAAGTAGAAACTTTTTAACACATTCATTTAGATATTTAAATCATTTAGATAAAAGTAGAAATGAAAAGTATCAGCTTAAACATTACAAAGGCTGCTTCCTTCCTCGCAGAAGGTGCAGTAAAGGCTTACGAGCCTAAGGTAAAGGCCGCTCAGGAAGCTCTTGAGAACGGCACTTGTGAAGGTAACGACTTCTTGGGATGGTTGCATCTGCCATCTTCTATCACTCCTGAGTTCCTCGACGAGATTCAGGCTGTGGCCAACACCCTGCGCGAAAAGTGCGAGGTGGTTGTGGTAGCAGGTATCGGTGGTAGCTACCTCGGTGCACGCGCCGTCATCGAAGGCCTCGGAAACTCTTTCGCATGGCTCGTAGCAGACAAGAAGAACCCTACCATCCTCTTCGCAGGAAACAACATCGGTGAGGACTACCTCTACGAGTTGACTACATACTTGAAGGACAAGAAATTTGGTGTCATCAACATCTCTAAGTCGGGTACCACTACCGAGACTGCCCTGGCTTTCCGCCTCTTGAAGAAGCAGTGCGAGGACCAGCGTGGCAAGGACGAGGCCAAGGATGTCATCGTGGCCGTTACCGACGCCAAGAAGGGTGCTGCTCGCACTTGCGCTGACAAGGAGGGCTACAAGAGCTTCATCATCCCCGACAACGTAGGTGGTCGCTTCTCAGTACTGACTCCAGTAGGTTTGTTGCCTATCGCCGTAGCTGGCTTCGATGTAAAGCAGCTCGTTGCAGGTGCTGTCGACATGGAGAAGGCTTGCGGCAAGGACGTAGCTTTCGACGAGAACCCTGCAGCCATCTATGCTGCCACACGTCAGGCACTCTACACACAGGCTGGCAAGAAGATCGAGATCGTATGCAACTTCCAGCCTAAGCTGCACTACTTCGCTGAATGGTGGAAGCAGCTCTATGGCGAGAGCGAGGGCAAGGACCAGAAGGGTATCTTCCCTGCTGCCTGCGACTTCACTACCGACCTCCACTCTATGGGTCAGTGGATTCAGCAGGGCGAGCGCTCTATCTTCGAGACCGTCATCAGCGTTGAGACTCCTAACGAGAAGCTGCTCTTCCCTCACGACGATGAGAACCTCGACGGCTTGAACTTCCTCGAGGGCAAGCGTGTGGACGAGGTGAACAAGATGGCTGAGCTCGGTACCCGTCTGGCTCACGTAGACGGTGGTGTGCCTAACATCTTGGTTAACGTACCTGAGTTGAACGCCTACTACCTCGGCCAGCTCATCTATTTCTTCGAGAAGGCTTGCGGCATCAGCGGTCTCCTGGAAGAGGTGAACCCATTCAACCAGCCTGGTGTTGAGGCATACAAGAAGAATATGTTCGCATTGCTCAACAAGCCTGGCTATGAGGCAGAGAGCAAAGCCATCCAGGAGCGTCTGGCTAACGAGAAGTAATAGATATATTTTAGTAGTTAAAGGTGTTAAGGAGTTAAAGGAGTTAAGACAAATGCTTTTCTCCAAGAAAAACAGAGAGGACATAAGATTATAAACTATTGTCTTAACTCCTTAACTTCTTTAAATCCTTAACTCCTTCAAATTATGAAAGATATTATTTCAAAATACTTAAAAGACCACGGCTTTGGGGAGTTCAACCCTAAAGCCGTTCTTTTTGATATGGACGGTGTGCTGTACGACAGCATGCCCAATCATGCCGTTGCATGGCAGGAATCCATGAAGCAGTTCGACATCCACATGACGGCATCCGACGCCTATGCCACAGAGGGCGCTCGAGGCATAGACACCATTCAGATGATGGTGAAGAAGCAGAAAGGCATCGACATCTCGCTCGACGAGGCACAGAAGATGTACGACGTGAAGACCGAAATCTTCCACACCATGCCTACTGCACAGATCTTCCCCGGGGTAAAGGACATCATGCAGAAAATCAAGAATGCCGGTATGCAGGTGGGCGTGGTGACGGGAAGCGGACAACGACCGCTCATCCTGAGATTGCTCGACGACTTCGGCGACTTCCTCGACGAGTCGCACATCGTTACGGCATACGACGTGAAACGGGGCAAACCCAATCCCGACCCTTATCTCATGGGACTTCAGAAGGCAGGAAACCTGAAGCCCTGGCAGGGCATCGTGGTGGAGAATGCGCCCTTAGGCGTTCGTGCAGGTGTTGCTGCCAATATCTTCACCGTGGCCATCAACTCGGGACCTCTTCCCGACGAAGAGCTCTCCCATCAAGGTTGCAACCTGCTCTATCACAAGATGACCGAGTTCTGCAATGACTTCGAATCACTGATTTCAATCCTATAGCGACAAAGCCCCCTTCGCTATAGGATTTTTTCTATCCGTCAAACCAAGAACAAGCGGTCTCTAAACATCTATTTCGGTTTCTTGCAGAACGTGGAGCAACTTAGAATAATCGGCTTTTGAGATGCGTCGCCCTCTGAGGCTTCTCACCTGAGGATAATCTTCGAAATAAGACTCCTGGGTGGTATACCACTGATGATGTCTCACCTCTCGAAGTGCCCGGATCTTTCGCTCTATCCCCGTGGCAAAACTCGGATTGACACGCGACAGGTAATATTTACCATCGTGCATTTCGATGGCCAACATCAAGTAAGTCTGCGGACCTCGCAAAGTCTGTTTAGCCTTTACCTGCTCACTCACCTTCCACCCCTTGGTAGAGGTCATGACCCTGATATCCCAACCATACTTCCGGTTCAGGTTGTCCATCATCCCACGAAACACGACACCATGCGAAGAGGTATCGCGAAGCCCCGTATAGGCTATGGCGTAATGTATCATCTCATGAAGCAACACACTCTTGGCCTGACGATCGGTCATGTCGTAATAGGTTGTCATCGATATCTTGAAATCGTAAAGACGCACCTTGCCCCACCTCGACGCACGCTTAAACGCCATTTGTCCCAAACGGGTTCTGGCACGACTCAAAGCCATAACTGGCAATGGCAGTTGGGCATCGAAATAGGAGCTGTTGAATGTTTCAAACCATCTCTCCATCCATTCCACGGTTACTATCATGATTCTTTATTACTTTATTCAAGTTTCGCAAGTAAGCAGCACGCCCTGAAGGGGCAGAAGCTCTTAGCCCAGGGCAGCACCCTGGGTAATTACGTCAGCAAACCTGTCGCCCTGTAAGGGCAAAAGCTTTAAAACTCCAGGCAATTTACAAAGCTTTTGCCCTTACAGGGCGCCTTGCTGATTGCCATTATACCCAGGGCGATTCCCTGGGCTAAGAGCTTTTGGGCCTTCAGCCCGTACTTGAACCACATGCGAAACTTCAGTTACTTTATTACTTTATTCCTTGTTGCTATGTCCGAAATGTCGGCACAAAGATACTACTTTTTCTGCATTTATACGAACCGAAGCCTAAAAGAATCGTTTCTGCAAAAGAATACAAAAGTACACCCGAAATGGTTGCTCATAAAAAAAACGCTTTTTTCAGAAAATCACGCTAAAATCTGCCGAATAGCTTAAAATGAGCGATTTATGAGTGTTTCACCTCAATGGAGGTAATGATTTGGCAACAGTGCTATTTTCTGCAATGTGCATAGGATTGCCTGTCAAACAACTCTTATCGTTTGCAAAACTACTAATAAAATTTGGATTATTCTATAAATCCATTAAAATTTTTGTTTTTATGCTATCCCCTAAATATAACGATTTTTTTGGACTCTTTTTCAGTTTCTTCTAACTATTTCATGTGCCTTTTTGAATAGGGAGTGAATTGTAATGCAAAGCGTTTATGTGCTGCTTTAAGATATGAGTCGTAGGCATGGTCAGAATGGTTATATTTATAAGGTACAATTTTCCCTTTTCTTAAGCGGACAATACGCCCTTGTTCGTCTATTCGATAGAAGAAAGTATGATAGTAGTTGTCCAAACATGGATTTTGGTCTTTGTCAAGCCATGAAATTTCTTCAAACACCTCTAATTTTAGAAGTTTACTTTGCTCGTAATATACCCATTTGCTTCTTTGGATATCCTCCATAGGAATATGCCGTTTGCTGTTGAAACTGAACTTTACAAATGTAGGTTTAATTTCGTTCATACCTAAATACAACACATCTGCAATTTTTCCTTCATGTCCATAAGTAACAAGAAATGTTTCATTTGTTTTCCATTCAAAACCAATGCTCTTTATGTTAAAGGCACAGGCAAGGACTTGTGTATATGGTTGACTGACACCGACGAGCCTAACTTCTCTGTTTTGTACCTCTTTACGGTGATAGAAAATATCTCCGAGAAGTTCTTTTACTAAAGTTTCTTTTAGTAGGACACCGCTATCCGGTGGAGCTTGTTGTAAAGTGTAGAAATGAGTATTTATGCTATGTATTTTTTCTACAAGATGCGAAAAACTTACAGACCTTGGTTGACATAGACAAGAGGATAGCCCCATTGCTATGACCAAGACTATAACGATTGTCAATAAGAAATGCCTCATATTACTTTTTACTTTGGTATTTTGAAATTAGATTTTTATTTGCAAGAATATTAATCATTTCCGTATCTTCAATTTGCTTTGCGAAATCTAAAGGAGAGCGCATAGCATTATTTTTACTTAATGCATCTGCTCCGTATTTTACAAGCAATTTGACTAAACAATAATCATCATTAGCATTGAATACAGCATACCATAGAGGATTATTGCCATAGCAATCAATAATATTTACCTTTGCTCCCTCTTGTAATAACAATTCTGCAATGGTTATATTGTTGTATTGCGCACAGAAATGTAAAGGAGTCCATCCCATTTTATCTTGATGATCAATATCAATGCCTTTATTCACTAAATCAATAGCAATTGCATTTTCACAAGATACAATAGCTTCTTGTAGAAGATTTCTACCATACGCATTGCTATAATTTATATTTCTTTCAAGTATATTTTTTCGTTCATAGATTCTCATTTCAAGAACATTTTATTTATGATAAATCTGTATGCCTTTAACATCTGCGATACCCTCAAACATAATGGTTTCGTCATCGACTTTATTGATTTTATTTACGTATTGTCTTCCATTTATGTCATTGAGATATAAGGAATCATTTTGCAAACAATAGGTATATCTGTATAGGGTATCAGCTTGTGAGTATAATTCCACCGTACTATCATTGAAAAATTCAATCTCAGGATAATTGATCTGTCTTTCTCCCCCATTCAAAGTCCAATGACCAACCAAATCCTCATTAGTGCAAAATTCGGTATTGTCTATTTTCGGAGCACTGATTGTACTAATTGAAAATAACAACCTAAAAATTAATATTGGTACTATCGGACATAGATAATAAAGCCAAGTTGCTCTTAAGTTCTTTGAAAGTTGAAACATAAATCTCAACAAAGGGAACAAGTAGATAGGATACAAGTAGATGGTTATAAGCATACCATAACGACATATTTTGTCTACATCAGAGCGAACAGGGGCATCAAAGAAGAATATAGAAACATAGCATCCCAAGGGCCATAATATCAGCGAAAATGCCATAAGTATAAAGAACACCTTCTGTAAAATAGTGGGTGTTCCTCCTAATATGCGAGCTATTAGCCCTTTATTTTGTTCTTGTTTTATTTCTTCTTTATTCATATTAAGCATCTTGGCTCGTTATTCTCGATTATCTTTCAATCCCTTTTCCAATTCCTCAATAGTCGGCATGGAAGATTTGAAGTCTTTCGGGAAGAGCTTTGACAGTTGATATTCTGATATACCCATTGGTTCTTTGTATGAATCCAAGGCGTATTTTGCCACCACATTGTCTTTGTCCTTGCAGATGAGCAAACCGATGGTAGAGTTGTCGATGTCGGTCTTGAACTGATGGTTGATGGCTGACACATAGAAACTTAGTTGCCCCAAGAATGATGGATGGAACGACTGGGCTTTTAGCTCAATGACCACATAGGCATGGAGGTGGGCATTGTAAAAAAGCAAGTCTGGGAAGAACTCCTGCTGACCTACCTCCAAACGAAACTATCTGCCCATATAAGAGAATCCCTTTCCTAGTTCCAAAAGAAAACGTGTTACATTGTTCACCAATTCTTCCTCAATGTCATGCTCGTCATATTTCTCCCTTAAGTTAAGGAAGTCAAACTGATAAGGGTCTTTGGTTATCTGTTGCGCCAAGTCGCTTTGTACAGCAGGAAGCGTAGCCTGGAAGTTGGTGATAGCCTTTCCGTCACGCTCATAAAGGTCTGTGTCAAGCCAGTTGAGCAGAACGTCACGCCCCCAATTGTTCTCCCAAGTCTTTCTTACAAAGAACAAAGCCTTATCCATATTGCCCTTGCACTTATCTATGATACGACGATGGTGGTCCCAAGGAATAAGAAAAAGCAATTTGAAATCGTCCGCAGTTTGCGGACGATTTTTACTTTGTGCTACAACTCGCTGAATATCTGCAATATACAAGTCCTCTATAAAATTGTCCGCAAGCTGCGGACAATTTGCCTGTAATGGTGCATAGAGCTTATAAAGTAGCTCATGTACTTCAAGTTAGTTGGTGAGAATCCCTTCACCCCTGGCATTTCGTTCTTCAAATCCTGACTGAGATTTTTGTAAAATCCAGAGCCATAAGTATTAGTATATTGCTTAGCTTCAATGTCTCGTCCCAACTTCCAATAGAAGTCCAACAAGTAGCCATTGGTGGCACATGACGCTTTGAGGCGATGGCTGTAGAATCGTTCCTTGAGTTCCACAAGCCAGTCCTTGTAGTCGCAATCATCATGAAGGACTACTGCTAAGTCTATATTTTTCTTTGCCATAATTCTAAAACCATTTAATGCTACAAATATAAAATTTTATCGTGATAATCGGTTAAAAATAAATGATTTTTTGAGATTAGTGGCATCTATTTAGACAAATTAAAATTTGTGGATAAACAATCTCTCTGGAGCCTAAGACTTTGGGTTATCTTTAGGTTAAGTAATGTGGAAAACTTGGAACTTATCAACAAAATAACTATCTTTGCACATGAGAACGGAACCCAGCGAAAATTGGGTAAGAGAATATAATCTTTAAAACACAAGAAGAGTTATGGCTGACATAAAATTACTCTTGGTAGAAGACGACGAAAACCTCGCCTATATGGAGAAAAGCTGCTTCGAAGATATCATCGAAGGATATGAAGTGAAGACTGCCGTCAATGGCAGGCAAGGACTGGAGGAATGGAAAACCTTTCAGCCCGATGTCATCGTATCGGATATAGACATGCCTATCATGGACGGTCAGGAGATGGTAAGGAAAATACGTGAGGTAGATGGCGATACCATCATCCTCTTTACCACTGGCCTTACATCGCCCAAAGACCTGAAGGCAGGCTATGCTGCCGGAGCCAACAACTATGTGAAGAAGCCTTTCATACCCGAAGAGCTGGATGCACACATACAGAGCCTGATGCGACTGAAGGAAGGCAAACGCAGCAAGAATAACAGCCAGCTCGTAAAACTGGGCAAATATATCCTTGATGCCAACCATGCTACGCTGAAAAACCAGGAGGACCACAGCGAGAAGATGCTAACGGCACGTGAGGCAAAGATACTGGAACTCTTGGCAGTGAACAAGAACGAAGTGGTGCGCCGTGACGCTGTACTGAGTCGTTTCTGGGACGTGGAAGACAAAGACTATTTTGCATCGAGAAGCCTTGATGTTTTCATCAAGAAGATTCGCACTGCCATCGAAGACGAGCCAAGTGTAGAGTTAAGGACCATCCGGGGCGTAGGCTTCAAACTCATTGTAGAATAACTGCAAGCCCGTTGTCGAAGCATCGGTATGAAGACCTTTGCATAAAAACATTATTCAGAGAAAGAAAACAACAATAAAAATAAAGCATTATGTTTAAGTCGATACTTTACTATATATTAATGATAGCGGAATTCTGTAGCACCATGTTTGTTGGTGGTATAGTGATAGGCATCTACCTTGCTGTCTCAGGAAAACTGGAAGAGGTAAATGTCAACGACCAGGCTTCCTTCCTCAAGGCAGGAACTCCCATTATTTATGTTTTCTGCATTCTTGCTATACTTATATTATGGTTCACCTTCAGCAAGGCAAAGTTTTCCAAGTTTACGCTGGGCAGAGTGAATCCTGCATACAAGTGGAAGGCTATGTTCTGGTACACCCTTCCCCTGTTTGGAATTACCTTGATGTTTATCGCCCTCTTCAATTTGTTGGGTATCAAAATATACAACAAGGAAATCATGCCTCTTGACTATATAGGAATGCTTCCGATGATTCTTATCAGCTCTTTTATCTCAGCCTATATTATCTTCGGCGCGATATACGAAGAACTGATCAAATGCGGCAAGAAGACATGGGTTTCTTACCTTACCGTTCTTGTATTCAGCATCATACCATTCATTGCCACAACCCTGGGCCAGTCATTGACATGGATTATCATGATGATGATATGGAGCATCGTGCAGACATCAATCCTCTTTTATATCTACAAAACCACAAGGAGCACCATCGTGACATTTGTGGCCTGTATCATCTGTAATCTGATTCCTACCGATATTTCCAGTATTCCTCTGTGTACTGCCATGGGATGCTTTGGATCCACATTGACAGCAAGCAGCATCAGCAATTATTTAGTAGCAAAGAAGCAAGGCAGAGAAACCGAATACCTCTTGGATGAATAAAGAAGAAAGGAGAAGATGATATGAATGCCAACCGCACCAAGATACTCAGCACCACTGCCCTGATAGCCATTCTCCTTATCCAAATGTTCTGGATGTGGAACACCTATAACATCAACGCGCGACAATTAGGAAAGGAATGTAATGAGATATTGGAGAAAGCCATCGCCTTAGAGTTGGATAAAACAAATAGGTGCGATTCTTTTTTTGAGTCGGGAGATACCATTGCTTCCAGTAATATTTATAATCCTACACTATCCCTTTATGATGCCATCTACAAAAAATCGCATCAAGATGCCAACACCGATATCTTGACAAATATTGCAGACTCTATTTTCAAAGCAGAGAAGTTGCCTTTCCGCGCTGCCATCAACAAGGTAAACATGAAAACAGGAAAGGTGATGGAAGGCAAAAATATCAACAGCAATATCTTCCCCTTCCTGGAGGAAGTGAAAACCAACATTCAGCCTGTAAGACTGGACAACAGCGTAGGCTTCCAGATGACCATCACCAACGGAAGTATCTACATCTTCAGACATAACTGGGTGCTGCTCCTCATCTCTATCCTTATTTCCATCGTCATCATCCTGAGTATTATCGACCAGATAAACTATATCAACGAGCAGGAACGTGTTCGCCTCCTGCGCGAGGATTTCTCGTATGCCATGGTTCACGACATGAAGTCGCCCCTCACCTCTATCATCATGGGTACGAAATACCTGCACAGCGGTGTGCTGGAGAAGAAGCCAGAAATAAAGGAGAAATATTTCACCATCGTAGAAGACGAGGCACAGCATCTCTTAGCACTCATCAACCGACTGCTCACCATCTCGAAACTGGAACATGGCAAGTTGAATATCCAGAAGACTGTAGTAAAACTGAAGCCCATGATAGAGGATGTGACCGAGAAATACAAAGCCAAGTCGGACAAGCCCATTCATATAGCCATCCAGCTGAAGGTAACGACTGTGGCTGCAGACGAGGAATATCTGAAGGAAGCTATCAGCAACCTGATAGACAACGCCACCAAATACTCGAAAGAAAAGATCAACATCCGCATTTCTACCCTCGAGGACAACCACTATATACCCCAGTTCGGGATAAGAATAGTTCATAAAAAGTTGGTAGTCTCACAAATATTTTGTACCTTTATAGGTGATTTACAACAAGTTACAAATATATTTGATATGACTACCGATTACAAAGTTACAGAATTATTTTGTATTATAGACGAGTTTTGCAAACATTTTGATGCAGAAAATGCAGGAAACCTACTTGAAGACAATAGCGGAACCAAGCGTAGACGTCGTCAAGCGTCGTTGTCCGACAGTGAAATCATGACCATTCTGTTGTATTTTCATTTTGGTACATTCCGCAATTTTAAGCACTACTACCTGTTCTTCATTAAGGGTACGATGAAGTCGTATTTTCCGAAAGCTGTGTCGTACAACCGCTTTGTGGAGTTGGAA
>CEAL01012771.1_pt1 | contig 12409 bp, 8 predicted proteins | sample 557521 | NCBI WGS metagenome assembly CEAL01 (sample SAMEA3182095, study PRJEB8094) | gut metagenome | biome: human; feature: gut; material: Stool; isolation source: human stools | place: Canada | collected 2012-03-06
GGATAAGATAAATCAAAAAACATTGGAAGATTACTTATTTTCTCATCTAACTCCAACTAATATGGGCATACTGCTTTCTTTGAATACAGGTCTTAGAATAGAGGAGATATGTGCATTGAAGTGGTCAGATATAGATTTCCAAAAAGCAATATTGAAAGTAAACTCAACTGTTTCCCGCGTAAAAAGCGATGATGAAAACAGCAGCAAAAGTAAATTAATAATAGATACCCCGAAAACTCAGTCTTCAATCCGTGAAATTCCGATTATATCACAGCTAATGAAGCCCTTGATATTTTTATATGAAACAAGAAACTCAGAATACATTATTTCAGCAGAAACTTCTTTTGTAAGTCCGAGAACTTTTGAGTACAGATTTCATACAGCGTTGGAAAAATGCAGAATATCACCCTTCAATTATCACGTTTTGCGTCACACATTTGCTACTCGTTGCATAGAAGGCGGTGTTGACATTAAATCTCTCAGCGAAATTCTCGGACACGCTAACGTATCAGTCACACTCAATACATATGTACACTCCTCTATTGAAAGAAAGCGTGAATTACTTGAGAAAATTTCAGAAAATACAACGGAATCTCACAAATAGTTAATACCACCTTTTCTGTCAGTTAAGAACACATACTTCTACGCAAAATTGTTCGTTAAAATGTTCATATTACACGGTTGGACTGATTACCGACTGAAAAATACAGTAGTTAATCATTATATAGAAACGTGCAGCCGCTGTGTAACTTCGCATATCTGATGAAATATTGTTATACGGATTCCGTTTTCAGAGCGGAGCTGTATTTGTGGCGAGGAGAAGAATATGAAGATTAAACTGGCTATATTGGAAAATGATAAAATATATCTTGAACGTATTGTATCTGCGTTTAATGCACGATATGCCGATAAACTTGAGGTATACTCATTTACAGACCCGGAAATAGCATTACAGGTAATTTCCCAGATGAAAATCGATGTACTATTGTCAAGCGATAATTTTGAGATAGATCGATCAAAATTATCAGAAAAGTGCGCCTTAGCTTATCTTGTAGCTTCTGCAGATATTGAATCTGTAAATAACGAAACAGCAGTTTGCAAATTTCAGAAAGCCGATCTTATATATAAACAAGTTCTTAACCTATATTCTGAAAACAGCTCCAATATTACCAGTATGCATTTCTCGGAAAACGGCGATACAAAAACAATAGCATTTATGTCACCTTCAGGAGGAACCGGAGCCTCCACAGCTGCAGCGTCCTGCGCTTTGAGTCTGGCAAAGAAAAACAAAAAAGTGTTGTACTTGAATCTTGAAAATTACGGAAGTTCTGATGTTTATTTCCAAGGCGAAGGAAACAGCACTTTCAGCGATGTGATATATGCAATAAAGAGTAAAAAGAGTAACATTTCTTTAAGGCTTGAAAGCTCTGTAAAGCAGGATGAAACAGGGGTATATTTTTATTCTGCAAGTAAAACAGCTCTTGATATGCAGGAGCTGAGCGGCGCAGAGAAGGTAAAGCTTCTTAATGAGCTCAAAATATTCGGTTCATACGACTATATTGTCCTTGACCTTGACTTCTCGCTCAAAGAGGAGCAACTGAATATACTGAAGGAATGCTGGAAAATAGTATTTGTTTCTGATGGTTCGGTGATATCAAATCAGAAACTTGAAAGGGCAATATCAACACTTAACATTATTGAGCAACAAAAAGATCATAGAATTTTTATGAAATCCAATCTGCTTTTCAACAGAGTAAGCAGTCGGAATTCTTACAAACCCGAAATAGATGAACTCAACGAGCTTGGTGGAATTAAAAGATACGAAGGTTACACAACCAGACAGATGATAAATGAATTGTCTAATCTGGAATTGTTTAATGCTTTAGTATAAGGGGTGAGTAAGGTGGTATTTGAGAAAGAGCAGCAGATAGTAGCGGAAATAAAACAATACATTACTGAAAATTTACCTCTTAGTAAACTCAGCGACGAGGAATTACAGGAAAAAGTTGAAGCTATAACTATGGAAAAGCTTTCCGGGCAGTATATCTCGATAGAACAGCAGGTTTCCATAGTTGAGCAGGTATACAGCTCTATCCGAGGATTTGGCTTACTGGATTCTATTATAAGCGACGATACTATTACGGAAGTAATGATAAATGGCCCTCAGAATATATTTATTGAGCAGAACGGCAGACTTTTTAAGCTTGATAAAGAATTTGAAAGCCAGAGAAGGCTCGAAGATATCATTCAACGTATAGTCGGTCTGGCAGGCAGAGAGGTAAACCAGGCAAATCCTATATGCGATACGAGATTACCGGACGGATCGCGTGTAAATGTTGTTTTGCCGCCTATAGCGTTGTGCGGTCCTACTGTTACTATAAGAAAATTCTCAAAAACACCTATGACAATTGAAAAGCTTATACAGTACGGCTCAATTACCAAAGAAATAGCTGAAAAACTGCAAATGCTTGTCAAAGCAAAGTACAACATATTTATAAGCGGAGGTACCGGTTCAGGTAAAACGACGTTTCTTAATGCGTTGTCAAATTATATACCTAAAGACGAACGTGTAATTACAATAGAAGATTCTGCCGAGTTGCAGATAGAAGGCATAGATAACCTTGTCAGCCTTGAAACAAGAAACGCAAACGCATCGGGTGCCGGACAGATCACCATAAGAGATCTTATTAAATCGTCACTGCGTATGAGACCCGAACGAATAATTGTCGGTGAGGTCCGTGGCGGAGAAGCTCTGGATATGCTTCAGGCGATGAATACCGGTCATGATGGTTCTCTTTCGACCGGACATGCCAACTCAACGGAGGATATGTTAAGCAGACTTGAAACAATGGTGCTTCAAGGCGCAGCGGGTCTGCCGCTTGAAGCAATACGACAGCAGATAGCGTCTGCTGTCGATATAATTATACACCTTTCCAGGCTCAGGGACAAATCCAGAAAAACTATGGAGATAACCGAGGTTGTAGGATACGAAAACGGAAAGATAATACTCAATCCGTTATATGTATTTGAAGAAGATGAAAACAGCACGCTGGAGAGGGTATCAGGAACGCTTCACCGAACCAAAAATCCGATGAAGAACACGTTTAAACTGCAGCTTGCCGGTGTAAGAAGCGAATTTTAGGTGAACAGATATGAGTTTGAAAAAGAAAGAAAAGTATATACCGGTTCAGCCGCTGGTCGGAGAAGGCACCGACTATAATGTATATAATGCCACTGTGAAAGAAAAGGCGGCGTGGTTTCTTATCGGTATGTTGGTAAGCGGCGCAGTGCTGTATATTTTCTATGAAAATATTTTTGTGTCGATCATAGTCGGAGCAATATGCGGAATTTTCTTTGTACCGCTACGAAAAAAACAGGTAATAAATAAAAGAAAGAAGAAGCTTACGGCGCAGTTCAGGGGATTGCTTGACGCACTCGGCACCTCAATCGGAGCCGGAAAAAATATGTTTGATTCGTTTACCGGTGCCGAAGAAGACCTGGCAGTGCAGTTTACTCCGGAGGCTGACATAGTAAAAGAAGTCAGGCTTATCCGTATAGGACTTGACAATAACATAGGCATTGAAGATCTTTTGCTTAACTTTGCCGAAAGAAGCGGCATTGATGATGTCAGAAACTTTGCGAATGTTTTTGCTACCTGTTATAAAAAGGGCGGTAATATCAAAGACGTTATCAAGAATACGACATCGATTATCGGCGACAAGATTGAAATTCAGATGGAACTTGAAACTATGGTTGCCGGTCAGAAGAATGAGCAGAATATAATGCTTGTTATGCCCGTTGTATTCATAATAGTGTTGAAATCTATGGGCGGAGACCTTATTGATCTTAAATCACCCGTTGGAATAATATCGGTAACAGCGGCAATAGCAATATTCATTCTTGCTTACTTTATCAGCAAGAGGATTCTCAATATCAAGCTCTGAGCGGAGGTACTGCAGTGGGAGATTTTATTTGCTTTTTGATATATGCCGTTCTGGCGGTCGTCTGGATAAGCTTATTGCTTATAGGAAGCAGAAAACACGGTGAAATGATCGCACCGCTTGAGGGTAATAAATATGTGTTGAAAGAGTTGTATCCGGTAGGCATGGAAATCCTCAGCGTGATCGGATATTCTTACGACACGATGTTTGACAAGAAAAGAAAAGCGCAGGCGAAGATCGTTTACGGAGAGCGTTTCGGAGAATATTACTATCGCATAAATGTTGCGGAAAAAGTTACTTATCTGTCTATCGGAGTGATGTTTGCCCCGCTGTTGGGCGTCGCTCTGGGAAATCCTCTGTTAAGCCTTTTCGGCTTGTTTGCCGGCGGTATCGGTTTCTATTATGCCGATTCTAAAATTGCCGATGTAATGAAAGAGCGTGAGGCGGTAATTACCCGTGACTTTCCTGATATGGTAGCAAAAATGGCTCTGCTTATAAACGCAGGTATGATCACCCGTGAGGCATGGGAAGATATCGCTTATACGGGCGAAGGCGTACTGTATGACGAAATGAAGACGACGGTTGTCGATATCAGAAACGGTGCGTCGGAAGTTGACGCGTACATATCATTCGGTAACCGTTGCGGAGTTCAGTTTGTTAAAAAGTTTATATCTATGCTGGTGCAGAATCTGTCAAAAGGTAATAAAGAGCTTGTAGACTTTCTTAAATCCGAGTCGTCACTCTGCTGGGAAGAAAAGAAACACTTTGTACGCAGACAGGGCGAGGCGGCAGCCAACAAGCTGATGATTCCTCTCGGACTTATTCTGATAGGAATATTTGTTATGATTCTTGTTCCCATCGTAAGTAAGATGGGTATATAGGATAAAATTATTGATGAAGGAGGGAAATCAATATGTTCACAATGATGGCAATGGCAAAGAGAACGGCGTCACTCGGTCTTTTAAAGATCGACGGTTGGTTCAGACGCACCTTTAAGGAGCAGGCAGGCGGCGCAGAGCTTATCGCAACACTCATAATCGTTGGTATAGTGCTTATCCTTGCATTTATATTCAAGGATCAGCTTATCGAATTGGTTAAGAAGCTGTGGAATGAACTGCTTAGAAACGGCAAGTCGAATACGAAGCAGGAAGATGTTGTCCCTGAATGGACGTAATGTCACCAGTCGGCTCCGTTGTGCTCGACGGAGCCACTTTTGATAACAATAACCGGAGGTAAAAATGAAGAATCTTATTGAAAGAATCAAAAGCGAAGACGCTAATGCGCTGATTGAAAACATAATAGTTTTACCTCTGATTTTTATAGTGATATATGCGTTGATCCTTATGTGCTTTATAATCCACGACAGGAGCACGGTGGAATCAGCGGCAAAGCGCGGCGCGATCTATGCGGCGCATTGCATAAGCGACCCTAACTATGAAAGTATTTTAAGATCTTCCGAAAGCGAGATCGGCGCACTTGATACAAGCATAAATGCTACGGTAGGCGACGGAAGCGAAAAATACAGTTTTGCCGGCATAAAAAAGAATATACACCCTTACAGATACCTTTTCGGCGGTGGAACGAAAATTGACGAACAGGTGAACAGTGAGGTCAAAGAAATTATCGACAAAACCCGTATAAAGTGGAGAGATCTTAAAGTAGACGATGTAAAGTACAAATGTGTAAACAAAGTGCTGTATCAGGACGTTACCGTAACCGTGAAAGCAGAATATCCTTTGCTGAGCTTTTTTGGAAAATTCGGGATGGATATCAAATATGAATATGAAGCTACCGCAAAGATGTCGGTAAACGATCCGGATGAATTTATCAGGAATGCGGATCTGATAGTAGATGTAATTTCTCAGATCGATAACAAGTTGCATATAACCGATAATATAAAAAATATGGTGTCCAAAGTATCGGGTTGGTTCGGTTCGTTCAAGAACAAGAAATGATCGGGGTGGAAAGATATGAAGCTTAAGGCGAAGACCAGGAGAAGAATACAGGGTTCTATAACTGTACTTATGGTTATAATAATGTTGCCGATGATGACAATGTCGGCTATTATAGTTGATGCTTCGCGTACCAATATGGCACGTTCTATGGTATCAAGCGCCGGTGACCTTGCAATGAACACAGCGCTTGCAAACTATGATACGATAGTCAAGGACGTCTACGGCTTATTTGCTATGTCGCAGGGACAGAGCGATGAAGAACTGGCGAAATCATTGAAGGATTATTTCTCTAAGACGCTGGTATCTTACGGCGTGGTAAATACAGCGGAAGCCGATGAATATGTCGATTACCTTATGGGTGACTTCAAAGCGCTTATAGCCGGTACAAAAGACAAAAAGGCAAGCAATTTTATTGATATGTCCGTCAATGAATTTACTGTAAAGAAAATTGATGACAGCTCACTTGCAAATCCGGAGATACTGCGCTCACAGATAGTTGATTATATGAAATATCGTGCTCCGGTGAATTTCGGTATGAGTTTTCTTGATTCTGTAAAAGCGTTCAAGAATGTTGAAAAGCAGACGGAAGTTACCAAGGCACAGGTCGAGGCACAGCAGAGCACACAGGATGTTAATCAGGCGTGTGCGACAGCTATGAAGCTTATCAGGGAACACGATAAGCTCATTGACTCGATAAATACAGACAGCGGAGCGGAAGCTGTAAAGGGAAAAGTAAGCAAAAGCGACGGCAATCTGGTTAAGATCAAAGAATACGATGAACAGGTAGGTAAGTACAATTCTTCGTGGAGCGGTGATAACTATCAGAAAGCAAATCAGCTTGCTATGATATTCCTGTTGAATTCGCCCAAGGTAGACTCTTTATATTTAAGCAAGCTTGATGCAGGGAATTCTCAGTTCTTCATCAAGAACGGAGGAAACGGTCTGATTTATGATAAGTCAGGCATAAGTATATCTGTTTCGACCGCTTCGGATTATAACGGAGCAAAAAAGCAGTTGACAGATCAGATAGCAAAGCTCAACAATGCTTCCGGAAAAGAGAAAAAAACGGCAAATTCTTATGTTAATGCAAGCTTCCTTGATCACAAAAATATTTCGGAATCAGGAGATAATTATAAAATTATCAATGAAACCAACGCTATAAATACGTTTATCGAGTATGAGAAATTTCTGACCGATACGGGTACTTTAAAATACAGTGATGTAAAATCCACACTGGAGAATATATATACGCTCGGAAAGTACTACGATAACTACAATACGCTGGCAGGAAAAGCTGTAAGCTCCGCAAAGAAGGAAATGGATACCGCAAACGGCAAGGTATCATCAGCAAAGTCAAATGCCACAAAATATTACAACAATATAAAGAGTTATGTTGACGGCATAAACGATGCGAACAAGAATTACAATACTTCTTACGATTTTCTCAACGGGATCAATAACGGCGATAATGAAGATCTGCACACTGTAGTATCAAATATGTTATCGCAGAAGGTCAGTATGCCTACTGCCACCAAGACGGTCAGCGGCTATGATTTCAAGAATTTCAACAACTTTGTCAATAATAATTATAAAGAAAACAGCAGCGATACAGACGACAAATATATAAAGGTGACCAAGGAGATAATCGGTTCATCGCTCAAGACAAATGTCAAATATGCTTCAGTCTGCAATGCCGCTGATTCCTATTTCAAAGAAATTGCAAATAACACAACATCAAAGACATTTGATACATATATGAAGGATAAAGTCGGTTCATCGGTTGTCGATAACGACTTGTATAAGTTACTGCTCAGTCTTCGCAGGCATAGCATTACGGTTGATGATATAAAGGGTGCAATAGGCAGTTACAATGAAATTGTAAACGGTTATAAAGCGCTTGTTGACGACGCACACACCAAAAAGAACGCTTATGACGCAAAGAAAAACGAACAGTCAAGCGACACGGCAAATTACAAGGCTTGTCTTAACAACTATGTCAGCTTCGGAATCCGTTATCAGAACGATTTAGTATTTTATAAGAAGTACATTGCCGCCGCTAAAAACACGATCACTGAGAAGGTAAGTGCAGTAAGTACGCAGTTTGCTAAAATTGAGGACAATGTAAGTAAAATTGCCGAACAGCTTACTGCGATAGATGAACAGCTCGGCGTTGCAAGAACTGCAATAGAAACATATAATACGAATCTCAACACTTGGAGCACTAAAAACAACGAATATAAAAACAAAGCCGGAAGCGATAATTTCAGCGAGCAGAACAAAGCGGATATTGAAGCCGCTCATAAGCAGTATGACACAAAAAAGCTTGACGATTTCAGAGGCAAGCTTTTAGCGTCATGGCTGAATGAGTATAACGAATTTAAAAGTATCCTTACAAGGTCCGATAACTTCAAATACGGCAAAACAAAAATCAAGGATATCAAAACAGCAGATAAACTTCTTGCCGCCATACCGTCCGATGTCAAGAATTCGCTCGGTAAAGTGGTTACGGTTGAGGACGCAAATTCAAAGCTGAACACGCTGTATAAAGGCGAAAAGCCGGGAAAAATTGAGATTGATAGCGAATACAAGTTCCTTTCTCCGACTATTATACCGGTGACGTTCCTTGTTTATCTGAATGCAACATATAAGGATGAAAGTACGAAAACCGCTGCTGACACAACGATAAAAAACAGCTATGAGACATCTAAAAGCAAACTGAAGAGTAGCAATAACGGAAGCAGTGCGGAAAATGCTACTATTCCGCCAAAAAGCGAAAAATTGTCAAAATCAGAAAACAATAAAGGAAATTCCGGAAATAGCAATACTGCGGTAAAAGGCAATTATGGATATTCATATAAAGGAAAAACCGCACCGAATGATTTGCCGTCAAAAGGAGCAGATAAAGGAGGACAGAGCAATACTCAGTACAAGCTGGATGAAAAAGACGGTAAGATAGACGCATCAAGCGGATTTACTCAACAGTCAAACGTGCTCGGACAGATCCTGAACGGTATAGGCAATATAGCTGAAAACGCACTTGAGAATGTGTACATACTTACTTACATTTTTGAGAATTTCTCTTATAACACGTTGATACAGGATGAGCTTATCAACGGTGAAGGTATTGCTAAAAATTCAAAAGGCGATACAAGTATGACTGCATTTATGAAGGCTGAATCAGCACTTTCCGATTCAGATATCACAGGCAAATATGTCGATAAGCAGAAAATGCTCAGCAGTTATCCGATGAAAGCGGCAAACAACTATTTCTATGGTGCGGAGATAGAATATATCCTGTATGGTAACGAAAGTGCCGAAAAGAATGTCACATACGCAAAAGCCAGCATCTATGCAATAAGATTTGCATTCAACTGTATATATGCGTTTACTAACAGCGATATAAGAAACCTGACCAGAAACGTAGGTCTTGCGGTACAGGCAGCAACCTGCGGATTTGTGCCTTATCAGATCGTACAGGTAGTTCTTCAGTTAGCGCTTGCCGCAGGCGAATCTGCCACAGATCTTGTTATGATGGAAGATGGACTTAAGGTTGCGATTGTTAAGTCAAAGGATACATGGACGTTGTCGCTGAAAAACGCCTTTGAAACTGCGGCTGAAAAAATAGCAGATGTTGCTGTTGAAGTCGTAAAAGAGGGCGCAAAGAAAATATCTGACGGTATACAGGGCATCGTTGATGCGACAGCAGACAACATAACGACTTCAATAGATGAGCTGAATGAAAATCTGACCTCTGCAACCCAGAGTAAAATAGATGAAATAGTCAACTCTGCCAGCAATTATGTTCAATCAATAATTGAAGAAAAGCTGAATGATCTTCAGTTCCTGGACGACCCGAAAAAAATAAAAGCCGAAGTAGGAAAAGCTTTTGACGAAATTTCAGAAAGTCTGCACAATGAACTCCAATCCAGATTTGGCGGCAATAAAATTGCCGATTCTATTCTTTCTGACGTAGAAGAAAAGTTAAACGAAGTGATAGACAACACAAAGACTAATATTCAGGGAAAATTAAGCAAACTCGATCCGGAAAAAGCCTATTCAACATTTGTAACCGAACTCAACAACTTCAAGATGGATTTAACAAAGAGATTAAAAGAAGCCGTAGACAACATTGGTAGCACATTAAGCGGTAAGGCTACAGAACTGACCAAAGACGTACAGGAAAAAATCAACGGATATGTCGGCGACAAGACAAAAGAGCTTACAGATAAGGCAACGGATGAGCTTAAGAAAAAGATAATAGAAACAACCAACGATTTCTCAAAGAACTTCCTGGAAACAGGCGAAAACGCAATCGGAGGCGGTGTTGACAATCTTAAGGGCAATTCAAGTTCATCGCTGGCATCTGCAATAAAGTTCGGATATAAAGATTATCTGATGCTGTTTACATTTATATCTATATCAGTAAACGATAAACCGATACTCAACAGAACCGCAGATGTTATACAGATGAACATTACGAATGCCAAGACAAGCAACGGCGCCACATATCAGCATATGCTGACGAAAGATGACGGTTCAAAGTTCAGAATGTCACAGGCAAAGACATATGTTGCCGTTCATGCGTCAGTTGATGTAGATATGCTGTTTATGAATATGGATTTCTTCACGAATATACTTTCGGATGCTGAAAACGGAGTTACGACAGAAGTGGACGGTGACTTTACACCGGCGGCAAAACTTCAGTACAACGGTCTGTCCGGATATTAAAAACAAAAGATAAGAAAAGTGGTGATACATATGAAGAAAGGTATAATCGAAAAGCTTAAAGAGGATGAGGCGTCGGCTGTAGTAGAGGCGGTAATTTCGTTTGCCGGATTTCTGTTCGTAATATTTACTATATTGAACGTCGTTAATTTCTGCCGTGCGCAGATGCTCATATCAAATGCGGTCGATACCGCAACAAAAGAGTTGACGCAATATTCATACTTTTACAAGATGAGCGGTTTGCAGAAGCTTTCCGATGATTATGCGGCAAAGGTAGACGCCGAAAAGGCAAATATCAACGGCGTTATCGGAAGTGTAGATGAGTTTTACACAGCGCTTGCCGGTGCTCATGACGATTCTGTTGAACAATCAACGAATGTCAAGAACGCTATTGAAGAAGGCAACCTGAATCTTGATGATATTCAGAATGCGCTGTCAAGCTTAAAAACCGATGCAGTTGATATCGAAAAATCGATGAAGACCATCGATAATGCGTTCGGAGCAGTACAGGATAATCCGATGGCGTATATGAAAAGTATAGCGGCTATTGCCGGAAAGGAAACAATAGATATTCTGACTTCACATTGTATCGCCGCACCTTTGTCGAGGCTGTTTGTAGCAAAACACTTCGGCTCATCAGTCAGTGAGGCGAATGAAAAGCTGAAAGCCATAGGGGTGGTAGACGGTCTTGATGGTATGAACTTTAAAATGTCAACGCTGTTCAATACCGTTGATGTAAACGACGCTACAAAAAACGGAGATGTACATATTGTTGTTTATTACAGACTGAGTATGGTTCAGCTTTTCAACTGGGCAACGCTTGATGTACCGATATGCAAGGAGTCAGTAGCAAGAGGTTGGCTTGCGGGAGACAATCCGCAGGCAAAAATCCAGGAGAAAGCTCCTGCGGCAACAACAGGCGGAGGTCAGAACACAGCAGATAATCCGGCTGAGTCTGAAAAACCGTCAGAAACAACAAAAGCAGATGAAACAACCGCTCCTGCCGAAACCGAAAAGCCCGAAGAAAAAGTTGATATAGAGGGAAGCTTTTGGCATATGGGCGACGGAGGTCCGAATTTAGATGAACCGATTCAAGTTTTGGCGTTCAGAGAAAAATTTTTTGCCGAATATGGAATTGATGAGGATTACATAATGATGTATGGCAATTATTACGAAACATCGCAATCTGCAAATCAATTTTATAGTTGCGGCATTGCAACAAGCGCCAAAGACGAATATTACTCCGGAGATATGATGAGAAGTTTGGCTGATATGAAGCAAGCACAAGACGCAGGTGAAATCAGCAAAACGGAAAAAATCGATTATACATTTGTTATTTATGTGCCTGAGAATATATCTGACAAAGATTACAAAGAAATACAGAAAGAACTCGGATATGTTATGGCGGCGTGCAAGGATGGCAAAGCCGAAGGCAAATATCCATCAAATGTTAACGCTAAGTTCAAAATTGAAAAAGCCGGCGGAAATTACGACTATGGGAGTACAGAATAATTATGAGTGATATTTTATTCGCAGTGCTCACATTTATATTTCTGATTGTAGCTCAATTCTTCATTTATATGTATATTACATACAGAAAAGATGAAGACGAGAAAAAGCGGTTCTTTAAATTGAAATATGACAGGAAACTGATATTGATAAGCGTTGCAACGCTTATGGTTTCGATTGCTGTTTATTTATATGGCTGTTATGTAATCGGAAACGTACTTATGCAGTCTGCCATGAATGCGGCTGTTATGATGTGGATATCAGCGCTTGCCTATATAG
>CEAL01023443.1_pt1 | contig 12183 bp, 3 predicted proteins | sample 557521 | NCBI WGS metagenome assembly CEAL01 (sample SAMEA3182095, study PRJEB8094) | gut metagenome | biome: human; feature: gut; material: Stool; isolation source: human stools | place: Canada | collected 2012-03-06
CTTTCCGCTTTCGCTCCTCCAGTTTGATATGCAGCCGATCCAGCACTGAAACTCTGTTGCCTATGACACGCGGCTTTTTCGGATTGTTGTTGGAACAACCATCAATCATATTGTAATTCTGCTCTGTGCCAGACTCCCGCGCCCGTTCATACGTTCCATTCGTCAGACACTTTTCATGTTCTGTCATATCCTGCTGTTTCTTTTCAGCGCGGCGAACATATTCTGTAATAGTAGCCCGGACATTTTCAAAGCCGTTCGGTGCCTCTGTCACAAATACACCTTTACCGTCTACCACGATTGGAGAGACAGCATCTCTACGCTGCTCATTCCGCATCATAAAGAAGCAGGCACCCTCTACAACTTCACTATCATACGGGAGCCATGTTCCTGTTTTTCCATCAACCTGGTAATTGGGAACCATGAGGGCAACAACATTTCCGGCAGAGTCTATATCCGTAAAACCGCCAAACTCGACCAAATCGTCTCTATCGACATAGAAGAATTTTCGCTTTTCTTCTTCGTCCCATACCATAACATCACTGACTCCGAACGGACGACCGATAAATGTATTTGGTCTTTGTTCTTCCAGACGCACCCGAACTGTCACCGGCGTTTCACTCGGTCCTACCTGCCCCTTATAAGCACTTTGGTAATTCTGATGATGAATCAGAAAACCATCCTCTATCTGCTGTGCATAAGATTTTGCCCTCTGCTTATGATGAATCTCCTTAATTTGGAAAACTCTGACCTGTTTATTCATCTGCCACCCTTCCTGCTTTCTGATTCGGTTCATCCGGTTTGTACCATTCCAGCTCCAGCCCCTTGAACTGCTGCTCATTCAGCTGTTGCAGCTTCTGGATGGTCTGCTGGACAAGCGCAGCCATCTCTGCATCCTCTGCCACAAGCGGCTGAACCTCTGTCAACACCTGAATCGTGTCTTTGAGTGTCGGCTGCTCAAACATCGCCATCAGCATCAATTCCAGTTCATCAAAACGCATCATAACTCAATATCTCCTCTCTTTTTGCCTTTCTGTGGTTTGGGCTGTTCCTGTGCAGCCTGCTCCTGCTTCTTGGTTTTCAGACTGCGCAGGGCATCCAGAACAGACTTTTTCGTGTTGCTACGTTCCTGCTCTTTACTCTGCTGCCGTGCTGCCATCAGCTTTTCCATATCGGAGATTGCCTGCTGCACCAGCTTATCATCCCTGAAATAGTTGATGGAGTTGATGTTCTCACGCTGCACTTTGTCGTTCACGACCAGCTCATACATTCCAACAAAGCCGCCATCTTCCTCGATGCAGAATCCAATGCACTTGTCAGCATTCATCCGTTCGGACGGAATCTTGTCATAGGCTTCCAAGGCTTCTTCCATGGTCAGATGGTCGTGGAACTCTCCCGCAAACGTAAACTCCAAACACTCCGCAACATAAAAGCTGAGCGTTTCTTCCGGCGCAGGTCTTTCTGCGGCGAGTTTTTCTTTCAAAACCTCTGCCTGCTGCTCTGCCACCATATCGGCTTGTTCCCGCAGTTCTGCCGCGTCCATGATCCTGCCCTGTGCTGCATCGCAGCCGAACTCTGCCAGCAGCTCCGTCATAGCCTCCTGCACAGACTTATCTCCGTCCGTTTCGAGAATGCCGCCATCCCGTTCCGTGAAGTCCTTATTATATAAGGTATAGTCGAAGCCATCGTCACAGGTCTGAATGTGAAAATAGGCATCCGGCAATTCGTAGGCCAGTTCCACATCCTGCACGGCTAAGGCCCCCTGTAACAGCTGGACAACATGATTCTGGATATACGGGTTATCCCAGCCCGGAACCGTTTTATAATCCTCTACGATGGTGTCAATGCCGTTCCTGCACTGCAAAACATCCAGTGAACCCGGCAGAGGATTAGGATTTTTCTCCACGCCCAAGGCTTTCATGTAATGGTTCGGAAGGGCCTGATACTGTGACATTGCATCATCCAGATTGCCGAACCGCTCAATTTTCAAAGGCGCGTCCTGCAAATTTTCGACCACATAGAACTGCTTTACAAAAGGCTGCTCCCGTGTTTTCTGTGCTTCCAGTTCTCCCCTGAACATCGTTACAAAGCCATCCAGAATAGCCGGGTGGCTGTCAACCACCCAATCCGTGCGGAAGGTCATGCGGTCTGCATTATGCTCCGGGGTGCTGACCTGCTCTGCCCATTCCTTATTGCCGGGAGAAAAGCGGCCATCGTAGCTTTTATGGTGCAGAGTGTTCGCCAGGATGTAGCCCACACGCTCCATGCCGTACTGCCGCACCACCTGATCGACCGCACCATCGCCAAAGTACATCCCATCATAATTGTCCGCAATCGCTTCATGGATTGCCTGCTTACACTCGCTGTTCAGCCGATAGGATGTACGGTACAAATCCACCTCGTCATTTTCTTTGGCATAGCTGAACGGCTCGTAGTAGACAGGCACATCCGAATAATCCTGTGCGCTGTTGTCCGGCACCGGCGCAGCCTTTTCAATGATCTCCGATACCACATCATCCTTATTCGGCATATTCCATTTTTCAGAAAGATACTCTTTTACCGCATCCAGAAATTCATCATCGAAGCCGTTCCACAAATCCTCTGCCACCAGCTTGCCCTGCTCATTGACTGCAACACAGGCCGCCATATCGCCGTGTTCCTCATGCTCCAGCAGGAAGAACTTTTCCCCACCGATCTCCGTTTCATCAACGGCATACCATGTACCGAGATGCCCCTCGACTGCGATGTGGTCGGAATCGCCGTGGATCAGACCACTTCTTTTCTGCTGCTGTTCCTCCATGAACTCTCGCACAGTCAACTCCGCGCCTGTGAAGTTCAGCCCATCCTCGCCAAGTTCCAGCCGCCCGTCTGTGCCAAGGTCAAGTTCTTCGGCCATCAGGACAGATGCTGCATGGTTCACCACCACCGTTTTCTCCACTGTAATGGGCTGGCCGGGGGCGTAGTCCGAGCCGCGCAGATCATAGCGATATAAGCCCTCCGGCATATCTTCATCCCGAAGTCGGCCATTGCTGAAAAGACCGGGCTTATCAAAGATTTCGATTTCCTGCAGTTCTTCGTTCAAAAGGTTTTCTTTCTGCAAATCCAGATTCCTTTCCTTGAAAAAATCCGGCAGTTCTGCAAATCCAATGCTGTCCACATAGTAGGCTTTGACTGTACTGCCATCATTGAGTACCACCACGTCGCTGACCGACAGCGAATGGCCCGTAAAGTCTGCCGGACGCTGGATATTGAACCGTTCATAAATACCATCCAGCGTGTCCTTTTCCGTAAGCGGTGCGGTATAGATCAGGTCATAATCTGCACGAGCAACCGTTATGCCTTTCTTCTGCACATAGTCCAATCCCATGAAGCGGTAGTCGTGTTCCGGGTCACGGGCAGTGATCTGATAAATACCGAACTGCTTTTCGCTGCCATACAGTAGCACATTTTCCTGTTCTGTCATGTTCAGCTCCTGCTCCAAATCTGCTATTGCAATCTGGAAGGTATCACTTCCGCGCTCAATTTCCTCTCGCGCTGTGACAAGAATCGGCCACGGGCTGATGCGGACGAGATAAATCTGCTTTCCCTCGTCATACAGTCGTAAAGCCTGTTCACGGTTTATCACTGTCAGCTGAAAATCCGGGCGTGCATACTCGTTCTCTGCATAATCTTCCCGCTGCTCCAACAGAATCGCATCCCATGCGTCTGCCTTAATGCCGAAAATGCCATCGTGCTGCTCGATTCCCTCTTGGCTTACATAATCACCTGCCGTGCCATCACGGAACAGCGGATAAATCCTCTCACCCAGTCGATGCCATTCCCGTGCGCCTTCTTTCGTCAGCGGCAGCACATCATCTTTCCGGTAGCCATAGTCGTGCATTTCCGAAAGGCCAATCATCCCATCCGGGAGATTTTCGATTTTCTCCTGCGCATCGTACATCAGGCGGTTGACTTCTTCTTTGTCGTCCCCGGCCAGTGCAGCCGTCAGACCGCTCACCAGTTCTTCCGTTGCTGCCCGATCATCCAGCTTAAAAGCAAAATTCACGATGAGATTTCGCTGCTCATCATCAAAAATTGTCTTTTTCTGCTCCTTGTCGGCAATCAGCTTTTCCGCATACTGCATTGCGGTCATGCGCTCTGCGCTCCTTTCTGCGATTGCCGCTTCCAGCTTTTCCAGAAAATCGGCTGCGGTCAATCGAATCGTATCCATCGAATCTTTCAGCTCCTTCATCTCCTTGCCGCTCGCCCAGCTTGCCACATACGGAAAAGAGTAATCGGACGTATCAATGCCCAGAGCCGAGCAGACCGTAAATGCAATACTCTCCGCTTCGGTTTCCTTTGTAAGCCTGTCTTTTTCTTCCCCGCGCTGTTTCATGAAATCGCTGTTATGCAGCATCGCATGAGCAACCTCGTGGATCATCGTCTTTATGGTCTGGCTCTCGCCCATGCCGACCTGAATGCAGATTTCTTTGTCTGCATCACTGTAATAGCCTTTGGCATCCCCTTCGATTTCATCAAACCGCACCGGCACAGGCGATACCTGCTCGATTGCCGCCGTAAGCAGCGCATAGTCTTTGACGCTGGCCGTCAGTTCGTTCACTTCCAGCGACGGAATCGGTTCCCCATCGGTCTGTGAAACATCAAAAACCGTCGTCACTCGGAAGCGCGGAACCACATACTCTACACGTTCCATTTCCGGTTCACCGTTTTCGTTCAGCACAGCCAGGCCCGTATCCTTGTCGATTTTCTCGCGTTCTTCCACTTCCTTGATGGGAGCCGGAGCAATGATCTGGATGCCCTTTTCGCCTTTTTTGACGTAACGGTTGAACTTATTCTTCCATGCGTTAAACCCTGCCACCAGTGTGGCATCAGGCCGCTGCATCGCAATCAGTAGCGTATTGTTGAAGCTGTAATTATGGAATTTTGCCATCGTGCGCAGGTATGTCGTGTACATTTCCGATGTAAAAATGTCCTTTACGCCCTGCTCCAGCCGTTCCGTGATTTCTTTCATCTGCTGTTTGCGGTCAACTGCCATGCAAGCCCTCCTTTTTCTTGACCCATCGTGTTTTCATCTGGCGCGGATATTGGTCAGCCTGTTTCGGTGCCTTCGCGCCGTTCCATTCCAATCCTCCGGCTCTGCCCTCACAGGTGTACCCGGCAGCTTTCAGGGATGCTCCATTTTCCGTATCCAGAATGTAGGTAACAACTCTGTTGTAACCCATTGCCCGTGCTGCACGGTACGCCGCCGCATACAGGATGCTGCAGGCGTTTGGAGTTCCATCCGTACACAGGCGATTGACTTCTAGCGTATAGCCATCATCCAACCGCCGCGCCACAGGTCTGCCGCAGATAGCAACGCCCACCAGCGCACCACTTTCCGATACGCCGATGGAGAATTTATGCCCTCGTGTCGGCTTATGGTGGCGGTGATACTGCTGTACAAATGCGTTTGCCGTTTTCAGATTGATCGGTGTTAATGTCAGCAAATGCCCTCCTTCCTCAAAAATACCCCCGCCAGATTTCTTGCAGAGATCTAACGGGGTTATCCTATTTACAGTTCCATATCGTAACTTTTCCGCTTCTGGGATTTCTGCGGTTCGGCGGTGCGCTCTGCCTGCTTTGCATGAAGCTGTACCAGCACAGAGGGTTTCCGCACATTGTCCGCAGTGCGCTCCGCAACGCGGCCTGCATAGTTCACAGGCTGGCGCGGCTTATCTGCAACCTCGGTTTCGGCTGCATCTTCGTCCACTCCAAGCGCATCCTCACCGCCCTTTTCGTCCATGTTGAGCAGTGAATTCAGCTCTGCAAGGCGCGCAGATTTTTCGGCCAATTCTGCTTCCTGCGCAAAAGGACGTTTGGCTTCTTCCTTTGCCTGCGCCAACTGCTGTTCCAAGGTTTCCAGTCTGCGTTCTACCTGCGGCAACGCTCTTTCGATGCCCGCCAGTGCATTGGTAATGCGCAGAATGTTGCCCTGCGGGTCTTTGCCGACTTCCATAGAGTAGTTCCATGCGCCCTTGATGGACAAGCGGAACACCTTATCGAAATTGTCAAACCGGGAGTGCAATTCAAACGCACCGTAGCTGCCGATCCTGCCCTCGGTGCCAGCCGCTTTCAGAGCCTTGCAAGCCTCAATGATGGCTGCACCCGCTTCCTTGCGTTCGGTGTACACCTTGCCGCTGATCTCCATAGAGAAGTGGTCTTTGTCCTGCGCCAGAAGCGGTTTTGCCGCTTCCATATCGGTTTTCAATGCTTCGATCTGACCCTGTGCCACAGCGATTTCTCGCGGATAGCGGCGCGCAATATCCGATTCCAAACTATAAATCTGACTGGTGTGATTGGCTTTCAGCAGCTTCAGCTTGCTGACCTGAATATCCAAGTCCATCTTTTCCTTGATGTAGGGATTGCCCGTTGCCAGTGCCTTGATTTCGGCATAAGACAGCGCGGTATCGTCCACATCGTCGCAGGCACGGACAGGCGATTTGGAAGTCATGATCTGCGAGATGAACTTCTGCTTATTTTCCAGAATCTGCCACATATACGAATCAAACGTATTTTCAGTGACGTAACGATAGATTTTCACCTGCTTATTCCGGTTTCCCTGCCGAAGAATACGCCCCTCCTGCTGTTCCAGGTCAGACGGCTTCCATGGGCAGTCCAGATGATGCAGGGCAATCAACCGATCCTGAATATTGGTTCCCGCGCCAAGCTTCGGCGTAGACCCCATCAGGATACGCACCTGTCCGGCGCGCACCTTTGCAAAAAGCTCTGCCTTTTTGGTTTCCGTGTTATACTCGTGAATGAACGCCACTTCTTCACGGGGAACACCTCTCGCCACCAATTTTTCCCGCACATCATCATAAACATTGAATGTACCATCGGCTTTTGGTGTCGATAAATCGCAGAAAATCAACTGTGTTCCTCTGTCTGCCGAAGATTCTTCCCAGACCTTGAACGCATTATCCACACAGCGATTCACCTTACTCTCCGGCTCGTCCGGCAGCATCTCATTCATAAGCCGCTGGTCGAGTGCCAGTTTTCTGCCATCGTTGGTGATCTTCAGCATGTTATCGAACTTCGGATTCACGCTGCCGTTGCGTACAGCCTCGGCACGGTCTGCAAAGGAACTGACCATTTCTTCCTGTATCTCGCTGGGTTTCAGCACTTCGTTGATGTACTCCGCTTTCGGCACAGGCAAGTTCAGCATATCCGCCGTCTGCACGTCTGCCGATTCCTTGAACAAGGAAATCAGTTCCGGCAGATTGAAGAACCGGGCAAAACGTGTTTTCGCACGGTAGCCGGTTCCTTCCGGGGAAAGCTCGATTGCCGTGACTGTTTCACCGAAGGATGCCGCCCAATCATCGAAGTGGCTCAGTCCCATCTTCTGCAAGGTGTCGTACTGGAGATACCGCATAATAGTGTACAGCTCCACCATCGAGTTGCTGACCGGGGTTCCAGTTGCAAAGGTCACGCCCTTGCCGCCTGTCAGTTCGTCCAGATACTGGCACTTTGCAAACATATCGCTGGATTTCTGTGCATCGGTCTGTGCAATACCTGCGATATTCCGCATTTTTGTGTAGAGGAACATATTTTTATAGAAATGTGACTCGTCCACAAACAGACGGTCAACACCCAGTTCCTCAAATGTAACCACATCATCCTTTCTCGTCTGGTCGTTCAGCTTTTGCAGCTTTGCTTCCAGTGTTTTCTTTGTTTTTTCCATCTGCTTGACCGTAAAACTGCGGCTGTCCTCACTCCGGGCATCGGCCAGAGCCAGCGTAATGTCGTCGATCTGACGCTCTACAATAGCTTTCTGCCGTTCCGGGGAGAGCGGCACTCGCTCAAACTGCGAATGACCGATCACGATGGCATCGTAATCGCCGGTTGCAATGCGGGAGCAGAACTGCTTTCGATTGCTGGGTTCAAAATCCTTTTTCGTTGCCACCAGCACATTGGCACTGGGATAGAGTCGCAGGAAGTCTGCGCCCCACTGCTCCGTGAGGTGATTCGGCACCACATAAAGGTTTTTCTGCGACAGGCCCAACCTGCGGCTTTCCATGCCGGCAGCAATCATCTGGAAGGTCTTGCCTGCGCCCACACAATGAGCCAGCAGCGTATTGTTGCCATACAGAATGTGCGCCACTGCATTTTTCTGGTGTGGCATCAGAGAGATTTCCGGGGTCATGCCCTCAAAACGAATGTGACTGCCATCGTACTCACGGGGACGAATCGCATTGAAAATCCGATTGTAGGTCGCACACAAATCCTCACGGCGGTCTAAATCCTTGAAAATCCACTGCTTAAACGCTTCCCGAATGGATTCCTGTGCCTGCTGTGCAAGCATGGTTTCCTGCTTATTCAGTACACGGTGATCTCCATCCGCATCGTGAATCGTATCGTAGATTTTGGTATCCCGGAGGTTCAGTGCATCTTCCAGCAGCTTATAGGCATTGACCCGCAGGGTTCCGTAAGTGTTGGTGACAAGCGGATTGCCGCGATCCAGCGACTTGCCCGAAATGTTCCATGCACCAGAAATTCCGGAATAGGTTGCCTTAATGTCAATCCCGGCATAGTAGTTCGGTGTTTTGAACACTTCTTTCATAAACTGCGTGATGTACTCCGGCTTCACCCAGTTTGCACCCAGCCGCACTTCAATTTCCGAAGCATCCAGATCTTTGGGCTGTACCCGTTTCAGGTAATCCACATTGATTTGATATTCAGCATGGTTTGCCGCAAAGGTTTCTGCTGTGGCGAGCTTTTCACGCACATTGCCGGACAGGTATTCATCCGAGGTTTCCCACTGCTGTGTCACAGGATTTCGGAAAATCGCGCCCGCCAGTTCATCCGTGACTTCCTGCTCAGGCTTACCGCAAAGTTGCGCCATGAACGGCACATCTACCTTTGCTTTTTCTCCGATAGAGAGTGCCAGGGCTTCACTGGGCGTGTCCACCGAGGTGACGGGTTCCGGCTTACGAATGGTGCGCTTTGTAAAAATATCGGCAAGCCGTTTGAGATTCCTCTCCTCATCCAGAATTTCCAGTGATGCCAGCAGACAATAACTGCTGTCCTGTCGGAACGCTCGCTTGTTGGCGGTGCTGTTGATTAGGCCATACTGCGCCTTAAATGCGGTGTATTGCTGTTTCAGTTCATTCTGCAAAAGCTGTACTTCCGCATCCGAGCCATCATGCAGCTGACAATCCAACAGTTTTCGGGTGGTTTCCCGCAGAGCGATCATGCCCAGCACCCGCTCTGCAGTTACGGCAGGCAGTTCTACCTTGTTCATAAAGGAGTTTTCACGGTAGTAAATCTGCCCATTCACGTTCGTGAAGCTGAAATTCTTCACACTTGGGTCTGCTGGAATAGGTTCTTCCTGCACTTCCAGCTCATCGTCGGAGATTTCCGGCTCCGTGATGGTGGCATGGATATTTCCGACTGCTTCTTTCAACTGCTGGGCAAGGTCTGCGCCCTCGATGGGCTTGACCGTAGTTTCCTGCTTGCCATACTGAGTGCTTTCGGTGGTGATCTCCCCCAGCACCATCTCAGGATGCTTCGCAAAATACTGGTTGATGGAGTATCCTTCCGGCGTTTCGGCAAGGTCTACCCACTCTGCCTGCTCCACCGCTGCACGGTCACGCTTCTGCAGGAACAGAATGTCAGCAACCACACCGGTGTTGGCATTGCGCTGAAACGCATTGTTCGGCAGACGAATCGCACCTACCAGATCGGCACGGTTGGCAAGGTACTCACGGACAGAGGAATCCTTCTTATCCATCGTACCGCTGGACGTTACCACTGCTACCACACCGCCCGGACGCACAAGGTCAAGGCTCTTGGCGATAAAATAATCGTGGATGAGGAAATTGTGGCGGTCATACCGCTTATCCGGCACTTTGTAATTGCCGAACGGTACGTTGCCCACAACACAGTCAAAGAAGCTGTCCGGGAACTGCATCGTTTCAAAGCCCTGCACCGCAATTTTGTTTTTCTGGTACAACTGCTGTGCAATGCGGCCCGAAATGCTGTCCAGCTCCACACCGTACATCCGAATCTTCTCCATGCTGTCCGGCACCAGACCCATGAAATTGCCTACACCACAGGATGGTTCCAGCACATTGCCTTTGGACAATCCCATATTGCCCAGGGCTTCATACATTGCCTTGATGACCGTAGGAGAAGTGTAAAACGCATTCAGGGTACTGGCGCGGGCTTCCTTATACTCATCTGCCGTGAGCAGGGACTGTAGTTCGGCATACTCTTTCGACCACTCCGCATTGCTTTCATCGAACGCCTGCGGAATGCCGCCCCATCCCACATACCGGGAAAGAATCTCCTGCTCCTTTGCGGTAGCCTGCCGTTGCTCTGCATCCAGCGTTTGCAACACCCGAATGGCTTCCACATTGGCTTTATACTTTGTTTTCGGCCCTCCTGCGCCGAGATCATCGTCCGTAATGCGGAAGTTCATAGGCTCCTGTTTGGGCTGTGCAGGCAGTTCTATCGCACCGCTGTCCAGCGGAAGATTGTGCTGCCGCCTTGCATGGTTGACCTCTGCCGGGGTCATAGGCTGCTGCGTCAGCGGTTCAAGGGCTTCCTCTGCCGCTGCGCGGCTAATGGCATCCGTTCGGTTCTGCACATCTGCGATCAGCTGCATCTGTTCCGGCGGGAAGTCGGGATTCAGCAGTTCTTCCAACTCGCCGCCCGATTCTGCCACCGAATAGATCACATCCATCTGCTCCGGGGAAAAATCCTCGTAGGCCACGCCTGCATTGTACAGGGCCGTAAAGACTGTGATTTCCACCGCTTCTTCCATCGGTACATCTGCCTGTTCGTACAGATGCCGAATGTACTCCAGCGGTTCCGTTCGGAAGATCGGATACCGGGCTTCTTTCGCAAGGGTCATGTCCTGCAAGCTGACCGTTCCCTGTTCAAAGTTGACCGAATCCACACGGAATTTTCTATCGTCCAGTTCAACGATGGTATTGACTGGCAGATATTCCTCTCTGCGGAAATACTTTGTCTGCGCATGGGTTCCATCTTCCTGCTGGCCGGACAGATAGACACTCTCCCCCTGCTTCCAGAGCTTCATTGCCTGTGAAACCCACTGTTCACGCGGAAAACCAGATACCTCAACCTTGCCGAGTGCGGTTTCCTTTTCCAACAGCTTGCTGCCAAGAAGTTCCGAAATGTGCTTTGCATCCTCGCCGTAGAACTCAAAGTTTCCGTACTGCTCATAGCCGACCAGAGCATCCGGGTAGCGCTCTTTCAGTGCGTTATATTCGTTGGCGGCATCCAGTGGCAGGGGCTGCAGCGTCTGCTCCGAATACTTTTCATCTGCAAGAGGCGCATCTTTTTTAGGTTTCTCAACCGCTGCGGCGGTTGACTGCTCTTTCGATTGCGGCTCCTGCTCCATGAAGTCAAACATGGACATCTGCCCCTGTTCAGGAACCGCAATCTCAACAGCCCTCTTCTTTTCCGGGAAAATCGTGTACGTTCCCTCGACATATTGGTGCAGGACAGAAAGAGATTCCGCCTTGTCCTTATATTCCTCGGAATCCAGCGGCACGGACAGCAGTGCATTGTCCATCTGCTCCAGCAGTTCCACCGCCTGTTCAGGGGCTTCCAGCTTTTCAACGAGAGCCTTTCGTCCTTCTTCATGGTAAAGGTCTTGCGGATAAGGCCGTTCCACGTCGTTCGGCAGGTGGTGATAGAATCCCATCACACGCATTGCCATCTGTTCCCGTTCATAAGCAGGCATCCGGGAGTAGTCTGCCGGCTTCAAATACTCACTGTCACGGATAAGCTGGTCGATCCGGCCTGCGGCCTGATTCCAGTTCAGATGAACACTGGCATACGGGTTTCCGTATGAGCCACGCTCCAAAGCAATACCTCTGCTATCGTGATCTTCGTGAGAATCATCTGCCCCGCAGAGTGCATGGCTGCTGCCACCGATTCCGTAATGGTCTTTCAGGAAGTCGGCCCGTTCTTTTTTGTCCTCATGATTCAGGAAGAACGAATAGATTGCCAGCCGACTGTCCGAATAATTGCTGCCTCGTGTGAAATAAGCGTTTATTTCATCTTCCGTGATGAACTTCTTATACTCATTCCAGTGAAAGCCATCCCGCGCCGAGTAGTTCAGATAAGGCTTTGCAAACTTCTGGAACAGTGACGCAACCTTATCCGGCTTATAAAAGT
>CEAL01005686.1_pt1 | contig 12107 bp, 10 predicted proteins | sample 557521 | NCBI WGS metagenome assembly CEAL01 (sample SAMEA3182095, study PRJEB8094) | gut metagenome | biome: human; feature: gut; material: Stool; isolation source: human stools | place: Canada | collected 2012-03-06
ACCGTTTCGATGATGAGCGATTATCTGAAAGAACAGGAAAAATTAGTTTGGATGTTGACGGCTTATAATAGCAAGTAACTTGATAATAAGGATTTAAGTTTTAGGTAAGAAAGAGAGAAAACCTCCATAACAAGAGGCATTCTCCCTTTCTTTATTATAAGAAATATTCAAATAAAAACACACGCAGAGATCGCAGAAGGTATAAATCTCAGCGTGAAATCTATCAACCGGTACAAACAAAAAACTATGGAACTTTTGCGAAATGAACTGAAAGACTACTTACCGTTGTTCCTCCTGTTGTTATTACGTGCATGATTTCTCCTCACTCCAGATATATGCTTATCTTCTGAGAAACACCCGCATCTGATATGTATTATCCCTATTGTTTATACGACTTTGCCTAACAGTTAGCAAAGGCTCACTAATGTAAGCAAATAGGCTAACATCTATGAATAAATTAATTCACGGCTGTAAACAGTCTTATTCACTAATGTGAGCCTTTACAAAACAAGAAGTACTTGCCTAAGAATCCCTAAGTATTTGCATATTATATACAAAGGGAAACAGGGCAATCCCACCGGAATCTGGACGAAGTACTATGAGGGTAAATATATACTCTCAGGCAGCTATCAGCAGTTACCCTCATAGCTACAAGTAGGATGAATAAAGAGATTGTGCCAATTAGTGAGGGTATGAGGGTAAAAACGTCACTAACTTTTTTCTGGCTAAGTCGGAACATTCCGCGCGATTGACCTTTCCGTTTCCCGTTTGCGGTATGCAATCCGTTGTCAGAATATACTTGGGACGATAATAGGGTGTCAATATTGTCTGTAACCTGTTTTCTATTTCTTCAGTATCCGCCCGTCCTTCTATCAATAAGGTCACAGCCTGTCCCAATCGTTGGTCGGGCACTGAAGTAATGACAAACGGTACGGAAATAAAAGGACGGAGCAGCTTCTCTACTTCTTCCGCCTGGATTTTTATTCCGCCACTATTGATAACATTATCCTTGCGCCCCAGGATAATGAAACCTTTATCGGGATAGATTCGTGCGATATCATTCGTCTGTAATACTCCGTCACAAACTAAAGGGGCGTCAATCACCAACGTGTTTTCAGGAGATAAAGACAGATTTACCGAAGAAAACGGGTAATAACGTTCGGAAGCAGCTGTTCCGTTGAGACGACGGAGGGCGATATGAGACAAGGTTTCGGTCATGCCATAAGTAGAATAGACAGCCCCCGGAAGTGACTTTATTTCTGTTTCCAAAGCCTCATCGATCGCTCCGCCACCTATGATCAGAATCTCCGTTTGCTTGAGTCGTTCTTTTTCTTCAGGAGTCCGAAGGGTATTATAAACTTGCAAGGGAACCATTGCTGCAAATCTCAAAGGCTGTTTCACATCCGACAGCGGATGACCGGAAGCGGGACGCACAATGAGATCCAGTCCCGCAACCAAAGCACGCACCACCAACATCATCGCGCCGATATACCGGAGATTCATACATAACAATGCCGATTCTCCTTGCTTTAAGTTCAGAAATTCACAAGTCAAGCGTGCACTTTGCATCATTTGGTCTTTACGTACAATCAGTTCTTTGGGCGTACCTGTGGAACCGGAAGTATGAACTGTTATGACCGGAGAATCATTAAACCACTCATTCAGGAAAAGGTATAAATCCCATAAAGCAGAAGGAGTATTTTCTGCTCCTTCTGCTATAAACCGGGCTATATCTTCAGGAGTATATTCTTTTCCTTCCAATAGCAAATGTTGTTGTTGTCGGTCGAATATCATCGGATATTATTAAATAGCATCATTACAAAACCACAGGCAATCTTTTCTTATTTCAAGAGGCATTTCTACATTATCCGTAAAAAGCAATCCTGTTCCCAAGCCCTGCGGTAACGGATTATCAAACGTAGCACACCACTGGGCGATAGCGTTCAGCCCGATATTCGACTCCAGAGCGGAAGTAATCCACCAGCCAATCTGCCGTTTCTCCGCCTCGGATATCCATTCGTTTCCTCCGCATACTCCTCCATGAAGGGAAGGTTTGAGGATAATGTATTGCGGACGAATTGCTGAAAGCAGTTTTTGTTTTCCTTCCAGTGTATTGCATCCTATGAGTTCCTCGTCCAAAGCAATCGGTAAGGGAGATTCGGAAGTGAGGCGTGCCATTTCTTCCCATTGCCCGGCACGGATAGGTTGTTCGATAGAATGTAAGTCAAGTTCGGACAGGCGTTTCAGCTTTTCCATTGCATCCACCGGAGAGAAAGCACCGTTGGCATCGACACGCAGTTCGATTTCTTTAGAGGAAAAGCGGGTACGGATATGACGAAGCAATGCCAATTCTTCTTCAAAGTTGATAGCACCGATCTTTAGTTTGATACAACGGAATCCGGCCTCCATTTTCTTCTCTATCTGGGAAAGCATTTTATCAAAGTCTCCCATCCAGATAAGCCCGTTTATCGGAATCCCTGCCTCACCACGTGAGAAAGCCGTATCGCATAATGCCCAACTTCCTGCAAAGAAGTGCCGGATAGCCGTTTCCAAACCAAACAGGATAGAGGGATAATCACACAAAGAGTCTACATCCAGCCTTCCCTGCCGTTCTTCCAACCGACGACAGGCTTTAGCCAGGATAACTTCATAATCGGGAAGGTCGTCACAACTCAATGCGGGCAAAGGCGCGCACTCTCCTATCCCTACCCTACCCGGAAAATCAGGAGACGTCAGATGAAGATACCAGACTTTACGTGTCGTATATATGCCTCTGGAAGTTCCTGCCGGTTGCCTGAAATGAAGCAACCGGGGAATAATTTCTACTTTACAGTCCATTATGAATGTCAGGGGAACTTAGGATATTGTTTAAAGTTCGGTTTGCGTTTTTCCAGAAACGCATTCTTTCCTTCCTGAGCTTCATCCGTCAGATAATAAAGCAATGTGGCGTCACCTGCCAGTTCCTGAATACCAGACTGGCCATCCAGTTCGGCATTCAGTCCCGCTTTAATCATGCGCAGAGCCAACGGGCTGAGCAACATCATTTCTTCCGCCCACTGCACATATTCATCTTCCAGTTGTTCCAACGGGACTACTTTATTGACCAGTCCCATATCCAGAGCCTCCTGTGCAGTATACTTCCGGCAAAGGAACCAGATCTCACGCGCTTTTTTCTGTCCTACCACCCGCGCCAGGTAAGAGGCTCCGAATCCTGCGTCAAAGCTGCCTACACGGGGACCGGTCTGTCCGAAGATGGCATTTTCCGAAGCAATGGACAAGTCGCAAACCACGTGAAGCACATGGCCACCACCGATAGCAAATCCGTTTACGGCGGCAATCACCGGTTTCGGGATACTGCGAATTTGTTTCTGTACGTCCAATACGCTCAGACGGGGAATACCGTCTTTACCAATGTACCCGCCACGTCCTTTCACATTCTGGTCGCCTCCCGAACAAAATGCTTTATCTCCGGCTCCGGTAATTACAATCACATCAATGTCCGCTTCTTCCCGACAGATACGCAGTGCGTCGCTCATTTCAGCAGTTGTGGTCGGAGTGAAAGCGTTCCGATAACGTTCACGGTTGATAGTGATACGTGCAATCCCATTATAGTAATCAAAAAGAATATCCTCGTATTCTCTAATGGTAGTCCATTTTCTTGGTGTAGACATAATCTATTTTTGTTTTAGTTGATGATAATAATTTTTCAGCATGCGGGCATCTTTGTTTTTGTTGGTAAACACTTCCAGCAGCAGAGGACGTTCCTTTTCTTCCGGTTGGGTGAAGATTTGCATGGTTTCTGCCAGTTCCACCTCATTCTCTGCTTGCAGATAAAGAAATCCGCGTTCTTCCGCCCAGCCTTTGGCAGAGGTTTTATGAACAGCAGCAATGAATTTATGGGATGTCCCCGACATATCCAATCCCCGCAACGTATGGAAGATTTCCCCTCCTCCGTTATTCAGCAAAAGGATGCGCAGATTGGGACGGACATTCACATTCCACAAAGCATTCATGTCATAGAAGAAGCTCAAATCCCCGATAGCTATAAAATTCAGCTTGTCGGAAGCAGCCGCATAACCGACAGCAGTAGAAAGCGATCCTTCGATACCACTCGTCCCCCGGTTACAACAGATTTCGACAGTGGAAGGAACGGAATACAACTGTGCATAGCGGATCACGGAACTGTTCGCCAGATGAAGCGCACATAATTCCGGCAGGCCTTTTATCAATGCACCAACAGCCGCCATTTCCGAATACGCAAAATCGGGTTCGGGGATAATCTTACAATAGTTTTCCCACACACGGGGATATTCCGGTGTACGGTTGTCCATCAAGCTTGCTATTTTCTCCAAAAACTCAAACGGGTCCATTTCAATGACTGTTGTCAATGCTCCGTAGAGGTCGACTATCTCACCGTCAGGAGAGATGTGCCAATGTTCTTTGGGCGGATGTTGACGAAGGAACTTCTTCAGTCGTTTGGAAACAACGTGCCCGCCATAGGTAATCAGTAGTTCGGGAGTCATCTGGTCTATCTTCTCCTCAGGCATTGCGTAAATCGCCGCATCGAAGTTTTTCACCGGAATGCCGGGTACGGTTTGATTACCGATATGTTCCGTCAACCAGGCAAAGTGTTTATATAATAATTTGGTATGTTTCTTCTCGAACAGATAGATAAGATTCATCTGACCGACAATAATCATTCGTTTCTGATATTTATTCATCCGGTCAATGAGGTCATTATAATCGCGGTCATACACGTTCAACCCCTGATAACGGGTGATTACACGCACTTCCGGCAATGTGTCCGACGTAAACTGAAACAGAGGTTCGGAAATAGGAACGTTGATATGTACCGGTCCTTTCCCATGATGTTTCGTTTCCAACAGGGCTTCGTTCACCAGACGATTGCAATACCATTCATCTTCTTCCGTATGAATCTCCGGGAGGTTGACCGACTTCTTGACCAGATTCTGAAAAACACCGGGTTGCGGCAAGGTCTGTCCATCCATTTGTCCGATCCAGGCAGCAGGACGGTCGGCAGAAATAACCACCAGAGGAACATTCTGATAAAATGCTTCCGCCACAGCCGGATGAAGATTGAGCAACGCCGTGCCGGAAGTACAACAGACGGCAGCAGGTTTGCCGCCATTCAAAGCCAGCCCAATGGCAAAATAGCCCGCACTCCGTTCATCCGTCACCGGATAACAGGTAAAGTTCGGATGATTGGACAAGGTATGCACGAGAGGGATATTACGACTACCCGGACATAACACGACTTTCGTTATTCCATGTGCTTCGAGAAGCGCAACCAGTTGGAGTATGTTTTTCTTGTCTGTATACATAGTGCAGTGATAAGTTGTAAAGTTATATATTATGAGGTGATAGGCTGTGGGTCGTGCAGAGAGGCAGGTACAATAATCCGTCTCATGGTTTGCAACTTCTTTTCCGTTTCCAGCCACTCATCGTTCAGCTCCGAGGAGGCCAACAGTCCGCCACCGGCATAGAGAGTGAGTTGTTCTTCTTCGATGTGCATACAACGAAGATTGACGTATAAGTCCGTACGCCCATCCGGGTCGAGCCAGCCGATAAAACCGGAATAATAACGGCGGTCGTAGCCCTCATTTTCCAGAATAAACCGATAGGCTGTATCCTTCGGCAGTCCGCATACGGCGGGCGTAGGATGCAACACTTTCAGGAGGTCACCCAAACCTTTATTGTCTTGCAGAGAGAATCGGAAATCCGTTTTCAGATGCGACAAGGCGCCGGCATAAGCAGGATAGGGGCCGTTCTCCGTCGAATGAATCCCTAATGAAAGGAGTTGGCCACGGATGTAAGAGGAGACGTATTCCTGTTCTTTCCGATTCTTCTCATCCCAGACTTGCGGCAGTTTGCCGTCTTGCAGAGGTTGGGTTCCGGCCAATGCTACCGTATGCCAGTCGTCCTTTTCGCCCGACAAGATGATTTCGGGCGTACTTCCCAACCAGATACCTGTTTGGGGAGTATAACATAAGTATATATAGGAATGAATATAGCGTTGGCAAGCCGCGCGAAAGGCTAATGAAGGAGAAAATGCCGATGGTTTTCCGATAGTAAGTTTACGGGAAAGTACCAGCTTTTCAAAAGTCTTATCACGTAAGGCACTGATAAATGTACGAAAACACTCCGCATATTCCTCGGAACAGGAGGGATAGTCGGTTGACGGAATATCCCGCGGAACGGCGTCCGCATCATCTGCAAGAAGCAAAGGTTGCCCCGGCCCATTCGATTGAATCAGCAAAATGGGGCAAGTCTCGTTAGGTCGGAACGGAGCAATCACAAATCCTCTCTGCCCGTTTAGTTCCTGCAAATCGTATATCAGACGGACTGCCCCCTCCTCCTGTGTCACCAGGCACGGAATTTTCTCCCCGGGAATACGATAAACGGCAAACGGTTGCTTCCGTTCTATAAATGCATCAATAGTTGTCAAGTTACTTATTTCTTCGTCGGTTATCTTTTTTTCATCACACTGTTGACTACCCGTATGGAAGACACCAGTTTGTTGGTTGAAGTAAATACGTCCACATTCCATACATGGGACGAACGTCCCTTATGCACGATTGTTGCTACCGCACGCACCGTGTCTCCTTCGTGTGCAGAAGATATGTGGTTTCCGCTCACCTGCATTCCCACGACAATCTCATCGGGCTGGCAAAGAATCATCGAACCTAGTCCGGCAACTGTCTCCGCCAATGCAAGACTGGCTCCGCCATGCAGAATGCCGAACGGCTGACGGGTACGGTGATCTACCGGCATCGTCGCTTCCACACGATCTTCAGCGGCATACGTATATTGGATTCCTAAATTTCCCATTAAAGCGTGACGCGCCTGTGCATTCAGTTGGTCGAGAGGTATCTCCGCCGCACGCACTTCAGCTATAATTGCCTTTTCAACGGCAATTGCCACTCCGTCTTCTTCATTGGAAGCAGTCACATAGTCAGCACAAATCTTCACGGAATCCTGCGAGTGTCCCATAGCTACGCCGAGTCCGGCCAGTTGGATCATTGTCACATCACATACTCCGTCGCCGATAGCAATCACTTCTTCCCGCTTCACGTCCAGTTCTTCCAACAAAGCTCCCAAAGAGTTGGCCTTATCTATGGCACAAGGAACGACTTCCAGAAAATATGGCTCGGAACGGAAAACATCCAATGCTCCGTTCAGTCTTCTTTTCCAATGATCTTCCAGACCGATCAACGCTTCTTCATTATCGCTGACCAACATACACTTACAGGGTGCAAAATCAACAGCGGCAGAAAATTCCGTTTCCTCGATTATCCGCAGATTATTCAGCCGGGCTTCATTTTGAATATGTTCATTTTCAGGAGAGTCCGTAATAATCGTATCATCATGATAAGTGAATAAGGCAAAACCGTTTTTCCGAGCTTTCTTTTCCAGATACGGCAACATCTCCGGATTAATCCGCCGTTCGAACAGGATTTCCCCGTTCTGCGCATTTATAATCTGGCAACCATTATATGAAAGAATAAAGCCTCCATAGTTTCCAAGTTCGAGTGATTTGGCCAGTGGCATTAATCCATAGGTAGGTCTGCCGGATGCCAATACAATACGCACTCCCATTTGCTGAACTTTCAACAAAGCCGCTAATGTACGCTTACTAATTTCTTTCGCGTCATTAAGGAGTGTTCCGTCTACATCAAGAACCAATAATTTATACTTCATGATTACACGATTTTGATTTAGATTACAAAGGTAGGAAATTGAGTGAACGACAGAAAGAGTAAACAGATAAAAATTACTTTAATTTCACTCTTTCAGATGCATTTCCAGATAATCCCGAAGTATCCGGGCATGATTATAGACAGGTTCTTTAGACGCATACAGCAGTGTGACCACCGGATGAGGTTTGATAAGAATCAGAAAATCAGCCATTGCGGGAGATGCGACCAGTTCTTTTTGATATTGCATGACAAAGTCGTTCCAATGCCCGGGAATATCTTCGTGAAACCATTTGCGCAAACTAGCGGAAGGTGCTATATCTTTCGCCCAGTAATCGTATTTCAGCCATTCTTTCTTCATTCCTCGCGGCCATAGTTTATCTACCAGCACCCGATATCCATCTGTTTCTGAAAAATCTTCGTAAACTCGTTTTATCCTAACCTGTATCATTCTTAGTTTATTTAGTTACTCATAATAATAAACCGAGAAAGACGAAAATTGTTTAACCGAAGGATGTCGATAAAGTTTTTTAAAGCGACTCTTGCGCTTTTTTAAATTCATAAGGAGTCATTCCCGTTTTCTTCTTAAAAAGACTGTATAATATCGGAGCACTATTAAACCCAGCTTCATCTGCTATCGCGCGTATCGTATAGTGCGGATGTGTTTTTAGCAGTTGAATAGCATAATCAATACGCAACTCGTTGATATATCCGTTAAAATTAGTTCCGGTACATTCTTTTATCATCCGGGCAAAACGCGCATTGTTCAAATGAACGATTTGCGCCAAGTCTTCTCGCGACAGTTCAGGAGAAAGATACAAACGATCTTGAACAACGATGCGATTCAATTCTTTAAAAATCTGTCTATTCTCGTCTTTTTCCCCGCTTGCTACTTCTGTGTCATCTTCGTCCGAAGATTCACACTGTTCTTCTTGTTCCTTCTCGAGCAATCTGTCTTCCAGTTCTATTTCTGATGATATAGCGAATTGCTCATATTCCTCCGACTGCTGATCCCTTTTTTCCTTATCGGCAAGTTTCTCATTGATCAACTTAGCCAACATTCTGTTTTTATATTTAATCGTTTTATTGAAACGCCACAGACGCCATAAGATAAACAAGGTCAGCAGAACGATACAGACCATGAAAGCAAGTGAGATATTCTTTATTCTTAATTGGAAAGCTTGTTGGGCAATGTATTCTTCTTTCTCAGAAGCACCGTACATCGCGTTCAACTCCAATGCCGCATTGTTTCTATCTCTACGATTAATGCTGTCTGTTATAGCTAAGATAGTCCCACGGGTCGCTGCAGCCTCTTTATAGTGGTGCATACCCAGATAAGCTTTCACCTCATGTTGAAGAACAGTCAGATATTGTTCATTCAAAGTATCTTGTTGAGTTCTCATCCATTCCTTGAAACCCTTACATTTCTCAAGAGCTTTCTCATACTGTTTGGAAATCATTAAATAAGGAACAGAGTACATTTTCCCATCCGGGGTATGAGATTCTTTCTTCGACAAGTATTTTTGATAATATTGTTCCGCCTGTGCATTCTTTTTTTCTACATAATAAATATAGGCAAGTTTTGCATACAAATAACTATATTGTCCGTCCACATAACCTTCGGGTATTTGAGGTAATGCCTCCAGCCGCTTTATAAGCTTTTCACGCTCAAAAGCAAGTTCCAAAGCCTCTTTAACACGTGAATCGTTCATTAAAAAGCTCATTTCTGCTCCATAATAGTAAGAAAGCAACATCATCTCCCGCATTTTATTTGAACCGCGCAATAATTTAATAGTACGGTCAAAATAATCATATGCTTTATCTTTAAAAGACAATCTCCAGTTATTCTCACCTATGCAGAAAAATAATCTGGCTTTGGCTTCTCGATCTTCCAACTCCTGTGCCAGCTTAATCCCGCTGTATGCATAACGCATACTTTCATTATACTTGCTCATCATAGCCGAAAATTCCGCTAGATGAACTGTCATTTTCAACAGATGCTTCGGATCTTTTTGAGATATAGAATCAAGCAAATAAGCTTTTCTTGCATACATAAACGCCAATTTATTCATATACATATTGCTATATGACAAACTACGCAACTCATTGATAATCCGCAAAGGAATTGTTTTTCTATTTTCTGCCTCATCCAATAATTGCAAAGCACGTTCAGGCTGTGCAATATAGATACTATTTATATACCCGGCGGTATATAGTGAATCGTCACTTACTGTTTCGTCAGCTCTCAGAATTTGGTTATGCACAAATAAAAATATGCAGATACATACCCCTAAATGTATATATTTCATATTATGTCTAATCATTTACAATTCAAAGGTAAATGATAATTTCATAAAATACAAAAGTGGATTCTATTTTAAGAAATAAAAATAAGAAACATTAGCATTATGCATCCGCCAAAGGCAGATAAACCGAAAAACAACTACCTTCCCCGACTTCCGAACTTACTCCCAAACGTCCCGACAATTTTTCAACAATGATCTTGCAGATAGGAAATCCCACTCCCCTGTTCAAACTCATCACTCTTGTAAAACCGATCAAATATAGGTTCTATTCTCTGCTTCCTGAACTCCTGTTTTATCAGTTCTTCGAATTTTCCATGACCTATTTCGTCTTCAGAGAATGAGTAGACAAGAGAAATATATTTTTTGTCTATGATTTGAGCCGTACAATTGTTTTAGGTGATAGCCACTAAAAAAGGCAACTAACAAGCAAAGAGATGCAAAAATATACTTATATTTCAGGTTAACAGCTTTCATGTTTTATTTGTATGTCATGCAAAAAAACATTATTTCCATAAAACAAACTCATTTTGTTAATAATATATTCAACTAATTTTCATTACCTAAAACTTCCAAACCAATATCCTACTACTTTTCGTCCCCTGATGCATCCGTATAACCTTGTACTCCGACACCTCGACAGCTTTCAACTTGGCATATAGCTTATCCAGATTCTTCTCTTTGGAAACCAAACTAGTGAACCACCCGCAATTTTTCCGGTATTTCCGGCTTTCGACAATCATATTCAGCAGGAAACGCAATTCGCCACCTTCACACCAAAGTTCATTCGCATTCCCTCCAAAGTTTAGCTTCGCCTTTTTTACTATCTCCCCTTTCAAACTACTCAATTTGCGCAACGTTCCCTCTTCCGCTTCCTCTTTCGAACGATGAAACGGAGGGTTACAAATTGTCACATCAAAATATTCATCGGGAGCAATGATGCCTTCAAAAATCTTTCTGCTATCTTTCTGAAGCCGTAACTCTATTTTATGAGCCAGCACCGGATTACAAGTAACTATCTTTCGTGCATTTTCTATTGATATGGGGTCAATATCTGAACCTACAAACATCCAACCATATTCTACATGCCCAATAATCGGATAAATGCAGTTTGCACCTACTCCAATATCCAGACATCTGTATGCAGATTTCCGTATCTCTCCATTTTCCACTTTCACATCTTTGCTTACAGCTTCCGAACCAATCAAATCTGCGATGTAATGAATATAATCCGCTCGTCCGGGAATAGGCGGACACAAATAGTTCTTCGGAATATCCCAATATCGAATGCCGTAGTAGCTTATCAACAACGCTTTATTCAACGCCTTCACCGCTTGCGGATTGAAGAAGTTAATTGTTTGCGTACCATAGGGATTGAGTTGTACAAACTTCTTTAAAGGCGGATAATTCTCCGTCAATAGAGAAAAGTCGTATTGCCCGTTGTGTTTATTTCTTGTATGTAGTTCGCTTCTTTCTGACATGGCGGCAAAGATACAGAGAATCTTCCTGTCTGCAAATTCTTCCCTATATCTTTTCCCGCACTATAAGTTATATTGTTTACAGTAACCATTTTAATATAGGCCGGCTGACCGAATCACAATCTTTTCCAACAACTGCTGTGTCTTTCCAATGCTATAAAAGCTGATAAATAATCAGATACGAGGTGAAAGAGTGAAAGGATTTTTATTCCATATTAAAGCATCTTAGAGGGACCTCTCTGATTTATTTTTGTTAATCTATGACTTGTTATGTAGCTTGTATGAGAATAAAATACTATTTTCGGGATTGAAAAATATAAAAGACTATCACAAAATGAAAATTACCCGTGATGAATTGCTGATAGCAGCGTTCAAGCTGTTTATGTCCGTAAACTATGAAAAAGCCAGTTTTGCAGAACTTGGAAAGATGCTCGGAATGTCGAAAGCCGGAATATTCAAATACTACAAGAACAAACAGGTATTTACAACCGATTATTACTCAATATTTTATAGATAATAAGTCAGAAATATGGTTGTTATTTTTAATTGCACATTCTAAAAGGTGAAGATTTAACGCTTTTATTGATTATTAACTCAAAAAGGACATCAAC
>CEAL01012517.1_pt1 | contig 12040 bp, 8 predicted proteins | sample 557521 | NCBI WGS metagenome assembly CEAL01 (sample SAMEA3182095, study PRJEB8094) | gut metagenome | biome: human; feature: gut; material: Stool; isolation source: human stools | place: Canada | collected 2012-03-06
ATGTTGAACAGACCGGCATTTTGCCTCAGACCGTTTCGTGCGTACCCAATGCTTGTCTGCTTCTGAGGCTTCCAGAGCTCGGAACTGAGGAAGCATTCCGAGGTGGGTCTTGAACCTGTCTGCAACGTAGTTCTCGAAAAACTTAGGCTGGTCAACCAGGCCTGCTTTCACAAGCCTCGGCCTTTAGGCCGGGGTAGTTGACCGGATCTCATCCGTCGTTTCCAAAAAATAAAACCCCAGCTTTTCTGTCGGAGTTTTGCCTGCTGTTGGAGTGCGGCTAAGCATAGGTTTGAGATCTGGTCTCAGCGCAAAGATGGGAGCAGCAATGACTGTTGACAGATGAAACGGGCGAAAGGCGGCGGGTGAAAAGCATTCACCGACAAAATAGACGTTTATTATATTGCGGAAATGTAATACAATTAGAGAACTCTCAACCCGTCAACATCAAAGCATTTCAAAAGACTACAGGGGATGCCATGCTGAAAACAAAAAGCACAACAGAGACGATGGGCAGTTCGGAGATTTCTGATCAAAATGACGGGCTCGAAGGATTCAATGAACTCGAGCCGACGCTGCCGCCGCGGAGAAAGGGCAGCCTGCGCAAAGCCGCTTTAGAGGCCGCAGCGGAGCACGGTGAACGCGACGAAGATGCGCCCAAGCGTAAGCGCGGCCGCCCCAAGGCTGACAATCCTTTCAGCGTTGTCTTTACGCTTCGCATGCGCCCGAGCATGGCTGAACTTTGCCGCCAAAAGGGCGGCAGCAGCTTCGTGCGTGAACTCGTTGAACAGCATCTGCTGCAGCCTCGTCCGGTTCGCTGCGCCAACAAATCGACGATTGAAGCCGACGGCATCGATGCTTCACTGATTCGTCCGGAAGACTTTGGGCAGATTTATCGTCCTGCGGCCTCACCCGCTCGATTCCGTATGAAGCGGATCGGCATGCGTGCGGCCTGCGGCTTCCCGTCGCCCGCTGCTGATTACGAATCCGAAGATATCGATTTGAGCGCCTGGCTGGTTCGCAAGCCCAATTCCACCTTCATCGTGGAAGCGTCAGGTGATTCGATGATTGATGCGGGCATCAGTGACGGGGATATGCTGATTTTCGACCGTGATGCTCAGCCTCGCGGCGGAGACATTGTGCTGGCGCTCTATGACGGCAATATCACGGTGAAACGCTTGAGAATCGTTGACGGCCGTCCGGAGCTTCATCCTGAAAATGCAGCGGCCCGCTACAAGGTGATCTGTCCGAAGTCGACGGAACAGTTTGAAATTGAAGGGGTGCTTCGCGGTCTTTGCCGCCGTTACTCCTAACGCAATATTTTGCATTTGCAAACTGTTCGATGCAGAGCTATATAGGGTAAAGTACTTAGACATGCCCGGGATAAAGCCCGGGCTTACTTATGTTTGTTTTGGAGAACAAAAATGAAGATTTCCGCACGCAATACGCTCGTCGGCAAGATCGTTGAAATTCACGAAGGCCCGGTGTCGACTGAAGTCACGATTGAAACCGCCGCCGGCGAAAAGATCGTTTCGTCGATCACCACGACCTCCGCTAAGAACCTCGGCCTCAAGGTCGGCGGCAAGGCCTATGCCGTCATCAAGGCTTCGAGCGTGATGGTTGCTGTTGACTAATGTTTTCAGCAAAAGCCAGCAGCGCTGCTGAAGGCTTTTGAAGCGGACAAAGTCCCGAAAGATGCGTTGTCTTTCGGGACTTTGTCTTTTTAGAGCTCTGCGAACGTCTGAGCAGTCAGACTCACCGAGTCTTCATCGTTTTTTAGGGATTATTGTTGGTCGGCGCTTTGCGGACGAGCCAGAGCGCGAGCACCAGCACAAGGATGGAAGACGAAGTGAACAGCATGTAGTTGGGCGAGATGTGTTCCACATCCACGACGATATAGCGGGCAACCGCCACGATGGCGAGTGCAATCGGCGTATGGATTGGAATCTCACGGGTGCCCAGGGCTGCGCCCTTCACCATGGAGAGGATCTCCACATAGAGAAACAGCATCAGCAGATCGCCGAGGCTGATGGAGCGGGCGGCAATCATTTCCCAGCCGGCCTGACCGATGCCGCCGATGGCGGCGACAGCGATCGCAATCAGCGCTGCAGCCTGACCATAGGTGAGCCATTGATTAAAGGTTCGGCTCACATCGGCCAAACGCCGGGTGGCAGTCGTGCAGGGCGTAGAGGTGCGGTCGACGTGCGGGTCATCATGAACGCAGCCGGCACAGGCTGCGGGTGCGCCGGCACCAGTCTTTGAGTGAGCGGCAGCGGCATCAGCGGGCGCCGCTGCGCTCTGGGATGCTGCAGCCGGCGTCTTCTCGTTGGGGAACGTCATAGTCCTTTGAATAGAAGGTACGAGGGAACGTCATCATACGGATGAACTGAGCGGCTGCGAACTTGATTGGGTTTGCTAATTTGTATCAATAAAAGACGGCGTATAAATAGACGTCCGCTATTGCCGGAAGCCATAAGCAGACCGCTCGGCTAAACGAGACGGGCAGCCAATGGTTTACGAGTGTTTGAGCGTCGCGCAGAGCCCTGGCGCGTCCTGATTTTCTGGGCGAGCGTCGGAGAGCGTCAGGTTAAGTTTCCACCGGTCACAGATCGTTTTGACGATGGCCAGACCCAAGCCGGTACCCGACACATTGGTGCCGAGCCGACGGTAGAAGGGTTCCAGAACGCGGGCACGGTCTTCTTGAGGAATGCCGGGGCCCTCATCCATGACGCAGAGCACCGGCGGCTCGATCTGCGCGAGCTTGACCGTGACGGTGCCGCCTTTGGGCGAGTAGCGTACGGCGTTCTCCAAAAGATTGCGCAGAATCGTGAAGAGGTCGTCGGGCTTCATGGCAAACGATGGATCAGCATTGACCGGCAAGTCTTCAAGCCCTTCGACTTCAATCGTGATGCCCAGGCGCTCAGCTTCCCAATAGACGGATTCGACGGCTTCGCCAATGGTCTGCGGAATGGAAGCATGGGGCGGAGCGGCATTTGCCGCTTCGGCATTGGGCGAAGCCGCGCCGGATTGCGCCCGCTTCAAAGCGAGCAGCTGGCTAACCTGTCTCACAGCGCGATCAATACCGGAGCGCAGTGTCTGCACTTTTTCGCGTGCTTCTGCTGAAAGATTGGTTTTTTCCAGCGCTTCGGCCTGCAGCGACAGTGCGGTGAGAGGGGAGCGCAGTTCATGCGCTGCATCAGCAACAAAGCGGGCTTCTTGACCTCGAAGCGCGTCAACGCGTTTCAAGAGTCCGTTAAAGGCAGTAATGAGCGGCAGAATTTCATTCGGCACGCCGCATTCACTCACCGGCGCATAGGTCTGACCGCTGCGCTCTCCGATTTCTCGGGCCAGTGTTTTTACAGGGCGCATCGTACGCCAGACGATCCAGCCGATGGCAAAACCGAGGAAGAGCGATAAAAGCGTGAGCGGAATGACGAGGTTGAAGCTGTTGGCGGTCGCCGCATTGAAGACGGCGGAGGTGCGTTCAGCTGCAATGACGTGGGCACCGTTTTTGAGCGTTCGCAGCAGAATGCGGTATTCCTGATGGCGGCGCAGCGTCATGGTGTGATAGCCGTCGGGCAGAAAATTCCGAAAGCGTGCATGCACCGCGCGGCCGTTTTTATGCAGCGTTTGGATGATGACGTCGGAGCCGGCGGGCAGTCCGGCTCTGGGGTCGTCTTCGTCAAGCAGCCATTGGCGCTCAAAGACATCGTCATCCATGAAGAATGCTTGGAAAGAGGGCGGCTGACGTGAGAAAGCAGCTTTGGTGCGGGCAAGCATGCCGACGACTTCTTCCAGACGCTCATCCTGAGCCTCCTGCGCCTGCTCGTAGGAGACGGCAAACGTGATGGCGCCGGAGGTGAGTGAAAAGAGAAGCACCACCAGGGCGCCCGAGAGACTGACGCGCAGCGTGATGGAGGGGTTGTCCGGGCGAAAGAACTTCGCGAACCACGATTTTGTGAACTGCCAGGGATTGGCGCCGCCCTCACTGGTACGGCTGCTCTGCGGGGCGGAATCGCCGGCACCGCTCTCAGCAGCCGACTGCGGTTTCTTTGAGGCCGTGAAGCGCTCAGAGAAACCGCCAAGCTTATCCTGAACTTGGGAAACCGCAGCGGAAAAGCGTCGCGGAATGCGTGCCATGAGGACTGCTCCTGCCTTATTCGGGTTTGGTGTCGCGGCCGGCAACCATCCAGCCCAGGGCCTCGGACATTCTTTACCGCATCGGCGCCGAGCTTTTTGCGCAGGGCGTGAATGAGATATTCCACGGCATTGCTGTCGGGTTCTTCGCCAACGGCATAAATGCGGTCTTCAAGCGCGCGGCGCGAAAGAATGGCGCCCGGGCGGGCGAGGAGGGCTGAAAGGAGTGCGTATTCGCGCTTGGTGAGCGTGTAGGTTTGGCCTGCGCGTTCGACCGTCTTGGCCGCTTCACTCAGCGAGAGGTCGCCGTTGGAGAGCACATTGGCGGCAGCGCCATTGCGCCGGCGCATCACTGCGCGCATGCGTGCGAGCAGTTCACTCATGTGAAAGGGCTTCACGAGATAGTCATCCGCACCGGCGTCCAGACCGTTCAGTCGGTCTTCGAGCGCATCGCGGGCTGTGAGGATGATGACGGGAATGTCGTTTTTTGCTGACCCCTCTCCGCGGAGCGTGCGAAGCACCGACATACCATCCAGTCCGGGAAGGCCCAGGTCGAGAAGCACAAGCTGATAGTCCGAGAGACCCAACTGAGTGAGCGCAGTGCGCCCTGAAGACACATGGTCAACGGCATGGGCTTCGTCGGCCAACGCGGATTTAACAGCGTCGGCAATCATTGGATCGTCTTCAACGAGCAGAATGCGCATGGGGAGTCCTCTAGGAAAGCTCTTCTTTAAAGCTATTGTAGGTCCGCACGGCTTAGCGGCTGATGAGGGGACGGCTGAAGAAAACGATCTCGCTGGTAAGCTGCAGTCTGACTTGAATGACTTAGAGAGATTTCGCAGGATGCAAAAAGCCCGCCGTGGGAACCCAGGCGGGCTTTCAATCTCGAATCAGCCGAAAACTAAGTCATGAACAACAAAGTTTCAGATAAGTTTTTTGAGATTAGAAGTTGTGGCGCAGACCAACACCGAAGCCAACCATGGAGGGCTTACGATCCGAGTAATCAAAATTCGCGGAAGGTGTTGCAATGTCCTGTTCTCCCTTGGCATAAGAAAGAACGCCATATACATTGGTGCGCTTGCTCAGGTCATACTTGTAACCAACCGAGGCCACATAGTACTTGAGGTCGAATTCCTTGCCGGTGACAACGCTGTCAGCTTCAGAAGAATCAACGTAACCGACACCGAAGTAACCCGTACCGCCGGCGAGCGGAGCACTGGCGGAAGCCTGAAGGGCGTAGCCTTTCATCTTGCCGAGCGAATCCAAACCAACATTCGACAGGCCGCTAACCTTGCTAACGAGGACTTCGTCGAAGTACTGCGCACCAGCGAAAACCTTGACCACGCTGAAGTCATAGCTGCCGCCGAAGGCGACCGTCAGGCTGTCATCTACGTCCTTCGTAACGTTTGTTTCAGGCGCAGGCGTGCCAGTGCCACTCTTATCAAAGTATGAAGCGTAATTCACCGAGTCAACGGCAAAATAGAGATTGACCGGGCCGTTCGCATAGGTTGCACCAATGGCATAGTAACGATCCGTTGAGGATTCATTCTCAACCATCGTCTGAGTCCATTTTTCGTCTGCGTCTTGGGCTGCAGCCTTGGAGGAGCCCATGGAGTACTGAGCATAGACCGTAAAGCCAGCAAACTTCGGAGTCTGGTAAGCAATGGTGTTGTCCATCACGCCAACAGTGGCCGCAAACACGTTCGTAGCGTTACCGACATTGGCGGCACCGTAAGAAGTACCAAAGGCGCTGACGGCACCAACCTTACCCCAGGAAGACGTGCCCTGGGTGATTGCACCGATCTTGCCGAGGCTCAGCTGACCAAAAGGCCCCATGACATTGAGTGAAGCTTCACGATTGAACATCGTGCCGGAAACACTCTGCGTGCCGTCGTCAGCGTTGAAACCGCTTTCGAGGATGAAGCCAACCTTGAGGCCGTTGCCCAGGTCTTCAGTGCCCTTCAGACCCCAGCGGGATCCGGCCTGAATACCACTTTTCAGTTCGAGTTTGTCAACGGCATCAACACCGGTTTTGTCCGCATCTTTATGCGTATAAAGGAAACCTTCGTCGACAACGCCGTAAAGGGTCACATCGGCAGCGAAAGCAGAGCCGGCAAAGGCGCCAAGAAGGGCGACCGCGGCAAGAGACTTCTTAAACATAATTTTCAGAGCCTTTTTTTACGTGAAGAGATCTGAGATCTCAAAAGTCATCACTATCGGTTTGCACGCACCGAGAGTCACAACGTTCCGTCGATTGATGATTTTTTGCACGGCATCAATCACTGGTTCAGCGGCCTGAAATTTGGACGGCAAGCCGCTCAGCCATTAACGGATGGGATATTTGTAGCCGCAGACAGCATCAGACTGCTTAAGGAATAACCCGCATTTCTAATAAATTCATTTAAAAACATATATTTCATATTTTTTAAGGGAGGCGTGAACGCATTTGTTGCGCATTTGACATATATATGAAATGCGCGAATGGGAAGCATGTTCATTTAATTCGAATTGCGGAATCTGCGTTTGCCGCCCAGCCAAAACGCGAAAGCCCCCCAGCCCGAAAGCTGAGAGGCTCTCACTAATTCATCAGCAGAGAAGTTTTTAGGACTTCATCCGCTCAAATTAGAACGTGTGACGGATACCGGCGTAGACGGTGACCGTCGAAGGATCGCGGTCGTCACCCGCAACATTCTTTTCATTTTTCAGGCTGTCACGATAGTAGGCTGCGACACCGTAGAGATTCGTGCGCTTGCTCAGGCTGTAGGTGTAGCCCACGGACGTACCGATACGCTTGAATTCGATCTTTGCCTGATTGGCTTCGGAGTTGGCTTCTTCAGCATCGGTATAGCCGACTGCGAACATAGCCGTGCCGCCGGCAACCGGTGCGCTCACGCCAGCCTGAAGGGCATAGCCTTCGATGGGGTTCTGATTGCCGAAATAGCTGCTGAACGAATAGAACGAGTCAGATTTGCCTGCGTCAACGGGATCCGAGTTGGGCTGAGACTTATCGTTGCCGATCATATTGTCGAAGTACTGGCCGCTCAGGAAGACCTTGGCGACTTCAAAGTCGTAGGAGCCGCCCAACGTAACCGAAAGACCGTCATCCAGATCGGCGTCTTTCTTGGTGAAAGTGCTGGACCAGTTGTAGCTGTCGACGACTGCGGCGAGATCGAAGCCGGCGGCCTTGTAAGTAGCGCCCAAGGCGTAGTAGCGGTTGGCGCTGGCCTTGCCTTCAGTGGCCTTCAGGTTCTCTTCCTGCTTGGTATTCGTTTCAAACGAGTACTGGGCATAAACCGTCACGCCGGCAAACGTCGGGGTCTTGTAGGTGACCGTGTTGTCTGCACGGATGCCGCCAACGTAGTAGGTGGAATATTCAACCGCACCAACCCACGAAGCACCGAAGGGCGACAGGTTGCCAAGGAGACCGTAAGTACCATTGGCGGAGCCAAGCGTGCCCATGCGGCCAAAAGCGACTTCACCGAAAGCGCCGTTCACGAAGAGACGGGCTTCACGGCCGAAGAGGCGGCTGTTCTGAGCGAGCGAACCGGTATCGGCAGCGAAACCGTTTTCCAGATGGAAGCCGGCTTTTACGCCGTTGCCGAGATCTTCTGAACCTTTGAGGCCAAAGCGAGCGCCGGACTGATTGCCCGAAGAGAGCTGGAAGTTATCGACGGCGTCGGTGTTGGCCTTGTCGGAATCCACATGGGTGTACTGCAAACCGTAGTCGACGACGCCGTAAAGCGTGACGTCAGCGGCGACAGCGGAACCAGCAAAAGCGCCGAGCAAAGCAGCGGCGGCGAGAGTCTTCTTAAACATTTCAGAGCCTTTAGTTTGTTTGATTTGAAGCACCGGCAGACGGGGGGCGCCGCTTCTCAAGGAACACCTGAACTGCATCTGCTTGCGGGGCATTAATTCCGTCTGAATGTGGTCTGCCAGCCGAAGAAATGCAGGTGTACACATTGAATTTTAACAAGTTCCTATTGCTGTAATCCGATATTTTTATGGGTTGTATTCAAAAACACAAAAATGTCAGCTACTTAGAAAACGGATGATAACTATTATGTTGTAGTTGCATATTTGCAACAAATAAGAAAGACCCCGTGAACTGAGCGGATCAGGTCACGGGGATAGGTATTGCTTTAACCGCTTAAAGCACTACGCCTGAGGCAGTTCCGAATCATTCGTCGGTTCGCCCGGCAGAACCAGCCGCAAGGCTTCGCCTTCGACGACGCGGCCCGGCGCGCGCAGAATGTTTCGCTGCTCGAGGTTGTCTTGGTCAACACCGAAGCGCACCGATGAGGCTTCAGTTGTGAAATGACCGGCGAGAATTCGCTCAATGATGCCGAAGGTGAGCATTGCGCCCGCCTGCGTCGGGAAGCTCCCCAGGTCGACTTCGAGTTCAGGCTGACTGAATGCCCCAAGACCATAAGTTGCGATGTAGTCTTCGCCGAAATCCGTGGAGACGCCTGCGCGAATCACGGAGAGGATGGGTATTTGACCGTGTTTGGCGGGCTGTGCCGCTTCAATGTAAAAACCCGGTTTTTGGAGTGATTCGAGCGCAAAAACGCCCAGCGGTTCGGCCGTCCGGCAGAGCGCGGCCAAAATCTGCGCGAAGAAGGTGGCAGTTTCGACGGCTTCGGTTGGATTTCCCCGCAGTTCAACAGCAAAATAACCCGCATGACAGAGGAGGAGCGTTTCGGCGCTCCGCGTAAAGGGGCTCTTACGTGCCGCAGTTGCCAGTGATGTGCTGTTGAGGCGCTCATGGATCAGTCGGATAGAGCCCTCAAGCGTGCCGATGCGCAGCGTAAAACAATCCGGGTCATCGGGCGTGCGGTCGGTGACGGCCAAGTTCCACGCTCTCCAGAGTTCTTCAGAGAAGAGTTTCTTGTCGAAAACGAGCTGTGCGGGTGCGAGCAGCAGTTCTGCGCTGAAAACACCGGGTTTAAGTGCGGGAAGGAGCTCCTTTTCAAAGTTGCTCGCGCGCCGCACACGTTCCTCTTCGGAAAGCAGCAGCTGCAGCCCGGTAGGGGCTTCAGACTCCAGCGCCTTGCGAATTTCCTGATACTGCGGATGGTCGGAGCCGTATTTCTTGAGGAGCGCCTGAGCAAGCGGGAAATTCGCCGCCGTCATCGTCGAGCTCAATGCTCGGGCACGCTGATAGTGCTCGATGGCTGCATCATCGTCGTCCTGACGCTGAGCACTCATGCCGAGCATCCATTCCTTCACTGCCGCTTCTTCGGCATTTTGAGGCTCAATGGCTTGGGCTGCGGCAGCGGCGGCTTTGATGTCAGACTTGAGGAAGAGTCCGAGGACGCGCTGCTCGCGCGTCTCGAAAGTTTGGTGCGCTTGCGGAATCCGATCAATGGCTCGTTCGACTTTCTTGGCGTCGTGGCGGAAGAGCCAGAACTTCACCCATGCAATGATCCATTGATTGTCTGACGGCCTCCACAGATCCGGCATTGGTTCCTTGAGAAAACGTCGGAGGAACCCAACTTTGGCGAGATCCGGTGCTTTGGCAGCGGCGCCGGGGAAAAAGGCGTCGAGCCATGCGCGGTCTTCTGCTGACAGTGCGGGCTCGGCAGGGACTGCGGAAGGTTCAGCCGCTTGGGCGTCAGCTTCAGCGGCCTTTATCGCGTTGATTTCATTTGCTGCCAGCGCGAGCGATGCCGGAGAGGCAATCTCGATGAGGTTCTCTGCCGCATCATCGCTTTGAGCCTGCTGCGGCGTTTCTTCGTCATTATCGGCATCGTCCGAAGCATCGTCGTCATCGTCCGCATCCGCGGCAGCTTTGCGGAAGGTTTCAATCAGCTCGTTGAGCTTGGCTTCGAAATCCTCGATCGTGAGCGGCGCTCCCGTCTCTGCATCGAGCACAGAAACTTTGGCACCTTGTTTTTCAGCATCCCAGGCCGCATGTGCGAGTGCGCCGAGATCGGCCGCTGCCAAATCGTCGAATAGACGCGGATTGGGTTTTTCTTCTTGAGCAGAAGCTGCTGCACCGGCATCCTGATGCTCGCCGGTCTGGTCAGAGTCTCTCGGGAGCCGCGCAGCCGGAAGGTCTTCGGGCGCAGGTTCGGTGGAGATATGGAAATCTTCCGCGCCGAACACTTCTTCACGCACCGATTCAAGGAGTTCCGCACCGGCGAGCACCGCAGCTTCTTCACCGGGGAGCCCGATGACAAAGGCGCCGCGGACACACTTTGCGGCCGGATCCGCTTTCAGCGGAAGGGCGGCAAAAGGCCAGCCGCTGGCATCAACCGGTTTGGGCGCCCCCAGCCAGATGAGTACGTCGGCCTTGTCGGTTCCGGTGAATTCGGGCATGAGCAAGTCACGCACGGGCGGAAGCGCTGTGCGGGCAATCTGCGCGCCGTAGGGCGAAATGAGAAAGACGTTGCGCTTGATGAGCTGCACCATGCGCCGGCGGCTCCAGCCGTCCCGCTTCAGGCGGTCGGAGAGCGTGAGCATCATGAGGAGCTGGGCCAGGTCAAACGTGCCGGTCAGTGCGTACCGGCGAGTCAGAAAGTCTTCGAGCTGCGGTTCAAGCTCAAGCCATGTCATCCAGTCAACAATAGCGGCGTCCTCAGGCAGTGACGGCGAGAGCTCAACAGTAATACCGCGCTTTTCAAGCGCAGCAGCCAGTTCCCGGCCTTTGTTCACCCATTCGGGAGACTGCCATTCGTCGCTCACGGCTATCACCGCTTTTTGAATTCGGCGGGGCTCTAGGACCGCTTTACGCCATTTCGCCACAGCGGGTTTAGACATCAAGGTTGGAATGAAGCCCGGATACTGCCAGCGGCCCATCCCCGAATCCGGATCGACACCCTCATGAGCGGATGCTGTCCAGGCGATGGCAAAAGCATCGCGCGCGCGGCGGGCAATGCCGCTCCAGCCGTCAAAGCGCCAGCTGGAGGCAAAGCCTTCCTGCGAATTAAATAAGGATTGGGCAGGGCGGAAAGCGGACACTCCGGCGCGAATCGCCGATTCGCCGGCGTCGGAAGGCCGTCCTAAGACGAGTGCGCCGGCAGAGGCGCCTGCAGCCACGAGGTTTGCCGCAGCTGCGGCAGCACCCCCGGTGCGCCATTCCCCATTGAGCGCGTTGACCGGATGCCCGCCCATAATGGAACGGCCCGGCGCATCAGGCGAAAGGAGCCCAAGGAACTCTCCGGCATGCGCAACGGCAGAAAGGAGGGCGCCGCCTTCCAAAAGGCTTTTGACCGGGGCTGCAGAACGCAGACAGGGCTGCTCAGGCAGTTCCATGGCAGCCTTGGTCGTCAGCCCCTCAATATCAATGTTGCCGGCGACGGTGAGTGAGGCGCCGGAAACGGCGGGTTCTGCGGACGGCTTTTGGGCACAGTCGGCTGAACTGCAGAGCCGAGCAAACTGACCCGCACTCCATTCGGGGAGCTCAATCGTACGTTTCGCTGCGGCATGCAGAACGCCGCCCAAAGCGGCTGAGAGCTCATCGCACCCCGAAAGCGCTTCTTGTTCGGTGATCCCGGCCGCACGGATCGTCGGCTCAATGTCATGAAAGGGAAGCGCATTGAGGCTGCGCATCAAGCGGGCAGCTTCAGAGAGCTTCACCGCGCGGCCCCCCGCGGCAAATCGTTCCGGCGTTGCGGCGAGAAGTGCTTTGCGGGTCTCTTGGCAGACGTTGGCTCGGGTGTTTGGCTGATCGGCAGGATCATTCAGCCGCTCTTCGGCGTCTTTATTAAATGTCGTATTCGTGGTCATTCGCTGTTTTGATTGCACGTTTGAGACCGCAGGCGTCCTCGGCTTAAGCCGCCGTCTGTGTTGCGGCGATAGAGCCGTTTTTCACGCAGTCAAAGCGTTCAACGGCTCGAATGCTCTTTATATGGGGACGAATCCAATCGAGCGGGCGGCGGTCTCAGGTTTTTACCTAATCCTACAC
>CEAL01026579.1_pt1 | contig 12015 bp, 5 predicted proteins | sample 557521 | NCBI WGS metagenome assembly CEAL01 (sample SAMEA3182095, study PRJEB8094) | gut metagenome | biome: human; feature: gut; material: Stool; isolation source: human stools | place: Canada | collected 2012-03-06
GTAGTAGCCGATCGACTGCGCCGGCACGGTGCAGGTGTTGTCGTCGTGGAGGACGAACTTGAACGTCACGCCGCTGGCCCAGTCCTTCAGCCGGAAGATATTGGCACCCACGGCTTTCTCGACCTCCAGTCCCGAATCGCGGCCCGAGTAGTACCCGTTGTAGTGGTAGGTCGCCAGCTGGGGGATCTCTTCGCCCTCTCCGGTGGTGCGGTAGAGCGTCTCCCACTCCAGTTCGTAGGTGGCCGAAAGGGTCACCTTGTCGGAGTATTGCGCCACCTGCGCGGCGTTGTCGCCCGGACGCGCCTCCCGGCTGCTGATGTAGAGCGTGGTCTTGTAGTTCGAACCCATGACGAAGTTCGAAAGGTCGACCTCGACGGGAATCGTCACGGAGTGGCTGCCGTCGGGAATGGTCGCCTCGGCCGGAACCGAGAACAGCTCGTAGTCGTCGTCCTTGGTCGCCAGATAGACCTTGTAGGCGCCTTTGTTGCCCGGACGCGCGATTTCGACGTTGATCACGCCCTGCACGGCGTCCTGCGGAAACTCCTTCTGGATGGACGACTGGATGAAGTGGATCGCCTTCGCATCGTCCTTGTTGGGGGTGTATTGGTCGCCCTCCTGCGTCTGGCTGCAGGCCGCGGTGAAGAGCAGCAGTCCCGCACCCAGGTATTTCGATATGTTTTTCATAGTGTACTTGATTTTCAACGGTTCAAAGGCTCGTTAGGGATTCTGGTCCTCCTCGTTGATGTTCGGATTGGCATCCAGTTCGGCTTTGGGAATGGTCAGCACCCAGTCGTAAGTGTCGGCTTTGGTGATGTTGACGTTCCGGCGGTTCATCATCGAAATGCACTCCTCGGAGAAGCCGTCGTCGGTCCGGCGGTCGATGCCCTGGCCCAGGCGGCGGACGTCGAACAGCCGGCCGTACTCGCCCCACAGTTCGATGCGGCGGTGGGTGAGGATGTTTTCGAGGAACGATCCGGTCCAGGTCGTGGTCGTCGCGCCGAGCAGCGTGCCGCTGCGGTTGTTGGCGCTGTAACCCGGGTCGCGTTCGGCCATGACGGTGTTCATCAGTTCGCGGGCGCTCTTGAGGTCGTCCAGCCGCAGGGCCGCTTCGGCGGCCGTGAAGTACATCTCCTCGACGCGCATGTAGATGTAGTCGCCCAGGAAGGAGGCCACGTTGCCGAACGAGAATTTTTTGCTGACGTAGGGCGACTCCTTGTCCGAGGGGTCCCACCAGTCGCGGCGGATGTCTGTCGCGCTGATGCGGTTGTAGAGCTGCTTGCTGATCAGCTTCGGCGCCGATTTGGCATAGGCGCCCTCCTTGTTGTCCATGTGGGTGAAGAACCCGGCGTAGCCGCCCGCCTGGTCGGCCACCTGAATGCCTGCGCCCCACATGACGTTCTGCTTGCCGAGCGAGTTCATGCCGCCCGTCAGGTCGCTCTTCGTGCCGACGGCGTAGCCGCCTTCGTCGATCACGCGCTTGGCCGCCTTGAACGCTCCGTCCCAGTCGCCTTCCGCCAGACAGGCGCGCGACTTGATGCCCAGGGCCACGTAGAGGTTGATGTGCGATTTGTTATTCTCGGCCAGCGTGGTTTCCCTGGCCTTTTCGAGCAGTTCGATGGCTCGGTCGATGTCCTGGTCGATGCGGCCGTAGACCGTGCGCAGCGATTCGCGGGGCTGTCCGCCCGTGTCGATCGACGTGCCGGTGGTGTAAACCGGTACGCAGGCCTCGTTCCAGCGCGAAGCGCCCGTCAGAGGGTTGTAGGGGGCGCGGGAGAACCACGTCGCCAGGTTCAGGTAGCAGAGCGCCCGGATGGCGTAGGCCTGTCCTGCGACGTAGGCCACGTCGGCCTCCGTTCCGGCCATTTCCGGCTCGGCGTCGATGATGTAGTTTACGTTGGCGATCCACTTGTAGTTGGCGTACCAGACGTCGTACGACCGGAAGGCCGACGAGGTGTAGTTGCTCTTGACGTTGTAGCAGTGGTCGCCCCAGAACCAGCCGTTGCCCTGCGACTGCATGATCAGGTCGTCGGCCATGCAGTCGAGCGCCAGGTTGTAGGCCGCGATGCCGAAGCACTGGTGGGTGTTTGCGGTCGTGGACCATCCGGCCGTCCACATCGAGCGGTAGACGCCGTTGACCGAAGTGATGGCCGTGGATGCCGATTTGAGCAGTTCCTTGCCCGAACCCGAGTCGGTCGGGGAGAAATCGAGCATCGAGTCGCTGCACGAGGGGGCTGATAAGCCGATCAGCGCGATGATAAGATATATTGCTTTTTTCATAGTTGTTTTCTCCCGTGGTTAAAAGTTCAGGTCGATACCGAATGCGATCACGCGCGACGGGGTGTAGCTGTAGGCCACCGATCCCGTGAAGTTATACTGCGGGTCCATGCCGTCCATGTGGTTGAACATGGCGATGTTGTCCAGCGTGGCGTAGATGCGCAGCGACTCGATGTCGATCTTCTTGAGCCAGCGCTTGGGAAGCGTGTAGCCGACGGTGATGTTCTTGATGGCGAAGTACGAGGCGTCGATCAGCGAGTTGTCGGCCGTGGCGTACGATCCGCCCACTTCGAGCATCGGCACGTCGGTCTTGTCGCCCGGCTTCTGCCAGCGGCGTTTGGCGTTTTTGTGCCAGTTGTTGCCGGCGTACTGCACGTACATCGAGCCGTTGTAGAGTCCGTCGTAGACCCATCCGCCGATCGAATAGGTCGTCAGGAACGAGACGTCGATGTTCTTCAGGATCGTGAACGTCGAACCGATGCTTCCGAAAAGCTTCGGCTCGCGGCTTTCGTGGTAGTACTTGCTCAAGGTGGCCATCGCCACGTTGTCGGTGATGTACTCGTCGCAGCGCGTGTTCACCAGCGAACCCTCGTCGTTGACCGTCTGGGTCCAGTAGGCATAGTAGAGCTGCTTGCCCGTGGCGGGGTCCACGCCGGCCGTTTTCGGCAGGTAGAAGGTGTAGATCGGCCGCCCCGCCTCGATGACGCGGATGCCCGACGTGATGACATCCTGGCCGCCCGTGAGCGAGAGCACCTTGTTGCGGTTGAACGAACCCATCAGCGTCGCGTCCCAGCGGAAGTCGCGCTTGTCGAGGATCGTTCCGCGCAGCGAGACTTCGAGTCCCTGGTTGCGCAGCGAGCCGACGTTGTCGTTGAAGCCCGTGAATCCGGTCGAGATCGGCAGCGGACTGTTGAGCAGCATGTCGCGCGTTTTGCGGTTGTAGTACTCGACCGAAACGCCCAGGCGTCCGCCCAGCATCGTGGCCTCGATGCCGGCGTTGAGGTTGCCGTTCTTCTCCCAGGTCACCTCCCTGTTTTCGAGTTTGTCGACGAAGGCGCCCGCATCGGTGGCATTGGGCCACGTGTAGTCGTAGAGACCCTGCCATGCGTAGTAGGTTCCCAGGTTGTCGTTGCCCTGTACGCCGTAGGAGACCTTCAGCGTGAGGTTGTCGAGCCACTGGCGGGTGTTCTCCATGAACTGCTCCTCGGAGATGCGCCACGAGGCGCCCACCGACCAGAAATGGCCCCAGCGGTCGCCGGGGTGGAAGCGCGACGAACCGTCCGTTCGCCAGCTGGCGTCGACGTAGTAACGGCTCTTGAAACCGTAGTTGACGCGCGCGAGGTAGGACTCCACGCCGTAGTTGTGCGAATAGCTGTTGTTGTCGGTGGTCGTCACGGCGGGGCCTAACTCGTCGATTCCGCCGACGATGCCGGTTTTTTCGCCGTTGGCGTAGTTGTACTTGTAGCGGTAGTACTCATGGCCGGCCAGCAGGTTGAGGGAGTGGTCGCCGAACGTGCGGTCGTAGGTCAGCAGCTGGTTGAACGTGTAGCTCAGCGTGCGTGTGTTGGTCTTGCTGAGGCGTCCGCCCTGCTGGGCCGCGTTGCCGTGCTCCTTGTCGTAGACCAGCGTGCGCTGGTAGTCGGTGTAGTCCGTACCGAAGTTCATCGTCAGCTTCAGTCCGTAGAGCCGGGCCTCTTCCCTGACGGTTCCGAAGGTGATGTAGCTGCGCGCCGAAAGCGAGTTGCGGGTGTAGTAGGCCTTGTTGTTGTAAAGTTCGGCCTTCGAGTTGAAGCCCTGGGCCGAGGGGCGGTTGGCGTAGCTGTTGTCGTCCTCCGAACCGTATTCGTATTGCAGCTGCCCGTCGGCGCCGCGCACGTTGTTGCCGGCCATGTCCTTCAGGTAGACGGGATAGACCGGGGCCATGAACTGCGCCGTGTACCAGACGTTCGACGTGCTTGCGTCCTCGAAACTCTGGTAGCTCGATTCGCTGTGGGCGAAGTTGGCGTTCATGCCGATCTTGAGCCAGCTCTTGGCCTGCGAATCGGCGCCCACGCGGCCCGTGTAGCGGGAGAAGTCGGTGTTCTGGAGAATGCCGTCCTCCATGTAGTAGCCCAGCGATGCGACGTAGTTGGCGCGTTCCGAACCGCCGTTCACCGAGACGATGTGTTCGGTGCGCACGGCCGAATTGTCGCTGATCTCGTCCAGCCAGTTCTCGTTCCAGGCTGCTTTGGCGTCCGAACGGATCTTGCCCGTCGACTGGTCGATCAGCGTCTCCCACGTGTAGTTCTTGTAAGGGTTGTAGTATTCGGGGTTCTTCAGTCCGCCGATCTGCTGGCCGAGGTTGGCGGCGGCATAGCGGCTCGCGCCCTCGAAGTCCATGCCCGTGCCGTACTGGGCGCTGTTGCGCAGCGCTTCGTAGCTCATCTCGACGTAATCTTTCATGCCGACCAGGTCGTAGCGCGGGATGGCGCGCGAGGCGATGCCGACGTTGCCCTTGTACGAAATGCGGATCTTGTCCTTCTTGCCCTTCTTGGTCGTGATGACGATGACGCCGTTGGCTCCGCGGGCGCCGTAGAGCGCACCGGCCGATGCGTCCTTGAGCACGGTCATCGTCTCGATGTCCGCGGGGTTGATCGAACTGAGCGACCCGTCGAAGGGGATGCCGTCGACCACGTATAACGGTGTCGCCGAGGCGTTCACCGACCCGATGCCGCGGATGATGACCGATGCCGCCTCGCCCGGCTGGCCGCCGCCGGAGGCGACCTGCACGCCGGCTACGGTTCCCTCGAACGATTTGGTGACGTTGCCCACGACACGTTTCTGGAGTTCGCCGCCCTTGACGACGGCGGCCGAACCGGTGAACGACTCTTTCTTGGCCGTACCGTAGGCCACGACCATCACGCCTTCGATCTCGGCGGTGTCCTCCTGGAGCGTGACGTCGATGCGGGTCTTGCTGCCGACGGGGATTTTCTCCGTCTTGTAGCCCAGGTAGGAGACGACGAGCGTGGCGTTGGCCGGGACGCTGGTCAGGGTGTAGTCTCCGTCGACGTTCGTCGTGATGCCCTGCGTAGTGCCCTCCACGAGAACGTTCGCGCCGATGATGGCTTCGCCGTTGGCTCCGGTGACTTTGCCGCTGACGGTGACGTTCTGCGCCCAGGAGGCCGTCGTCCATGCCAGCGACAGGATGCACCAGAGAATTGCTGCTATCTTGTTCATAGATGTACTCTTATTTGATATTGTGCGTGTTGTGAATGATGGTCCAGAGGTCGCCTTCGGGTTTCGCTCCGGCGGGCAGCTGGACGCTCTCCATCGGGTAGATGAACTTCCCGGGGTTGGCGATGGGTTTCCCGACGGGCGACCGGAGCGGTTCGTTCGCGCGGGTTGCGGCCTGCGCCTTCGCCCGGGCGGCTGCCGGAGCCGCGCTGGTGGTCGCCGAACCCCATTTGGTGACTTTGTCGCCGACCGTGTTGGTCGCCGTCGCCATGAAGACGTACGTGGTTTCGGGCGTTACGCCGCTCTCCCCGGTGAAGAGGATGGCAAAGCCGTTTCCGTTGATGTAGGGGAGGTATTCCTCCTTGACGTCGTGTCCGAACTCCTCGATCACGGCCGGGTAGTTGTTCGTGCCGACGTTCGCCAGGGCGCTCTGTTTGAAAATCGCGTAACGCACCGTTGCGATGTCGATGCCCTTCATGACGCCGGCCACGGTGTTGTGCGTCGGGCCGTAGTTGGCGTTGGTCGAGGCTGCGGCTGCGAACCACGCGGCGGCCTCCGTGCTGGTCTTCGTGGTGACGGAGTTGACGCAGACCGTTTCGGCACCGCTCGACGAGGTGGCCAGCGTGAGCAGCGTGTAGGACGTGCCGGCGCTGACGCCTTCCGTAAGTCCGTTGTAACCGTCGGCGCTGTTGACCGTCGCCGAGAGCAGCGCAGGGTTGAACTGGAGTCCGTAATTGGGGTCTTTCAGGAATGCGGCGACGGCCTGCCGGTCGTAGGGGTCGGGGAAGACCTGGTTGAAGAGTTTGGTCGTCAGCGTACGGTAACGAACGTCCGTCACGTCGTCTCCCTTCCAGTGGGTCCACACGGAGTTGGTCCAGCCGTAACCCGTCATGGCGAGGTAGGCGTTGCTGATGTAGAACCGCTGCGTGAACCAGTCGCTGCCGCCGTAGTTCGGACCGGCGGAATAGCCGTCGGCCGTGGTTTTGAACTGCGTGGAGGAGAGGTTCGAGGTGATGTTGCCCCGCAGGTCCATGCCGAATGCGAAGATCACGTAGCTCAACTCGGGGGTGAGTCCCGTCATCTGAAGGCTCTGGGTCCCCGATTTGAGCATCGAGGCCATGGCCAGCTGGAGGCTGATGCCCTGCTTTTTGGCGTATTCGACGATATAGGTCTGGAAGGCGGTCATCAGCTCTTCGGGCGAATACTTGGCGAAGGTCGTGGCCGGGAGGATTTCATAATAGTAGGTTTCGTCGCTGGAGGCGTAGATGTCGAACGCCACGGCGTCGGAGATGATCGTCGTCGGGGCGATGACCAGCGGCGGAACGTCGGCGTCCGAGGTGACGAACGAGAGCTGTGCGGCCTCCGAGTTGGTGAAGCGCGTGGCGTCGGACGTCATGGCGCGCACCGAGAAGGAGTAGGTGCGGCCTTTGTCGAGCTTCGACAGGATGACCGTACGGTTTCGGGTGGTCGCGACCTCCCCGCCGTCGACCGAGAACTCGTAGAGTTCCGCTTCGGGCACTTCGGTCCAGGAGATGACTGTTTTCGACGCATAGGCGCTGCCGAGTGTGATCTTCGGCTGGGGAAGCTGCTCCAGGTCGTCGGTCAGCACGTGGATGTAGGTGAAGGGGGATTCGGTGTATTCGGCCGGGTCCCGGGGGCAGGCCTTGACCGCCACGACATACTCTTTCTGTCGTTCCAGACTGTTGAATTCCAGCCGGCAGTCGGTCGTCGGGGTCTCGCTTCCGCCGTCGAACGTGTAGACGTAGGACCCTGCGTCGTCGACGGCTTCCCAGCGGAGGGTGAATCCGGAGGTCGTCAGGTCGCTGACGATGATCTGCGGCTGTGCGACGGCCTGCAGGCCGGAGCCGGTTTCCGCCGCGTCGTCGTCCGACGAGCAGGCGCACAGTCCCGCGAGGCTCGCCGCAGCGAATGCCGCGTATTTATAGAAGGTTTTCATAGGTTTGATTCTCTTTTGCGTTAGTGAATGTGTCATTCGACGGTTACCTCGATCGGTTTGCGAATGGCCGCGCCGTCCGAGACGATGATCGTCGTCCGGCCTTTCTTGAGGCCGGTGAGCTTCATCACTCCGCCCCGGAGTTCGATTTTCACGAGGTCGGGGACGGAAACGGTGTACCCCAGGACATTGGTGGCGGTGAAGTGGTTGCCCAGGTCGATGCTGACGGTGGCGCCCACGCCGACCCGCTGCGCCGGGATGCCGTCGATCTTGGCGATGGTCCGCAGCAGTTTGTAGGAGTCGAGGCTGCCGATGCCCATGTTGCCCAGATACTGCTGGTAACTGCCGGTGCAGTAGCGGTCGACGGACTGGGTGCTGCTCAACAGCGCCTGCCGGAGCATTTCGCCCGTAAGGCCCTTGCGTTTTTCAGCGCCGTAGTAATAGCTGACGGCCAGCGCGCAGGCTCCCGACACGTGGGGGCAGGCCATCGAGGTTCCCTGGCTGCCTTCGTAGCCCGAAGAGCCGTCGGCGGCCACGCTCGTGCTGTAGACGCCGCCGTAGGCGTTGCTCAACATCTGGTCGCCGCCCGGGGCCGAAATCCGGACCCATTTTCCGTAGTTGGTGTAGTAGGCCGGGGCGCCCGTGAATCCGGTTGCGCCCACGCTGATCGCGTTGGTGTCGGCGGCGGGATAGCAAATCTCGTTCGAGGCGTCGTTGCCCGCGGCGAAGAGGACGATGCCGCCGGCCATCGGACCCGTCTGGTTGCCGTTTTCATCCAGTCCCGCATATTTGTTGAAGTATTCCATGGCACGCGAGAGCGCCGAGTAGGAGCCGCGCGTCCAGTCGGTCACGGAGATGGTTCCGGCGGTGTATCCCCAGCTGTTCTGGCAGATCACGGCGCCGTTGTCGGCGGCGTACTTGATGGCGCGGATCTGTCCGGCCAGTCCGGCGCCCGACGATCCGGACTCCGACTTGCCGAGAATCTCGCACGACATGATCTTCACGCCGTCGCCCCTGCCCGAGCCGCCTGCGATGCCGCAGACACCCACGCCGTTGTTGTTCACGGCGGCGATCGTGCCGGCGACGTGCGTGCCGTGCATCAGTTCGGCCGAGAAATCCAGTTCGCCGGTCTCCTTGGTGAAGTTGTAGCCGTAGACGTCGTCCACATAACCGTTGCCGTCGTCGTCGACGCCCGGCGTGCCGTTCAGTTCGGCCTCGTTGACCCACATGTTGGCGGCCAGGTCCTCGTGGTCGTACTTGACGCCCTGGTCCACGACGGCGACGATCACGTCGGGATCGCCCGTCGAGAGCTGCCAGGCGGCGTACACGTTGGCGTCGGCGCCCAGTCTGCTCGCCTGTGCGAAGACGTTGCCCGTATTGTTGTAGTGCCATTGCATCTGCTGCGAACGTTCGCTCTCGTTGAAGGGGAAGGGGACGTTGCGCACCTCGTCTTCGATGGCGCGGGTGACGCTCTGCGCCCCGGCGGCGGGGGATGCCGTGCGGCGGTAGTCCGAAGTTTCGGCGGCCAGCGAGTATTCGATGATCTCGATGTCCTTGCACGAGGAGAGCAGGCTGGCCATCTCGCTCGTCGGGACCGACGGGTCGTATTTGGCGTAATACCAGAGGTGCAGGCCTTCCCGGCGGGTACGCTCTTCGAAGCGCCCGCCATCCGGGAAGAGCCGTTCGAAGCGGACGGTGTTCACCGTGTTGAGGATGCGGTCGATCTCGTCGATGCCGCTGCCTTTCGAAACGCCCTGCGCGCGGCTCTTTTCCACGATGCCGGAGGCCTCGGTCTTCAGTTTGAGGATGATCTCGCCGCCGATGGCCGCCGGGGAGGCGTTGACGATGACGGGACCTGCGGTCTCTTCGCCGCTGCTCTGCGTGTCGTCCTTGGCGCACGATGCCGCCGCGAGGACGGCTGCCGCCAGGAGGAGCGATTTGAATATGTATTTCATAGACGATCAGTTTTTGGAGTTATTCCCGGATGCAGCGTATCTGTGCCGAACAGTCGTGCTCGGCGAGCCTGTAATTGCACCAGTTGGGGTTGAAATTCACGAAGTAGACCGATGCCTTCGTCGCGTCGGGAGACGCCTGGGCGGTCCAGTAGAACGCCATGCCTCCCGTGTAGTTGCAGATGCTCACCGAGATGTAGTCCGTGTAGTAGATGTTGCCGGCCATCGGGTAGTAGTCGCCGGTGTTTTTCCAGCGGCGCCCGCAGTCTTCGTAGACGTTCCAGTCCCATTTGGGGCTGACGCCGGTTTCGTCGTAATCCGCCACGGCTCCGCCGTTGGTGATCGAGTTGTTTCCGGCGGGAATGCCCCAGAGGTCTGGCCCCGGGACCTTGTAGCCCGGAGGACAGGGGTCGAAAATGGTCTTCTCGGGACCCCACAGCCCCGGATGCGTGGCCTTCGAGTCGGTTCCCGTGCAGTACCAGTCGGCGTGGCCGTTGTACGGCGACTGCAGGTAGGTCATCGGGTTCTGGATCGAATTGGGGATGTTGGCCGGCGGCGTGGCGAGCACGGCGGCCTGCGCGTCGTAGACCCAGGTTCCCGTGCCGTCGCCGATCGCGGTGTTCGGTTCGTTGTAGGCCGGGACGTTGTCGCCGTCGGTATCCGCGTGATAGGGCGAGCGCGAAGGCGTGAAGGGGTCCTTGCGGCCCCATTCGTAGAACATGCCGCGGTTGCCCACGTCCATCGGGGTGTTGTTCAGCGCCCCGAGGTTGCGGTCCATGATCACGGCGGCGACTTCGCCTTCCGAGTCGATGTGGTCGTGCGCGGTGATTTCGTCGTTGCAGACCCAGATGTGCCAGCTCCAGACGATGTTGCCCTTGATGTCCTTCACGGCGATCACGGCGTTGCCCTCCGACCGGCCCGTCGAAAAGGTCACGTAACCTCCCCGGTAGATCGGCGCGCCGTCGATGATTTCACGCGACATGGTCTTGTCGCCGTCGTGGCGCGATTCCCAGAGCAGTTCGGCGAAGGCGCCGTCGTCGATGGCGAGTCCGTAGTTGGCGATGTAGTCGCTGACTCCGTCACCGCCGCCGTTGCCCTTGATCGATGCGTCGAATTTGTAGACGCCGCCGGTCCGGGCGATGTAGCAGTTGGCGGTGCCTTCGGCGCTCAGGTTGACGCTTCGTTCGGCGCGCTGTACGAGCGCGACCTCCTGCGAAACGGTCTCCCCGTTCTTCTCGGCGCTGACCGTGAGTTTGCCGGTCAGGGTTTCGGCCCCGGCATTGATCAGGGTCTCGACCAACAGGGCGTTGCCGTCCTGCCGGGCGACGGTGAACCAGTCGCCTTCAGCGGCGTAGTCCCAGCCGTCGGCGTTCGTCGCCACAGCGATCACGGCGTTGCCTCCGTCGGCGTCGAAGATCACTTTTTCGCTCGACACCTCTACGTAGGCTTTGCTTTCGCCCTCCTCCGGCCAGATTCGGGTGGTCTCGGTGCAGGCTGCCAGCAGTGCGGCCGACAGCACTGCGATGCTGCATATTATCGTATTTTTCATGTTCGGGATCGTTTTGTGTTCGTCTATTCCTTCCACGTGGTGGGGATCTTGTCGTAGTCCGAGAGCCTCGTACATCCCGCAAAGCTGCTCTTGGCGGCGGTGATCGCGGTGAGTCCCGATGCGGCGGCATTCTCCGCCGTGCGGTCGTACAGGTGGTATTTCACGCCGTCGACGACCGTGTAGGGCGATTCGCCTTCGAGCGATGCGCAGCCCTGGAAGGTCGAAGTCAGCGTCTTGAGCTTCACGGCTTCGTCGAACATGCTCGCCGGAATGCTCTTGAGCTTCCCGCAGTCACGGAAAAGATTCGCTACGCTGGTCAGTTTGACGGGGCTGACGAGCATGTTCTTGCCGACCTCTTCGAGCGACACGCAGCCGTCGAAGACCGAATTGAACATGGTGGCCGAGGCGCAGTTGAACACCTCCGACCCGACGCGGACCAGTCCCGTGCAACCGGCGAACAGACTGGTGTAGGTTGAAATCTGCGCGGTTTTCAGCAGTCCGTCGGGGATCGCCCGGAGCGACGTGCAGTTGAAGAATGCCTTCTGGAAATTGAGCGACGTTCCGTTCAGTCCCGTGAAGGCGTCCGGTGCGATGCTTTCGATTCCCGAGCATCCGGAGAACATCTCCGTCAGGGTTTTCGTCTTGGTGTTGGTCTCGAACAGGCGCGCGGGAACCGCTGCGAGCCGGGTGCAGTTCAGGAAGCACTGGGCCGCGGTGGTCACATTGACGTTCTTGGAGAAGAGTCCGGCGGGAATCGTCTCCAGGGTGGAGCATTCGGAGAACGCGTTGTTGAAGGCCGTCGCCCCGGTCAGTCCGTCGAAGATTCCGGCGGGCACGCTCTTCAGCGCCGTGTTCCCTGCGAAGAGATAATCGCATTTGGCCGAGGCGGTGCTCGTTCCGAAAAGGAGGCCGACCGATTCGAGGGCCGTGCAGTTCTGCAGGGCGTTGGAGTAGACCGTCACTTTCGGATTGCCGGCGAACAGTCCGTCGGGCAGCGTCGTCAGTGCGGCGCAGTTCTGGAACACCTTGCCGAAGGTCGTGACGGAGGGATTGCGGCTGAACAGACCGGCGGG
>CEAL01026671.1_pt1 | contig 12008 bp, 10 predicted proteins | sample 557521 | NCBI WGS metagenome assembly CEAL01 (sample SAMEA3182095, study PRJEB8094) | gut metagenome | biome: human; feature: gut; material: Stool; isolation source: human stools | place: Canada | collected 2012-03-06
AATCCACTCTCCGCAAAGGCACCGCCGAACAGCCAGTGCTTCCACGTCATATAGGTGGGGTATGCCATGGCAACTCCCAGAATTCCGATCACCGGATATTGCCATTGTCTCCGGCAGATACCACCCACGCAGATCAGGAACAAAAGCGTCAACGCGGCTACGCCATCCAGTCTTCCGATAATCCCCAGGGCCAGTACTGCGGTCAATCCGTAGCCTGTCTTCCAGAACATTTTCTCCGTATCCGACATTTTTATCAGAGACGCTGTCAGGATCGGCACCACCATCCATATCAGAATCTGTGACCGATCCACACTTTCCGTTACCACATATACATGATAAGGCAGCAACAGATACCCCAATGCCCCCACCAGTGAAAACCAGTCTTTCTTTTTTCTCTTTAAAACGCAATGGAACATACTCCATGCGGTTCCAAAGGTAATAATCTGGGTCAATATGATAAAAGTACTTTCCATCTGTTATTCTCCTGTCATGAAAGGTTCTTCATTGTACCAGTACTGAACATCCGATTGCAGTATAATGGTATTTTCATAATATACCACCTGTAAAACAAGTATTAACAGTACCGCAAACACGATCCAAGGGGAAATTTTGTTCTGGCTTTTTCTTTTTTGAAGAAGTATCCATACCACACTGCCCAGTACTGCATATCCCAACACACAGGCAACAAACTTTCCGGGATTTCCCATTACATATAAGGTCTTCACCGCCAGAGGATTCCATATACCAAAAGCTGCTGCCGCCAACACCAGTCGCGCATCCCTTCCCCATTTGGAAAACAGGAAATAAAGCAATGCAAGTGCAGCTCCGGATAAAAATGCTATCATGATCTTATAAGATGTTGCGACCGGAAATCCAATCCACCGCATTCCTGCCGGAATCCATAAATATAGTAAATGGGCTGCCGGAATCCTTCCCCATTCTCCCTGAAGCATATACTCTGTTTCTCTCAGGCACTGTACACTGTCAGTCCCCAGAACAAGATAATCCACCAGCAATGGGATACAGGCTATCATCCAGATTCCCACCATTGCACAGTTGATCCATTTTTTCTGTCCGCTCACTTCTTTACACAATACTTTTCTGCGGAATATCGCAATTCCATCCAGACAGGCAAAAAGAACCAGCACTATTACAAAAAGAATCCTTCTTCCGGCGGTTGTCTTCTCTACTTTCAACTCATAGGAAACATTTCCTCCCTCCGAAAATGGCTGTATCTGCAGATGTGCTGCATCAACCGTATCTGCCACATAATAGGTAATCCTTTTATGCTCCGTATCTGCAGGCAAAGTTGCCCGGTTGCCCCTGATCGCACGAAAAGTGGTCTCCTCCGCTTCCAGACTGATCTCCATTCCGCTTCCGATTCCGCCATTTGCAATATCCGACTCTACTATGATGCGATATACTCCCGGGTTCAATGCAAAATCTTTGCTGACGATTCCCCCTGTTTCTTCCACCCGATACAATTGCTGAGGATCTGCCTCAAATACAATATCCGATCCCCCAAAAGACAGCACGAACAGAACCGCTAAGAGAAGCCCTTCCGCTAATAAAATCCATTTCTTTTTCATCTCTGTCTCCTCTTCCGAATCCCGAAAAACACAATACCCGCTGCTGTGATCAAAGTAACCAGTTCCGCCGTTCTCCAATACCACGGTTCCACAAAACGCACTCTGACTGTTCCGGCATATCCACCCGGAATGCACACTTGCAAAATATGTCCACCGTCGTCTGTGATCTCCAATACTTCTCCTTTGTCATCCCTGGCTGCATATCCCTTATACATGAGAACCGGAAGTGTTACTATTTCCTCCCGGGCCGAATCATTCCTGCAGAAAAAGCTTATATTTAAACCTCTCTTTTCATAGTCTGCGATCTGAATATTCTCATTGGCTTCCGGTCTTGCAAAAGTCAGCTTTGTGCTGTCCGTTCCATAGATCAGATACTCTTCTCCGGAGATGTAACCAAATCCCATACTTTCCTGATTATATAATGTAACGTCCCTCTCCTGTACTCCCGAATCCATCATAAACAGATAGGATGCAGACAAAGACACTACTGCCGTGATCAGACTCATCTGATAGAAGATTTTCCGGTTGTTCTGAAAATATCGAATCACATATCCCGTTACCGTCACCAACAGAACCGTACCCCATCCCAGAAAACGATTGGGGAACTGCAGACTGCTCACCAGTGTCGCTGCAATGCCGGAAATTTTCTGAATGTTATCCCAGGGAAAGGAATTTGTGGACATCCATAATGCAAGGCATCCGAATCCTGCTGCCTTTATCGCAAAGCTCTTCTCAGCCTCTTTTTGTTTTTGCAAATCTCCCAAAAATAACAGCAGCCAGAAAATCATCATTCCTATTACCAGAAACAATCCTACCCCGATAGGATTCAGTAAATCCCCTGCCTTGCCTTCCATGGATTCCGGAATTCTGCTGAACCAGAACTGCTGTAATATTTGCGCAAAAATGGTTCCTCTGTCCTGGATAGTTCTCGCCGATGCATGGCGTATCCTGACATCCTGTGTCAAATAATAGTCAACAAACGGTACCAGATACCACAAGCTTAATCCCAGCGCAAAAAATGCTCCACTCGCAAGCTGCCGAAATCTTTGCCATGCAAATACTCTGCGGATATAAATCAGACAGAACAGCACTGTGAACAATGCCGTAATCTCACAGGTCAGTACATGGGTCTGGATCAATCCGGCATATCCCAGTCCCAAAATGATCCAGCTTTTATGAAACTCTCTGTCTTCCACATCTTTTTCAAAGACAAGATAAATTCCGTATACCACCAGCGGCAGAAACGTATAGGCGCTTCCCTCTCCTACAGCTCCTACCATTACCAGTTTAAAAAATCTAAATATGGATAAAGTATACAATGCGCTGCAGACCAGGCCTATGATCCGGTCTTTGAATATTCCGCTAAAGCAGTACCAGGCTATCGCTGCCGTAGCAATATTAAGTCCTATGCAATAGAAAGCATAGCTTTCTGTCATCGTAAAGCCTGCCATGCGCAGAAGTGCCGGAAAATACAATAACAGATTACAATAGAAAATACCATTGGCGTATCCGTGGTCAAATACCCATCTGGGTTCCAGCCGTACCGGGAACTGTCCGGTCAGAAGTCCATCCTTTACACCTTCAATACGGTGCAAATGATAGGTCAGATCCGCTCCGGACACCATGCCGTCATAAAAATAGGGGATGGAGGCAAAAAAGGCGATCACACCGATTCCAAACAGGATCTGACGTCTCTGCTCATTTCTGCCTTTTACCGCCTCCCGACGCTCCAGCCACATGGTCGCAAGAACCAACAGTGCTGCTGCCGCAAGGATCACAAGATATCTTGTCCACAGAAGATTCGTCTCCACGATCCGCAGATTCCCGGTGGTCAGCTTTTCCCGTCCGGAATAATCGATTGTCACCGTCAGTTCTTCTGTGGGCTCATAAAGCCAGAAATCATAGGAAGTATGCCCCAGTGCACTGTACAGATGCTCGCCGTTGCACAACAGGCCTCCCTGATACACAGTGCCGTCTTTCACAGTGCAGACCGCGATGGCATCCCCGGTGCATTCGTAGGACAGCTCCACCCGGTATACTCCTGTCCCCAGCGAAATATGCTCAAATACCGGCTCTTCTGCATAAGATTCCCCTTCCGCAAAAGTATAGCTTCCGGTATAGTTCCATTCCCGGTTGGGCATGGCAATGCGGATGATACACCCCACCATCAATGTAGCCAGAATCCCCAGAATCACATATCTGATATAAGGTTTTTTCTTCACCTTTCCCATTCTCCTTTGGTCACATATTGCAAATCATTTGAAATAAAACGCAAAAATCCATAATGAGTATAGCACAAAAAAAAGATAATGAACACTCTCTTCATTATCTTTTTCCTGTATTTATGCGATTCCTATGCCTGTTTTGTATGATGTTCCACATGTTCGAAGGTGAATACATTCAGGAACTGTTTTGCTCTCTCTGTCTCCGGATGTTCGAAAAATTTATCGGGAGCGGCCTCCTCCACGATCTTACCCTGGTCGATGAAAATAACTTTGTCCGCTACCGCCTTTGCAAACTGCATCTCATGGGTGACAATGAGCATGGTCTTGCCCTGTTTTGCCAGATCCAGCATAACATCCAGCACTTCTCTTACCATCTCCGGATCCAGTGCCGCGGTCACTTCATCGAACAGCAGGATCTCCGGATGCATGCACAATGCCCGGACGATGGCTACACGCTGCTTCTGTCCACCGGACAACTGTCTGGGATAACTCTTTGCCTTATCTGCCAGTCCCACGCGCGCCAGAAGCTCCATGGCCTCCTTCTGTGCCTCTGCCTTATCGCGCTTCTGTACCTTGACCGGTGCCAGCGTAATATTGTCCAGTACCGTCAGATGCGGGAACAGTTCATAGCTCTGGAATACCATACCGATCTTCTGACGCAGGGTGGTGATATTTTTACTGCCCTTGCGGATATCCATGCCCTGCAGCTTTATCGTACCGCCCTGAATAGGTTCCAGTGCATTAATACACCGAAGCAGCGTACTCTTACCACAGCCGCTGGGACCTACCACTACCAGAACATCTCCCTGTTTTACTTCCAGATTGATGCCGTCCAGGATCTTCTGGCCTTCATATTCTTTTGTCAGATTTTCTATCTTCAACAATGTCTCTGCCATGTTTTCACTCCATTCTCATTCCGACTCCGGTTCCATTTCTAATTCCACTTTTTCTCCAGCACTCTGGCCAGAACACTGAAGGGCCAGCAGGCGAAGAAATACAGAACAAATACCACAAGGAATACTCCGAACGCAGCATTGGGACTGCTCATACGATTGGCCTCAATGATCTGCTGTGCCACCTTCAGCATTTCCACCACGCCGATCATGAGCACCAGGCTGGTGGTCTTGATCATACGGGTGATCAGGTTGATGGACAGCGGAATCAGTCTCCGCACAGTCTGCGGAATAATGATATACAGATACGTCTGTATTTTACTGAATCCCAGTGCTTCACTGCTTTCGTACTGATGCTTCGGAATACTGATCAGCGCTCCACGCACCAGATCTCCCATCTCTGCGGTGCCCCACAGGACGAAGACGATGACGGATGCCACCTCTCCGGACAGATTCCAGCCCAGTGCTCTGGTAGATCCGAAATATACGATAAATAAAAGCACCAGCTGCGGCATGATACGGATGAATTCCAGATAGACCCGGAAGATAGCTTTGACGAACCGGTTCTTCACCGTCATCAACGCTCCCACCAGAATACCTAACGGCATACTGATCAGAATAGATACGATACTGATCTTCATGGCTACCCATAATCCCTGCAGCAGACGGAGCATGTTCGTGCCTTTGAATAATACATCAATCCCCAAATCCGGCATAACGCATCCTCCTCTCCACCAGAGATCCCACGATCGATACCGGCAGCAGGATCAACAGATAAAATACCACCAGAAGGAAAAGGCTCTCGGTAGTCTTATAATACAGGCCGATCAGATCCTTTGCCGTAAACATCAGATCCATCAGACTGATGGCACTGAATACACTGGTCTCCTTCAACAGGAAAATAATATTCGCCACAAATGCCGGGATACTGGTAGACATGGCCTGTGGCAGGATCACATATCTTAGTACCTGTCCGGAGTTCATTCCCAGGCTGATGGCACTTTCATTCTGGATCGGTTCCACGGCCTCCAGACCGCTGCGGAATGCCTCCGCCATATAACTGCCACCTAAAAATGCCAGTCCTACCACACCGCAGACCTCTGCTGACATCCGGATCCCAATCTTCGGAAATCCGTAATAAATAAAAAACAGCTGTACCAGAAGCGGTGTATTACGGCTCAGTTCCACGTAGACCGCTACGATCCACCGAAGCACCGGTACTTTATAATATTGTATCGCCGCACATACCAGTCCCAGCAGAATTGCAAACAGGATTCCGATGACACCGATCTTCACGGTGAGCAACGCTGCCTTTTCATACATAGGCAGATATTTTCCTATAAATTCCCAGTTCATGTATTTCTTTCCTTTCAGGAAGCTTTTCAACAATCGTAACTATTCAGAATAGTTACACACAATTTTTTAGATTATAACAAAAGAAGTAGCCAGATGCAAGAAAAGACTGCGGCGGCAACATACGTGCCCCGCAGTCCCCTCTCTATCATTCTATTCCGATCCGTACTTATTGTGCGGTTACCTTGCCGCCTTCTACTACCAGGCTGTCCTCGTAATCCAGACCATAGGTATCTGCCAGAGTTGCCTCGTAATCTGCATGGAAGAAGTTCTCTTCACCAAGGCTTGCGATCTCATCGTTGATCCAGTCAAGCAGAGTAGTATTGCCCTTAGATACTGCGGGAGCGATGGTATCAGCGCTGCCCAGGGAAGGAATACCTACGGTATAGCCTTCATTCTGCAGAGCAAATGCGATGACCTCAGTGTTGTCGTTTGCCCATGCTACGGAAGTACCGTTTTCAAAAGCTTCCTTAGCGGTTGCATAGGAATCGAACTTCTGTAAAGAAATGTCCGGATAATTAGCAATCAGATAGGTCTCTGCGGTGGTTCCGGAGATCACAATAATAGAATCATCTGCATTCCAGTTATCCAGAGTGGTGATTACATTGTCATCCTTGGATACTACGCCAAGTGCTACATTCATATAAGGAGCAGCGAAATCAACTTCCTCTGCTCTCTCGGGAGTTACGGTGAAGTTAGCCAGGATCACGTCTACCTTACCGGTCTGCAGATACTCGATACGGTTGGCCGCCTCGGTAGATACGAAGTTCACATCGACACCCAGATCCTCACCGAGTCTTCTTGCATAATATACATCATATCCCTGATACTCGCCGTTCTCATCCACATAACCGAACGGATTCTTATCGGAGAATACACCGATATTGATCGTACCGCTCTCCTTGATCTCATCCAGAGTGCGGTATACAGCCTTGCTTCCAGCATCGTTGCTGCCGGTAGTTGCTGCGCCGTTATCGCTGCTGCCGCATGCGGTCAGCCCCAGTGCCAATGCTCCTGTTAATGCCAGTGCCAAAACGCTCTTCCACTCAAACTTCTTCATAATCCTTTTCCTCCTCTTCGATGTCTCATTTAAGTATCGAATCAACTTATGGGTAGGATTATATCTCCTATTTCATACTATGTCAATAGGAAAACAGTAATTTGTTTTTGCTTTTTGCGAAAAAATAAAATCAATGCTATAATACTATTGTTACTTTTGATTGTAAACAGACCTTGTAACCGGAATTCCGTAAGAGATAATAAAGGAGAACAAAAGAATAATATATGAAAAAACCGATTTCACGTTTCTATCTGCTGTTGGTTCTCGTTCCGTTACTGTTACTGGCGAGCATGGGCGGCTATTACTTTCTGGAAGAAACTGCTGCAGGCAGCGATGTTGTTGTCGTTCCACAGACCCCTGCACCGCCTTCTGCCATACCGGTTCCCGTCCCTACTCCGGAGCCGACCCCCACTCCCTTCCCGGAGCATGACATTACGCTCATGGCTGTCGGGGACAACCTGATGCATCTGGGAATCGTGGCCAGTGGAAAACAGGAGGACGGAACTTATGATTTCTCCATGCTGTTTCAGGGGATTTCACCCTTCTTAAACGCGGCAGACATTCGGATCATCAATCAGGAAACTGTCATGGGCGGCAATTCCCGGGGATTTTCCGGTTTTCCCTATTTTAATTCTCCTACCGAAGTTGGGGATGCGATTGCGGATGCCGGATTCAACGTGGTTCTGCATGCATCCAATCATACCGCGGATCAGAAGCTGGACGGCCTGTTGTACTGTGCGGATTTCTGGAAAAACAAGCACCCGGAGGTACTGGTAACCGGTATTCACGAAGACGCTTCACAGGCAGATGACATTCCGTTACTTACCATCGATGATGTCACTTTCGCCATCTTAAATTATACCTACGGTGCCAATACCGAGACACTCCCCTTAGATCTGCTGGGGCATCTGAATCTTCTGTGTGCCGTAAATGAGAAAAACGGACAGATGGACTTCACCACGCTGAACCCGCAGGTCTTAGAGGATATCTCCCGGGCAAAAGAACTGGCAGACATCGTCATCGTCTGTCCTCACTGGGGGACTGAGTATTCCTCCAAAATCTCAAGCTATCAGGAAAAATGGGCACTGGAGATGACAGAAGCCGGTGCCGATGTCATTATCGGAACCCATCCCCATGTGGTAGAGCCTGTGGAATGGATCACCGCAGGAAACGGCAATGAGTCTCTGTGCTATTATTCGCTGGGCAATTATGTGTCCACCCAGAAAAATGCTCTCAGCATGTTAGAGGGTATGGCCTGGCTGACTTTTCACGTTGCAGAGGACGGTGTCTCCATCGAGCGGAAGACCACCGGTGTGATCCCGCTGGTCTGTCAGTACACCTCCGGACCGGTACGGTTTGAAAATGTCTATCTGCTGGAAGAATATACCGAAGAGCTGGCGGCCTCCCACGGCATCCGCAATTATGCCGGTGTGGTCCTTCATCTGGAAGACCTGCAAAAATGGAGCGACGAGATCCTCGGTGATTTCGTACTCACCAAAGATCAGGCGCTCCATAATTTCAAAACCGATTCTATTAATCAATAACGTTTCTCATACCGATGATGGGACTGTAGTCCACAGCACTGATAATGACACCTTTCCGTGAATTGGCGGAATGGATGATCTGTCCGTCACCGATATACAGTCCTACATGGGTACAGCTCTTCCCTCCATTGGAACTATAACATACAATATCTCCTGGCTGAAGTTCTTCAGAACTGATACTGCGTCCGGCACCGGAATACTGTCCTCCCGGTGTACGGCTGATAGAATAGCCGAACTCCGCATAGATAAAGCAGGTAAATCCCGAACAATCTGTACCTCCTGACAGACTGGAACCTCCGTGTACATACCGGTTGCCCAGATACTGCATGGCATACTCAATGATTCCCTGTCTGAGTTCCGCATTGGAGGTATAAGTAGTTGCGGGAAGTGTGATGCTCGTGATCACCTCCGGGGCATCCTGCTCGGCAGTCTGTTCTCTTGCCTGCAATGCCTTCTGTGCGGCAATTTCCGCCTGTTCCTCTTCTATTGTCTTCGCATAGATAAATTCTTCCGAGATCGTAACATATTCCGCAGAGACATAGCCTTCCTTGCTGTCGGTGTACTGTACCTTCAGCCAGTCTCCGTCATTCTCCAGAATTTTTACCTTTTCTCCATTGTCAATGTAACCAATTCTTTTTGCATCTGTGGCAGGATCCTGTCTCACATTCAGACGGTCTGCGATAACCACAGCATATCTGGTCACATAATTGTCTACAACCTCAGCTGCTGCATCTCCGTAAATGAAAAACTCTGCCTTGATATAGCCCTCCACATTACCGGAGATGATCCGGAACCAGTCCTGATCCTCTCCTGCCACATCCAGGATCTGTGCCACCGCTCCGTCATAGATTTTGCCCACTACGGCACTGTCTGTGTTCGGTTCTGTCCGGACATTGACGTAATTCGTCACATTGGCGATCGCTAACGATGCATACTCATCTGCGTTCGTATCCTCTACGGAAGCTTCGTCTACCGGAACATCCTCCGGATCCGACACCCCTTCCAGTGCTCTGGGATCTTCCGTCTCGCCACCCTGTACCGCCAGCAGATCCTCTATGGTAATCTGTCCGGTAGCCGGGATCGGCTCGACACCGATCTGATGTATTCCTGCCGCATGTACTTTCTGTACCGAGGTTTCACTCTGTATTTTCAGTTCTCCGTTTCCTGCTGCCACCACCATACTGACTCCGGTGAGAGCGACCGCCAGTGCCATGAACATTCTTTTTTTCATTATAATCCCTGTTACTTCCTACAATTACTGTTTTCTGATGACATTCTGCATAATAGCACATAAAGCAGCACCCGTCCACGAATGTCTCCAAATATCTCAAACTACTTAAAATACTGCATCAACTCTTCCAGATCCGTGGATACCTTTTTAATTGTTCCTGTATCGTCCGAAATTTTGTTAACTGCTTCTGCGATATCAGATACGTTTGCCGTTACTTCCTCGTTGCTGGCTGCATTCTCTTCACTGATCGCACTCAGTTCTGTTATACTATTTATAATAGTCTGTTTCAATTCCTCCAGATTCTTCGTTTTTTCCGCAATAATTCCAGCTGTCGTAACATTAGCCTCAATAATCTGGCTCAGAGCATCAAAACCATTCTTGGCACCTCCGATGTCTGCCTGCTCTTTTTCTGCCAGTGCACGCATCCGTTCAGTTAACTCTACAGATTTATTAGATTTTTCGAGAATATCATCAGCAATTTTCTTGATCGTATCCGCACTCTGGCTGCTCTGTTCGGCGAGCTGTTTGATCTCTGTAGCGACCACAGCGAAGCCTTTGCCTGCCTGTCCTGCCCTCGCTGCTTCAATGGAAGCATTCAATGACAATAGATTCGTCTGTGCGGTAATATCAGAAATCAGTTCCACTGCTTTACTAATGGATGCAATGGCCTCATTGGTTGCCTTTACCTGTACGATCATCTCAGTAATAATGTCCGAAGAGGTATGCGAGCTTTCCAGCACCAGATTCATGGATTCTGAAGCATTACGATTGGCACGATCCATTTTATTGGAATTCTCATTCAATGTTACTGTCTCCGAATGGATCGCATTAACATTGTCCCCCATCTCCAACATTCTGGAATTAACAGTCTGTACATTCTCTGCCAGTGATGCAGCGGTTGCAGCCAGCTCGTCCACGGCCTGTCTGATCTGGTTGGTTCCCTTACTGCTTGCAGATGCCAATGTATTTAATAATTCCATGCTGCTATCCAATTGTGCAGCATGTCCATCCACCTCGGTGACAATACTGTTCAATTTATCCCTCATGCTGACAGATGCCCGGATCAGAGTGGTCACTTCACGGATCACAGATTTCACTTCAAGATTGCCTGACAGATTACCATTGGCAATTTGGTCAATATATTCTGCGGTCGTCAGTAATGGTTTTCGTATTTTGAATGACAGATAAACCATGACAGCAATAAAAAGAACATTCAGACATACTGAGCGCAGAACCAGACTTCTTAACATGTCGGATATTGCATCCTGAACTATGCTCTCCCGTTCTCCGGCAAAAGCCATTCCCAGAATCTCTCCGTCATCGGAACATACCGGCATATAATAGACATAATATTCTTCTCCCTGAATCTCTACTCCATCAGTTTCATAATCGTTACCGGCTCTGACCGTCTCCCATATCTGTGGATCAGCCTTGGTTCCTTCTGCCCTGTTCCCATCCTTGTCCACAATGGAAGTAATAAATCTCTCATCCTCCATGAAAAGCGTCTGTTCAATATGCTCATCCTGCAAAGAATCTATAAACTGATAACTGATATCATCCTTTTCCAGAATATCCTCACGGATATCCCATGTGAAATACTGCTCCACTGATGTAGCACATGCTTTCAGCCGCAGATAGGTACTGTCGACCAGTTCATCTTTCATTTTGCCCGATGCATATACAGTCAGAGCAACCATCGTTGCAAGCATCGGAATGCAGCCGATCATTAAAATCACTTGCAAATACCCCATTTTCTTCTTCATTTCAGCGCCCTCCTCGTTTTCTGATATAAACTTTTTCCTACTGTTACCCATCCCCGTACGGACATGATGAAACATCCGCAAGTTGATCTAATTGAAAAATATCATAGAATATTTTATCAGGATCCACAACACTTCGACATTCTTGAGTTTCCGCAGTTTTATCCACAACTGCCTGTTTTCTCAGATACTATTATAAACAACTTTCAAAAAGTGCCCAAAATATAAGGAATCCTATTCCTTTTTGATGTAAAATTAAGTCACCACAACAAAACCATACTAAACAAAAAGAAAGAGGACTCCCTGTGGTTAATTTTACATCAAATACTTACACCTGTCTCTTATACACATCT
>CEAL01027509.1_pt1 | contig 11433 bp, 6 predicted proteins | sample 557521 | NCBI WGS metagenome assembly CEAL01 (sample SAMEA3182095, study PRJEB8094) | gut metagenome | biome: human; feature: gut; material: Stool; isolation source: human stools | place: Canada | collected 2012-03-06
CAACAAAAAAGAAGACTTCTGTGAAGAAGAAAGCAGAACCGCAGTTTGACGAGTCAGAGATTGACAAAATCGTTCAGGAAGAATTGAAAAAACAGGAGAAACGAAGGAAACTTCTTGTGGTCTGTTGCAGTGTGATCGCAGTGGCATGCCTTGGCTATTTCGGAATTTATAACTGGTATAACATCCGTACTGCCGATAATTACAAGCAATTAAGTGAATTGAAGGATAAAGAGCCGGCAACCGGTCAGAATCAGGATCCTGTGATCCATTACACCGCGGATGAAACGCAGAGTACGCCCCCTCCGGTACTGGATGAATATAAAAATTTATTAAATAAGAACAAAAGACTAATCGGATGGGTAAAAATTGACGATACTAATATAGATTACCCTGTAATGCAGACAACGGATAATGAATATTATCTGGATCATAATCTGAATCAGGAGTATGATAAGAACGGATCCATTTTTATGGACAAGGACTGTGATGTGCTCAAGCCCAGTACAAACTTCATTCTATATGGACATCATATGAAGAGCGGGCAGATGTTCGGAAGCTTATCTTCATATAGCGACCAGAGCTATTGTGAGAAACATCCCTACATACAGTTTGACACCATCTATGAAAAAGGCCTGTATGAGATCATGTATGTATTCAGATCCCGGGTCTATAGTGAAGATGAAATCGTATTTAAATACTATCAGTTTATAGACGCCCAGAGCGAGCAGGAATTTGACTCCTATATGAATGATATGGCAGAGATGTCATTATATGACACAGGAGTCACAGCTTCGTTCGGTGACCAGCTTTTAACACTGTCCACCTGTGATTACCAGGAGAAAAACGGCAGATTTGTAGTGGTTGCCAAAAAGGTGACGACAAAGGAGTAAAGGATGACTAAGGGTAAAAAGAAGACTAACAGAAGATTAAAAAAGACAGTAAGGAAGACCCTGGGGACATTGTTTCTGATCTCGGCAATTATAGTAGCGGCAATCCCTACGGAAGGACTGCGTGCAGCAGATGGAACAGAAAAGGAGGTTACGGAATCTTATCTGCAACAGATGAAGATTCCTTATCTGGACAGTAAGGAAGAAATCTATACCACCGGTGACGGTAAGTATCAGTTTGCCTATGTAACGGACGGCGGCAGTGATAAGGGTGCCGTGATCCTGGGATACAACGGTGGCTATCTGGAAGGTAACAACCTGGTAATTCCCGATGGACTGGATGCGTATAAGAAATATTCTTACAGTGATGGAACCAACGGCGGTTATGTCGCTGTAGGTAAGGAAAATGATTTCCTGTTCTATGCAGTGAATCAGACGACAACTGATCCGGTAACCGGGGCAGAGATTGTGATCAGCACATCGTATCAGCCCTGCCGTTATGAAGACCGTGCCCAGTGGGAGAATTTATCATCTGAAGAACTGTATTATCACAAGTCGGATACTGTATCCGGTGGTGATCTTGTACCTGTTTATGAGAAAACGACAGATTCCAATAAACAGCGTATCAAAGGTGCAGAGGTATGGTATATCGGCAACCAGTATCTGCAGGAAGGAACCGGAAAAGATGCAGGTACCTGGAAAATTGCAGGACCGATCACCAGTAGTGATAAGGGGATTTTTGCCGGAAATGGTAATATTCACACACTGACCATCGGAAAGAGCGTAAAAGGAGTGGGTGTATATGCATTTTATGGCTGTACCGGTATGAGCAGCATTTCTTTGGGAAATGGTCTGAATATTATTGGTGATTATGCGTTTGCCAACTGCCTTACTATGACCAGTGTAAATCTGGATAGGATCAGCAATCTGACAACGATTTCGGATTACGCATTTGCCAACTGCCAGTCCATGGAAAAATTTACGGTTCCTATTAATGTAACAACAATTGGCAATAATGTATTTGAAGACTGTTATTCCATGATAGGCATTAATATGTCCAACGCAGAAGAAAATAACGGTTTCTCTGTGGAAGAGGAAATGGCTTCCACAAATAATGCAACAGCATTAAACAATTTTGGGAAAAATGTATTTAAAGGATGTGCAAATTTAAGATCTGTGACATTCCCCAGAACTTTCAGCAATGCCAACGGCCCGGTATCCGGATCTATTGATGTATCCGAGTTCCGGGGATGCGAGAATCTGAAATATGTAACTGCAGCAAACCCGTCTTTGAAGATCACGGGGGGAGCAGTAGATACTTCATATACCTTTGATTCCTTCAAAGCGGATGTACCGGCAGAGTTTTATCTGGAAAGTGTTGACAGCTCCCAGTTCCATACCTGTGCGACGAATAATTATATGGCATTCAGTTATCTGAATTCCGACGGAACCAAGCAGAATCTGTATGAACTGACAGTTCAGGAAACAAGTGGCAAAAAGGCTGTTTACAGAGTGAATTCCTCTAATCAGCTAGTATACTGTGAATTTGACAGCGGTCTGGAAACTGTTACCATGCCGGATACCGTCGGACCTTACCAGATCACAGTGATCGGCTCCGGTATTTTCCGTAATAACTGTTATCTGAGGAGAATTACGATTCCCTCCTCTATTACTACGATTGAAGACAGTGCGTTTAAAGGCTGCCATAATTTGAAAGATGTCATTTTCAAGGAGCCTGTCAATATTACCAGTATCGGTACAGATGCATTCAAGACCCAGGAGGTGGAATATCATAAGGCAGATTGCGGTAACAAGGACGCAACTGATGTACAGCAATTGTATTTTACAGGCCCTATCTCGGATGATTCGGCACCGTTCAATTATGCAATGGATCCGAACAGCTATATTAACAGAGGAAACCAGGAAAGAACCTATATTACCTATTACAGTGGCTGGCCGAAGAATCTGGAAGTAAAGTATAACCCGGATACGGACAAAAATGAATTGGCAGATTATCCTACGTTTAAAGAAATTCAGTCCGGTTCGAAATATACCACAGGCAATTATGCTTATATGACACTGGAATACCAGGAGGCGGCTAAGACTGCGGTAGATAAATATCTTGGTACGAATTCAGAACCTATGACGGATTATGAACGTGAGATCATCAATGCGGCACTGCAGATCGAATTACCTTACGGTATTGAAACCATTAAAGAAAATCTGTTTACTGCCACAGAACCTTCGGAAGCTCTGCCGTCCAATACGACCAAGACATTGACCGCTTACGGACTGTTGGAGATTGGCAAGGAGACTTTCAAGGATTGTACGAATCTGAGTGGTGTCTATCTGAAAGACAGAACTACGAAGATTGATGATTATGCTTTTAAGGGATGTACAAATCTGACCGGTGTGGCAGTACCTGCCACCACAACAACAATGGGAAAACGTCCTTTCACCGGCTGTGAGAAACTGACAACGGTGGATTTCCAGGGAAGTCCTTATTTCACCTGTGATAATTCTATTATCTACAGTCTGGAAAACGGAAAGAAGAAAGATATCATTGAATTTCTGGAAGGAAGAGCCAGCGGAGTGGTAGCTCCTACGGAAGTAGAGGGAGTCACCGGAATTGCTGAGGAAGCATTTGCGGGCACCAAGGTAAGTTCCGTGGATCTGCGTACCTCCTTTGTGACAGATATTCCGGAAGGTGCTTTTATGGATACTCCGAAGCTGTTCGCAGTTTATCTGCCGGATACCTGTAAGTCCATTAGTAAGGATTCCTTTACGAACAGTAGTATTGCCTACATGGAAGTGCCGGAAAGTGTCAGCTATCTGGATAATGATGCCTTCGGTGGAACCACCGATAAGAGTGCACTGCAGTTCTACTGCGTAGATGGCAGTAATGCATATATCTATGCAACAAAGAACGGTATTATGACGACCTCAAAGCCGCTGGAACTGTTCTATACCGTAACTTTCTGGGATTGGGATTCTACGCTTCTGGATACACAGACGGTAGCAGCAGGGGGAGATGCAGTTCCCCCTGAAGTTAAAGGCAGAGAGGGATATACCCTTACCGGATGGGTTCCGGATTATCATGGGGTACAGGCCGATCTGCAGGTAACTGCCCAGTACGAAGCAGATGATCCGGATGCTTCCAAATATACGGTAACTTTCCTTGACTGGGATGACAGCGTACTGAAGACTATGCTGGTAGCTCCCGGAAAGGATGCAGAACCTCCTATTGATCCTAAGAGAGAAGGATATACCTTTATCGGATGGAGGCCTGCGGTTACCAACATTCAGGCGAATACCACGATTTATGCCCAGTATGAGAAGAATGATTCCGAAGACTCCAAATTCACGGTACGTTTCATTGATTACGATGATACGGTGCTGTACGTGCAGAAGGTAGCGTCCGGCGAAGATGCCATTGCACCACAGAGCCCTACCAGAAGCGGTTATACCTTTACAGGATGGAGACCTGCCATTACCGGAATCACCAAGGATACGGATACTTATGCCCAGTATGCTATTACCGGAAGCCAGGACGATCCGAACGCCACAGCAACACCGGCACCGGGAACGACAGCAACACCGGCTCCCGGGACTAACACCACAACAAAACTGTACACATTGACAGTTAAGAACGGTTCCGGTTCCGGAAGTTATGCTGCCGGTTCCCAGCCGATCATCATTGCAAATGATCCGGCCAAGGGCATGCAGTTCAGCAACTGGACGATCGATCCATCCAATACCACTATAGCAAGTAAGGTATTATCGGCAACGGTAATCACCATGCCTGCGGGAAATGTAACGGTTACGGCAAACTATACAAAGTCAAACGGTTCTAATACCAGTACTTCTACCGGAAGTGGTAATTCTACGAATTCCAATTCCAACAGAAGGCCGAACAGTACTACCACAGGTAATGTTTCCGGCGGCAGAACCACTGTTGTTATTGACAAGAACGGTCTGTCCAATACCGGTGTGGTATCTGCAACGGTAAACGGATCTTCCGATAACTTTGTGATCAAGATCACTGAGAGCGCATCTGCTTCAGAGGAAGTAGTAAAGGCGTTGATGGCAGAGTATGGCAACGATATCAGTGCCATCAAGTATTTCCCGATGGATATCAGTCTCTATGATTCCACCGGCAATAACAAGATCACGGATACTACAGGTTTGTCCATCAGCATTACCCTGCCGATCCCGGATTCTCTGATCACCTATGCAGGTAACAACAAGGTAGCAGGAGTGGTGAACAGTAAGTTAGACAAGCTGACACCGAAGTTCTCCACGATTTCCGGAGTATCCTGCATTACCTTTACGGCGGAGCATTTCTCACCGTATGTGATCTATGTGGATACGAACAACCTGACAGCCGGAACAATCGCAGACAGCACTCCTAAGACCGGAGATGCCATTCATCCGAAGTGGTTCCTGTCTCTGGGGCTAGCATGTCTGTCCATAGTATTCTTCATGAAGAAGGATAAGAAGACTCTGCGCAAGGCAAGAGCCTAGTGAAAATAAAGGATGGGAAGGTTTATGAATCATAAAAAGTGGGTAGTTGCATTGGCATTGATAGCTACCGCATTGATCCTGACACATCTTCCTGTGTCGGAGGCAGATGCGGCAGCGTCTGCCTCTGATTTTCAGATTGAAGGCAGTACACTGACAAAATACAGAGGAAGCGATGAACGTGTCACGATTCCCGATACAGTGGAAGTTGTGGGTGAGAGTGCCTTTGAGAACAATCAGAAGGTACAGTTTGTTGTGGTTCCCAAGTCGGTGAAGCGCATGGATGCCTATGTCTTCTGGGGCTGTGATAATCTGGAAGAGGTTGTACTTGGCAAAGGTCTTACCTCAGTGGATGAATATGCTTTTTCAGGATGCACCGGACTGAAACAGATCACGATCCCTGAGAATGTACAGAGTATTGATGCACAGGCATTTGCCGGATGTACGAACCTTACGGATATTTATATTCCGGACACGGTGACAAGCATCGCAGACGATGCATTCTTAAATTGTGATAACGTAACGATTCATGCGGACGAAGGCAGCGTGGCTGAAAAGTTTGCACAGAAGCTGGCAGAGCAGAAAAGTCAGAGTCCTCTGGTAACGGCAGCGCCGACGGCGACACCGGCGGCAGACGGAACTTCAGATTCACAGGCAACAACAGAGCCTGCCCCCACTGAAACGCCGACCCCTGCACCGATACCGGTGCCCGGAAATGTGATCGGCAGTACCTTTGTCGTAGGAAATCATGCGATGGTTATGATGCTGCCTGAAGAAGAAACTGTGCAACAGGGCTATACGGAACCGGTAGCAGGACAGGAGACCGGAGGAGAAACGCAGGATATCACTGCGGAGGCAGAAGACGGTACGATTCCGGAGTGGAAATATTATCGTGACCAGTCGATCAAAGCAGTGAGTATACCAGAAGGAACCACGGAAATCGGACGCTTTGCTTTTTCCAGAAGTTCGGCAGAAAGTGTGACGTTCCCGGAAGGTGTGACCACTATTGATTATGCAGCATTTTATCACTGTGATGATCTGAATAGTGTGATATTGCCAGATACGGTGACCCGGGTGGAAGCCAAGGCATTTACGCATACCGGATGGATGGATGATTTTGAAGAAAACAGCATGGATGATTACCTGATCAGCGGGGACATTCTGGTGGCTTACAAGGGGGACCTTCCCGAAGTGACCATACCGGATGGTGTTCGCGTGATTGCTGATGAAGCATTCCGCAGTCATACCGAACTGAAAAAGGTGCATCTGCCTGCAAGTGTCACCAATATCGGTGACAGCGCATTCCCGGAGGGAATCGAAATTATAAATGAATAAGGGTCAGATTTTACCGACACCAGGATAAGAAACCGGCATAAGATAGAATAAGTCTTATGCCGGTTTTGTCTTATTTTACGGGGAAGGAACAAGATGCAGCGGGTAAGGGAACAGGTACAGGTGCCGGAACAATTGCATAGTGGGGCAGGACGTGTGAAATCTGTGACTGTTGCTGTGCTGGATACCGGAATTGCTTATCATCCGGATCTGGTAGGACGGCTGCTTGCTTTTTCCGACTTTGTAGAAGGCCGTTCCTTTCCGTATGACGATAATGGACACGGGACACATGTCTGCGGGATTGTATGCGGAAGCGGAGAACTGTCCGGAGGAAGATTTTGCGGAATGGCACCGGAGGCAAAGCTTGTGGTGGGAAAAGTGCTGGACAGACAGGGGGAGGGCTCCTGTGATTCCATGCAGGAAGCTCTGGAATGGGTACTGCGGGTGAAAAACAGGTATGGAATCCGTGTTCTGAATATCTCTGTGGGGATCGGAGACCTGAAGGAACGTTACAAGGAGCAGATGTTGCGAAAATCTCTGGAATTGTTGTGGGATCATAATATTCTCGTGGTCTGCGCTGCAGGTAATACCGGTCCGGAGGACGGTAGTATTTCGGAGATGGCCAGTAGCAGAAAGGTTCTGACGGTGGGTTGTCATGACGGAAGATATTGTAAAAATGATCCCGGAAGGTGTGAGACGTACTCCGGCAGGGGCAGAAGATATGATGTGACCCGTAAACCGGATATTGTGGCTCCGGGGACAAGGATTCTGTCCTGTAATGCTTTCTGGCAGAACCGGAACGGCAGAATCTACAGACCCTATGTAGCAAAAAGCGGCACATCCATGGCAACACCCATTATATCCGGGGCGGCAGCCCTTGCTATGGAAAAATATCCGGGAATTACTAATGAAGAATTTGTTCGTCTGCTGTCCCTTACAGCTACCGATCTGGGAGAGCCGTGGAACAAGCAGGGCTTCGGCATGCTTAATGTACGGAGATTATTAGAAAACAAGTAAAAGGATAAAATCACTGGGAAAAATAAAAAATATGATTAAAATAAGTCAATAAAATAAATACCAAAGATATTGACACAAATGGTATGATTGTATACAATGATACGAGAACTGCAAAATGTATTTTTACTGCGCAGAGTAAAAATTATAAAATCTTGCAGATATCGAATGTCAGGGAAGAGAGGTATACCAATGAGAGAAAGTGATGCATTTCAGAATCGTCCGGTCTCCATGAATCCGAAGAACAACCTTTTGGAGATTGAAGAGCATATGTACATACTGGATGATGTGGAGAAGCCGAACGTGTTCCGTAACATGTTCCCTTATTCCGAAATCCCCAAAATACCTTTTAATGATCGTATCGTGCCTCATAACATGCCAAAGGATATCTGGATCACAGATACTACCTTCAGAGACGGACAGCAGTCCAGAGCACCTTATACCACAGAGCAGATCGTAAAAATCTATGACTATCTGCATGAACTGGGTGGCCCCAACGGAATGATCCGTGCCAGTGAATTTTTCCTGTACAGCAAGAAGGACAGAGACGCTGTTTATAAATGTATGGAGAGGGGATACAAGTTCCCCGAAGTTACCAGCTGGATCCGTGCCAGCAAGGAGGACTTTAAGCTGGTAAAAGAGATCGGAATGAAGGAGACTGGCATTCTGGTCAGCTGTTCCGATTATCATATTTTCCTGAAATTAAAAATGACCAGAAGACAGGCCATGGATCACTATTTAAGCGTTATCCGTGACTGCCTGGAGGAGGGTATCAGCCCCAGATGTCATCTGGAGGATATCACCAGAGCGGATATCTACGGTTATGTGGTTCCGTTCTGCCTGGAACTGATGAAACTGATGAAGGAGTATCAGATCCCCATCAAGGTCCGGGCCTGCGATACCATGGGATACGGTGTCAACTATCCCGGTGCCGTTATTCCCCGTAGTGTACAGGGTATCATTTACGCAATCCATACCCACGCAGGTGTGCCGCATGAGCTGATCGAATGGCATGGTCACAATGACTTTTACAAGGCGGTGTCCAATTCCACCACAGCATGGTTGTACGGCTGTTCCGGTGTAAATACCTCACTGTTTGGTATCGGTGAGCGTACCGGTAATACACCGCTGGAGGCAATGGTATTCGAATATGCACAGTTGAAGGGTGATCTGAACGGTATGAATACCCGTGTCATCACGGAGCTGGCAGAGTACTATGAGAAGGAGATCGGCTATCAGATCCCGCCCAGAACCCCGTTTGTCGGCAAGAATTTCAACGTGACCAGAGCCGGTATCCATGCGGACGGTCTGCTTAAGAACGAAGAGATCTACAACATTTTCGATACCGAGAAATTCCTGAATCGTCCGGTATTGTGCGCTATTTCCAACACCTCCGGTCTGGCAGGTATCGCACACTGGCTGAACACCTATTATAAATTAAAGGGAGACAAGCAGGTACAGAAGACTTCCGAACTGGTAGCGGAGATCAAAAAGTGGGTAGACGAGGAGTACGCCGGTGGGCGTGTCACCGTGCTTACGGATGAAGAGATTGTGGCCTGCGTCAACCGTATCTGCTTGGAGAAGAACCTGAAGATCGGTGAGTAAGAAAATATGGCGGCATTTTTTGCTACCCGGAAATGAGGATTATAGTGAGTAAGTATGATGTAAAGCAGGAAGTAACGGATAAGTTCTCCCTGCGGGGACGGGTATTTCACAAGCTGAGAGAAGACATCTTAAGCGGAAAATATCAGGAACATGAAGAATTGAAGGAAGTGGCTATCGGCGAGGAGATGGGAGTCAGCAGAACCCCCGTCAGAGAGGCGTTCCGTCAGCTGGAGCTGGAGGGACTGATTCAGATCATCCCCAACAAGGGAGCCTATGTCACCGGTATTACCCAGAAGGATGTGAAGGATATTTACATGATCCGTTCCCTGCTGGAAGGTCTGTGTGCCCGTTGGGCTACGGAACATATCACCAAGGAGCAGATGGAAGAGATGGAAGAGAATGTCTATCTGTCCAAGTTCCATGCCCAGAAGGGGCATCTGGAGCAGCTGGCGGAGTTAGATAATCGTTTCCATGATATTCTGTATGAGGCATGTGACAGCAAGATGCTGGAGCATCAGCTGAAGGACTTCCATCAGTATGTCCTGCGTGTCCGCAAGAAAACATTGGCCAGTGCTAACCGCGGTCCCAAATCCAATGAAGAGCATGAGCAGATCATGGAAGCCATTAAGGCTGGCAACGCCGATCTGGCAGAGCAACTGGCACATCAGCATATGATCAATGCTTATGAGAACATGGTGAAGAACGGTCTGAATGAGGCTTATGCACAGCAGGCGGAAAGTCAGGAATAAGTTGCCTGTTGGAACGAATTACGTTAAAATAGAATAGAACGAAAATTAATACCGGAAAGGAAATCGTTATGGAAAAGATCAAAATGACAACCCCTCTCGTAGAGATGGACGGAGATGAAATGACCAGAATCCTCTGGCAGATGATCAAGGATGAGCTGTTGCTGCCCTATATCGATCTGAAGACAGAGTACTATGATCTGGGACTGGAGCATCGTAATGAGACAGACGATCAGGTAACGGTGGATTCTGCCAACGCTACGTTAAAATACGGTGTTGCCGTAAAATGTGCTACCATTACTCCCAACGCTGCCAGAATGACAGAGTACAACCTGAAGGAAATGTGGAAGAGTCCCAACGGAACCATTCGTGCCATCTTGGACGGTACTGTATTCCGTGCACCAATCCTGGTAAAGGGTATCGTTCCCTACGTAAAAAACTGGACCAAGCCCATCACCATCGCCCGTCATGCTTATGGTGATGTCTATAAAAATACAGAGATCAAAGTACCCGGACCCGGTAAGGCAGAGCTGGTATTCACCGCAGCAGACGGCACCGAGACCCGTGAACTGATCCATAATTTCGACGGAGCAGGTATCATTCAGGGTATCCACAATACCAATAAATCCATCGAGAGCTTTGCAAGAGCATGCTTCAGCTATGCGGTAGATACGAAGCAGGATCTGTGGTTCTCTACTAAAGATACAATTTCCAAAAAGTACGATCATACTTTTAAGGATATTTTCCAGGAGATCTATGATAACGAGTACAAGGCTAAATTCGAGGAACTTGGCATTGAATATTTCTACACTCTGATCGATGATGCCGTAGCCCGTGTCATCCGTTCTGAGGGCGGATTCATCTGGGCCTGCAAGAACTATGATGGTGATGTAATGTCCGATATGGTAGCTACCGCTTACGGCGATCTGTCCATGATGACTTCCGTACTGGTATCTCCCAGCGGTGTCTATGAGTATGAGGCTGCTCACGGAACTGTACAGCGTCATTACTACAAGCACTTAAAGGGCGAAGAGACCTCCACCAACTCCATCGCTACCATCTACGCATGGACCGGAGCTCTCAGAAAGCGCGGTGAACTGGATCAGATCCCCGAGCTGTGCAACTTCGCAGACAAGCTGGAGCAGGCATGCATCAAGACCATCGAGGACGGCAAGATGACCAAGAGCCTGTCCCTGATCTCCACTTGTGAGCATCCTGTGATCCTCAACAGCCTGGATTTCATCAAGGCCATCAGAGAGACATTGGACAGCCTGCTGTAAATTGAAATTTAGCGAAATATCCCCGTAGCCCTTGGCAGGGTATAAGAA
>CEAL01038458.1_pt1 | contig 11333 bp, 9 predicted proteins | sample 557521 | NCBI WGS metagenome assembly CEAL01 (sample SAMEA3182095, study PRJEB8094) | gut metagenome | biome: human; feature: gut; material: Stool; isolation source: human stools | place: Canada | collected 2012-03-06
ATTCACGCGGAAGATTAATGCCGTTAGGAGAAAAATCACTCTCCAGATACTCATTTTTCACAATTTAAGTATCTATGCCTGAAATTTTTCTGTATAGACCCATACGCCACATATATTCCTGAAATATTGCATTGAAAAGTACCTGCGGATCACTTTTTTCTCTATAGACCCAAAATAGCGCCGTCCGGTGTCGTGTTTGCAAAAACACGGCATCTTGGCAGCGCCATTTCTCTTTTTCCGTTATTGTAACCTACAGTAACACTTTATTTTTCGGTAACGCCCTTTACTTCATATCCTGCGTCAACTACAGCCTTGGTCAGTACTTCGTCTGCCACATCAGAAGCCAGTTCCACAGTAGCATTCTTCTGCTCCAGGCTCATGGTTACGGTCTTTACGCCCTCTACGGCCTCCAGTGCCTTCTGTACGGTCCCGGTGCAGTGGTTGCACATCATTCCTTCGATACTGATTACTTTTGTCATTGTGTTTGTCCTCTCTTTCTCTTCTTTGCTATTTTGCTCTGCGGGGGCTTCCAGTATGCACTGTTCTCCCTCCACAGCTGCCTGCGTTGTCTCCTGTTCCGTCCGGGCTGCTTCCGGCGTTCCTGTTTTCAGCGGAGTAAATCCGCTCTTAAAGCCTCTCAGCCGCAGGGCATTTCCCACGACAAAGATACTGCTTAAACTCATGGCTGCCGCGCCGAACATGGGATTCAGACGGATTCCAAAAGACGGGTACAACACACCGGCTGCCAGAGGGATGCCGATGCAGTTGTAGAAGAAAGCCCAGAACAGATTCTCCTTGATGTTGCGGATCACGGAACGGCTCAGTTTCATGGCCGTCACGGCATCCCGCAGATCATTTTTCATCAGAATAATATCTGCGCTCTCCATGGCTACATCCGTGCCTGCACCAATAGCCATGCCTACATCTGCGGCTGCCAGTGCGGGGGCATCGTTGATGCCGTCACCGATCATGGCTACCTTATGGCCCTGACGTTTCAGTTCGCTGACCTTTTTCTCCTTATCTTGCGGCAGTACTTCTGCCACGACCTCAGAGATACCCAGCTTCTGTCGTACAGCTTCTGCAGTACGGCGGTTGTCTCCGGTCAGCATGATGACTTTGACACCCATTTTCTCCCAGACACGAATAGCTTCATAAGAAGTGGCCTTAACAGTATCCGCCACGCCGATGACTCCTAAGAATCTTCCTTCCTGTGCCACAAGGAGCGGTGTCATGCCTTCGTCCGCCATCCGGTTCAGACCTTCTGTGGCTTCCTCCGGCAGAGTGATATGATTCTCCTGCAGAAAGGCAAGGTTACCTACATAGAATTTTGTACCGGCAGGAATTATCACGCTACTGGCACCCGATACTGTATTTCTCGCCATCTGGTTCTGTTCCGTTGTCTTGCCAGAGCCATCTGTGGTGTCGTTCTGTTTTCCGGCATAAAATACCGCCGTAGGGCCGTCATTTTTTACTGATTCTACCGCGCGGAATTCTGCTGCCAGTGTACCTTCCACGCCACGGCCGAAGGTTGCCTTGAAATCCACGATCTCGGGAATTGCCAGACCGAACTGCTCTGCCCATTCCACTACAGCTTCCGCCAGCGGATGCTCACTTTTTTTCTCAAGAGCTGCTGCGATCTGCATCATGGCATCCATCGGGAAGTCACTCTGATAACCGCCTGCTTCTTCTACCTTTAACTTACCGCTGGTGATGGTTCCGGTCTTGTCCAGTACCACAGTGTCAATCTCTTTGGCCTGCTGCAGGGCCTCACCCGTCTTGATCAGGATACCATTGCTGGCACCTACGCCGGTTCCCACCATGATAGCCACGGGTGTTGCCAGTCCCAACGCACAGGGGCAGGAAATTACCAATACGGCAATGGCTGTGGAAATGGCAAATTCCGCGGTAGCACCGCTTATCAGCCACACGATCAGGGTGATCAGGGAAATGGTCATGACCGTCGGCACGAATACACCAGCCACCTTATCTGCCAGCTGTGCAATGGGAGCCTTGCTGGCACTGGCCTCTTCCACCAGACGGATGATCTGTGCCAGTGTTGTGTCATCGCCAACACGATCCGCACGACATTTTAAGAAGCCCGCCTTGTTCACGGTAGCGGAGACCACATGGTCACCTGCCTGTTTCTCCACCGGAACACTTTCACCAGTGATGGCCGCTTCATCCACACTGGAGTTGCCTTCTAACACGATACCGTCCACCGGTACCAGACTTCCGGGCTTTACCAGAAAAATATCGCCTTTCTGCAGGCTCTCCGTGGGCACTTCCTTTTCCTGTCCGTCCTCGGTCACAAGAATTGCCACCTTGGGAGCCAGATTCATCAGCTTGGTGATGGCTTCACTGGTCTTTCCCTTGGAACGGCTCTCCAGATATTTTCCAACGGTGATCAGAGTCAGGATCGTACCGGAGGATTCAAAATACAGATCGTGGGCATAATGCTCTACCACTGCCATGTCACCGTAGCCTAAGCCATAGCTGATCCGGTACATGGCGAAAATGCCGTACACCAGTGCCGCGCCGGATCCCAGAGCGATCAGGCTGTCCATGTTCGGACTGCGGTGCGCCAATGTTTTGAATCCTACAGAGAAAAACTTCCGGTTCACATACAGAATCGGCAATAACAGTAAAAACTGCGTCAATGCAAAATTCATGGCATTGGCATTGCCGTGCATCGTGTTTACGATAAATGCCGGAACCGGAATTCCGAACCATTCTTTCAGCATATGGTGCATAGACACATACATTAACGGGATCAGGAATCCAATGGAGATTCCCAGACGCCATTTCATGGCTCTTGCGTCTGCATCCAGCTTCTGCTGCAGCTCCTGTTTGCCATCGGCTGTGGACTTTCCTGTACTTCCCGCATTCCCGGAAGTGCTCTGTCCGCCTGCACCTGCCACACTGCCTTCGGTCATTACCGAAGCACCGTAGCCTGCTTTCACCACAGCATCAATGATTTCCGCCGAAGTGATCTTCGTCTCGTCATAGGTCACATCCATGGTCTCTGTCAGTAGATTCACGGATGCTTTTTCCACATTTTCCAGCTTGTTTACTGCCTTTTCCACATGGGAAGAACATGCGGAACAGGACATTCCTGTAACATGATATCTTTCCTTCATAATACCCTTGCCTTTCCATGACCTGCAAAGTCTCCGGTGCTTTCAATGCACCGCAGCAGCACAAATTTACAGGTTTATCTGCGACCATTCCGCCGCTTATTTCAATTTCTTCACAAGTTCCACTGCCTCATCTACTACAGCAGTATTCCCCTTCTGGATTTCTTCCACCACACAGGTCTCCATATGTTCCTTCAGGATTGCATAGCCAAAGGCCTGTAAAGCACTCTCCACGGCAGCTACCTGTGTGAGAATATCACCGCAGTAACGGTTCTCTTCCAGCATCCGGCTGATACCGTTTAACTGTCCGCTCATACGGCTTAAACGGTTCTGTAATTGTTTTTTTTCTTTTTCAGAGCGGGGTGTTGCCTTCTGGTGACAATGACAACATTCCATGCCTTTTTCTTCCATTTTTTCTTCCTTTTGTTCTGCCATAATTTTCCCCTTCCTGAGCCTCCGGCACCGGAATCCGAATTTTCCAGAATCTTCCCGGTTCTACACATATGCTGTTTCCGGCCTGCATATCAGTGCACGCAACATGCTGCCGGATCTTTCGTTGCAGCCATACGCAAAATACCCCGCAGGGGTATCTTGCCTTTTTCTACAAGATATACCCCCACAGGGTATTTGTCAAGAGGTACTTTCTAATTCCTGCCAGTTCACCTCTGACCAAAACAGATCCTTACGATCTGCATCTTCATGATTCTGTCGCCGGTTCTGGCGAGGAAGCGGAATAATCCGCTGACGGAAGGGTCTCGAAGATCATTATAGCCCAGCATATAGCCACGGCTTGTGACCTGCAATCTGCTGTCCCACGGGGAAATCTCACTTTTCGCATCCGAAACCGCAAAATACGCACCCACATCCTGAATTTTAGCGCTCCTGAGCCATGTCTTTGCTATCATCTTAACCGCTGTCCGGTTCGCCGCGTCAAATACCAGCACACCACCGGGAAAACTGTCAGCCATTGCCTGTACCAGCGTCCTGACTTGCTCCGTCAGAAAATAATAGAATACTCCGGAGGCAAAAAATATCGCCCCTTCGGACGCGTCGATTTTGGTAAACCATTCCGTATCATTCAAATTGCAGGAAATATTTTCCTCACGGTCTCCGGCGGGCAGTAATTGATTGCGTACGGCGATAACATCCGGAAAATCCAGATTGTAAATTTTACAGCTGCCATTGTCACAGGCTCTTCCCGTACTGTCAAGTCCACAACCCAAATTGACCACCACCGCATCAGGATGGTCTGCCAGATAATTTTGTACCTCCCACGCAAGGTCATTCTGCCGCATGGCAACCTCCAGCGAACCGAAACGCTGCATCAGGCCGTGGGATTTTTTCTCCACCTGTGAAAAATCATAGTCGATCTGGTCGATCAGGTGTACCGCCATCTCGTCCCGATATAGGTTCGGATACAACTCCGAGCATAGCTTTCGGGAATAAAGGGGGATGATCAGTGTCTCCTGTACGGTGTTCTTCTCAATCTTGTATTTCATGGACATCTCTCACTTTCTTGCATTTTTACCATTTCTTTTTTGTGTTAGTTTCGCCTAACCACTACATGGAGTCATGCGGTTAGTTCGTGCTAACTTATGTATCTTAGAAAAGCCGCATTGCTGCGGCCTTTCGGCTGACTGTTTTGTGTTTTCGTTTATATTATACTGAACTTATTTCTGTTTTGCAAGGTAGATTTCCACCAATAGATATTTCTTGTCTTCTTCCCAGTTATAGTAGAACTGAATCAGTCCGATGCGGCTCCTGGTGCCGGTCTTCTCATTCAACGCAGAAAACATGCCGCTAGAGCAGCGCACGGGAGACAAATAAGTCTGTCGGCGATCACCGGCACCGACAAGAAAAATCCCACTGCCTTGAACGCAGTGGGATTCCCGGTTTTGCTTTTCCATAATAGAAAACAGCTAATGAAAGCATGGTCTCTCCTTAAACAGACTGGAAACCGCCTTCCAGATCCTCAATGATATCATCAATATTCTCCGTACCGATGGACAGACGAATGGTATTGCTGTAGATTCCCTGCTCATTCAGTTCTTCCTCAGACAACTGTGCATGGGTGGTGGAAGCCGGATGGATGACCAGAGACTTCACATCTGCCACGTTTGCCAAAAGCGAGAACAGCTCCAGATTATCACAGAACTTTTTCGCTGTCTCCTTGCCGCCCTTGATCTCGAAGGTGAAGATGGAACCGCCTCCGTTCGGGAAATATTTCTTATACAATGCCTGCTGCTCCGGATCGGTGGATACGGAAGGATGATGCACACGCTCTACCTGAGGATGATTGTTCAGATACTGTACCACCTTCAGTGCATTTTCCACATGACGCTCCACGCGCAGAGACAGTGTCTCCAGTCCCTGTAAGAAAATAAAAGCATGGACAGGGGAAATGCAGCCGCCCATATCACGCAGGAGCATTGCACGGATAGCGGTCACAAAAGCCGCGCCCGGTGCTGCCTTGGTGAAAGTCACACCATGATAGCTGGGATTCGGAGTGCACAGATGAGGGAACTTGCCGCTGCCCTCCCAGTCAAATTTACCATTTTCCACGATCACACCGCCTAAGCTGGTGCCGTGTCCGCCGATGAATTTCGTAGCGGAATGTACTACGATATCTGCACCGTACTCAAAAGGACGTACCAGATAAGGGGTTGCAAAAGTATTGTCTACTACCAGAGGCACCTTGTGCGCATGGGCGATCTGTGCCAGACGCTCGATGTCTACCACATCAGAGTTGGGGTTGCCCAGAGTCTCGATGTAGAGAGCCTTGGTGTTCTCCTGAAAGCTTGCTTCGATCTTATCATAATCGGAAGGAGCCACGAAAGTGGTGGTCACACCGTAGTCCACCAGAGTATGCGCCAGCAGATTGTAGGTGCCGCCGTAAATATTATTTGCAGAAATGATATGATCTCCCTGTTTTGCCAGGTTCTGGATCGTGTAGCAGATAGCTGCTGCGCCACTGGCTACCGCCAGAGCTGCGGTACCACCTTCCAGTGCTGCAATACGCTGCTCGAAGACGCCCTGTGTCGGGTTGCCCAGACGACCGTAGATCTCACCCGGATCTTCCAGTCCGAAACGGGCTGCTGCGTGATCGCAGTTGCGGAATACATAAGAAGATGTCTGATAAATGGGAACGGCTCTGGCACCGGTCACAGGATCGGGCTGCTCCTGTCCCACATGTAACTGTAATGTCTCGAATTTAAGATTACGCTCTGCATAGGGCTTTTTGCTCATGTTCTGCCTCATTTCCGCACTTTGATGTGCTATGTATTATTGCGTAACGATCCTGGCGGAACCGTTACAATTTCTATAAAAACATGCTAAAACACATTGCAAAATCTGTCAATGTAAAACTTTAGCGCAGCAGATATTTTTGTCCACTGCGCCTCTATTCCTCTCCAGATTGCATTATATTACTTTACTTCACCAGCCGGTCCTTATACTTCAGCCATTTTCCCGTACGTACCCTGTTAGTGAACAAAAATGCCCGTACGACCCAGTCCATGGTCATAGCGATCCAGACGCCGATGACGCCAAGTCCCAGACCCTGTCCCAGGATATATGCCATGCCCACACGGCAGAGCCACATGGAAGCGATCGCCACGATCATGGTAAATCTCACATCTCCCGCAGCGCGAAGTGCATTGGACTGTGCAAAGGACAACGGATGCACCAGCATACAACATACACAGCTGTAACATAACAGAAAAACAGTTATTTTCATTGTCTCCGGACTCAGATGATAGATTCCGCAGATCGGCCTTGCAAAAATAATCATGGGAATTCCCAACAGGACCATGCAGGCATACGCCGCCTTCATCATTTTTTTCAGATAATATAATGCCTGCTCTGTCTCTCCTGCACCGATGCACTGTCCGATCACAGTGATCATTGCTACACCGATGGCGTTGGCAGGGATCTGCTGAAAGCTGGCAATACTGCCTGTTACGGCATTTGCCGTCGTAGCAGCCATTCCAAAACCGGCGATCAGACTGGTGGTCAGAAGCTTACCGATCTGGAAGATACTGTTTTCCAGTCCGTTGGGAACACCAATATACAGAATCTTTCCCAAGATTTTCGTATCGACCCTCCAGTGATTGCTCACTATGATCTTGTCACTTTTTCCAAGCAGCACTATGATCATCACAGCCGACAATATTCTGGAAAACAGCGTGGACAACGCAGCACCGGCAGCACCGATCCCTGCACCATAGATCAGGATCGCATTTCCGGCAATATTTACCAGATTTGCCACCAATGACACTTTCATGGACACCTTGGAATCTCCCACCGCACGGAACAGAGCCGCACCACCGTTATAAATTCCCAGAAAAGGAAAGGACACCGCCACAATATAAAAATAAATTCTTGCGGCATTCATGACATCCGCCTCCACATTTCCGTAAAGCAGTGCCAGCAATCCCTTGTTCCAGATCAGTGCTATCGTCATAAACAGAAGGGCCACACCCCCAACCGCTATAAACAGCTGATTGGAGGCCCGGCCTACCATTTCCTTATCTCCGTGTCCCATATATTGCGCCGCCACTACGGCACCGCCGCTGGCCATGGCCGTGAACAGACCGATCAGCAATACGCAGATACTATCCACCAGAGAGATTCCGGATACCACAGCTTCTCCACAACTGGCCGCCATCACCGTGTCCGCCATTCCCATTGCGATTGCCAAAAACTGCTCTATGATCAGCGGCCACAATAATTTTTTCAGTGCATCCTGTGAAAATAACATTTTTTTCTCTTCCGTCATATCTTACATCGTTCCTTTATCATCACATTAACAACTGCCAAAATATCACATTGTCATTGCATTGTAAATAGAAATGTAATTTTATGATTCAGTAACTATTCAGCACCCCATTCGCAAAACCGCCTCTACGAGGCTTTCCTGAATAACATGCTTGCATGTTATTTGCTCATAGTGGTTACTTCGCCCTATAAATAGTTACAGCTCCTGATATACGAAATAGTCCGCAGCGACCAGGCCGCCTTCCATACCCTGCTCATTGATGGCAAACAGTCCGTCCTTGACACCAACCCAGCGGCCCGGAGTTGCTTCCACCATCTGTCCCACAGGCTGTAAATTTTCTTCTGCGGTTCCTACATAAAATGTACGGTAAATCTCCTTCTCCACCTTCATCTGGATATAAATGACATCACTGTTCCATTCGCCCAGACCGGTGCGCACTTCATCGTCCTTCGTCCAGTTGCCGGTGCGCTGCTGTAAGCTCATCTTTCCGTTTATTTTCTGCACCGCAAGTGCTGTATAACATCCGCCCAGCGATACCAGTCCTGCCACATCGCCGTCCTTCATCTGTTCCAGATGCAGACAGGTGGTAATGGAGAATTCCGGTGCCGGCCATTTCTGCAATAACAGGTTACTGATATCGCACAGCTGCGTCTTCGGGTCTGCGGCCTGGGCATGAAGAATGAGCTGGCCGTTTTCCAGATCATACCATTCCTTTTTATAATTGGCATTCCACTGCCACTGTAATCCCAAATTTTCCCCTTCGAAGAAATCACTGTCCTCCGGTGCATCGATTGGGTACGTCGCTCCTACTTCCGGCTTTTTATAGCGCAGTACCGGTTCGCCGCAGCCGTCCACCTCATTCACACCGATCACCGGCCAGTCATTCTCCCAGTGCATAGGCTGCAAATGAACGATACGTCCTGCATTGCCCACATCCTGGAAATGCAGGAACCAGTCCTGTCCGTCTGGGGTATCCACCCAGGCACCCTGGTGAGGTCCATTGACAGGAGAATTTCCCTGATGCAGGACGATTTTCTCTTCCCAGGGACCGTAAATATTTTTCGACCGCAGTACGGTCTGCCAGCCGGGCTTCACGCCCCCTGCCGGAGCGAAGATATAGTAATAGCCGTTTCTCTTGTACAGCTTCGGTCCCTCGATGGTGGGCTGGGTCGCATGGCCATCATAGATGAACTGACCGTCATCCAGCACTCCGGAGCAGTCCGGTTCGATGGGAGACATATACAGCATGCTCTTGAAACCGATACGGCTTCTGGCGAAAGCTGTCACCATGTATGCTTTGCCGTCCTCATCCCAGAAAGGACAGGGATCGATCCAGCCCACGACCTTACGCACATAAGCCGGCTCGCTCCACTTGCCGAAAGGATCCGTGGTCTTGCACATCATGATGCCCTCGTCCGGCATGGGGATAAATACGTAATAAGTTCCCTCATGATAACGGATGGCCGGTGCCCAGGTACCACAGCCGTGTACCGGCTTGTCATAATAGTCAAAGGGAAGCTTGTCAATGATGTAATTGATGACCTTCCAGTTCACCAGATCCTTCGAATGCAGCAGAGGCACTGCAGGGGTGTTACAGAAGCTGGAAGCGATCATAAAATAATCCTCTCCCACACGAATGGCATCCGGGTCCGAATAATCGGTATACAGGATCGGGTTGGTATAGGTGCCGTCGCCCTGATCAGCGATCCACATTTTATGTATCTTGGTCTTGTCCATAATTTCTCCATTCCGCAGCCTTTGCCGCCTTTTATTTACGAATGCAGGTGTTCAACACTCATTTGATAATAGTTACCTGTTTCTGAACAATTTCAGTATAACAGATGTTCCCTTGTATCGCGTGCCATTTTCCCATTAGTTTGTGTCAAATCTTGCATTTAGCGACTATAAATGTCATAATAGTGACAAAAGTTGCAGGAGGGAATCCCATTGAGTTTCTTTTACCAGAACCGTCAGGAACAGCTTTATTTATATTTATCCAAAAACAACCCCTATGCCGTCCATCTTCACAGACAGTTGGAGTTGATCTATGTATTGAGCGGTTCCACCACCGTCACCGTGGAACAGCAAGATTTTTTACTTACCCCCGGTCAGGGTGTTCTGGTTTTTCCGAACCAGATGCATGGCCTGAAGCATGTGGAACCCGGTCAGAATCTGCTCTGTATCTTCGAGCCGGATTTCTGCCACTCTTTCCGCCATTTTTTCCAGAACAAAAAGCCTGCCCGCAATGACTTTACCGTCTCCTCCCTGTCAGAGCACAGCCGTATTGCCCTGCAGGGACTTAAAACACTGGCCGCTGCCATGGAAAAGGATCGTCCCACACCTTCCGATGTACAAGTCTATGCGGAAGGGTATCTCACACTCCTGCTGGCAGACCTGCTGCCATCGTTGCCTCTGCAAGTGCGTAAAAACACAGATGACCTGGAATTGGAGCAAAGACTGCTTCTCTATCTGGATGCCCACTATACCGAAGAATTGTCCCTGGAAAGTCTCTCGAAAGAATTCGGTGTCAGCCGCTTTGTCCTGTCCCGGATCTTCACTGAGAAACTCCACACCACTTTTCCTGATTACGTGAACTCCCGAAGGCTGGACTATGCCAGAGATCTTCTATTGTCCACGGAGCTCTCCGTGACGCAGATTGCGCTGGATGTGGGATTCGGAAGCTCCCGCACCTTTTTCCGGGCCTTTCATTCCGCTTATCACACCACTCCCGGAGCTTACCGCAGGCAGAAAGAATCTTCCTGATCCCTTCCCTTACGCTGTATCCACAGAAGTTCCTCTCCCGCCCGGATATAATCTTTCCAGGTACCGACGATCTGTCCCCGCTCCGGGATCTGGCACATTTCCACCGTCACCGCCGTATCCACGCCTTCCCTTGCCAGGCCCTCCTGATCAAATTCCATCAGCAGTTTTCCTTTGCGCACGATCTCGTTTTGCAGGACATTGCAATGATAATAGGCGCTGTGCAGTTCTTCCCTGTCTCTGCAGATATTCAACAGCAGTTCCAGTCCGCTGTCCGTGCGGAATCGGATCCGGTTTCCCATGGGATAGAGTTTCAATACCTTTCCTGCCGTGGGCGCATAGACCTTTCCATCCTCTGGCACGATGCTGATACAGCCAGTTCCGGCATCAGCGGTCTCTTCAGCGGTCTCTTCCATGCGCTTACGGATCTCTCCGTTCACCGGGCTGCCTATAGTGACACCTTCCCTCACCAGTTGCCTGGCTGCTGTATTTTTTCTCTCTTCCCTGTCTTCCCCTGTCTCTTCTGTTTCTTCCATTTTCCACCGGATACTCCTGCCAGACCAGAAGCCGACCAACAGTCCCAGCACTCCCGTTGCCACGATGTCATACATCTGCATGTTTCTACCTTCCTTTTTCCATGATAAGGTTCCCGCTCCTTATTC
>CEAL01003711.1_pt1 | contig 11145 bp, 8 predicted proteins | sample 557521 | NCBI WGS metagenome assembly CEAL01 (sample SAMEA3182095, study PRJEB8094) | gut metagenome | biome: human; feature: gut; material: Stool; isolation source: human stools | place: Canada | collected 2012-03-06
GATTGTTCCGTGCTTCGCACTCTCACAATCCTGCCCAACATTCGCATAACGCAAAGCTGACGCTTCGCTTTTATGCTCATATTTGGGCGGGTCAGGAAGTCAGGAAACCACTCCTGTGCAAGCACATCGTGGTTTCTGACCTCTGACCCTGATATCACTAATATTATATCATCATACATATATATTTTTTGTAAAAATTTCGTGAAATATGATATCCGGAATATGGTATCTTGCGCCGGATAGGAGTAGAATGGTAAAATAATGTGGACATAAATCAAAAGCAAGTGTCTGTGCAGATATCAGACAGAAAGAGGATGGCAGAAGTTGCATTTATTTCCAACGCTTAGAAATTATAAGAAAGAAAATCTGGGAAAAGATATTCTGGCGGGACTGATTATCATGGCGGTTTCCATACCGATCTCCATGGGATATGCGCAGATTGCGGGACTTCCTGCAGTCTATGGGCTGTATGGTTCTGTACTGCCGATCCTGTTTTTTGCGGTCTTTTCCACCTCGCCGCAGTTTATTTTCGGTGTAGATGCAGCGCCTGCAGCACTTGTCGGATCCGCACTACTTTCTATGGGAATTGAGAGCGGTTCCAAAGAGGCAATGCGGGCAGTTCCGGTTCTGACGTTGTTTGTAGCACTCTGGCTGTTTGCCTTTTCTTATATGAAAGCCGGAAAGCTGGTCAATTATATTTCCGCGCCTGTGATGGGCGGTTTTATTACGGGCATCTGTACAACGATCATTCTGATGCAGATACCGAAGCTCTTCGGAGGCAGCGCAGGTGTGGGAGATTTTTTCGAGCTTGCTGTGCATATCGGAGAAAGTCTGGAAAAACTGAATCTGCCGTCCCTTTTGCTGGGGCTTTTTGCACTTTTTATATTGCTTCTTTCCAAAAAGCTGATCCCCAAATTCCCGATGGCGGTGCTTCTGATGGCAGCAGGAGCATGCATGACAAAGTTTCTGCCGCTTAAAAAATGGGGTGTTGTGACACTTTCCGCTGTAGATCCGGGGCTGATGCCATTTGCACTGCCTGATCTTTCCGTGATTCCAGTCAGGGAGGCAGTAACGATCAGCCTGTCAGTGGCGATCGTCATTATGGCGGAGACTCTGCTGGCGGAAAACAGTTTTGCCCAGAAAAACGGCTATCGGATCAATGATAATCAGGAAATCTTTGCGTTTGCAATGGGTAACCTCATAGCAGCCCTGACAGGCTGCTGCCCCATTAACGGTTCCGTTTCCAGAACGGCAATGGGAGAGCAGTATCAGGCACGGACGCAGCTGACCGGTATTGTAGCAGGCATTTCAATGCTTGTGCTGCTGCTTGGCGGAACAGGCTTTATTGGTTACCTTCCGGTACCGATCCTGACGGCGATCGTCATCTCTGCACTTTTGGGTGCAACGGAATTTGATCTTGCTATCCGCCTGTGGAAGATCAGCCGGACAGAGTGCATGATCTTTGTCGGTGCATTTATTGGTGTTTTATTCTTAGGTACGATCAACGGCGTTCTGATCGGTATTTTGCTGTCATTTGCCGAGGTTATCATCCGGACGGCAAAGCCTGCCAGATGCTTCCTGGGCATTCAGCCAGGGCACAGGCATTTCCGGGATTTAAAAGAAAGCAGCCAGATCCATGCAGTGTCAGGCGTTCTGATCTACCGGTTCAGCAGCAATCTGTTTTTTGCCAACATACAGGTGCTCAGACAGGATATCGAGGATCATGTTACACAGGAGACAAAAGCAGTCATTCTGGATGCAAGCGGGATCGGAAGCATTGATATCACTGCTGCGGATGGGCTGGATATCCTCTGTAAGTCTTTGCAGAAGCAGAATATCCGGTTTTACATCACGGAACACATTGCAGGACTGAACGAGCAGCTCCGCAAGCTGGGGCTTGGCTACCTGATCGAAGAGGGACATGTCAGACGCACGATCCACATTGCACTCAAGGATATGGGCATCGGCAGACCATATCCGCTCGAAGGCGGTGTCGATAATACAGAACGCAGCGCTTCCAGAAAGCGTGCGGATAACAGAGTACAGGAATTTGTCTGGGCATTTGGACAGGATGCAGAGTCTGTGATTGAGAAACAGATCGAAAAGCAGATCGAGCAGCTTAAGGAGACAGGTGATGTAGAGGCGCTTCTGCATGGCCGCTGGGCACATATGGAAGAGCTTGATGAGGATGAATGGCTGGAGCATCTGGAGGAGCATCTGAAGGAAATCGTTAATATTTCCGGTAAGGATGAACAGACGCTGGCAGAAAAGATCGAAGCGCATCGAAAAGAAGTGCATGACCGGATCGCGCAGGAGCATCCGGAGCTGGCACAGAAATTCCGGGAACGAAGACATATTCTGGATGCGCATCTGAAAGAAAGAAGACCGGAGGTCTATGAGCTGATCACAACCCTGCGCAGGAAACGGGGAGCAGGTGACAGCAGCGGAGACCGCGATATACAATAACAGAACAAACCAAAAGAAGGACAAAACATGAAAAACAGTATTTCCTTAGAGGAATTTAAACTGCTTCCCGCGGGAAGCTATCAGCTGATCGATATCAGAGGCGAAGAGGAAATCGCACATGGTGCGATCCCGGGCGCAGCTGCGATCCCACAGGATGCACTTTTAGAAAATGAGCAGCTTGACCGGACGAAAAAGCAGGTCATTTGCTGCAGCAGAGGAAAATTCAGCATAGAGGCGGCAGAAGAGCTGGCGGAAGCGGGATATGATGCGGTCAGTCTGGAGGGCGGTTATATTGCGTGGCTGTTAGATACCGTTAAGCAGCAGGAAGCAGAGGATTACTGCAAGGAAGTGGAAAAGAGCATCCGCAAGAAATTCCGCAAGACGATCTGGTGCAGATTTGTCAAGGCAGTGAAGGATTATGAGCTTGTAAAGCCGGGCGACCGCATAGCAGTCTGTATTTCCGGCGGAAAAGATTCCATGCTCATGGCAAAGCTGTTTCAGGAGCTTCTGCTGCACCATAAATTCGATTTTACGGTGAAATTTCTTGTAATGGATCCGGGCTACAGCCCCGCCAACAGACAGGTGATCGAGGAAAATGCAAGAAGACTGCAGATTCCGATAAAGATTTATGAGTCAGATATCTTTGATTCTGTCTATACTATCGAAAAATCACCGTGCTATCTCTGTGCACGTATGCGGCGGGGACATTTATACAGCTTTGCAAAGGAAATGGGCTGTAATAAGATTGCACTTGGCCATCATTTCGATGATGTCATAGAAACGATTTTAATGGGAATGCTGTATGGTGGACAGGTGCAGACCATGATGCCAAAGCTGCACAGCACAAATTTTGAAGGCATGGAGCTGATCCGCCCGCTGTATCTGATCCGCGAGGATGATATCAAGGCATGGCGTGATTACAATGATCTGCATTTCATCCAGTGTGCATGCAAGTTTACAGATACATGTACAACATGCAATAACAATGAAAACCGTTCCAAACGCGTGGAGATCAAAGAACTGATCAAAACCTTGAAGCAGGTCAATCCGTTTGTGGAATCCAATATATTCCGCAGCGTGGAAAATGTGAATCTGAGCACTGTCGTGGCATATAAAAAAGATGGCGTGAAGCATCATTTTCTGGACACCTATGATGATGTAGTACAGACAGAGAACGAGCCCGGAACGCAGAGTGGGGCGGAAATACAGATGCAGAGCGAAGAGACCAGATAGACGGGAACTGGAAGAGATGCAAAATCCGGTGAGAAATCCGGATGCAGGAAGTGCAGAATCAAAAAGAAAGTGTGAAAGGGTAAAATGGAACAGGATTATTTAGAGGCAGATCGGGAAACAGAAGAAAAAAGACAGCTGCAGCGTCAGAGAAGGCGTGAGGAAATGCGGCGGAAAAAACAGCAGCAGATGCGGATCAGGAAAGCCTGCAGGATCGGAATTCCGGCTCTTTTCGTTCTGATCGTGGCAATCGGGATCGCGGTCACGCTGCATAAGCCAAAAGCAGCCCGGACAGAGCAGACGCAGTCCGGACAGGCGGCAGATGATAGCACGCAGATCCGGATGGAGGAAGCTGCGGATCCGGCGGGCGGAGAAAATATGATCGCCGGTGCGGATGACAGTGCGATAGCATCTGCTAACGTACAGGCGGCAGACGGACAGACAGCGCAGGATACGGAACCGGGCATTGTCTACAGCGCAGAGGCAACACCGGAAACAACAGATGTGCCTGCGGAAGTTGTCAGCAGCTATGCCATTTTAGTAGATGTGGGAAATAAAACGATCCTGCAGCAGCGGAATGCCCAGACGGTCATCAATCCTGCTTCCATGACAAAGATCCTGACGGTGCTTGTGGCAGCAGAGCAGATCGATGAAAGCAGGCTGGATGACAAAGTGACGATCACGATAGAGGATACGGACTACAGTTATTCCAACGATTGCAGCAATGCAGGGTTTGAGCTGGACGAACAGGTGACGGTCAGAGATCTGTTTTACGGAACGATCCTGCCATCCGGTGCTGAGGCAGCAGTTGCACTTGCCAAATATGTGGCAGGCTCCGAAGAAGCATTTGTGGCACTGATGAATCAGAAAATGGAAGAAATGGGACTTTCCCAGACTGCACATTTTACAAACTGCGTCGGATTATATGATGAGGCGCATCACTGCAGCGTTTATGATATGGCAATGATCATGGAAGCCGCAATGGATAATCCGTTCTGCAGGGAGGTGTTATCCGCACATACTTATACAACATCCGTGACAGAGCAGCATCCGGAAGGGATGATTCTTTCTAACTGGTTTTTACGCCGGATCGAGGATAAAGATAATGGGAAGCTGGTGCTCGGTGCCAAAACGGGTTATGTGGTGCAGTCAGGAAACTGTGCTGCCAGTTACGCACAGGATGTGGCGGGAAATGCATATGTCTGTGTCACGGGAAATGCAACAAGCAGCTGGAGATGTATTTATGATCATGTGGCGGTTTACGATACCGTACTTGGTATAGAGGACTTTCATGAATAGTTTTACCGCAAGGCTTGACAGCAGACTATAAAAAGTGTTACACAGATATAGGACAGGTCTTGTCTGCTGCCCGGTATCACAGGATATATGCGGTTTGGAATCTGCATAACGATCCGGAGCCATGCAGATTCGTGGTCCGTAATAAAATGGCCTGACGGGTCATCAGAGAATAAGGAGAAAAAAGATGCAGGAATTAAAGCCGATCAAAGAAGGTAAAGTACGCGAGATTTATGACAATGGGGACAGCCTGATCATGGTAGCAACAGATCGTATCAGTTGCTTCGATGTGATTCTGGACAATGTGATTTCCAAAAAAGGAACAGTTCTTACACAGATGTCTAAATTCTGGTTCGATATGACAGAAGATATCATTCCGAACCACATGATTTCCGTTGATGTAAAAGATATGCCTGAATTTTTCCAGCAGGAAAAATTTGATGGTAACAGCATGATGTGCAGAAAGCTGCAGATGATTCCGGTTGAGTGTATCGTGCGTGGATATATCACAGGCAGCGGATGGGCAAGCTACCAGAAAGATGGCACAGTCTGCGGGATTAAGCTTCCGGAAGGCCTGAAGGAATCCGATAAGCTGCCTGAGCCTATTTACACACCTTCCACAAAAGCCGAGATCGGCGATCATGATGAAAATATATCTTATGAACAGAGTATCGTTCATCTGGAGAAATATTTCCCGGGTAAAGGGGAAGAATATGCAAAGAAGATCAAGGATTATACGATCGCTCTTTACAAAAAATGTGCAGAATATGCACTGACGAAAGGCATTATCATTGCAGACACCAAGTTTGAATTCGGTCTGGATGAGGATGGAAATATTGTAATCGGTGATGAAATGCTGACACCGGACAGCTCTCGTTTCTGGCCTGCAGATGTATATGAGCCGGGTCATGGACAGCCATCCTTTGACAAGCAGTTTGCACGTGACTGGCTGAAAGCTAATCCGGAGAAGGGATGGAAGTTACCGGATGATGTCGCACAGAAGACAATCGATATTTATCTGGAGGGCTATGAAAAGCTGACAGGTAAGCCACTGGGCAAATAAACCAGCAGTCCGGCGAAGCACATGAGCTTCATATCCGTATGGCGGAACTGCTCAACAGAACATAAAAAATGAAACATGAGGGAGCATCAATGGGTGCTCCCTCATGTTTTTTTCTGATTTCAGGAAGTATATTGGTACTGTTATCGTGCCCGTTTTAAAAAAGTCAGTAAATTTATCTTGACAAATCATGGTCTCATACTTACAATTAGTTTAACGATTGCGCAAACGTTAAACTAATTGTAAGTATAGGAGGAAATATGAAAAGACAATTATATCATATTGAACCAATTTATAAGTCATTTATCTGGGGTGGTCGTGCACTGATCGATCATTTTCATATTAAAACAGACATGGAAAACATTGGAACTATTTATCATGTAATTGCCATTCCCGGACAATTGGATAATACGGTACGAGAAACTGGGGAACCGTTGTCGGTTTTTTATGAAAAAAACCCACAGATATTCCAGTGCAGGGAAAAATCATTTCCGGTCCGGATGACTACAACGGCAAACAGTGGATTTCAGTCATATCAGCTGCATCCAGATGATGCATATGCAGAAAAACACGAAAATCAGAAGGGCAAAGTATCCGGCGCCGTTGCATTAAAAGCATCTGATCATGTATCAGAGTGGCTTTTTGGAAACAAGGCGAAAAATCTGGAAGATTTTAAACGTATGGTGGAAAATAAAGATTGGAAAAATCTCTTTTCTACGATTAAGGTGAAAGACGGAGATTATGTACATACACCTGCAGGCGTGATTCATGGCGGCTATGGAAAAGGTCTGATCAATGCAACGTTTGGAACAAATGGTGATATAACTTACCGGTTTTATGATAATGACAGGAACGATCCGTCACGTCCACTGCAACTGCAGGAAGTATATGACTGCGTCAACATTCCGGAAGTGCCTGTTGGAGCAAAAGCAGTAGAACCTGTACGTGAAAACGGTCTGTTGATCTATCATTATTATGAAAAGGCCGGAGAATATGTTGCAAAACGGTTCATTGTCAAGGGTAAAGGAAACTACAGCTATCAGGGATTTCTGTTTCTGACATGTGTAAACGGAGAAGGAACCATAGAAGATATGCCCATCGGGCTGGGAGAAACCATATTGGTACCGGCTGATTTTGGTGAAATACACTTTGACGGAGACATGGATCTGATTGCAATATCTTATATTGAGGATGGTAAAGATGAGTGATAAACCAATCGTTACAATTATAGGAGCCGGCCGCAGCGGACGTGGCATGCTGGGTGAGATGTTTTATCAGGAGAAAAATTACAGCATTGTATTTGCCGATATAGACACCGGACTCGTGCAGGGGCTGGCAGAACAGGGATACTATACGGTAGAACAGAAAAATCTTCTGACAGGGAAATCCCGGGAAAGTATTGTAAAGGGATTTCAGATAGTAGATACCGTCAACGATCATCTGAAATATATTACATACCTTGCCCGGTCGGAAATGATCGCAACTGCACTTTTTCCATCTGCATTTGATCAGGTCGCGGAAGATCTGGCAGAAATGATCCGGATGAGAAAAGAGCAGAAAAACGATTCCACAGCTGCGATAATACTTGGTGGAAATTTTGTCGGATTGAGACAATATTTCGATAAAAAAATCTCCGGATCTCTGGATGAGGATGAGCTGGATTATTTCAAAAAACATATTGCGCTGATAACGGCCAAGGTAAACCGCAAGGTGGTTTATCCGGAGGTCTGCCGGAAAGATCCGTATTTTCTGGAAGGGGACGATAAAGATATTCTGATGGTGGATAACAGCTTTCTGTTTCCTGACGGATATCAGTATCCCTCATTCTTCGTATTGAAGGACAATATGGAAATCAATATGATTGAAAAAATCTGGTCTGAAAATCTAAGACATGTGACATTTGCATTTATGGGTACTTATTATGGATATCAGACGATCAATCAGGCTGTAAACAATCTGTATATCAGAAAATGTGCTTATTATGCATGGAAAGAGGGAAGGCTGGCTCTGAATGAAGAATATGGACTTCCTGTTCCGGATGATGAAGCAGTAAAAGTTGAATTTGAAAAGTTTGCAAGTCCGTTTTTCCGGGATCAGCTTAGCAGAATAGGCAGAGAACCGATCCGGAAACTGAAAAAGAATGACCGGCTTGTAGGACCGGCTTTATTATGTATGAAACACCGGATCATTCCTTACTTTATTACGCGCAGCATTGCGTATGGTATGTTTTATCAGGATCAGAATGATAAAGAGGCTGTAGAACTTCAAAGCTACATAAGCAATCATGGAATTGAGCACGCTATTACGCATTTCTGCGAACTGGATATGGATGATGTTATGGAAAACAGTTTGTTTCATTTGATTTTATGCAATTATAATGAGATAGCGAAGACTAACATTATACCGATTAACGAAAATGTTACGTACACAAATTGACAGAAAATAACATTCGTGGTACAATCAGTTTAACGATTGCGCAAACGTTAAAACAAGAAAGGAGAAGGCAATATGAAAAAGAGATTAGTTAGTACAATTATTATTTCGGCAATGGTTCTTGCTATGACGGGGTGTGGCAAGACAACGGAGGCACCTGCAGATCAGGGAGCTGCCGCACAGGCAGGCAGTGAAGAAGCAGGTCAGGAGAAAACTTATAAAATAGCATTACTGGAGAAGGGAGCGGAAGATTTCTTCCTGTCCATTGATAAAGGATTCATGGATGCCTGCAAGGAGTACGGAGTAGAAGGAACGGTTGTGGCACCTAGTACTTATCATGATTCCGCTCAGATCAATAATGCAATGTCAGAGATTATCAGTACCGGTTATGATGCGGTGGTTATGTGTCCGCAGGATTATGATGCGAATGCCAGTGCAATAGATGAGGCTTATAACGCAGGTCTGCCGGTTATATGTCTGGATTCCCTTACAGCATCTGAAAATTATATTACAAGCATCTGCACAGATAACAAAGCAGCCGGGGCAGAAGCAGCGGATAAGATGGCAGAGCTTTTAGGAGAAAATGGTGGAAAGGTTGCAGTTTTTGCCAATGATCCACAGGCTGTATCTGATGTAGACCGTATCCAGGGATTTGTAGATCGTTGTAAAGAAAAATATCCTGCCATAGAGTGCATGGATGTCCAGTATTATAATAATGACTTAAACAGATGCTCCACACAGGTAAGTGACACAATTACAGCGAATGCTGATCTGGCAGGGCTGTTCTGTGTAAATAACCAGTCTGCACTGGCAGCCGGAAATGTGTTGGTTTCTTATCAGAAAGAAAGCTTAAAGTTTGTAGGCTTTGACTCTGATCAGGATGAAATCGCACTGATGAAGAGCGGCGTTATTGATGCATTGATGGTTCAGGAGCCATATCAGATGGGATATCTTGGAGTAGAAAAAATGCTGCAGCATTTAAAGGGTGAATCTGTTCCTAAGGATAATATCGATCCGGGATGTAAGATATTCACCATGGATAATATTGATGAATTAGAACAGTAATAACATACAGAAATAAAAAGGCTGTATACATTTACAGCCTTTTTAAATAACAGGAGGCAGATGGAGTGAGTAATGTATTATTGGAGATGAAAGATATCACAAAAACATTTCCCGGCGTGCATGCACTGGATCATTTTTCTTTTAATCTATGTGCGGGCGAGGTGCACGCACTGGTGGGGGAAAATGGTGCAGGAAAATCTACATTAATGAAAATTCTTTATGGTGTGTATGCACCTGATGAAGGAGAAATTTTTATTGAAGGTCAGAAGGTTGCCATTAAAAGTCCGTCAGAAGCACTTCAGCTGGGTATTGGTGAGGTATTTCAGGAATTAAATGTCTGTATGCAGATGGATGTGACAAACAATATCTTTATCGGAAATCTGAAAACAAAAAAACATCTGATCGATGATAAAACTTTAAGAAAAGAAGCAGAAAAGATTCTACAGGATACAGTCGGATTATATGTGGATCCGACATTACCTGTCAGATCATTAAGTATAGCAGAACAGCAGATGGTTGAGATCGCTAAGGTAATATCGCGCGGCGGAAAGGTTATTGTATTCGATGAACCTACAACGTCACTTACAAAGGAAGAAACTAACCATCTGTATAAGATAATCGAGAAATTAAAAAAACAGGGAATGGGTATTGTTTACATTACGCACAGATTTGAAGAACTGGAAATCCTTGCCGACAGAGTAACAGTCATGCGTGATGGAAAATTTATCCGCACCATGAACTATGCGGATACAACAAATGAAGAACTTGTAAACCTGATGGTAGGGCGGGAGATGACAGAAAAATATCCTGACTACAAGAGAAAAATAGGGGAAGTGGTTCTTCATGCAAAAGGAATAAAAAATAAAAGTGGCATAAATGTGGATGAAATTGTCGTCCATAAGGGTGAAATAGTTGGAATGGCCGGTCTTGTCGGAGCCGGGAGAACAGAGTCCATGCGTATATTGATTGGAGCTGACAAGGGAAAAATAGATGAACTTACATTATTTGACAAGCAGGTTAAGCAGTTTAAAAATGTGCACAGTTCAATAGAAAACGGCGTCGTATATATGACAGAAGACCGTAAGGCAGACGGTCTGGCTTTGTCATTAAATGTTGAAAAAAATATCAGTATTGCCTCTCTGAAAAAATTATCCAGAAGGGGACTGGTAAGTGAAAAAAAAGCGGAAGAAAATGCGAACACTTATGTAGAAAAGCTGCAGATTAAGATTTCGGGTCTGGAACAGCAGACAAAACTGTTGAGTGGAGGAAACCAGCAGAAGGTAATTCTTGCAAAATGGATGTCGTGTAATCCAAGGATTCTGATATTTGATGAACCAACCAAAGGAATTGATGTAGGTGCTAAATTTGAGATCTATAAGCTGATGAACCAATTATCAGATGCCGGTCTTGGTATTATTCTGATCTCTTCTGATCTGTCGGAAGTGATTGGAATGAGTGACAGAGTATATGTATACCGGGAAGGACATACGGTAGGTGAATTAAGTCATGCGGAGATTGAAGCATCCAATATTATGCAGTATGCAACCGGAATAAAAAAACAGGAAGGGCGATGACCAAATATGAAAAAAAATGAG
>CEAL01034180.1_pt1 | contig 11127 bp, 11 predicted proteins | sample 557521 | NCBI WGS metagenome assembly CEAL01 (sample SAMEA3182095, study PRJEB8094) | gut metagenome | biome: human; feature: gut; material: Stool; isolation source: human stools | place: Canada | collected 2012-03-06
TATCGTTTTGTGATATTTCTGATTATTTTTTATAATTTTACACTTTTTTTGTGCATTTCTAACAAGTATAACGCTCTTTTTTGCGGTAACAATACTAAAAGAGTGCGTATGTGATGCAAAATCACAGGCATTCACGTTTAACGGAAGGACGGTAACGGTAATTATGCTTGACAAGATAGCTCTTTTTATATTGCTTGTAGGCGGACTCAACTGGGGACTGGTCGGATTGTTCCAATTTGACGTAATAGCCTGGGCATTCGGCGGAAGTGCAGGTATTATAAGCAGGATTCTGTATATAGTAGTAGCACTTGCGGCTGTATGGTGCATATCGCTTTTCTTCAGACAAAACGAAGTAATAGACACCGGCAGAGATACAAACGAAATGCACAACTGATAACACTGCACCGTACCTGTTAAGGTACGGTGTTATCATATTTACGCTCCTTACAGCATATATTTGAGCAAACGATATGCACGGTTGTCATAAGCCGTGCTGTCTTATGAAAGGGGCGATTTTGTGAAAGCCGGAACAAGAACAGTACCGGATACGAAACGTGAAAGATGTGTCATACTCGGAGAATATATAATAGATAACAAAGCAACGGTTCGCAGTACCGCCAAAGTCTACGGAATAAGCAAAAGTACGGTTCACCAGGACGTGACTGTCAGACTTGCGAAAACAGATCCGCATCTTGCGGAAAAAGTCAAGAAAATATTACAAAAAAACAAGGACGAGCGCCATATCAGAGGAGGACTTGCAACTAAGCTGAAATATCAGAGCAGTTCAAAATAATACATAAAACCGCCGTGACTGACCCGATCGTGAGCTGTCACGGCATTTTTTAAACGTTATATAACCGTATACTTAAAAATCCGCCGTTATAAAAACAGCGGATTTCTGTGTATCTGACTTATATTATCTGTCTTTCAAATGAGGTTGCGCAAAGCGCTGACTTCCATAACGGTAAATCAGAAACAACATTGCCACACCGCCGGTAACGGATGTCACGCAGTTTGCCAACACCAAGAACGGCGAATTTGCCGTGCCGCATCGGCACTTAAGCGGTTTCTTCGGCGAAGTTACCGGTGTACAGGCTGTAATACTTGCCCTTCTTTTCTATAAGTTCGTCATGCGTGCCACGCTCGATAATTCTGCCCTGCTCAAGCACCATAATACAATCGGAGTTGCGCACGGTTGAAAGCCTGTGAGCGATAACGAACGTTGTTCTGCCGTGCATAAGTGCGTCCATTCCCGCCTGTACAAGCTTTTCGGTACGGGTATCTATTGACGAGGTAGCCTCATCAAGAATCAGTACAGGCGGATCTGCGACCGCCGCTCTTGCTATAGATAACAGCTGACGCTGACCCTGGCTTAAATTAGCGCCGTCGCCTGTAAGCATAGTCTGATAACCGTCGGGTAGTCTTCTTATAAAGCTGTCGGCATTAGCAAGCTTTGCGGCGGCTATACATTCTTCATCCGTAGCGTCCAGCTTGCCGTAGCGGATATTATCCATTACCGTACCTGTGAACAGATTGGTTTCCTGTAAAACGATGCCGAGCGACTTACGCAGTTCGGGCTTCTTTATCTTATTAATATTGATCTCGTCATATCTTATCTTACCGTCCTGAATATCGTAGAAACGGTTTATAAGATTGGTTATGGTAGTTTTTCCTGCACCGGTCGAGCCTACAAATGCAATCTTCTGACCGGGCTTTGCATATAGCTTTATGTCGTGAAGCACCATTTTTTCGTCAGTGTAGCCAAAGTCTACACCGTCAAAGACGATACCGCCCTCCTGCCTTTTATACGAAACTGTGCCGTCAGCCTTATGAGGATGCTTCCACGCCCATTTGCCTGTGCGGTGATCGACCTCCGTAATATTGCCGTTTTCGTCTATTTCGGCATTGACAAGTTCAACATAACCGTCATCGTGTTCAGGCTTCTGATCCATAAGATCGAACAGACGCATTGCACCTGCTGAAGCCATTATCACGAATGTCATCTGCTGGCTTAGCTGTGAGATCGGGTTTGTGAAATTCTTGTTGAGCGTACAGAATGAAACAATAATGCCGAGAGTAAGACCGCCGAAGCCGTTTGTTGCAAGCACTGCGCCGAGCAACGCACATAAAACATAACTGATGTTGCCTATATTGGCGTTTATCGGCATCAGGATATTCGCATACTTGTTTGCCTTATATGCGCTGTTTCTGAGATTATCGTTTATCTTTACAAAATCGTCTATTGCCTCCTGCTCGTGACAGAACACCTTTACTACCTTCTGACCGTCAAGCATTTCTTCAATAAAACCATCGACCTCGCCCAGATCGTGCTGCTGTTTACCGAAATATTTACCTGATTTTGCGGCGATCTTCTTTGTTACAACAAGCATCACAGCCGCCATACCTACGGCAAGTATCGTCATCGGTATGCTCATAATAAGCATAGAAACAAGCGAGATTATAACTGTAGTACCGCAGTTTATCACCTGAGGTATACTCTGACAGATAAACTGTCTGAATGTATCAATATCATTTGTATAAACCGACATTATATCGCCGTGCTGGTGTGTGTCAAAATACTTTATCGGGAGCTTTTCCATATTGGTGAAAAGGTCGTTACGGAAGTTTCTGAGCGTACCTTGTCCTACGTTTACCATTATCCTGTTATACGCATAAGATGCCGCAAGACCGACAACGTAAACTATTGCAAGTCTGAGCATTGCAAACGCAAGAGGTGTGAAGTCTGTGCTTTTGGCTGCAATCATAGGCTTGATATAATCGTCGATAAGCGACTGTATGAAAAGCATTCCGACAAGCGTTGTGACCGCCTGCACAAGAATACATACGACTACGCAGATGCACGAGAATTTATAACGGCTGAATGTGTATTTAATAATTCTGCCGAGCAGTTTTACCTGTTCCTTCGGTGAAACATCGGGACGGGGTCCCATTTTTCTTTTATCCATTACGTTACGCTCCTTTCCTTAATTCTGAGGGCGGTCAAAGTCGCCGCCGTCCTTTGTCTGAGATTCGTATATATCTCTGTATATCTCATTATTGGCAACAAGCTCATCGTGCGTTCCGACACCGTTTATTCTGCCGTCGTCAAGAACGACTATGCGATCTGCATCCTGTACGCTTGATACACGCTGTGCAATAATTATCTTGGTTGTACCGGGTATGCACTTCTGGAATGCCGCTCTTATCTTTGCGTCTGTAGCCGTATCCACTGCGCTTGTGGAATCGTCAAGGATAAGCACGGCAGGCTTTTTGAGAAGTGCTCTTGCTATACATATACGCTGTTTCTGACCGCCGGATACGTTAGTACCGCCACGCTCGATAACCGTATTGTACTTATCGGGGAAACGCTCGATGAATTCATCAGCGCAAGCCCACTTACAAGCCTCGATACATTCTTCCTCGGTGGCGTTTTCGTTGCCCCAGCGTAGATTATCAAGTATAGTGCCTGAGAACAGGACGTTCTTCTGAAGTACTACCGATACCTGATCACGCAGGAACTTCATATCGTAGTCCTTTACATCAACGCCGCCTACCTTTACGCTTCCCTGCTGTACATCATAAAGACGGCTGATAAGATTTACAAGACTGGTCTTTCCACAGCCTGTTCCGCCGATTATGCCGATAGTTTCACCTGACTTTATGTGCAGGTTTATGTCGGTGAGGACCTCCTCCTCGCTTGTCTTATGGTATCTGAAATGTACATTATCAAAGTCTATGCTGCTGTTTGACATTAACTCTACGGGAGCGAAAGGCTCGGCAAGATCGGGCTGTTCACGCAGAACTTCGGTTATACGGCGCATACTTGCAACGCTCATTGTAATCATAACGAATATCATCGAGAGCATCATAAGCGACATCAGTGAACCCATTACATAGCTGAACAGCGATGTAAGCTCGCCTATCTGCAAGGTCTTGTCAACAACGATAAACTTAGCTCCGAACCAGCAGATTGCCATAATACAGGCATAGATTACAAGCATCATCACAGGGTTATTGAAAGCAAGGGTGCTTTCGGCTTTTTTGAACATATTATAAAGATTTCCGGAGGCTTTCTTGAACTTTTCGTTCTCATAATCCTCACGGACGTACGATTTCACTACTCTGATACCTGAGATATTCTCCTGTACGCTTGCGTTAAGGTCGTCATATTTTGTGAATGCCACATTGAAAATCTTCATTGCCCTGAGCATAATTATCACAAGAACTGCCGCAAGGAAAACTATAGCGCCGAGGAATATAAAACTCATATCCGCATTTACCACAAAGCACATAACCATACTGCTTATCAGCATAAGAGGCGCTCTCACAGCTATTCTTATTATCATCTGATATGCGTTCTGAACGTTTGTTACATCGGTCGTCATACGGGTAACAAGTCCTGCTGTACTGAACTTGTCTATGTTTGAAAATGAGAAGCGCTGTATGTTACGGTACATCGCCTCTCTTAAATTACAAGCAAAGCCCGATGATGCGCTTGCGGCATATTTGCCTGCCATCATTCCTGCAAAAAGACTTATCATAGCGAGGACTATCATAATTATTCCGTAAAGCAGTATCTTGTTCATATTGCCTTTCTCTACGCCTTCGTCGATCAGCAACGCCATTACGAAAGGGATTATTACCTCCATAACAACCTCAAGTGCCGAATAGACGGGAGCTAAGACAGAATCTTTCTTGTACTGCTTTACCTGTTTAAGAAGCTCTTTCACTTAATCCGTCATCCTTTCTGTTTCAAGTTATCTGTATTTATGTTGTCTATATTGTTCAGCAGCTTTTTCTGAAGCCGCATGAATTCATTCAGCTCGGAATCTGTAAAGCTGCGGAATGCCGTCTGCTCTATATTTCTCATATGACGGGATATAAGTCCTGCTGTCTGTCTGCCCTTATTTGTTGCTGTTAGATTCTTGTAGCGTTCATCGCTTTCACAGCCGGTACAGCTGATATATCCCGATTTTCTCAGCTTTTTAATAAGCGCAGAAACTGAAGGCTTTGAGATGCAAAGATGTTTATGCAAGTCGGCGGCGAATATATCTTTTTCAGGGGAATTTGCAATATACATAAGCACTCTGCCCTGAGCCGCAGTAATGTCAATATCTGCAAAAATCACGTTCAGGCTGTTTTCGATACGCTGATTTATGGTCTTGTTATCAATCATTATCGCCTGAATGTCGGTTTCATTCATAACGGTTAACCTCCTTACCGGTAATATGCTAACAGTTTATCTCCTTGATAATAATACACCAAACGGTCTTGAATGTAAAATACAAATATGTTATAATCAATAAAGAATATTTATCGTTAATTAAAAAAGGAGTTTGTTATGAATACTACTCAGCTTGAATGCTTTCTTGCGGTTGCGGAAACCCTCAATTTTTCAAAAGCGGCAGAAATGGTGAATATAAGCCAGCCTGCCGTCAGCCATCAGATTTCATCGCTTGAGGCGGAGCTTGGGGTACGGTTGTTTCTGAGAACGAACAAAAGCGTACAGCTTACAAAAGAGGGACTGATCTTTATAGGCGATGCGGAAACGATAGTCAGGACGGCGATGAATTCTATCCATCGTCTGAGTACCAATGTTAAGGAGAAAAAGCGGACAGTAGCTATCGGTGTTCATAATCAGTACGAGCTTGATGCGGCTGTACCAGTGATGAAAATTATCGGGAATATGTATCCGAATTTTGAGCCGGAGATTACTATGATGCCGTTCAAATCGCTTGATAATCTGCTTGAGGAAAATAAGCTGCAGATCATATTCGCTATCAAGGCTGAAAACGAAACCGCAAAAGCTGAGTGCTTTACCGCACTGTGCGAGTGTCCGGTTATGCTGTTATGCCGGAAAGACGATGAGCTTAGCGGAAGAAAAAGCATTAATATAAACGATATAAACGGCAGACGTGTTATACTTATTAAAAGACACAAGTGTCCCGATGCGGCAATGGAAGGGTATATGAAGCTCGGTATGCCGAATAACAGCAACGTACTGCTTGCGGACGGCTGCGAGGCGGCTTTTGCTATGGCAAAGGCGGGACTTGGCGTAACCGCTTTTCCGATGATGCCGTGTATGAATGACAGCGAACTTGAATATATCCGCATCGACGGATTGGCACCGGTGTTATTGGGGCTGTATTCAAAGAAGCTGATAAAAGGCGAGCCTGCTTTTGAATTTGTTACGGAAGCAAAAAAATTCTATAAAAATTACCGATACCCTATTGACAAAACGAAAACCGTATGATAAACTATATACAGTTAGCTTAGGCTAACGCAGTTTACATAAGACAACTTAACGAATAAACGGCATTTCGCCGTTTATTTAAACGGATACGGTTAGTTTAAACTAACACATTTCATCAGAAAGGACAGGATATGAGCGTAGTAATAATCGGCGGTAACGAGCGCATGGAAACACGCTATGCGGATATATGCAAGGCTTACGGTTACGATAAGGCTAAAGTCTTTGTAAAGGAAAACAGCTCACTTAAAAAGAAGGTCGGCACTCCCGATTTACTGATACTGTTTACAAATACGGTATCGCACAAGATGATGCTGAGTGCAACGCAGGAGGCGAAGCGCAACAGCGTTCCTGTGGCAAGAGTACACTCAAGCAGTGTGGTTGCTTTATCACAGCTTTTAGCGGAAAGAAGTGCATCAATATGAACGGATACTGTTTTGAACAATATCTGATTGACAATTGCTCCCCTACTCTTGCATCGCTTAAGACAGCTAATCTGTTCAATTACAGATACAGCAGTACAGATGAACTTAACAAGGCTGTATGGCGTTGGAACAAGGAACTGTCCGGCAAAGGCATTACCGTAACGATTCTGAGAAAGCGTGAGAACACGGCGCTTATATATGTATACAGGGCGAAACGTCTTGCTAAGGATTTCAGCCGACCGGGCGTTGAGCGTTTTATGAAATGTCACGGATACGAGAATACAGATATTGATTTGTGCCTTGAGGTACTTGGCGGCAAGCTGGCGAAAAGCGATTTATTTCCGCACGAGATAGGACTGTTCTTAGGTTATCCGCTTGGAGATGTTATCGGATTTATTGATAACGGGGGCAAAAACAGCAGATGCACGGGCTGTTGGAAGGTATACTGCAACGAGTGCGAGGCTATGCGCACCTTTGCGAGATTTGACAAGTGCAGAGCTGTCTACCAAAAGATGTGGGCAAACGGCAGGAGTATCGTGCAGCTTACGGTTGCATAATATAAAAAATATCAGAATGAAAGGATTTTTATTATGAAAACAGCAGTAGTATATTGGAGCGGAACAGGCAACACTGAGGCTATGGCAGGCTCAGTTGCAGAGGGCGCAAAGAACGCAGGCGCAGAGGTAAGCGTATTCACAGCGGCTGACTTCTCAGCGGATATGGTAGATCAGTTTGATTCTATCGCTTTCGGTTGTCCTTCAATGGGCAGTGAACAGCTTGAGGACAGCGAGTTCGAGCCTATGTTCAACGCTTGTGAAGCAAAGCTGTCAGGCAAGAAGATAGGACTTTTCGGTTCTTACGGCTGGGGCGACGGCGAATGGATGAGAAACTGGGAGGAACAGTGCATTGCTGACGGCGCAGTTATAGCAGGCGAAGGCGTTATCTGCAACGAAGCTCCAGATGACACAGCTACCGAGCAGTGCGTTGCTCTCGGTAAGGCACTTGCATCATAAATTCAGAATACAGCTTAAAGATAAACAAACATACTCCGTAAAACACCGCAGAGGAAATGCTCTGCGGTGTTCCCTCTCCCCCCTTGACAATCCCTCTCCTCTGTGCTAAAATAATACCATACAAAAAAGCTATGACAAGAAACAGTAGATAGATCTGCGTCACAGAGAAAGAGCGGTTGGTGCAAGCTCCCGACAAGGTTTTATCGAACCCGTCTTTGAGCTGTACACGATGAGTGTTACCGGTTTCTCCCGTTACAGAGATACAAGTGCGGTTATACCGAATTTAGGTGGTACCACGGAACAATGTTTCGCCCTAAGCAAATTTAATGCTTCGGGCTTTTTTTATGCCCGGAATTCAGGAGGATATGCAATGAAACTCGACAAGCTGGTCGGCGACCGTTTTAAAGAAAGACCATCGGACTGTCAGATTGACAGCCACGCAATTATGGTGAGAGGCGGCTATATCAAGTATATGGCTAACGGTATCTTCTCGTCATACGCACCCACAAAGAGAATCACGAAGAAAATTGAACAGATCATCAGAGAAGAAATGGACAAGATAGACGGACAGGAGGTACAGTTCCCTGTCGTTATGCCCGCTTCACTCTGGCAGGAATCAGGCAGATATGAGAGTATCGGCAGTGAGCTTTTACGTTTTACAGACCGTAACAGAATGCCTATGGTACTCGGTATGACACACGAGGAAGCCGCTGTGCATCTTGTGCGTGAATACGGCAAGAGCTACACGAAGTACCCCTTCATGATTTATCAGATACAGACAAAGTTCCGTGATGAAGCACGTCCCAGAGGCGGCCTTATCAGAGTACGCGAGTTCACAATGAAGGACGCTTACTCCTTCCACACATCGCAGGAAGATCTTGAGCAGTATTACGATAAGTGCCACAAGGCTTATGAAAACATATTCAGACGTGCAGGTGTTCCCGAGGTAATTTCGGTCAAGTCCGATTCGGGTATGATGGGCGGCAGTATTTCACACGAATTCATGCTCCTTACGCCTGTAGGCGAGGATACAATCGCAAGCTGTCACGAATGTGGTTTCAATGCAAATATGGAAGCCGCAGACAGCATTATCGAGAACACTAGAGATGAAGTTTCCGCACCTATGGAGCTTGTTCATACTCCGAATATCCATACGATAGAAGAAATATGCGACTTTTTGCATACTCCCAAGGAAAAGAGCTGTAAGGCTGTCGTATATCAGAGAAACGCAGACGACAGCTATGTTGTCGTATTCACAAGAGGCGATATAGACGTAAACGAAACAAAGCTCCGCAACTTCTTAGGTTGTGAGATTCACCCTGCCGTAATCACAGAAGAGTGCGGTCTTAACGCAGGATATATCGGACCTGTCGGTCTTCCCGAAAATATGACCGTTCTGTTTGATACCTCGCTTCAGAATACAAACAACCTTTCTTGCGGTGCAAATAAGGAAGAATATCATTACACCGGTCTTGACATTGACCGTGATTGTGCAAATGTTGAATATCACGACTTTGCAAAGATTCTTGACGGCGGTATCTGCCCCAACTGCCACAAGCACTCGATTTCAATATCAAGAGGTATAGAAGTCGGCAACATATTCCAGCTCGGTACAAAGTACACAAAGACAATGGGTATGACCTACCTTGACAGCAACGGCGAGGAAAAAACTCCCATCATGGGCTGTTACGGTATCGGCGTCGGCAGACTTGCGGCTTCGGTATGCGAGGCGCACCACGATGACTACGGTCCTATCTGGCCTATGCCTATCGCTCCGTGGCAGGTTCATATCTGTGCCGTACGTTCCGACGATGCAGATGTAAAGGCTTGTGCTGATAAGCTGTATGACACGTTACAGAACGCAGGCGCCGAGGTTATCTATGACGACAGACAGGTAAGCGCAGGCGTTATGTTCTCTGACGCTGACCTTCTCGGCGTACCGTTGAGAGTTGTTGTAAGCCCCAGAAACCTGAAAGACAACTGCTGTGAGATTTCCGCAAGGGATAAGAGCTTCTCGTATAAAGTTCCCGTTGAGGAAACGGCAGACAAGGTTCAGGAGCTTATCAAGGAACTTATGGCTAAGTTCAACGACTGAGCGTATTGAAGTAAACAGTTCAAGGGCAGTGTTTCGGCACTGCCCTTTTGCTATACTGTCGGCAAACATCTTTACATATACAGGAAAATATGATACTACAGACTATAAATAAACGGCGGTGCAAAAAAGCACCGCCGTCACAGGCTGTCGAAAAACCTCTATCGATGATAAAAATGGGGTGTCGCTTATTGCTTGCTCTGTTGGTTTTGCATCGTGCAAAACTTTTGGCAAGCAACCAAAGCATCCTTGCTTTGGGGCGTAGCCCCCGACAGGGTCTAGGGGCGGTAGCCCCAGTAATATAGCCCCTTCCCACGGGGAAGGGGTTTGGGGTTTCGGCAAGGATGCCGAGGTAGAACGCCCAAAGGCTTTGCAAGGACGCAAAGCCAACAAAGCGTTCTTAAAGGGATAGAGAATTTGCTCTATATTTATAAAAATAGACTTTTTCTACAACCTGAAACGGCGGTGCAAAAAAGCACCGCCGTCATTTATATCCCCACTCAAAACAATAAGTTACTTTGCGAGAACAAATACACCTTTACTGCATTTAACCGCTATTGTATTTGCGTCGATCCGATAAACACTGTCGCCCTTTTCAAAGCCGCTGTAATTTGAAGCAAAATCATCAACAGGGTCTTTTTCTTCGTCAACAGAAGAAATTTCGCCTATCTTTTCACAATTTTCAATCACAGAATCATCTGTAATACCTGTCTTTTTACTGCCCTCGCTGCCGGCTTCGGTATAACGCTCACCGTTAACACTGACTGTAATAAGATACCATTCAGGTACTGCATCAACAAGGTACAGTTTTTCGTCACCAGCGGAAACGACCAGGTCTTTTGCGCTGTCGTCAATAACAAACACATATGTCTTGCCGTCTGAGTTTTTACACAGCAATTTATCACCGTCAGCAAACACTACTGAATTTACGTTGATTTCATCAACGTTGGTCGTTATGCCCGTGCCTTCAACATAATCCCTGTATTTTGCCGATACAACGCCCAGCTTTTCCGCACTGTCCGCGCTATCGTCAGACACGCCGTTATATACATAGACATGGGAGTTATAATACATTATATTCTTTTTGTCAACTGCGGAAGATGTGCTGTCGGACGAGCCGGAAGCCTGTTCGGACGAAGTACTTTCCTGAGAAACCTGCGAGGTCTGTGAACTTTGCGATGTCTGTGAACTTTGCGATGTCTGTGAACTCTGACAACCGGATATCAGAACAGCGGCAGTCAGTAAAGCTGATAAGGAAATCGATAATCTTGTTGTTTTCATAAACAAACCACCTTTCTGTTTTAATATTAGCACATTGTTTTCCTATTGTCAAGTGTTTTGTAATAA
>CEAL01019245.1_pt1 | contig 10781 bp, 8 predicted proteins | sample 557521 | NCBI WGS metagenome assembly CEAL01 (sample SAMEA3182095, study PRJEB8094) | gut metagenome | biome: human; feature: gut; material: Stool; isolation source: human stools | place: Canada | collected 2012-03-06
CCCGCAAGGGGTATGCAGCATCCGTAAAGCGGCAAAGCCGCTAACGGCTGCCCTACCTTACCGTCGCGGAGAATTTACTACTTTATCGACAGCCTCTTTCCTTTTCATTCAGCCCTTATTCTACACGAAATCTTCCCCTACGGCAAGAGGGCCGTCAGCGAGTTGTAAACTTTTTCGATTTCCCACGATTTTTGTGGAACACCTGCGGCCTTTGTGCTATACTGGATGCTGTAATATTGTGTATTGCGTCCCAACGCAGGACATATATAAAAAAGGAGGATGCGCAAATGGCAAACCGTGTTGTCATCACCATCTGTGGAGAGGAATACACCCTGGTAGCGGACGAAACCTCCGCCTACATGCAGAAGGTAGGAAGCTGTGTCAGCGACAAAATGACTGAGGTCATGAACGATGCCAAGGTGGGCCGCACCGACGCCGCCGTGCTCACTGCCGTCAACCTGACGGATGAGCTGTTCAAATCTCAGGCTGCCGCCGAGCAGCTTCGGAGCCAGATCAAAGGCTATCTGGACGAGGCTTCCAAGGCCCAGGCTGAGGTCAGTGAGCTGAAACGGGAGATTTTCCGTCTTCAGCAGCGTCTGGACAACCGCAAGTAATGGCTCTGGAACTGCTCTCCCCCGCCGGGTCTCCGGAAGCCCTCCGGGCCGCCGTCCAGAGCGGCTGCGGCGCCGTCTATCTGGGTTGGGGGAGCTTCAACGCCCGCCGGAGCGCCAAAAATTTTTCTGACGAAGAATTCGCCGATGCCATCCGGTACTGCCATCTCCGGGGCGTCCGGGTCTTTCTGACCCTGAACACCCTGCTGACGGACCGGGAGCTGCCTCTGGCCTTAGATGCCGCCCGGACGGCCTGCCGTCTTGGGGTGGACTCCGTGCTGGTGCAGGACTGGGGCCTATTTGCCCTGCTGCGGGAGGCCTTGCCGGACCTCCCCCTTCACGCCAGCACTCAGATGAGCGTCTTTACCGCCGGCGGCGCCAACGAGGTCTATGGGGACGGCTGCGAGCGAGTGGTCATTGCCCGGGAGTGCTCCCGGGAGGACACCGCCGCCATCTGCAAGGCCTGTCCCGCCGAGATCGAGATCTTCGGCCATGGTGCTCTCTGCATGTGCTACTCCGGCCAGTGCGAAATGAGCGCCCTCATTGGCGGACGCAGCGGCAACCGGGGCACCTGCGCCCAGCCCTGCCGCCTGCCCTATGGCTTCAACGGCCCCGCCAAAAACACCTATCCCCTCAGTCTGAAGGACAGCTGCCTTGCCGACCGCATTTCCGATATGGAGCGAATGGATGTCAGCTGCCTGAAACTGGAAGGCCGCATGAAGCGCCCGGAATATGTGGCGGTCATCACGGACATTTACGCCCGTCTGCTCCGGGAGGGCCGGAAGCCCACCGCCGCCGAAAAAGCGGATCTGGAGCTGGCCTTCTCCCGCTCCGGCTTTACAGCGGACTACTGGCAGGGTCGCCACGGCCCCGCCATGTTCGGCACCCGCCCTGAAAACACCCCGGAGCCGAAGGAATTGTTTGCCGCCGCCCGAGCCAAATACGAAAAGGATGACGCCCGCACCGTTCCCATCCATTTCTCCTGCTCCTGTCAGGCCGGACAGCCGGTTTCCCTGACAGTTTGGGACGATGACGGCCATGTGGCCGCCGCCGAAGGCCCCATCCCGGAGCCGGCTCAGAACAAGGCACTGACGGCTACCGATCTGGAATCCCGTCTGCAAAAGACAGGCGGCACCGCCTTCCACTGCACGGATGGCTCCGCCGATGTAGCAGACGGCCTGTTCCTCTCCGCCGGGGCGGTAAACGCCCTGCGCCGGGATGCGCTGGCCGCCTTGGAGAACGCCCGTTGTGCCGTTCCGGTCCGCCGGGAACAGGACTTCTCCCCCCTGCCGAATCTGGACTGCACCGCCGATACCCCGGCCCTGACCGTTTCCGTCACAACCTGGGCGCAGGCGGAAGCGCTGCTGCCCCTGTCCCCCGCCCACATCGACCTCCCCTTGGAGCTGCTGGCGGAGCGGGACGCGCTGCCGGACTTTGCCGGGGAGTGGTGCGCCATTCTTCCCCGTGTCTGGCGGGACCGAAATGAACCTCAACTCCGCGGGTGGCTGGCCCACGCTAAAAAACTGGGTGTCACCTCCGCTCTGGCTGGGAATATCGGCCATCTGCCCCTTTTGCGGGACGCCGGACTGACTATCCGCGGTGACTTCGGCCTCAACGTGTTCAACAGCCGCTCTCTGGACTATCTCCGGCGCAAGGAGCTCTCCTCCGCCTGCCTGTCCTTCGAGCTGCGGTTCCCACAGATGCGGGACATCCAAAAGCTGATCCCAGCAGAGGCCATCGTCTACGGCCGACTGCCCCTGATGATCACGGAAAACTGTCTGGTGCAGAATGAAACCGGCTGTCACCTGTCCGAAGCGGGTGACGCCGTCCCCCAGCAGGCTCCCTGCCGCAAGCCAAACGATCTTCAGGACCGCACCGGGGCAAAGTTCCCGCTGCTCCCGGCCTACGGCCACCGGACGGAGATCCAGAACAGTGCGCCGGTGTGGCTGGCGGACAAGCCCGAGTGGAAGCGCTGCGGTCTGACCTATGCCCGCCTGCGGTTCACCACGGAAGCACCTGCGGAATGTGCGGACATTTTCCGGGCCTACCAGACCGGTGCCCCCGCCTCCGGCCCCTTCACCCGGGGACTCTACTACCGCGGTGTGGATTGACCCGACGGCAGAATCTCACCGGGAATCCCCCGCTTTTTCAGGCGATTTTCAGTTCTATTTGTATAATAGAAGCCATATAATACAATTTGTTTTTAATTTTGGAGTTTTACATGGAAGAGATCAAGGTAAAATATTTTGTGGACGGCATCGATGAGCTATGCTATGTGGCAGGCAAATCCGACTGGATCGACCTCCACGCCGCCGAGGATGTGGACATGAAGGCCGGAGAATTCCGCCTGATCCCCTTGGGCGTCGCCATCGAGCTGCCGGAGGGCTATGAGGCCCATGTGGTGCCCCGCAGCTCCACCTTTAAGAACTACGGTCTGCTGCAAGCCAACTCCATGGGTGTGGTGGACTACACCTACCGGGGAGACAATGACCAGTGGCGCGTTCCCATGTACGCCACACGGGATGTCCACATCGACAAGAACACCCGCATTTCCCAGTTCCGCATTATGAAGAACCAGCCCCCTCTCGTCTTTACCCGTGTGGAGCACCTCACCGGTCCCGACCGGGGCGGCTTCGGCTCCACCGGCAAGTAAGGAGGATCGCCATGTCTCGCATCGTTTTGGCCTCCGGGTCTCCCCGGCGGCAGGAATTATTGAACCGCATCGGCATCACGGATTTTGACATCCGGGTGCCCCAGACGGACGAGCACTACCCGGCGGGTCTCACCCCGGCGCAGATCGTGGAATACATCTCCCGGGAAAAGGCGGATGCCGCCGCCAAGCTCTGCACCCCGGAGGAGATCGTCATCACCGCCGACACCATGGTGTTTCTGGATGACCAGCGTCTGGGCAAGCCTCTGGATGAGGCCGACGCGCTTCGGATGCTCACCGCGCTGCAGGGCCGCCGCCACACTGTCTGCACCGGCGTCACCGTCCGTCAGGGAGACCGCGTACTGACGGAGAGCGAAGCCACCGGCGTGGTGTTCCGCCCCGCTGAGGAATCCGAGCTGCGGGCCTACATTGCCACCGGCGAGCCTATGGACAAAGCCGGGTCCTACGGTGTTCAGGGCAAGGGCGCGTTGCTGGTGGAGCGTCTGGAGGGCGACTTCTTCAATGTCATGGGCCTGCCTGTCCTGCGTCTGAGCCGGATGCTGGCTCAGTTTGGCATTAAGCTATTGTAATCGATTGCGTTTTAACTTTTTAGAAGGAGAACTTCCTTGAAGGATTTTCTGAAGAATCACGGATTATGGATCCTCTTCGCCGGGGCGGTGATCGCCGTGGCGCTGGCTCTGCTGTCCTATTTCAGCACCAACGCCTCCCCGCTGGTGGATCTGGCCAACACCATTACCAGTCCTTTTCGGGCAGTCTGCACCTCCGTATCCGGCTGGTTCACCGACAAGCAGAATTACTATGAGGACGTCACCGCCCTGAAAGCGGAAAATGAGGCCCTGAAAAAGCAGATCGCGGAAATGGAGGCCACCGTCCGTCAAGGCGAGGCCGCCAGTCAGGAAAATGTATTTCTCCGGGACCTGCTGGACCTGCGTCAGCAGCGCCGGGACCTCAGCGACTTCGAGACCGCCACCGTCACGGAGCGGGGTGTCACCAACTGGACCGCCTCCCTGACGCTGAACAAGGGTGCCGTCCACGGCGTGGAGGTGGGCGACTGCGTCATCGACGGAAACGGCAACCTGGTGGGCCGCATCAGCAAAGCGGGCTACGACTGGTCCACGGTTTTGACCGTGATCGACACTGACACCTCCTTGGGCGCCCGTGTCTACCGGACCAAGGACATCGGCATTGCCGGCGGCGATTTCGCCCTGATGGGTGACGGCAAGCTGAAGCTGGATTCCCTCCCCGCCTCCTGCCAGCTGTTGGAGGGCGACCTGGTAGTTACCTCCGGTCTGGGCGGCTATCTGCCCCCGGATCTGGTCATCGGCTCTGTCTCCGAGCTTCGGGCTGACGATTCCGACACCTCCAACTACGCCATCCTCACCCCCGCCGCCGACCTGAACGGTCTCACGGAGGTGTGCATCATCAAATCCTTTGAGATCGTAAGCTGACCGCTTACCGTTCATTCACCATTACAGAAGGGAGGGATTCCCCTTGCTGGCCCGCAGCGCCACGATTTTTAAATGGACTCTGTACACTTTGGCCGGGCTGGTCTGGGCCGTTGTTCAGGCCGCCTTTCTCCAGCGTGTAACCATCTGGGGCGTCATTCCCTTTCTCTATCCCCTGATTGCCGCCCTCCCCGCCACCTTTGAGGGCCCCGCCGCCGGCACGGTCTACGCCCTTGCCTGTGGCGTTTTCTGCGACCTGCTGCTCCCCTCCTCCATTCCCTGCTTTTACACCTTGATTCTCCCCCTTGTGGGCCTCGCCGCCGGACTGCTGTCCCAGAGTCTGATCCCAGCCGGGTATCTCTGCTCTGCCGCCGCGGCTCTGCCCGCCTATCTGCTGACAGGCATCTTCCACTGCATTGTCCTTTGGGCTCAGGGTCATCCCGCATGGGGTGCGGCCATGTCCGTGACCCTGCGGGAGCTGTGCGTCTCCCTGCTGTGGAGCCTGCCTATGACCTGGCTGTTCCGCCGGGTCTATCTCCGCGTTCATGTTGACGATTAAGGACTTTCCACGGAGGTAATCATGAACCAACGCCCCTCCCAACTCACCAGATTCCGCGTCATGGCTGCCATGGCGCTGGCAGTGCTGGCCATTTATCTGGTGGTCCTTTTCAATACCCAGGTTGTTCACCACGAGGAATATCTGGCCAAATCCATTCAGACCATCACCCGCATGGAAAATGTGGAGGCCTCCCGGGGCATCATCACTGACCGCTCCGGCCGGACCCTTGTGACCAACCAATCCACTTACAGCCTGACCTTTGACGCCTCTCTTTTGAAGCCCGGTGAAAACCAGAATGACGCCATCCTCCGTCTGGTCACCCTCTGCCGGGAGCAGGGCGTCGCGTGGGAGGATAACCTCCCCCTCTCCCTGGACGGCGCGGCCCATTTCACCGTAGATACCCTTACCGACACGCAGAAGAGCCGCTTTTTCTCCTACCTTCGGGACCTGAAGCCCACACGGGAGCTGCTGGCCGCCTATGTCCGCCAGCACCCGGAGCTGCTGAAGCCCCCCAAGGAGGGTGAAACTGCTCTGGACCCGGCCACCGCCAAGGATACGGAGCTTTTGAAGCAGACCAACAGCGCCGCCCTGACCAATTCCCTCCTGCTGAACGCCGGCGTCACGCCCGCCAAGCTCTTCGACTGGATGCGGGAGGATATGAAGCTCTCCGACAATTATTCCGACGGCGATGCCCGCCTGATCTTGGGTGTCCGGTACGAATTGAAGCTGCGGAAGCTGGGCGCCAACAACAATGCCTACGTTCTGGCGCAGAACGTAGACGTGGCCTTCTGCTCCCTCATCAGCGACGGCCAGTTTCAGGGGGCCAAGATCATCCGCTCCTCCGCCCGGCAGTACGCCACCACCTACGCCACCCATATTTTGGGCACCGTGGGCGGCATCTCCGACTACACCGACGAATGGAAGGAGCGGGGCTACCGGATGGACGACACCGTGGGTCTCTCCGGCGCGGAGGCCGCCTTTGAGGACTACCTCCGGGGCGCGGACGGCAAACGGATGATCTCCGTCAACAGCGACGGAAAGATCACCGGCGAATATTATAGTGTAGAGCCCCGCTCCGGCTATACTGTGGAGCTGACAGTGGATCTCAAGCTCCAGCAGGCGGTGGAGGACGCTCTGGCCTCTGCCGTGGAATCCCTGAACGCCAAGGATGGGCTGGACAGCCGGGGCGCGGCCGCCGCCGTGGTCAAGGTGGGTACCGGCGAGATTCTCTCTCTTGCCTCCTACCCCACCTTTGACCTTTCCACATGGCGGCAGGACTATGCCGAGCTTTCCTCGGACCCCGCCACCCCCATGCTCAACCGCGCCGCCTCCAGCGCCTACGCCCCCGGCTCCACCCTGAAGCCCGCCACTGCTGTGGCCGCACTGGAATCCGGCGCCACTACCCCCTCGGAAACTCTGTTCGATACCGGCTACTGGAAGTACCCCAGCACCACATGGAACGGCGGTACCTGGTGCTGGAAGCACAGCGGCCACGGCAAGGTCAACGCCACCACCGCCATCACCAATTCCTGCAACTATTACTTCGCCGAAATGGGCTACCGCATGGGGCTGGACACCCTGAACGAATACTACTCCGCCTTGGGTCTCGGTGAGCCTACCGGCATTGAGATCGGCGAGAAAACCGGCCGTCAGGCCACCAACGAGGGCGGCAGCAATCAGGCTCCTTGGGCGGCCTACGGTCAGGCAGATCAGCTTTACACCCCCTTGCAGTTGGCCAATTACATCGCCACGCTGGTCTCCGGCGGACAGCACTGCCCCGCGCATCTGCTCAAGAGCGTAAAGTCCTATGACAATTCCGAGATTATCGCCACCGGCGATACCACGCCGCTCAATACCCTGAACATCAGCGATTCTACTCTTGAGGCCGTGAAAAAGGGAATGTACGGCTACACCCAGCCCGGCGGCATGGTCTATTCCTACTTCAAGGACTGCATCGTTTCCGCCGGTGCCAAGACCGGCACGGCCCAGTTGGGCGGCGGCCTGAAAAATAACGGCGTGTTCGTGGCCTTCGCCCCCTACGATGACCCGGAGATCGCCATTGCCCTCGTGCTGGAAAAGGGCGATGCCGGCGCGGCGCTGGCCTCCACCGCCGTGACCATTCTCAATTCCTACTTCAGCCGGGAGTCCACCGGCTCCATTCTCTCTGACAACGAGCTCATTCCTTGATTTGGGAGGGTTTTCCATGCGTGACCCCTTTGTATTCGATTCCCGCAGCGAATTCTGCAAATCCCCCTACGGTGCCGCCCCCTGCGGCGGCCGTGTTACATTTCATGTCCGTCCCCTCACCCGGGATGGCTATTCCCGCTGTGTCCTGGTGGCACGGCGGGAATTTTCCGGTGAAGAGATCCAGATGGAGCTTCTGCCAGAGGCTGTGGACGGTGAGCGTACCCGCTTCACCGGCGTCCTCACCGCCCCCTCAGAACCGGAGTTGCTCTGGTATCATTTCCGCCTGATCCGCTCCGATGGCTCCACGGCCCTGTTGGATCAATCCGGCTGGCAGGAGACCGGGGAGATCCAAAGCTGGCAGCTCACCGTCTACGAGAAAACGGCCACCCCTCTGTGGTTTGGCGGCGGTGTGGTCTATCAGATCTTCCCGGACCGCTTCTGCCGTCTTTCCCTCCCGGACCCCACCGGTCTGGTGGGAAACCGTTGGGTCCATGAGAATTGGAACGACCAGCCCGTTTGGGCGCCGGACCCAGACGGCGAGGTACGAAACCGGGACTTTTTCGGCGGCTCTCTCAATGGTATCACCGCCAAGCTGGATGATCTGGCCGCTCTGGGCGTCACCGTGCTGTACCTGAATCCTATTTTTGAATCCGCCTCCAACCACCGCTACAACACAGCCGACTACCTTCACATCGACCCCATGCTGGGTACTGAGGAGGACTTTCGCCGCCTTTGCCGGGAGGCCAAGGAGCGAGGCATCCGGGTGATTTTGGATGGCGTGTTCAACCACACCGGCTCCCAGAGCCGCTACTTCAACGCCGACGGCTTCTATCCCGGCGCAGGCGCGGCCCAAAGCACCGATTCCCCTTATTTCAACTGGTTTTCCTTCCATCCCTGGCCTACGGATTATGACGCCTGGTGGGGGATCATGACGCTGCCTGCTGTTCAGGAGAACGAGCCGGACTACCGGGACTTCATCATCCGGGGACAGGACTCCGTGGTGCGTCACTGGCTCCGGGCCGGGGCCTCCGGTTGGCGGCTGGACGTAGCCGATGAGCTGCCGGATGACTTTATTGCCGAAATTCGTACCGCTATGGAGGAAACCGCCCCGGACAGCTTCCTTTTGGGTGAAGTCTGGGAGGACGCCACCACCAAGGTGGCCTATTCCCAGCGGCGGCGCTATCTGCTTGGCCACGAGCTGCACGGCGTGATGAACTACCCCTTCCGCACGGCGCTCATCGCTTACCTGCGGGGTGGAGACGCTGACGATTTCCGGGAAACGCTGGAAACCCTCCGGGAAAACTACCCGCCGGAGGCATTCCTCTCCCTGATGAACTTCCTTGGTACCCACGATACCCCTCGCATCCTTACCGTTTTAGGCGCTGACAACGTACCGGACAACAAGGCAGACCGGGCAGCGTACCGCCTCTCCCCCGCCCAGCGCCAGATTGGCCTGGAGCGGCTGCGGCTGGCGGCACTGATCCTCTTTACCTTCCCCGGCGCGCCCACCGTCTATTACGGAGATGAAGCTGCTATGGAGGGTTGGGAAGATCCCTTTAACCGGGCCGGCTATCCTTGGGAGCAGGAAGATACTGATCTCAAAGCGCACTTTGCGGAACTGGCCCGGTTCCGGCGCTCCTTCCCGGCACTGCAAGCTGGCGTTCTTCATTGGATCTGGACCTCCGGTCCCCTGCTGATCTTTGCCCGGGAGCTGGATGGCCAACTTCTGACCACCGTGGTCAATGCCGCTGATGTGTCTCAGGCCTTATCGCTGCCTTGGTCTGCTCCGCCTGCCCGGGATCTGCTTACCAGTCAGCGCTTTATCCCAACTGACAATGCAATTCCCTTGACATTGCCGCCCCGCAGCGGATTGCTGCTGCAAACCGATCTGCCGTGAAGCGCTCTCGCTTCCGCTTCATGTTTCACGTGAAACAACTCCGCTGACTTTTGTCAGCGGAGTTTCCTTTACAGCCGCCGCCAACAAAATGTTTCACGTGAAACCAGTAAAATCTGAGTTTCCCAAAAATTGTTTTATAAAAAATACTGCAAAACCGCATTTTTTTACAGGAACGCCTTGAAACACTGCAGGCTCCTTGTTATAATACTATTTGCTGAGTCATTGCACCGCAATGCTCCACGGCACTTATGCCGTGCATCAAACAGGGCTGTGGCCCGGAAAGCAGGTGGCCTGTGGCAAAAATCATTTCCATCGTAAACCAAAAAGGCGGCGTGGGCAAAACCACCACCTGTGTCAATCTGGCGGCAGCTCTGGCGGAGCAGGGCAAGCGCGTCTTGCTTTGCGACTTTGACCCGCAGGCCAATTCCACTTCCGGCATGGGCGTGGACAAAACCGTTTCCAAAGGCATTTACGAGGTGCTGGTCTCCGACGTGCCCGCCGCAGACGCGGTGGTGCACACCCGATACGGAGACGTACTTCCCTCCAACAAGGCACTGGCCGGCGCCGGCATTGAGCTCATCGGCATGGACCGCCGCGAATTTCTTCTGAAGGACGCGCTGGACCAGCTGGCGGCGGAATATGACTTCATTTTCATTGACTGCCCGCCGTCTTTGGAGCTTTTGACGCTGAACGCCCTCTGTGCTGCTGACAGCATTTTGGTTCCGGTTCAGGGCGAGTATTTCGCTCTGGAAGGTCTCAGCGACCTGATGAACACAGTTCGCATCGTGCGGCGCTCTTTGAACCCGAAGCTGGCGCTGGAAGGCGTTCTGCTGACCATGTTCGACGGGCGCACCAATCTGGCCATGCAGGTGGCGGAAGAGGTCAAGCACTACTTCCCCGGCAAGGTCTACGCCACAGTGATCCCCCGGAACGTCCGGCTCTCTGAGGCGCCCAGCCACGGAAAGCCCATCACGGCCTATGACCACACCTCCCGCGGTGCGGAGGCCTATCAGGCACTCGCAGTCGAGTTCCTGAAAAAACAGTAGAAAGGAGCGTTTCTATGGCATCAAAAAAGCCCTCTGGTCTCGGCAGAGGACTCGGCGCCCTCTTAGGCGACGATGTGATGAAAACCGAGTCCAGCGGCAGTCTGTCACTTCCCATTTCACAGGTGGAGACCTGCTCATCACAGCCCCGGAAGCGCTTTGATGATGAATCTCTCCAGGAACTGGCGGATTCCATTTCACAGCACGGCATCATTCAGCCGTTAACCGTGCGAAAGCTGTCATCCGGCTACTATCAGATCATTGCCGGAGAACGCCGCTGGCGGGCAGCTCGGCTGGCAGGCTTACAGGAGGTCCCGGTCATCGTGATCGAGGCCGATGACCGCAAGGCGGCCGAGCTGGCCATGATC
>CEAL01027757.1_pt1 | contig 10538 bp, 7 predicted proteins | sample 557521 | NCBI WGS metagenome assembly CEAL01 (sample SAMEA3182095, study PRJEB8094) | gut metagenome | biome: human; feature: gut; material: Stool; isolation source: human stools | place: Canada | collected 2012-03-06
AAGGGAACTGCCTGATAGAAATTCTCAACACATAAATTTTTAAAATGATATTTCAGAATTCAGATCTTTCTGCGGTCCAGCCCTGTACTGCGATAGTATTCTGCCTTGTCCTGATACATCCGTCTCTCGGACTCCGTCAGTAAATGATCCTTTCCCACGGCTTCCAGAGTGTTCACCGCTGCTCCTACTGCCATGGAGACATCATGAGCTGCCAGCTCTGTTTTTAATTCCTCCACCTTTTGATAGAATTCCTTTTCAGAAATTCCAGTGCACAGAACCACCAGTTCATCTCCGCCGATACGGAACATTCCATTTCCCTCAAATACACGTTTCAGGCAGTCACAGCACCTGCGGATCAGGCGGTCTCCGGCGGAATGTCCTTCACTGTCATTGATCCGTTTTAATCCTGTAATATCACAGTATACCACGCCGATGGGCTCGGTATGGTCCACCTGCTCAATGTACCTCTCCATAGCATAACGGTTCCCCAATGTCGTCAGCGGATCCGAATAGCTCATCACTTCCAGCTCCCGTACCAGATTTCTCTGCTTCAGGGACGATACGATAAAGTGTCCCATGATCTGCAGCATCTCCGACACAAATTCAAAATATCTGGTCGAAGGATTGTCTACTCCGTAGAAGCCGATTACTTTCCCATCATCATAAAGCGGAACCACCACCAGGGAATGAATATTCTGTCTTACCAGAACTTCATACATCTGCGGATCCACATCTTTCATTTCTTCCAGATTCTCTGTGACAATACTCTGATTCTCATCAAACTTCCGATACCATTCCGCACAGATCTCCGGCGGTAGATCCTGAAGGGTATCCTTTTCCGGTGCGACTCCCTTGGCTACCCATTCGTATGTATTGTGGTCATGATCGTGGTCATCCTTTTCAAAAATATAGGCCCGTCCCGCTTCCAGATTCTTTCCGACGAATTCCAGCAGCACCTGCAATGTCTGATCCATGCTCTCCTGCCGCTGTGCCACACGGATGGCTTCATTCAACGCAACCTCCATATTACGGTAATCTTCGGATTTGTGCCCTCTCCCATTCAGATTGCCACAATCTATGGCGATTTCCATACGGTATTTTCTCCCGTCTTCTTCTACCAGTGTGTCCTTGATATGAAGTTCTCTTCGCAGCAGCGGATTGTAATATTCCCATTCCTTAAAAAAACCCGGCTTTAACTGTTCATTATTACACATGCCACAGGGCAGAGAATTTCCCTGCAATATCTCATAACACTTTAACCTGATGATCTCTTCAAGACTTTGAAATCCATAGCTCTTCAGAGTCTTCTTGTTCATATATATCAATTCATGAGTCTCTGCATCTGCCACATATACATATTCACCCAGATTCTCGAAAAATTCCCATATTTTACTCATATACACCAACCTGCTTCCGTATTCTTCCCCTCTTTATAACTAATCAGTATACACTTGCAAACGCTTTACGGCAAGCCTGTTCTCTCAAAAATGTCTGTAATAATCTCACATCATCCGTGATCACACCGTCCGCCCCACAGTTTACGATCCGAAGCATGGCACCGGAAGTATTGGCTGTCCACCCGTATACCGACTTTCCGCAGTAATGAATGGCATCTACCATATCCACTGTAAGATTTCTCCCCTCGATGCTATAGCTGTCGGCATAGTCCAGCTCATAATCCTCTTCTTCCAGATCATGGGCAATAAAAACTGTTGAAATCCCCGGTTCCAGCTCCTTCATTTTCTGCAGGATTCCCTTGTTCATGGAGCCTATAATACACTCATCCACCATATCATAGTCCTGCAGCAGAGTCAGCACGCTTTCCTCCAGTGCATCCTCCTGTCCGGTATATTTCAGTTCGATCATCAGAGTGATCCTGCCTCTGGCACAGGCAAGCATTTCTTCCAGTGTCGGGATCTGTTCTCCCCGGTATGCTGCCGAAAAACCGCTGCCCACTTCCAGGGTTTTGAGAGCATCTGCCTCCGCATCCCATACGCAGATATCCTCTCCTGTGGTCCGTTTAAAATTACTGTCATGCATAACGATCAGGGTTCCGTCCGACAACTGCTGCACATCAATCTCTGCAATAGGCGCTCCATCCCGGATGGCCTGTTCCAGGGCCGCCACCGTGTTCTCCGGAGCTACTTTTGCCCCCGCCCGATGCGCTACCACGATCACAGGAGCGTCTTTACCTGCGGCCTGTACCTGCGGCAATACACCATATGTCAGAAAATAGAGGCAGAGAAGCATAACAATCGCTGTTTTTCTGATAATTTTCATCACATTGCCCTCCCATGAAAGTTATTTGTCAATTTTATTGTAACTATTGACTATAAACTCCATACAAGGAAAATGTTAACTTTTTGTAAATATTCAGAGCCACGTAAATATAACCGGAGGAACGTCGAATGCTTGCATTCGTAAGATCCTCTGGCTATATTTATGTGGCGAAGTAACCACATGAGCAAAAGGAAAGCATCGGAGATGCGATTTTGCGAATGGGGTTCTGAATATTACGACTATTCAGAGCCATGTAGCTTCAGGCAGGGTATTCGGCAGATGCTTGCATACGCAAGAATATCTGCCTGAAGTTATAGGGCGAATTATCGTTCTGAATCGTCGGTAAGCCCGGATAAGCGTACTCACTTCCGTAACATCACTACCAGCTCATGAGCCAGTAGTGGAAATGCTGCCAGTACATTCAATAGCAGCCATTCCTGTCCGGACAGATGGGAGGTTCCGAACGCTCCGATGAGAAACGGTACTTCCGTTACCGCAAACTGCAGCGCAAATCCAATAACACAGGCCAACACCATCAGCGGATTATCCCAGGGTCTCATGGCAAATACGGACTTCTGCATATCCCGCATTCCCACTGCATGATACAGCTGGCACATTCCCAGTACTGTAAAAGCATAGGTCTGGGATCGGGCAAGTATTTTTTCCCGGGACAGTAATTCACGAAGTCCCTCCACCCAGTCAGACAGATTCCAGGACAGTTCTCCCCTGCCTGCCAGGATCCCACAGGGCAATACCAGAAATGCCGCCAGACCGATACCGGTGATCAGCGCTCCATAGAGTAAGGTACAGGCCATTCCGCCCCGGGCGAACAGACTCTCCGCTGCTTTTCTTGGAGGACAGCGCATCAGGCTTTTTCCGTCATTTTTATCCACTCCCAGTGCCAACGCCGGAAGGGAATCCGTGATCAGATTGATCCACAGTATATGACTGGATTTTAGAGGGGAAGCCAGCCCCAGAGCCACTGCTACGAACATGGTCATCAGTTCCCCGAGATTGGAGGACAGTAAAAATATCACCGACTTGCGGATGTTTTCATAGACGCCTCTGCCTTCCTCGATTGCCTTTTCAATCGTTGCAAAATTATCATCCGTCAATATCATGTCCGCCGCCTGTTTAGCCACATCCACGCCAGTTCCCATGGCTACACCGATATCTGCTGCTTTCAGAGAAGGAGCATCGTTCACACCATCCCCTGTCATGGCCACAATCTCCCCATTCTGCTGCAGCCCCTTCACGATCCGTACCTTCTGGGCCGGAGTCACTCTGGCATAAACCCTGATATTCCTGTTCCTCCTGGCAAAAGAAGCATCATCCAGATGATTCAGTTCTTCCCCTGTAATACACTGACTGCGATGCCCTGCAATCCCCAGCTGTCTGGCAATGGCATAGGCGGTATCCACATGATCCCCGGTGATCATTACTGTAGATACACCTGCACGGCGGAAAATCTCCACCGCTTCCTCCGCCTCCGGTCTGGCAGGATCACGCATCCCCACGATTCCCAGGAATGTCATACCTTCTTCCCCACACCCGGGAGTGTTTCCGCTCTGTGCTGCCGCCAGTGTCCGAAGCGCCAGGGAATTCATGAGTTCTACAACCTCACTGATCCTTTTTCTCTGTCCGGCTGTCATTGGCACACTTCTTCCGTCCTGTAAAATATGGGTGCAGTGCTGTACGATCACATCCGGTGCCCCCTTCGTATAGGCAATGCTTCCCTTATGCCCTCCGTTTTTCGGGATTCTGTGATAGGTCGTCATCATCTTCCGGTCCGAATCGAAAGGCTTTTCATCATAGCGGGGGTACTGCTTCTCCAGACGTTCTCTATGCATCCCCATCTTCTCTCCGAAGTCTAAGAGCGCCAGTTCCGTTGGATCTCCGATCCGTTGCTCTCCCTGCAGGGAAGCATCATTGCACAACAGTATTCCCTGGAGCATCTCCTGTACGCATCGGGATTCTCCCCTGCCATTGCTGCCGGAAGCATCCTCCAGCACATCATACCACCAGCATTTTTCCACCGTGAGCCGGTTCTGGGTCAGTGTGCCGGTCTTATCCGAGCAGACCACACTGACCGCTCCCAGAGTCTCAACGGAAGGCAGTCTGCGGATGATCGTATGTACTTTGACCATTCTGGTCACTGACAATGCCAGACAGATCGTCACCACTGCCGGCAGCCCTTCCGGCACCGCAGCCACCGCCAGGGAAATTGCAACCAGCAGCATTTCCGGAATATTTCTGTGTTGAAATACCGCCAGCAGAAACAATGCCGCACATACTCCCAGAGATAAAATACTCAGAAGCTTTCCCATATCCCCCAGACGTTTCTGTAACGGTGTCATTTCCTCTTCCGCATCTGTGATCATGGAGGCGATCCTGCCGATCTCCGTGTCCATGCCCGTAGCTGTCACGATTCCTTCTCCGTGGCCATGGGTCACCACAGTAGACATATATACCATATTGACCCGTTCAGCCAATGGAATCTCGTGTCTGCAGTCTGCCAGAAACAGCGCATCTTTTTCCACAGGTACCGATTCTCCGGTCAGGGCGGATTCCTCTACCTGCAGATTGGAGCTTCTGGTCAGCCGTATATCCGCAGGTACCTGTGCCCCTGCCTCCAGGTCTACCAGATCCCCTGTCACCAGCTCCGCCGCCGGAATCTCTCTGCGTATTCCATCCCGGATCACTATAGTCTGTGGACTGGTCAGCTTTTTCAACGCTTCCAGTGCCTTTCGGGCTTTTCCCTCCTGCAGCATGCCCACCAGGGCATTGACCACTACCACAGTGCCGATTATCACGGCATCACTGAGCTCCCCCAGAAAGACGGATACCACAGCTGCGATCAATAATATGTAGATCAGCGGGTCCTTTAACTGCTCCAGAAAAAGCTGTATTTTCGTCTTTTTTCTGGCAGCTTTCATTTCATTTCTGCCATTTTGCTGTAAACGACGAAAGGCCTCACCATCGGTAAGGCCCTTCACTGCGTCACTTTTCAGTTCATTTACGGTTTCCTGTATATTCTGTTTTTCGAACACGGCTGCCTCCAATGCTTGTTTCTATTAAGCATTGTATGTCATATCTTCAGAATTCATTACACCGAATCATCGTACATTTTAATCTCTTAACTGGAATGCTGCGGTCAGCTCGTTCATGTTGGTGGCCTGCGCAGACAATTCCTCACTGGTGGCAGAAGTTTCTTCTGCGGTCGCAGAGTTGTTCTGCACCACTGTGGATATCTGTTCAATGCCCTGTTCAATCTGCATCATGGCATCTGCCTGTGCCTTGGATTCTTCCATGGCTTTCTTGGACTCGTTGGCCAGATCCTCAATGCCTTCCACGACCTTCTGCAATGCTTCGGCTGTCTTGTCCGTGATCTGGTTGCCATGCTCAATCTCCTGCAGGGAAGTCTCAATCAATTCTCTGGTATGTACCGCAGACTGTGCACTGTCATCTGCCAGCTTACGGATCTGATCCGCAACCACTGCAAAGCCTCTTCCGGCCTCTCCTGCTCTGGCTGCCTCAATGGCTGCATTCAGGGACAACAGATTCGTCTGGGATGCGATGTCCTCAATCTCACCGATAATATCGCTGATCTGCCTGGAAGTATCGTTGATCCGCTGCATGGCATCCGTCAGACCCTTCATTTCCTCTCCGCTGTCCTTCGCCTGCTGCTGGTAATCCATAGCCTTCTGGTAAGAACCTCCCAGTGCCTTGGCATTCTTCTCCACGATCTCGGTTACATTCGTGATGGTAGCCTGCAGTTCCTCTACGGAACCGGCCTGGTCGGTAGCACCCTCCGCAAGTCCCTGGGCAGCATCTGCCATCTGGTTTGCCCCCAGAGATACCTGTCCCACTGCCGTCTTGATCTCATTAAGTGTCTCACTCAGCTTATGGTTCAGCTTACGGATAGATTCCAACAGTCCCTGGAAGTCTCCCACATAGGCTTCTGCGCAACCTGTAGTCAGTGCAAAATTGCCCTGTGACATCTCTCCCAAAAGATAATCCGCATCGCCAATCACTTTCTGCAGGTTACCGGATAATGCGGCGGTAGCCTCTGCCAGGATCTGTGTCTCATCCTGTGTCCGGATCACTGGTGCCGGAGTATGCAGATCGCCCTCAGCCAACAGACGTAATCTCTCGGTACACTTTGCCACCGGTTCACCGATCGCCTGACCGATCTTTTTTGCCCTGCGCACACTGAAACATAAAGCTGCAGCACCTATTGCTACACCAATGACAATACATACAACGGTAGAACCAAGGAAATCTGTCAGTGGTGCATTTACTGCCACGCTCCATCCATTGGTTCCTTCTATTGGTGCATAAGCCTGTATTGTGAAGGTTCCGCCTTTCCTATAAGTGCCATATCCGGTTGCTCCAGTCATCATCTTCTGCTCTACCTTTGCAATTCCCCGCAAAGATCTGTCTGTCTGGGACAGTTCAATGTTGCTCTTCTGCTCCTGGGCAATCGCAGAATCACAGTGAGCAATGGTGATACCCGTTTCTCCCAACAGATAGCACTCGGAATTCTTACTGACAGAGACTGCCGCAGCAATATCATTTAAGAACTCCGGATCCGGCACAACGAATACCACGCCGACAATATCACCATTCTTATCTCCGTCTGCATATACAGGTGCGGAAATGATAACGCTGAGCTTACCGTCTGTCTTTGCAATCACGGGATCCGATACCACGACCTCTCCCTGCATGGATCTCTTAAAATAATCACGGTCACTATAATCGGTTCCGTCATAAGCACAGATACCGTTGGCGCCGATCAGCTTGCCTCTGACCATTCCATAAGCTTCCACACGCTGGTTGATATACTGCTGCTTCTGCTCCTGGGTAAATACTGGAGAAGACAGCTGATAGCTGCATCCGAGTTCGGATACGATCGTTGTTGTCACCCGTAGTTCCTCTTTGATACGGTCTGCAGAGATCTCTGCCACCACCAGCATATCGTCTTCCAGTGTTCTCATGGTACTGGACAGATTCAGGATCACGGTAAGGATGACCAACGGAATAATCGAGAACACTACCAGCCTGCTGATTGCCTTCTGCAGACGTTCCCGGATCGTCGTCATGCCGGGTGTCTGCCCCTTTGTGCCCTTCTGTGATGCTTTTGTACTCATATGTCCTCATTTCTGCGCTGCATTTTTATTATATGCTTTATTTTCCTGTACTCTGTGAAGTGACCACTTGTCCGGCAGCGCCCGGATATCCCATGCATTTCCTTCATTTTGGAACAGTGATCTTCTGCAGAGATACTTAATTTTATATGTTGATTTTATTTTACCATGATTCAGGAAAATTTTCTATCTTTTGAAGCCCAAAAAGAGAGTTAATATTCCGTTAAGAATATCAACTCTCTCCTGTCATTTATCTCTCTATCCCCTCATGATAAGAAATACCCTGTTAATAGCCGAACTCCTGGGCAAAATACAACTTGCCATTGGTCTCATAGACCGCAATGCTGCAGGTGGTAAAATCGCCTGCCAGGATATTCGCTGCGTGTGTAGGAGAAGCCATCCAGGCATCTACTACACTCTGTGCGGAATCATAGCCCTTCGCCAGATTCTCGCCCCACATCAGTTCACTGTTCACTGTGTACCAGTCCTTACCGTTGGGTCTGGTATGGGAAAACTTGGAAGCTGCTTCCTGTGCTCTTACCATAGCGCAGGACTCCAGACCGTTGCTCCAGTTCAGTGCTGCCAGGCCGTTCTCTGCTCTCTTCGCGTTTACAATATCCAACGCATCGATAGCCATGGCACGAAGTTCATCTGCACGGGCCAGCTCAGCTTCACTCATACCGGCTTTTCTCACAGAACCCGCCAGTGCCACTGCCTCTTCATCGAACCAGACAGTTCCGTCATCCGTGGCAGGATCACGGCTTACAGAGGATAATTCTGTACTCTTGCCGCAGCCTGCAAGGCTCAGCACCATGATGACTGTCAGAACAAGACTCATCCATCTTTTTTTCATTTGTTCTACCTCTTCTTTCCTTGATTGTTTATAGTAAATATATGTTTATTCGTTATGATTGCTTTTTCTTAATAATAAGCCATGCTCCCAGCCCTGTCAAGGAAAGGGCAAAGCCCAGATTCCATGTATTGGAATCATCGCCGGTCCTGGGTCTTCTGGAAGCTCCCAGGACTGCTCTGTCCGCCAATGGTGTAGGATCATCGGTAATGTTTACAACCCGCTGACGTCTTACACCAAGCACCTGAGGTGTTACCGGGGTTGCCGGCTCAGACGGTGTACCGGGAGTATCCGGGGTATCGGAATCATCCGAATCGTCCGGAGTATCCGGGGGTGCGGTCGGAGTAGTGGTCGGCGTCGTGGGTGTGGTATCCGGTGTGCCTGTCGGCGTAGGCTCCGGAGTAGCACTGGGAGTAGGTTCCGGGCTGGTAGTCACGGGCGGAGTAACCTCCGGCTCTCTGGACAATTCAAACTGCATTCCGAAGCCGTATCTGGTCATCTGATAGCCGTTGTTGGCCAACACACCGTTAAGGTTAGTGGTGATCTTCACTTCTCCGTCCTTTAACAGGTCGGATACCAGAGTATCTGCATAGGAACCTTCCTGTCCGTTTTTCAGCATCCGGTCATACAGACCTTCACCGTCAAAAGTATATACATTATGATATGTCGTGTAATATAAAGCATCTGCTACTGCAGAACAGCTCTCCGCTACTGTGGTATCGGCGGTTCCGTTGGTCAGGATTGCCAGTTCCTCTGCCGTAAGTTCTGAAAAGCTGTAGACCTTATTTCCTTCTTCTCTGGAAGTATTGTTGAACCAGTCTAAGTAATACTGTGCCAGGCAGCTCTGCGTAACCTCTTCCGGCTTCATTTCTTCGCTGCCATATCCTTTTTTCAAAAGAGCCTCTCCGACAATCGCATCCGTAACCTTGCCTGCGGTGATTCCGAGATCCCGTAACGGAGCATTTAAAATACGGCGGGGCAATGTACAGAACGCTCCCACTTCACCGATCTCATAACCTTCAAAACCACTGGACAGAACCGTTACTTTCTCTCCTGCCTTAGGCGCTGCCGGGATCGTACCGATCGTGGCCTTTGCAGGATCATACTGATACTCCTTATTGCTCTCATTTACCAGCTTTATGTTGTAGTACAGGGTATCTCCGGGCTCTGCCGCATTTCCTCCTGCCACGGTACCGTTCAGATAACCGATGGCATCGGACAGATTGATTCTTACCTTGTCCGGGGCATTGCTGTGGATCGTAATGGTGATCGTTGCATCATAGGTCACCCTGCCGGTGCCGCTTTCCCAATGCTGTTCCAGTTCCGGAGTTGTAGTAATGGTAATACCTTCGGAAATATAATGGAACACTGCGCCGTTCTCATTCTGTTCAAAAGTTACCGTTCCCGTGGGATATTCATAATAATCTACTGCGGATACCCCGGGAATCCTGTAATCGTATCCGTCATAATTGATCCAGGTCTCTGTGGGTGTGGTCACATACCATACCGTGGCAATGGTGACTCCGCTGAAGGACCGACCGGTGGTGAGCAACTGATCCATAAAACTTTCCGTTACATTTTCACCATACAAGACGCCGTTGTTGTCATTCACATACTGTTTTACATCCTCAAGGGTTTTTCCGCAGTTTTCTTTATAATAGGAAGTGCCTTCGCTGTCTCCACCGTAATAAACATAGTGTAACAAATCTGCGGGCTTGCAGTCAGAATATTTGTTTACATCTAATGCTACGAATCCAACGCACTGCCAGCTTGCTCCGTTACTTCCGGTTAACTTTCCTTCGGCATCTACCCCTGTATTATCCACAGAAAGATATTTAAAGGTTTCAGCATCATCCAAAGTCATCTTATGACCTGCAAACAATGAAAAATCTCCGTTTGCCGGCTTGTAATTATTGGGCCATACGTTGGGGCTGGCTACCTGTCCTCCCACATATTTTGCCATGGTGCCTCCAGCAAGAATCACCGTTTTGATGGTGGGATAGGTTTTCTCTTTTACAGCAACAACGCTGTCGTTTCCGCTTGCACTTGCCATTTCAACAACATCGTTCTGCTCATTCTGCGTTGCTTCTTCCGCCTGTACCGTAAATCCGGTGTTGGAGATGCTGCCGATCATCAGTGCCGCTACCAGAGTTTTTGCCAGTTTGGTCTGTATTACGTTTTTTAACTTCATTTCTGTTTCCCCTCAAAACCAGTATTTCTGTTTTTATTACTTCTTTTTACTCTCCTAATAAGTAAGACTG
>CEAL01031887.1_pt1 | contig 10302 bp, 10 predicted proteins | sample 557521 | NCBI WGS metagenome assembly CEAL01 (sample SAMEA3182095, study PRJEB8094) | gut metagenome | biome: human; feature: gut; material: Stool; isolation source: human stools | place: Canada | collected 2012-03-06
TATTCCCGACCGTTCGCTAATCTCAATAACGCACCAACCTTTAAAAAGGTCGGAATTTGAAGCGGCACATTGCCGTCCGCTTTATATTGATTACTGCTTTGTCTATTCCCGACCGTTCGCTAATCTCAATAACGCACCAACCTTTAAAAAGGTCGGAATTTGAAGCGGCACATTGCCGTCCGCTTTATATTGATTACTGCTTTGTCTATTCCCGACCGTTCGCTAATCTCAATAACGCACCAACCTTTAAAAAGGTCGGAATTTGAAGCGGCACATTGCCGTCCGCTTTATTTTATATTGATTATTGCTTTGCGTAATCCCGCCGTTTCGCTATCCTAAGCTGTACTGCAACAGTATTAAAGGCGGAATTTGAAACGGCACATTGCCGTCCGCCGTTTCGCTATTCTGCGAATAGCTCAGACAATTCCAAAGGCGGAATTGTCCGTGGCGACTCGCCACTTAGCTGTCGAGGGTTTTGGGGGTGTCTATTTTTTCGCCTAAGAACTTGGGAAGTTCCATGCCTGCCTGGTTGAACATTTCACCCATAGGCGGAACAGCTTTCATTATACCGCTGATAAAGTCGGCTGTGGCGGTCTTGCCGTTTTCGCCCTTTGAGCCACCGTCCCAAACGGTTACCTTGTCTATCTTGATGTTCTTGATAGCTTCTACCTGTATCTTCATCAGTTCTTCCATATTGTTTGCAAGGATCAGCTTGATTGCGCTGTCTGCGTTTCCGCCTGCGGCATTTACAAGCTCTCTCATACCGTCAGCCTGCTTTACGAGTATCTCCTGAGCGCCTCGTGCCTGTGCTTCCATCTTTGCAAACAGAGCGTCAGCCTCACCCTTTGCGGTACGGCGTGCAACCTCTGCCTTTGCCTCTGCCTCGATCTCAGCCTGCTCCTTGGCAATCTTAGCCTTAACGATAACGTCTGCCTGCTGAGTTGCGGTTTCGAGGGCGGCACGGGTCTGCTCTGCCTGCTGCTGTGCTATGTAGGCTTCTTCCTTTGCCTTAGCTGCCTGAACAGCTTCTGCGGCTGTAGCAAGACGCATTGATTCTGCTTCCTTTTCACGTCTTAAGGCCTCAGACTGAGCGACCTCAATCTTGGACTCGTTCTCACCCTTGATAGCAAGAGCGTTTGCGGCAGCGACCTGTATACGCTGGTCACGCTGTGCGTTAGCCTGACCGATCTCACCGTCACGATCCTTTTCGGCAACGGATTTCTTCGCATCGTTGATAGCCTTTGCGGCAGCTTCCTTACCGAGCGCTTCGATATATCCCGACTCATCGTTTATATCTGTTACGTTAACGTTGATAAGACGTAAGCCTATCTTCTTAAGCTCAATCTCAACGTTGTTTGATACGGCAACAAGGAACTTGTCACGGTCGTTGTTTATCTCCTCAATCTCCATAGTAGCAACTACAAGACGTAACTGACCGAATATAATGTCCTTTGCAAGCTCCTGTATCTCGTTCATTCTCAGACCGAGCAGACGCTCAGCGGCATTCTGCATTATACCCGGCTCTGTCGAAATACCTACTGTGAATCTTGAGGGTACGTCAACACGGATATTCTGCTTTGACAGTGCGTTCTTCAAATCTACATTGATAGATATGGGCGTCAAGTCCATAAACTGATACGACTGGATAATGGGCATAATGAATGCCGCACCGCCGTGTACGCACTTTGCGCTTCTTGCCTGACCGTTCTTGTCGCTTCCGACTTTACCGTAGATAACAAGTATCTTATCTGAGGGACACTTACGGTATCTTGATAAGATACCCATCAATAATGCGAATACGATAACTACCGCAACGCATATTGCAATTAAAATTTCGGGCTGCATGAATATTTCCTCCTGTAACTTAGAAATTGATTTATTGCTTATTTATCCTTTTCAACCGCCACGACATCGCCACGCACGTCTATTATCCGTACCTGCGTTCCCGTGGGGATTGTATCCTGTTCATCGGTGACAGCCGAAAGCTCTATAAAACGCTCTCCTGCCGCTATTGTCACCTTTCCCTCTCCGCTTTCGTTTGCGGGAATCGGGATATACACCCTGCCCTTTTCACCGAGCAGTCTGCGCACGTCAAGGCTTCCGTCCTGAGTGAGCTTCCTTGTAAGCTGAAGCACCTTTGCAACTCCGAGCATTGCAAGGAATCCCAGCACAAGCGCAATTATTATACCTATCGCAACGTGAAGTCCGAGCGAGGTACATATAACACCAGTCCAGCCGAATACGCACAGGAATGTCATAATTCCCTGCAATGTGAAAAGCTGCATTGTGCCGAAGTCCGACGGATTCGAGCCGTCGCCGATTGCCGTATGTTCACAACCGTCTATTGCGTGCGCTCCCGGCATATCCGCAGGAACATCGGCAGGCATATCGGGAACATCAAGTCCGTCAATTCCGCTCGTGTCACTGAACTCAACGCCTTCTCCTCCGTGACCTATACCTATCATAAGCAGGATAGTCTGTATCACTATAATAAGCGTTGCGGGTATGGCTATGCAGTAAAAGACCTGCATTGTAATACCGAGCGAATTCCACCATTCAAACATATCTTTCACCCTTTCTGATTTCTTATAAAACGATTTTTATGAACAATCCGGATATCATCATCGTCTTTTATGTTTACATTATGTAAAAATCTTTACCTTGATTACATTTCGTATATAATTTTGTGACATACTGCTTTGTTGTGCGAACCTGTTATTCTGTGCATAAGCTTCAATTAACGCCTGTTTCCGACATTTGTTATCAGATTTTGATAACTATTTGTATATTTATCAGCACGATTACAGATTGTATATCACTTATTGTAATAACCGAGCGTCAGAAGAATTAGAAAATTCTTATCGGCAAGTACCCACTCATCATTTGTATAGCGGAAATCTATAGTAAGCTCAAACTTATCCGACTTGAATTCACTGTCGCCGATAAGTGAATCTATATAATCCATCTGTGCGTTGAAATCGTTTTTCAGCTCAGCGTTGATTTTTGAATCGGTCTTTTCATTGAACTTCTCCATATTAAAAGATGTAAATGTACCGGTAACACTGCCCGTTCGGGAATCCTTATCGGTTTTTTCTGTCAGATCATCAAAAGTAACGTAATTTTCAAATATTGCCGCCATAGTATCGGAATAACGCGATAGCCACTTATCTTCATATGCAGTATCGGTGTCTGTAAAATACAGCTCCATACTTCTCTTTGAGAAGCTACGGCAGTATGCCGCAAGGTCGTCATATTCGCCCGCCTTGGCAAGGCTCATTATCTCTTCTATCGTTTCTTTGGGAGAGAGGTGCTTTACCTCTGTGGCTGTCTGACTTCTGTGGCAACCTGCGAATGTCAGCATAAGTGCCACGGTACATACCAGGCTAACGGCTCTTAAAGCGTTTCGTTTTATTTTTATATATGAAATCTTCAAATCGATTTGTCCTTCCTGCGTATAGCAGATTTTGCTATGTAAATTTAATTTACCTTAATTATAGCACATTTGAACGAAATGTCAATATCAAACTTTGCGTTTAATTAAAATAAGCATTTTGCACAATTTCAAGATGTAATCTTTGTGCATACCGCAGAAAACTATCTGAAATACGGCTGAGATATCTGTTTTTTATGTAAACGCTATTGATTTTTTTACGGCTATCTGCTAAACTATCAATATAAAAGGTAAATTAAATTTACGACAGATAAATAAAGGTAATTATCCGTAACCGTCTGAACGATAAATAACTTTATCAATGCGGAAGGAGTGAAAATATGAATTCTGAAGAACTTGGAAAACGAATTAAAGAAGCACGACTTGCCAAGAAGATGACTCAATCCGAGCTTGTCGGAACGTTCATTACAAGAAATATGCTCAGCCGTATCGAAAGCGGAAATGCCTGCCCGTCCGTGAAAACGCTTGAATATCTGGCAGGGCGGCTTGATCTGCCTGCAGGAAGTCTTATATCAGACGAGGTGCAGGGCGAGGAAGAGCCCGACAGAAACGCACAACAGCTTATAACGGTAAAGCGGCTGTATAGGGAAAGCGATTATCCCGCCTGCATAAAGGCGGCGGAAAAGCTCAACGGAAGCGAGTTCGAGGACGAGGGGCAAGCGATAACGGCACGCTGTTGTATAGTTTTATCGGAAAAAGCTATGAACAGCGGAGATAAAGCGGCGGCAATAAAATACGCAAAGCAGGCGCTTGAGCTTGCCGACAAGGGCATTTACAAGAGCCGTGAGATAAGCGTTGACGCAACACTTAAGCTGTCGGAAATCGCAGGAGGAAAGTAATACAAATCTCGCTATAGATTGTTATGCGATATACTTTTCGATACAGGAACAGTGGCCGGCACAAGCCCCAGACTGCCGAAACCGTTAAGGATAATCTGCTGTGTGCCGGCAGCACTTTCTTTTATCGTGATAATTGCGATACTGACTATCGTTACGGTAAAATGTGTGCAGGATATGCCTGCTGTAAGCATACTGCTCGGCGCACTTTATATAATTATGATATTTTTGCTGATGAGCATACTCAAAAGAGCTTTCGGAACAGAAAATGCAAAAAGTGATTGACAAAACGACAGTTTTAGTGTATAATATTTACGTTGCGATATCGGAAGATGTCAAAGGATATATGCAGACGTATCGAAGTGGTCATAACGGGGCTGACTCGAAATCAGTTTGCGGGCAACCGCACGTGAGTTCGAATCTCACCGTCTGCGCCATCAAGAGGCTATAAAAAAGATATAGCCCGTGAAAACCCTGATTTTATCGGGGTTTTCACCGTTTTATACGGCAAAATTTCAGCGACCGTTTTTGTAGATGTAAATCGGTCGTTTTCCCTTTATATAAGGTTTTTGAACTCTCACACAACCGAAAACCCGATACGCAGGCAGATAGAAATCAAAAATCTATAAGTAAAACAACCTTTTTTGCAGCTAAAGCACACAATGAACGGAGGTGAAATACTGTGCAGCTTCTTTATGGCGTACCTGAAGATATTGAAAAATGGATGGACTTAATAACAGAGGTTCGATGGGATTTTCCGGGGCTTGAAACACAGGAAAAGCTAAATGAGCATAAAACCAGCGTCCTGAAATTTATGGATAAACGACAGGCTGTTTGTGTAAAAGAAGAAGCCGAAATTGCAGGAGTTATATTGTTTTCGAAGGAACACAACATGATCTGCTGTCTCGCAGTTGCACCCCGATACCGTCGCCGCGGTGTGGCTACAATGCTTATGGTTGAGGCGCTTGCCAATTTAGACAGAGCAAAAGAAATATCGGTTTCTACATTTCGGGCTGATGATGTAAAAGGAATTGCACCAAGAACATTGTATGAGAAATTCGGTTTTGTTGCAGATGAGCTTATAGAGGAATTCGATTACCCAAATCAAAAATTTGTCCTTTTCCCCGCCGGCGCAGAGCGAAAAGCCAGACAGATGTCTATTAACGGTATGGTTCGGGAAATCAGCCGTATTCTTGCGGACTGTGACCCTACAATATATTTGTACGGTTCGTCTGCATTGAATGATTTCAGATTGGGTTGGAGCGATATTGATATTTTAGTCCTGACGGAGAAGCAAATATCCGAGTCACAGGCAAATTTGCTTGTAAATCTCCGCCGGACTATGCTCGCAGATGAACCCGATAATCTTTATTACCGTTCTTTTGAGGGCGCTATGCTCACCAGAAGTGCCTTTCTCGCAAACGCTGATGACCGAGTGGTTTATTGGGGTACAAGCGGAGAGAGAATTACCGACAGGTATTTGCTAGATGGCTTTGGCAAAACAGAACTGATTGAGAGCAGCGTTCTTTTGTACGGGAATGATATACGAAAAGAACTGAGATATCCGGATTTACATGAGTTGTATGCCGATGTGAATCGTCACTATAAGACTATAAGAAAGTACGCACAAAGCACCGGAAGAAATTTTTATTCTTTCGGTTGGCTGTTGGATATATCTCGTTGCATATACATACTTCGCACAGGCAAGATTATTTCTAAAACAAAAGCGGCAGAATGGGCGCTTCAAAACAATCTCTGCCCGGATGTGCACGCTCTAACAACCGCATTGAATGTCCGCAAATGCCCGTTAAAGTACCGATATGATAAAGATACATTCGACTATGCTGAAACACTTGGCAAGGTTGTTCAGCGTTTTGCAGATGTGTTAGAAAAAGAATTGAAAGCAATTGAATAAGAAAAGGCGAAAAAATCTATTTTATAGTCCTCACACAACAAAACCCTTGAAGGCTGAAGCTTTCAAGGGTTTTTATTTATGAGCATATTTACGGACAGCGAAAAGGCTCCGACAGTTCAAGTCGGAGCCTTTGCTGATATTTATTTTGCCGGCAGTGCCGCCGTCAGATGTCATTCTATAAGGCCGCTCTCCTTTAAGAGCAGCTCGACATCGGTATCTTTGGCTTTTTTCATTACGACTTTGAGCAGCATCTTTTCCTTGAATGAGAGCTTTATATCCGTTATCGGCTTCTTGTCTATAGCATAGTAGCAAGCACGCAGAAGCTCACGGACATCATATTTGCTTCCCCATACCTCAGGAACGCCACGGTCTATGTCAAGCAAGGTGTAGACAGATTCCATACCGGTACGCATAGAATACTCGGTAGTGAAGATGGTGTCACGGGGCGTTTCGGCAAACTGACCGATGAAAGCGAAGTTTACTGCGCCGTCCGGAACTACCTTAGGTCTGTCGGACTCCTTTCTCGGCTGGAAGAATGCGTTTATATAAGGCATATAGCACGTTGTGGTGTTGCAGGAGTTTTTGGCAAGCGCATTGATTTTTTCTGTCGGTACGCCGATGTGGTAGAGCCACTCACGGCAAATCTCCTCGCCTGTGCAATCACGCATGGCTTTCTTCACATAGTTGCCTTCCTTGTTTGTATTAAGGGAATACAGCCATACGAGAACCATATTCTTATCCTGCGACTTGAACTGAGGCTGGCGGTTTATCGTCCACGAAAGATACCAGTTTTCCGTGCTGTCCTTTACGGTGACAATGCCGCCTGTTGTTACCTTGCCCATGCGTGGGTCACGCTTGCAGATATTCATAATATATCTGATTATCTCGTCGTCCGAGGTTGCTACTGTGGCGCTCATCCAGTTCGTAGCGTCAACATTGCTGCAGAACTTGTCGGGGTTGCCGTATTCGCCGTTCTTCGCCTGTGCCGCAATAGCCTTCCACATATCCCACGATTCACCGAATCCGTTCTTTACTCCGGATAAATCGGGGGCGTGGGTCTGATCGCCGTAGCAGGATGTGTCGGTACAGCAACCGTTTGTTATAAACACAAGGTCGTCCTCGATAAGATCTATCGTTTGCTGCTTTCCGTCCTTTATATAGACTATCTGCTTTGCAATCTTCCTGCCGCCGTCATCCTTGATGATGACATTCTTCACGTCCATTCCGTACTCGATGCGAACGCCGTGAGCCTCAAGATATTTTACAAGCGGAAGTATCATACTCTCGTACTGATTGTACTTTGTGAAGCGCAGTGCGCTGAAGTCCGGAAGTCCGTCTATGTGATGAACGTAACGGCAAAGATAACGCTTCATTTCAAGAGCGCTCGACCAGCGCTGGAAAGCGAACATTGTCTGCCAATACAGCCAGAAATTCGTACTCCAGAAGCTGTCGGGGAGAACCTCCGAAATCTTCTTGTCCTCAAGATCCTTTTCGGGTGTTAAGAAGAGCTTTGAGAGTGCCATTGCCGATTTCTTGTCAAGCTCGAACTTCTTATCTGTGTGTGCGTCCTTGCCGCAGTTTACCGTTGCACGACATAGAGAATAGTTGGGGTCGTGCTTGTTGAGCCAATAGTATTCGTCAAGCACCGATACACCGGGCGTTTCGATAGAGGGAACATCACGGAACGTATCCCACATTACCTCGAAATGATTATCCATTTCACGACCGCCACGCATATAGAAACCCTTTGTAATATCCTTGCGTCCGTCACAGCTGCCGCCCGCAAGCTCCAGTTTCTCAAGAAGGTGGATATGCTCACCCTTCATCTGTCCGTCTCTTACAAGATAGAAGGCTGCCGTAAGTCCGGCAAGTCCCGTGCCAATGATATAAGCTGACTTTTTGTCGACATCCTTCGGCTTTTCGGGATGTGCGAATGCTTCATAAGTTCCTGCTGAGTAATACATAAAAACCTCCTGAAAATTTATTTTCTGTCCTTATTATATCCACATTTCCGACTTCTTTCAATAAACAAAAAAAGCGCCGTGCTAAAATCTTTAGCACAGCACTGTAAATTGTATAATTTTTTATCAAAACGGGCATTTTGATAAAAACCGGCTCACAGCTTGAAACGATTCAACGCATCGGAAACGGAATCTTTTATAAGCAATGCGAGCTTATCTATTATCAGCCTCGGGTCTTCCTTCATATCGCCTTTTATCCAGTCAAGCATTATCCCTATGAACACATACGAATATATCCGTGCGATAAATTCCTTATCCTCATCACGCACGGTGATCCCTGTTGACTGCTCATCTATTACTCCCATTATCAGACCGTCTGTCAGCGGTTTCAGATATTTTTCCACCTGCTCACGATCGACACAGCGGTAGACATTCATAACAAACGGTTTATTTGCAAGCACAGCCTCAAATATATTCAGAAAACCCTCCTGCCAGGTATCGTGGGTCTTCTTTTCTTCAAGCGCTTTTCTTGCGTCTTCAAGGCACGACCATTCCACAAGGTCGTAAATATCCTTAAAATGATAATAGAAGGTCATCCGGTTTATGCCGCAATCCTCGGTAATATCGTTTATAGTAATCTTGGTAAGCGGTTTTTTCAGAAGAAGATTTTTAAGCGACTGCTCGAGTGCCCTTTTAGTTACCTCAGACATTTTACCCTCCGGAGTATTACTTCCTGATGCATTATACCGACAGTGAAATCTGTTCGTATCACGCAATTCTGTCTGATTATATTTTAGCACATTTTCATAAAATTTCAAGCAAAAGCTGAGCATCGGTTTATAATACTCTGTTATTTATACTGCGTCTTTCGGTGCGGATACCGTTTTTATACGGCTTACACCGGGTAAACCGAAACTGACTGCCGCACCTGCTGTGCTTAACACTATCCGGCTTGGGAATGCGTTGCTTTCGTTATCTGCGGGCGATTGAGCAAATCAACACAAAACTGAACCGTGTCGGTTTTTCCGATACAGTTCATTACTGTATCCTGCTCTTATAATCTCAAGCTGTTTTACGCGGTATAAGCAGTAAATAGCCCATTGAAACAATTCGTTCTCAATGGTAAATATTTATTCGCAGATATATGAAAAATATCTTCTTCCGTGTTCCTCTTCTGCGCCGATCTTATTATAAAAATTGATCGCAGGCTCGTTCCAGTCAAGGCAGCTCCACTCTATATATGAAAATCCGCCCTGTTTTACAAACTCGGCTACTTCGGCAAAAAATCTTGTGCCAAGTCCGCTCCTGCGTTTTTCCGGTTTTAAAAACAGATCTTCAAGATGCACTCCTGCCTTTGCCGCAAACGAGGCGAATACGGGGTAATATATCGCATATCCGACCGACTCGCCGTTCAGTTCGGCGATAAGCGCTGTCGCTATGTTCTTTTCAAAGAGAAGATAACACAAATCCTCCTGTGTGGCGGTCATATCCTGCGGTCTTTTTTCGTATGCGGCAAGACCTTTTATCAGGTTTTCTATAAGACTTATGTCGTTTTCGGTCGCTTTTCTGACAGTAAAATTTTCGTTCATTGGAAGTCCTCCTGCTTGTATAGATTTATTATAGCGGTTTTCTGCGGTCAAGTCAATTGTGACTTTACACCTGAACATCCGTATAGCAGAAAAGCCCTTTGAGAAAGGGATTTTTCCTCTCTCAAAGGGCAACCTGACAAACTTGTATTTATCGTCTTGTTCCATTCTTATCAAAATTCTTTTTTAATGCTATTTCTGTTGGGAGAATAGACCCAATTAAAGGAATAAGTTGAACACCACAAATAATTCCTCCTATACTCCCAACACAATCTTCATTTTTTCCAATCACTAAAAGCATGAATATTACTGTTATCGGCAACATAACCATTCCACAGACATACCAGACTTTACCACAATATTTATGAGCAAATTCCCATGTGTCTTTGTTCTTCATAGACATCGAAGTCCGATATCCAAATACTGAATTTATTTCCTTTGGAGCCTTTTTCATAAAATATCTTCCAAAACCAATCATCGTAAATGGAAGAAGCAAATCCATAATCAACATAAAAATCCAAAACCCCATTGTAAACCTCCTTTACTACAACTT
>CEAL01007334.1_pt1 | contig 10183 bp, 14 predicted proteins | sample 557521 | NCBI WGS metagenome assembly CEAL01 (sample SAMEA3182095, study PRJEB8094) | gut metagenome | biome: human; feature: gut; material: Stool; isolation source: human stools | place: Canada | collected 2012-03-06
TTACAGAACTGTTTGACTTAACAGTTTCCGAATGTTTGAAAACAATATTTATTCACGTCCTTTCGTTGGATAATAGATAAAATACCAATATACAAGTTTTACACCTCCAAAAGCAATCATCATCATTCCGAGTTTTCTTAGAACATCTATAATTGTTATTGACATATTTCGATATTTGTGATAAAATCTAAGCACTGGGAAGCTGAAGTGCTTCCCATCTTGCTTAAATTGGTACATTTATAGATAGAAAGCTGATTACTGACCTAACATCATTATAATCAACCTTTCGACCACTATAAGCACAGTACCTACGATCAAGTCCAGACAAGCACTCGCAAGTATCTGTTCATACTTATGTATGTGCTTTTTGGGCTTTTTCTTATTACCACGCATATCTTGGCTGACCTCCCTTCCGTATATATTTGTGCAACAGCGACATTTTTCCTTTCCGTATATATTATATCATTCAATTAAATGATATTCAATCGAAAAATGTTACAATATATTAAAGCGAAAATCAGCAATAATATCAATTGAATTTTAGCTAATCACATGGTATAATATATCAGGTGTGTGTCAGTAACCTCTATGGTTACTGACACACACCTTTATTTTTTTGTTTTGGTATGTTAAAATGAAATTACATTAAATATAGTACATAAATATTGCACATTACAAAGCCATTTGAAAGGATTTTATATAATGGAAATCGGAACAATACTGTCAACAGCGATTAATATAATAATTACTGCGGCTATCGGCATTATATCGTATTTCGTCAAGCGTACTATCGACAAGCAGGACAAATGCGTTACAAGGTCGGAGCTCGAAAGTCACATTGATATGATAAAGGAATGTAAGGGTGATATAAAGAACTTGAACGACCGATACGCCACTAAAGCCGAGGTTGAAGAAATCAAGCGCACTATAGATAAGATAGACAATGCAATCGACGAACTCAAGGATACGGCAGTCAAAAATTCAGAGTTTATCCGTGTTATGACACGTCTGGAAACGAAGATTGATAATCTTGCCGATAAGGACAGGAGGGGCAACTGATGAACATTAAGGATCAGCTTAGGAAAAACAAGTTTATTAAAAACAATGGGGCTGTGATCAGAGCAATCAATCTGCTCCGTACCGATTATGTCAATCTCGTAGATGTAACCGCTGCCCTTGAGCCTCAGATTGCTGAAAACGAAGCACTTGACAGTCTTAATTATCTGCTTGAAGGTGGATATGTCCGCCTTGTCAAGATACGTTCTGAGCAGGCTGTGGACTGCATTGGTGATGATTATACACAGCTTGCGGGTAAACTTACCGCTAAGGGCATTCAGCTTGTTAACGGCGCTATCGACGACCCTTGCATAGATTTGTGAGGTGACTGCATGAAGAAAAACAATCGTAAACGCGGAAAAATAGACAAGCTGCCATACGATATCAGGGAAACAGTAGATATGATGATAAACAACCCGGCGGAATATCGTTATTGCGACATCGTTGATTTTATCCGGAATAACGGCTACGAGGTGTCCAAGTCGTCGGTAGCGCGGTATGCCAAATCTCTCAATGCGTCGCTGGAGCAGGTTATGCTCATAAGCAACAATTTTAGGCTTATTAACGAGGAGATAGCTAAATATCCCGACCTTGACGTGTCCGAAGCACTGACACGGATTACTAATCATAAGGTTATGGAAGCTATACAAAATCTAAGCGAAGACAGTCTGAAAGATGTACCGCCCGAAAAGCTGATATCCGCAGTACCGTCGCTGATTAAAGCGGCAACATACAAGCGGGACACAGACGCCAAGAACCGTTCGTCTATGGACGCCGCCTATGATGTATTCAAAGAAGATATTTTCACTGCTATGGCAAAAGATAATCCGCAGCTGTACTCTCAGCTTGCGGCATACATCAAGGACAAGCAGAAAGAGGGTGACGGCGAATGATATATGTAATATATGTACAGTCAGGCTCTGAAACGGCTGTTATGTACTCGATGCGTGAACTCGGTTATACAGCGTATGTGCCGAGAGAGTTGTACAAGTATCGCAAAAAGGGTGTATGGCACGAAGAAATCAAACCGCTTTTTGACGGTTACATATTCTTTCAGACCGACCGCCTGACAGCCGATGATTATTATACCATTCGCAAAATACACGGTGTTGGCAATTTTGTCAGTAAAACAACGTGCCTGTCCTGTACCGAAGAAGAATATATCATCGGGTTATGTCGCAATCCCGATATACTCAAGGTCAGCAAAGGACACATAGAAAACGGCGTACTAAAGATAGACAGCGGCTATCTCAAACGCTACGAGCACAAAATAGTGAAATTTTCCCGAAGACAGAATAAAGCCGTTATAGAGATCACTCTTTACGGTGAGTCACACAGGATAACCTGTGCGGTCGATATAAACAAGTGCAGTAACTAAGGTGTTGGTCGATACGCTCCCCACCAGAACGGCTGTATACATACGCAAAGTAATCTGATTTTTTTCAAAATCGGAATGGCGAAGCATATCCCGATATAATCCCAACGGGATATTTACCGATAAAAGCGTTTTAATTGCCGTTTAAAACGTTTCAAAAATCAAAGTGGGATAATTTCACGTCAACATAATCAAATGCAGAATAAGGGCTTTTATAAGGCTCTTTTTCTTTTTGCCCGAAAGGAGTGAGCAAACTGTGAGAAAAAGCAATCGTAAAAGGGCAATAAACAGCCTTGCAACCGATCTCGACAAATACAAAAAAGCTGATACCAAACAGCGAGTGAATGCCGTTCAGAGCCTTGTTGAATGCTATCTGAATACATCCGAAAGCAAGCGGCAAAAGGCAATACAACAGATTATCGACCGTTCCGAAGGAGTCAGACAGCTGATAGCCGACAACCCTGAGCTTGTTCGGGCAGATGTTGAACAGGCACTGATCCGTGCCGCTACCGGTTACACCGTTACGGAACGCAGGGAACGCATTGTCGGTGGCAGAAAAACCGTTGAAATAATCACTCGGGAAGTACCGCCGAATCAATCGGCAGTAGAATTTTTCCTTACAAATAAAGCCGGTGATGCCTACAGCAAAACTCCCGTTGCTATGTCAGATGACGGTGCAGGCAAGCTTGACGCTATACTGGAGGCAATGAAAAATGTCAAATGATTTGATATTCACAGTCAAGCAGCAGGAGCTGATGAGCTTGCTCAAACACAATAAGCTCCATCGACTTAACCTGCTTGAAGGCTCTGTCCGTAGCGGCAAGACATGGATATCGCTTATCCTTTGGGCATTCTGGATAGCAGACCGCCCTACCGATTACGCCTATCTGATGTCGGCAAAAACGTTACAGACATTAAAGCGTAACTGTCTTATGCTATTGCAGGAGCTTGTCGGTGAAGATAATTTTAAATTTTCAATATCTACCAAAGAGGGACGGTTATTCGGTCGTAAAATCCTATTTGAGGGTGCGAATGATGCAAAGTCAGAAAACAAAATCCGAGGCATGACGCTAGGCGGAGCTTACTGTGACGAGCTGACGCTGTTTCCAAAAGATTTTTTTACTATGCTTTTGTCACGTTTATCCGTGACCGGCGCAAAGCTCATTGCCACAACAAACCCCGATGTGCCGACGCACTGGCTAAAAAAAGACTATATTGACAATAAAAAGGTTGATATGCTGGTCTTGAGGTTTTTGATTGACGACAACACCACGCTCCCTGCGGACTATATACGGGATATAAAAAAAGAATATACAGGAGTGTATTACGAGCGGTTTATCCTCGGAAACTGGGTAGCAGCCGAGGGCGTAATTTATCCGCAGTTTGCCGATAATCCCGCAAGATATATCATAAACACACCGCCCGATGATTTGATATTTGTAAGCATTGGAGGCGATTTCGGCGGCAACGGCTCAGCTCATACGCTCAACGCCACGGGATTTACCGTCGGATTTAAATACATCGTCACGCTAGACGAGTATTACCGAAAGGAAACTATATCTCCATATCAGCTTGAGGACGATTTTTGTAATTTTATCGAGGGCGTATGCAGCCGGTATAAATGCACCGAGGTATACCTCGACAGCGCCGAGCAGATATTGATTAAGGGTGTTAAGCTCGCCGCCCAGCGCCGAGGTCTGCGCGTAAATATCCACAATGCCCGCAAGAGTGACATAAACAAACGTATCATTTTTTATAACCGTCTGATAGCTGCAGGCAGATATAAGATAATGGAAAACTGCAAGCATACAATCGAGGCATTTCAGACGGCAATCTGGAAGCCGAATACAACCGAGGAAAAACGTCTTGACGATGGCAGTATAAACATAGACAGCCTGGATGCACAGGAATACAGCACCGAGCCATATATGACAAACATATTTGATGCGGAAAGGAGATTATGATGTCCATATATACATATATTAAACAGGCGTTCCCCGATGTGCCGATAGTAGATATATCCGACTATTATTCAAAACACATCGAGCCTGCAAAGCGGATATATCAAAACAACCCGCCGTGGAAGGATGTCGTAAACACCGGCATCAAAAAAAAGAAGCGCGCCCGCTCCCTGACTAACATGGCTAAGGTAATATGCGACAAGCTCGCCACGATGACATTTTCCGAGCAATGCGATATTGCGGTAAGCGACGAGGGATATAACGATGTCGTTATGGACACGCTTGAGGCAAACTGCTTTTGGGAGCGTTTTCCTGAATTTCTCTCCCGTTCGTACGCCCTCGGCGGCGGTGTTCTCAAAGCGTACATCGAAAACGGCGAAATCTGTATCAACTATATAAATGCGGACAGATTTTTCCCAACGAAGTGGAACAGTCGGAGAATTACCGAAGGAGTATTTTGCAACGAATATGTGCAGAATGGTTACTGCTACAAGCTATTTGAGTATCACACGCTTACCGATGAAGGCGTAAATATCAGAAATGTTTTGTATAAATCGGACAGCAAATCAAACCTCGGTACGATTGCCCCTGTATCGGAGCTGTTCCCGCAGCTCGCTGACAATGTGATTTTCAAAGGCGTTAAAACACCTATTTTTGTGTATTTTAAGCCTGCTGTCGGTAACAACATGGTATTTGATTTGCCGCTGGGTCTGTCTGTTTTTGCAAATGCAATAGACACGCTCAAAGAGATTGATATTGTATTTGACAGCTTGGAGCGCGAATTTATGCTCGGCAAAAAACGTATTATCGTACCTAAGGAGCTTATAAAATCGTTTTTTGATGAAAACGGCAATATGGTGCGATACTTTGACGCAAACGACGAGGCTTTTCAGGCGCTGAACTGCGAAGAAGCAGAGAAGCTTAATATCATCGACAATACACAGAACCTGCGTGTAACCGAGCATACCGATGCACTGAAACGGCTGCTTGATATACTAGGTATGCAACTCGGCTTTTCTCCCGGAACGCTGTCATTCGACAGCTCGTCCGGAGTAAAAACAGCAACAGAGGTCGCCGCCGATGAAAAGGACACTCTGCGCACGGTGCAGAACAACAAAAATATAATCACCGAAGTGCTAGAAAACCTCGCAGATGTTATAATCAATCTCACTCAGGCGGCGAACGGCAACAGCAAGGAATACACCGTCAGCGTAAACTGGCGGGACAACATTATTGGAGATGATAACACCCGCATTGAAAACAACATAAATCTTGTGCAGTCGGGTCTTAAATCCAAGCTCCATGCGATTATGGACGCTCAGAACATAGATGAAGAAGCGGCAAAGGAAGAGATGAAGCGAATTGAAGAAGAGGAGGACATCGGCGGCACAATGATGGACGGTGGTGACGATGAATAAGCTCGTATCTCTGGGACTGTCGCAAGGCATATCCGACCTGCTTGTCGGTCTTGAGACCGACCTAATCGCAAATATAGCGCAATACCTCGCCGCCGGGCGCATTGAAGAAGAGACATCAAAGTGGAAAATCCGCAAGCTCGCCGAGCTCGGCAAGCTGACAAAGCAAAATGCCGCGACTATAAGCAGTTACGCAGGACAAATTCCGGAGCTGTTGGAGCTGACCTTACAGCGAGCGGCAAACAGCGCAATAATGGAGATGTCTCCGGGACTGCGGCGCATGGTGCAGGAAGGCCTTATCGACAAGCGTGCTAATCCGACGATGTCAGAACGTATTTTAAACAGCCTTAAAATGCTGCAAAAACAGGCTAAAAAAGACCTCAATCTGACTAATACGACCATGCTGTACAAGGCAAAAGACGCCGCCGCAAAAGTTGTGCGCCGTACCGCCGAGCTTGCAAACAAGCAGGAGTACATAGACGGTCTTAACAAGGCGGCGGGTAAAGTTGTAACCGGTATCGAGGCACGTCAGAGCGCTATGCGTGAATGTATCGGAGAGATGACGCAGAAAGGTATCCCGGCATTTGTTGATAAAAAAGGCCGCAACTGGACGCCCGAAGCATATACTAATATGTGTATACGCAGCACGGTAGGTAGTGTCGCCAAAGAGACGCAGTTTGCGCTAATGGACGATTACGGACTCGACCTCGTTGAGGTGAGCAGTCACAGCGGAGCAAGACCGCTCTGTGCCAAAGACCAGGGTAAGATATTTAACCGCAACGGCGGCGGAGGTTACACTACCGACCTTGACGGCAAGCGCATAAGGTTTTACGCGTGGCGGTCAAGCTCCTACGGCAAGCCTGCCGGACTGCTTGGTATAAACTGCGGACATCAGATATATCCGTTCCTGCCCGGCATAAGCGTGCAGACCTATTTTCCATACGATGAAAAGGAAAATGCTGAGCAGTACGATAAAATATGCAGACAGCGTGAGCTGGAACGGCGGGTCAGAGCAACAAAGCGTGAATGTACTTCTCTTGACACTCTCGGCGACAAAGAGGGTTTTGACAAGGCGGCTTATAAGCTCAAGCAGCAGGAACAGCAGCTTAAAAGCTACTGCGAGAAAAACGGGCTTACATACAAGCCCGACCGCACCGCTACTCCGGGATATGGACGCAGTCAAGCGGCTAAGACGACAGCAAGCTATAAGGCGGCGGTTAAGGCTGAGCAGACGCAAATCAAATTGCTTGAAAATGACGAATCTGATATTATCGGACAAGTTCGGCGTACAGCAAAATCCGCTGTTACAAATGAAAAAGTTATACCATATAATAAACTCGATGACAAGATCAAGAATTCATTTGATCAAGGACTAAAAAATGCTCATCCTGATGTTGCGAGAGTATTGTCAGCAATAAAAGAAAAAACTGATTACATATACTCCGATTCGAGAAAGTCCTATTATCGACCTTTGCTAAATTATGTTTCCATAAAAAAAGGAAGTCCTCCGGGAACTTTGGCACATGAGCTATTTCATAAAATTGATAAAATGAATAATATCACTTCACCAAATAGCCATATATCTAAAGCTCTTGCTGCCGATTGGAACAATTTGCTTACTGCAAGCAAAGGAGATGTTGTCGTATATCTTGCAAATAAATATCCCAGTGCTTTTAAACTAAGCAGTTTAGGAAAAGTTGTTATGAAAGAGAAATATCGAGGAATTTCTGATATTCTCAGCGGTCTTACAGGAGACAACATCAATCTTGGATTTCATCATAGCGCAAAGTATTGGGCGAGCAGTGGTAAACTTGAAAAAGAGGCGTGGGCACAATTTGGACGAGTATATTTTGACAATGATTCTGAAGTTATCAAAATGATGCAGAATATATTTACAAACTTTGACCAAAGTGCTATAATGGCTTTGAAAGGAGTTAAATAAATATGTGGAAAGGGAAATTTGATGATCACTTAAGAAAATTATTTGTGGCTTACGATGAGTGTTTTGGCTGTGAGCCTGATACTTATGAAGAAATCTGCTACGATGATATGTCTTATGATGAATTTGCCGGATATATAAATCAAGCATTAGAGAAAAACGTTGAAATTGATGAAGTGATAGAATAATACAAGGTATCTGAAGCACCCTTTCGAGGGTGTTTTTCTTATGATAAAAAGGAGGTAAAGTATGGCATTAGTACCGGCGATTTTATACAAAGATGAAATCAAAAAGCAGATATTATATCACGCTTATGATGATGAGATGTTTTTATATACTGGATCAAACGGATTCAGCACTCCGGAAATATCCGATGAGGGAGAAGGCGTATATCAATATGCTATTGTAGATGACAAAAAGCTAATTGGTTATTTTTCCTATGTCCTTGATATGTATTCTTCTAATGCAAACTGTTTCAGTCTTTTTTCTTTTGATAAGGGAAATCCAATAATCGGAATAAGTGTTTTCAGAGAATTGGAAAAACTGATTAATTCATATCGTGTTCATCGTTTGGAGTGGAGAATGATCGAAGGAAACCCGGTAGAGCGGCATTATGATAGATTTTGTCAGAAGTACAGCGGGAAAAAGCATATACTTAAAGATGCTATTCGAGATAAACAGGGTGTATATCACGCTGATGTTATTTATGAAATTATAATTTGATGTACAAAAACTCACATTTACGTTTAAAACAGCACTTTCACGGTGCTGTTTTTATATTACCCATTTTACAGAAAGGAAAATCATTATGGATGAAAAAATCACAACATCGGCAGCTGAGAATGCCGAAAGCACAGCTCAGGCGGAACAGGCAGCTGCCACAGCTCAGAGCGGTGCACAGGACGGCACTGCCACGGAAGCTGTTACGCAGTCCGAACCGCAGGCTGAGCAGAAAGCCGAGCCTTCCGGAAAGTCAGAAGCAGAAAAGGCTGACGGTGGAAAATCAAGCGGTGCAGAATCCCCCCGTGAAAGCGACAACTCTCAGGAGGAAAACAGCAAGCAGGAGATAGCCGAGCTTAAGGGCAAGGTTCACGCACTTTCTGTCGGCGTTGCTGCAGATTGCATTGAGGATGTGCTTGCGCTTGCAAAGGCAAAGGTCGGCGGAGATGTTACACTTGACAAGGCTATTGACAGCGTAATCGAGAAGTATCCCAACTTCAAGAGCGAAAAGCCACCCAAAGCAATAGTTACATCGGCTGTAGCGACCGCCAATGATGAGCAGAACACCGCCGATGAAGCAAGAATCAACAAGATAATGGGCATTAAGTAAGCCCGGAAAGGAAAATCACTATGGCGAATTCAATTACAAAATTCAAGGCGTATATCGACAAGCTCGATACAGTTTATCAGCAGGCTTCCGCCACATCTATTCTTGATGCTGATGCGGATACGGTGAGAATGGGCGCAAAGGCAGGAGAGTTTCTTATCCCTAAGATGAGCATGGACGGTCTTGCAGATTACTCACGTTCAAGCGGCTATGTCAAGGGTGATGTTACAATTACTTATGAAACAAAGTCCTGCAACTATGACAGAGGTCGTAAGTTTTCCGTTGACGCAATGGATAACGAAGAAACCGCAGGTATTGCGTTCGGCAAGCTTGCAGGCGAGTTCATCAGGACGAAGGTCGTTCCCGAAATGGATGCTTTCCGTTTTGCAAAATACGCAAGTGCTACAGGCATTCTCTCTGCCGCAGAAGCTACTCCTACCGCCGGTACAGCTGTCCTGACGGCTCTCCAGACCGCTGTCAATGTGCAGGACGAGTCGGAAGTAAACGTTGATGGCAAGATACTGTATATCACTCCCACACTTCTTACGCTTGCCAAAAACGTTGATACCACAAAGAGTAAGGCTATTCTCGACCGTTTTGAAAAGATCATCACTGTTCCGCAGACAAGATTCTATACGGCAATCGATATGAAGGACGGCACCTCAAGCAACGAAACCGCAGGCGGCTATGCAGGCGCAACGGGCGGCTACAAGATAAACTTTATGATCATCAACCGTGATTCTGTAATCCAGTACAGCAAGCACACGGTCAATAAGGTAGTTTTGCCCGAAGAGAACCAGACAGATGATGGTTATATGTTCTTCTACCGTGCCTACAGCATCGCAGAAACATATGAAAACAAGGTAAAGGGCATCTACCTCAATCGTGATACAACGGCGCTGACCTAAGGAGGTTTCCATGACAAGAGTAGGATTTACAGCTGAAGATCTGGCGGATAACACAGTTCAGCAGGAGCAGAAAACAACTTCGGCAAACAAAAAGCAGTCTAACGAAGATCTGGCGGATAACACAGTTCAGCAGGAGCAGAAAACAACTTCGGCAAACAAAAAGCAGTCTAACGAAGATCTGGCGGATAACACAGTTCAGCAG